>Ga0209367_1006243_pt1 | contig 16518 bp, 6 predicted proteins | sample WorMetLIZISLAND2_FD_187412 | JGI IMG/M metagenome (GOLD analysis project Ga0209367, IMG submission 187412) | Marine gutless worms symbiont microbial communities from Max Planck institute for Marine Microbiology, Germany - Olavius geniculatus... ... | reverse complement strand
TTCCTGGAGCGTGCATATCCCCCCCCCGGTTCAAAGTGAAGGTAGCTTGATCGATGTTTTGGTGCTGTTGCTAGGTAACGGTACATTTCCTGACGCGCTCGGCAGTCGATGGTGACACCGTACAAGCGAATAACCATGACACTTCGCCGCCGACAGTCTCCGCTAACGGCGGACATAATCTTTTTACTGAACAGACTGAAAAAGTTTCCATAGTATGATATGAACTCTGCACAGTCGCTCATAGTTGTAATAAACGGTCATAGAATGATGTTACTTTTACTTTTGTTATTAAAACCGCGATTTAACGTTTATTATTCCCTAGCGATTTTTTTTTAAATTTTGAATAAACGTGGGCAGAAATACAAAACGACGGCGATTTGAGATAGTGTTACGAGCTGTGATTTGACAGGTCTAGTTATAATCAAGAGCAAAACACCAATATAATTAAAAATGACAAGACAAATATTTAAAAAAGGTTATGATTATGAGGAAGAGGATGATAATGGCTAGAAGGAAACGATAATCTAGGGTGCAGGACAATCAAGCAATGACCGTAACAAAATTAAATAGTGCAAAATACGAAACACTATCAGAACACAGCCACTAGATCAAGCAATCACAACTACGTGACATTTTCTAAGCCGAAACATGAGAGCAAATACGAGCAGCCAGACAATTAAACGGAAACTAAGAACGTCAAACGGAGCAATCACACAACAAACATACGAGCTCCAAAAGTTACAGTCAGCGTGACGCGACATCTCAGTGTTATTGCTGGTCTCCAGAGTCTCCAGAGTAATGGCACTGATTGACGTTGAGATGTGCTGCTTCGTATAATAAACTTTTGCCAACCATATGACCAGAATTAATCTTCGTCAACCATCTGGCCAGAGAATCGTTCAGCGGACGCGTAGTCTTCCATTCAGAACGAATGTACTAGTTAAAGGTTAAAGGTGCATATAGCTCTTAATGATCCCATCTCAGAGCTACGGAGCGTCACTTGTCATATGGGATCACAAGTGTTACCTGCCACCCGACAGAGGTGAACGCGCCCCGCCTTACCCCCAGCCAAATAGGCCGGTACTCGATTTACCTACCCCGGAGGGATGGAAGGCTGAGTTGACCTAGGCGGTTGGTTACATCCCGAGATGGTTTACCTGCCCACAGGCAGTCACCCATCGCAGTATTAACCGGGCCCGGCGTACAGTAACTTCGCTGATTGGATCAGACGCGTTACCACGACACCACGCCGACCGCCCGATAAAAATAATGATCCTTCCGCAGTGTATATATTAGTGTATATTATAACAGCCAGACAAAGGCTGGTTTTTGTTACAAATTTTGACTAGCAGTAAACTTACCGATTTCGCCCTTAATTTTTTCAAAACGGGGTTTTTCGTCAGCATATTTCGCATTTTTGACAAAAATTTTTCGACAACAAGAAATTCTTTTCGACGATTTTTCGACACCAAAATTTAAGAGGAAGGAGAGCTTTGAGGCCGCTGTCATGCAGCTATAATCTTTTACGTGACTGGGCATTATACACTTTACTTTCTTCATGTGACAGCTACAAACTTGCAGAGAAGGAATTTACTCGCGCTTTAGTAAAACAAAAGTTGTTTTTCAATAGTTTTAACCTAGTTCGTTCTCCTTCGTCGCGCACATGTAGGCGACAGCCCTAAGTCATCAATTATGCGCGAGCTGGTATATCTAACCCGTCACCAAGCGGTTGGGAACGAGCCTGTCTCTGTATGAGGTAAGCAATATTAAGCATGCTTTAGGCTACATAGTTTCTAGACCTAGCCGTATCCGTGGTCACACGTCGCAGGCGAATCAGCCATGCGTGAACCGACCCAGCGCGACGACGACAGGGTGTCATCAGCTCGTGAGCGACCGACGAACATAAAGAATGATAGCATTATGAGCAACCTAATGGTGCTATGCTTACGGTACTGCAATAAACTGCAATATGTATCATGCCAGCTAATGCTATACAGTGTATATAGCCTAGGCCTATGCCTGTTTAAATTTGTGAAATGAAAAGTGCATACAGCACATACAAAGCGAGCAGAATGACGAACCGGCGGACAGACAAACACGACCCGTAATGCGGTTTGTAATAAACAATAGGCTTACGTAGCTGTAAAGATGTTTATATAAGTAAATCTCTTAAGGTGCGTTCTCACTGCGCGCGTTAACGCGCGTGGACGATCTCAATTGACTGTTCAATCAAGCCCTAATCCAAGCGCTACCTCACCCTAAAAGAGCGGATACATATGAGATATATTCAATAATCACTTTGTTGCTAATTGTCCAGAGAGTGTGCCAGTGAAAAAGTTGTGAAAACCGGTTCACATTTATTTTGACAAAGACCTGAAACGTTTTTGAAACAGATGTATATATACATACACAGTGCAGTACCCACGGGAACTTTTTATTATTAAAATACCGAATACACAAATGTTTTAGAGTATATAATAAAATTCAGCTGTTTACTACGTTGTCAGTTTTCTTAAATCCAAATACATGAATGTATTACAATAAGGTTTTAAATAATTTAGCCGTTTAGGCTATTAGATTGTCTGTACCAAATATTAACCATAGTTATCATATTTTTTTTAAAACTTTGTTCTAAACGTTATATAGTTTTAACTTTTTGAAATAAACGTTAAACAATTGGTTTGAAAAAAAGATAAATCACAATAATCATGTACAAGAATGCAGTGTCACTAAGAAAGTAATATCAGATTTTGTATTTAGATTAATTTACTTACTCATGTGCGATAAAGTGATGAATATCAAAAAGCATTAGTCAAGGTCAGCAAGTTAAAGTAAAAAAGATTTCACTCGAGTATTTAACGTTTACAAACGCAACCTACAAAAGCGCGTTTTTGACGTAATTTTAATGTTTTCTTTCTATGATTTTAGCAAAGTTTTAGTTAGCTACACAACTATAATTATGCAACTGCAGTCACAGAGCAATATGCCTCCTCTCAGCATGCAAGATGCAGTTGGCCACTACGTTTTCTATGCAGTTTAAACAGTTTCCGCTTTGTAGCAGTCGCGGTGCAATGCCGCTTTGTCGAGTCTTCTTTGTTTAAAAATTGTGATAGCAGTAGTCGTCGTAGTAGACCCCGCCAATATCGGAGCACTGCCAGCTGGAATAATCGGACGACTTGTAACGGTAACACAGACCATCGTGCTTGTAGCCAACGACGCAAGTGCCGCCGACACCGAACACGAGAGAGAAGACGACGATGGAGACAACGATTCCAACCGAGGAGACGATGTATGAAGCACGTCCGAGCCTGCGAGCACACTGTGGGTTCGACACCAGCTTGTCTTCCGCATTCACTGCAAACGTACACAACAGAGCGCGCTCGCCGCTGCAGACGTCGTTGCCCTGAGCATTCAATCACTGTTAGAAGGCCTACGTGAAGCAAACATGAAGCAAACGACGTCTGCTTTATACCCCGTTTACATGATCAAGCAATCATCAAGCAAACATCGAGCAAACGTCGAACTGACTCGTCTAGCTAACATATAGCCAGCTCGTCGAGCCAGCTTGATCGTGTAAACGGGGTATTAGTGACATAAATGTAAAAACCTTTCAGAAAAAATTTTTTAAAGTCAAAAAACGTTTAAAACGTTTATTACATGTATACATGTTGATGGCATCGATGAGCTTTCATAACTGAGCACTGTTTTCTACTAGTAGATAGATCCGTGAACTGAGAAAATCGCAGTTTCTGAGTTCTATAGGAGACCGTACATTATTATACTTTCACTTTTGCATTCTTTCGTCTAAAGTTACACTACACTGCTCTGCCAGACCAAAGCCCTTCTTTCATTTTACAACTTTTAATTTCGAAAACTGAAAAAATAGGCATAAAACGATAGAGTTAAGCTAAGCTTTCGGCTATCAGATACCGAAAATTTTTGCAACTCTAAATTATTGAGTAAATACAGTTTGTAAGTAAACGATATTTTTTATAGTGCGCACTGCGCAGTGCATGTCACGCAGCGGCCGAATGTGAAACGCTAAAGGAAACTGAAGACCCGCTGAGTCGAAAAAGTAAGCCTAGGTTTTAAGAAGACTGAAAATGTGTGATGACAAACAGTCGAGAATGGAGTGGGTTCCAAACTCAGGAGACAATAACTCGCTAAAATCACGGGAGACACGGGGTTGGTAGCGTGGCGTGGCGAAGCAGTAACGAGTTTCATCCGATCAACAAAGTTACTCTACGCCGGGCCGGGTTAGTACTTGGATGGGTGACTGCTTGCGGACAGGCAAACCATCTCGGTATGTAGGCCCTAACCAGCCGCCTAGGTCAACTGAGCCTTCCATCTTTCCGGGGTAGGTAAATCGATTACCGGCCTATCTGGCTGGGGTTAAGGCGGGACGCGTTCACCTGTGTCAGATGGCAGCTAAGTAACTGTGTAATCTCATACGGCAAGTGACATTCCGCAGCTCTGAGATGGGTTTGTCATAAAGAGCTATATCACCACCTTTAATTTTTTACGCGCGACAGCAAGTACTGCTATGCCACCTTAGCCATCGCAATTCTGTTCGTCCGTCTGTCTGTCCGTCCGTTCTTCACTCGGGTGGATCAGTCAAAAACGGTGCAAGCTAGGAAGACTCTAGTTTTAGGAACCGTAAAGCTTTTCCATAAATTCGAAAAGGATCACCCCTAACGAGGGCGCTAAATGAGAGGGGTGGGCAAAATTTGCGATTTTTAGCCAATAAGTCGCTGTATCTCAATAACTGTGCGAGATAGGGCCTAGGTTACTATTAATCACTAATAGGAAGTCGTACACTGGCTCTCGATTGCCACCGAGATCAATGACCTTGGATGACTTGAACGCAAAAATAGGTTTTTTTATGGATTTTCGGCGATTTTTTTTTGCTGCGACACACATTTCAAGAGCGGCAGCATTCACGGGAGACGGTGGCGCCATCAGGCGTATGTAAATATATCGTACCCAAGTCAGTTGCTGGACCGATGAGCTTAGATTTGTTCGCAGTGGGTTTTCAAACATGCACGGCTGTCGCGCGTTTCCCTTTGCGTTAGCTGGGCTTTTCTTGTTAATTTTTAACAAGGGCTGTAGCTATAAAAACACAGGGGACCGACAGCGTAGGCCTATTGGCGTTGGAAGAGCGTGGAGAGCGGGCAGCGGAGGTACGCAGGTTCAAAGAATGTGCACTACGCTGCCTTTGTATCACAATCTAAGCAATTGCAAGTATCTTCTGCAAATAAGTTCACTACAAACTTGCCAGGATGAGGCCGACCAAACCAAAGGGCCAATTGCAGCACCAGCAGACAAAGCATGAATAGATGACGGCGATACGAGCGAACGTCTCTGAGACATGCTTGACGACGGGCGCTTGTCTGTTGGCGCTCACCAAGGTCACTTGCTGCAACAGCTGGGTAGGCGCCGGAACGCCGTATCCTACTGCCTCCGGGTGTCCTGCACCTGATGGCGGGGCATAGTACGGTGCGCTCGCTATGGTCGGAGTTGTATACGGGTACGTCGGACCGTATCCTTGGGATGGCGGATATACAGCTGACGACGGGTATCCTTGGTATGGTGGAGGGTATGCTGTTGCCTGGGACACTGTAGTCACAGTATATTGCGGCGGCGGCGGCTGTGACGGTGAAAGTTGCTCATGTTGTTGGCCGTCATCGCCATGCATCTGATCGTACAGTTTGTTCTCAGCCTCCATGGCGTTCTGTCAAAACAACCAATATCACAGCATCAGTCGTTAAAAAATATTAACGATTAATAGAACTTTCAATCGTTACAATCTCCATTCAAGTCAATTCAATAAAACATGTTAAGGTAGACACAATGACATCGTGAGTCGTGACAGGCATCTAAAATCGTCCCAGTCAAATTTTCCCGAAAATTTAATACTTTTGTCTGTTTACAAAACTGGGTTAGAAACATTTAATAATCTGTGTCTCAGTGCATCTGTGGGGCTTAATATTTTTTTTTAAATTTAAACAAGAACACGCATTTTTATCGGCAGTTACCGCTACTAGTAATTTGTGTAAAGTCAACTATTAAAATATTTCTATCGTTGCCATCTTAGCTTTGTGGTAAAAAAAGATTGAGAGTAGGCTACGTCTACGTGTTCACCTGCTGAAAATTCAGTCAAACACTCAAAGTTATGACGCAAGCACTCAGGCAAACTGCGTATATAGCTTTATACATTTTTTGTAGAACCTATCTGCGTTCATAAACAACTCAAGCGTTAAGAAGCGTCAGCATTGACGACTAGCCTGCAGGGTGTAGCGATAATGAATAGTTTTTTGACGAATTAACTGTAGTGAACGTAACAAGAAATTTGAGCTAATGTTCACGGGACGCGCGAAAGCCTATAGCAGTTCCTGGTCGCAAACTGTCAGTCTATCTCCAGCCATTTCGTCGCGACTTTTACGGGGGTACCGCTCTTTGGTGCCCTCGTGCGTGAACCTAGAAAATCGAGCTTTGGACCATCGAAATCTACGTTCAATGCTGAAAATTCCATACGCAACTTGTCCATGTCTATCTCAATAATTGGTTTCGGCGCAATTCGCTCTTGCAATGTGTCTCGCAGCCCAAAATCGCCAAAAAATTCATAAAATCCCCTATTTGGCGTTCAAGGTCATTCAAGGTCATAGAATTGGGCGCCAATCGAGAACCAGTGTACGACTTCCTATTCGTGATTAATAGTAACCTATGCTGTATCTCGTACCGTTACTGAGATACAGCGACTTATTGGCCAAAAACGCAAATTTTGCCCACCCCTTCTCATTTAGCGCCCTCGTTCGGGATGACCCCATTCGAATTTATGAAAAAGCTTTACGGTTCTTGAAACTAGAGTCTTCCAGGCAGCCGACGGTGAAGATTTGGTGATCCTAGCTTGGACCGTTTTTGCCTGATCCACCCGTGTGACAAACGGACAGACGGACAGAATTGCGATGGCTAAGACGCGCTGAAAGCAGTAGCTGCTTTCGCGCGTAAAAACGTAAAGTCCTTCTCGAGCCTTACGGCCCATAGAGCGGCGCTGATCTCCGTTTCCTGAGGCCCTCAGCCAGACACCAGTTTTTACACTGCGAGACCACAGATAGGCTACAGGGCCAGTGTATCGCGCTGTGTGCCTGTTTAGTGTGTTACGTCCCAGCGGTGAAGCCGGTACCAAATTATACTGCTTGGTGACAGAGGCAGGTGTGTGTGAACAACTTGCCTAAAGTCGTTACCCGGCAGTGTCCTGGTGCGGAGTCGAACCTGCGCCTCTGAGTTACCTCAGGGTTACAAGTCCGACACGTTACCGTTAGACTATCGAGCCACGACATAAGAAGTCAATTTACACACTAGGAAAATCGCTAAACATCGCATTCTTATTAGGCCTACATGGCTTGACTTTTAGGTTGCAAAACTGACTCATACGTGACTTTCACAGATAGACACTTTTCGACGACCGTATAGTCAACAGACCTGTGCGGAAAGCCAGAACAGTACGTGAAAGGTTTCTGTGTTCTGTGAGAGAGAATCGGGTTTCAGACATCTAGACGGCAGATGGAGAAGGAGCGCTGGTTTGTGTTCTCACGACAAAAGCAGCATTAGTCATGGTTAGAGTTGGCTCACCTTGTAGGCTTATAGCTACTATAGTAGCCTAACAAAAGCAAGTTTTTGTCGGCAAATCCCTGTTGTCTACAATTTACCTGTTCTAGTGCTTCTGTGCTACGCACATCTCAACACACGTCACTTCTTTCTGTTTTTAATTTATATTAGGAAAAATACACTCGTCACGAAACAGCTAGGATCCGCGTCAGTCCGCAACCGCAAAAAATTCTGACGGGTCCGCATTCCGCACATGTCTGATTTCCAACCAGACCTATCAAGAGAGTGGGGTAAGCTATCCCGGGCCCCGCGACGTTTGGGGGGCGGCGTCGGTCAGAAATATAGAGTACGCCAGAATGTATCATTTTGAAAAAAAATTCAAAAATTTTCTCCCAAAAGGGGCCACGTGAGAATGTTTGAGGGCCCCTTCGAGAATATTTTTCCGGGCACCGCTGTGGCTCTTGACGGGCCTGTTTCCAATGCATCCGTTAATTAGTGTTAGGTGTGTTATTGGTTTATAAGCGTACGTGGTCATCTCACACGTCGACTTGTGACTTAGACAAAATTTACCCGCGGTGGCGCACGGTAAAGTGGCTAGAAATGTTAACAAGAAATGTGAGCTTATGCTCACGAGACGCGCGAAAGCCTATAGAAGTTCCTGGTCGCAAACTGTCAGTCTATCTCTAGCCATTTCGTCGCGACATTTACGGGCGTACCGCTTTTTGATGCCCTCGTGCGCAGGTTTCCTTGAACCTAGAAAATCAAGACTTGGACCGTTGAAATCTACGTTCAATGCTGAAAATGTCATATGCAGCTTGTCCATGTCTATCCCAATTATTTTCGGCGCAATTCGCTCTTGAAATGTGTCTCGCAGCCCGAAATCGCCAAAAAATCCATAAAACCCCCTATTTGGCGTTCAAGGTCATTCAAGGTCATTGAGTTCGGCGCCAATCGAAAGCCAGTGTACGACTTCCTGTTTGTGATTAATAGTAACCTAGGCCATATTTCGCACCGTTATTGAGATACAACGACTTATTAGCTAAAAATCACAAATTTCTCATTTAGCCCCTTTGAATTTATGGAAAAGCTTTACGGTTCCTGAAACTAGAGTCTTCCGGGCAGTCGATGGCGAAGATTTGGTGATCCTAGCTTGCACCGTTTTTGACTGATCCACCTGTGTGACGGACAGACGGACGGACAGACAGACAGACAGACAGAATTGCGACGGCTAAGACGCGCTAAAGCGCAGTGTTGCTGCTTTCGCGCGTAAAAATGGAGTACACTTGAATGTACACGTTCTCACTTCTGACTTTGACGCGCTTGCATTTCGTCAGTGAATGGATTGTTACAGCTGAGATTTTGTCAAATGGATTTTTGAGGTAAGTTTTATTCGTCGTGTGGGGGTTCTGTGAGACACTCGTATGTATAATATTATGGTATTTTTAGAGTGCACTGCCATAAATCAAGCTGCAGGATATTCGTGCGCGAGAGCGTGAGAATTGTTGAATGGACCGACAAATACAGTAATTATCCACGACTGATATACGCCAGAACAAAATAATTATCGTAATACTTTTCCTGCGGATCTCCAATGCAGTGTATTGTGGTGTGCTGTGCTTAACCGTGGGCGTAAACTGAGGATAACGAGAACGATAATAAAGGGCTTATTATCAGGCGCCGCTAGCGTTTCTCCACAAACATGTAGTTTTAAGTATTTTAATAGCTTTTTTCTACTACGCGTACGCTTACGCAGTGGATGACGTCACACCGCAACATAGGCCTACTTATCTGTTTGTGTTGAACATTTTTTTAAAGTTTTCGTACTGATAAAGTCACACGAGGCCTAAAAATAATGTTGGCACTTTCTGATGAGCCTGCTGCTGTCTATTCAGACTGTGGCTGCACGTTTGGTGTCGGGCGCTCGACGCTACGACCACATAACGCCGGTGTAGAGGAGCTGCTCTGGCTTCCGGTTCGACGTCGGGTGGATTTCAAGATGGCCACCCTGGTCTACTTGTCACTGTCTGGCATAGCTAGACAGCTTACCTGGTCGCCGACTGTCAGCTTGTCTCTGACGAAGGTCGTCGTCAGCTGCGCTCTGCCAACTCAAAGACATGTGTCGTCAGACGGACCTGCAGCAGCTATGGAGATGGTTGTTTTGCTGTTGCAGGTCCGAGGCTGTAGAATAAGCTTCTAGCTCATCTGAGTCAAACTGACATTAACTTTGAACGGCTCCTGTTTAGGCGTTGAGAGCGCGACGCATTGTGGCTAACTGTTAAACTGCGCCTTGTAAATCATGCATCTTACTCATTTATTTACTCACTTAGTGCATTTTTTAAATCCCAATTTCTGGGAGCATGACCCCCGTGTAACGCAAACTATGCCCACATTGTCAAGCAAGGCATATATAGGATATAAAACATCACAGACCTCAGTGAGTGACGTACATGTACGTCTGTTGTTGTTGTTATTGTTGTTGTTGCTGCTGCTGATGATCATGATGTTGCGAGTGAATTTGACGTCTTTGCTTCTAATCTTGGGCATTTTCTACTCTTCAGCTTGGGCCCTTGCTCAGCGAGGAAGTAAGTAGCCGATTTTAGCTATTGTCAAGGCTAAATTTTTTTTAAAAACTGTTGATAGGTGTCGGCTTTATCCCAGAGACTAAAAATGCGAATTTTACGAATTTTATTTTTAGTGGCAGATCACGAATTAGCAGTCTATTGTGTGTTTTCTGCAGAATGTGGATGGACGTTCATTAAGTTTACAAACAAACGATTAGGCCTAGGCCTAATTATAGATGTTTGGTTCGTTTACTGATTCGAATTTAGTTTGCCAGCTATTTTCGAGTTTGAAAAATGAGACGTTTCTGGCCACTAGACTCATAACTATGATGCCAAATAACCTTGGCATTGCCATACAGGTGCTGCACAGCTTTTTCCATCACAAAGCTGCAAAGCGTCACCTGCCATATGAGATCACACAGTGTTACCTAAACCCACCACCTCTCGATCCCAAGTTCGACACACTACCGTTACGCCACCAAGCCAAGCCACCATATCCGCCAAAGATTATGCCTTTACATTTGCAACTCAGCCTCCTATCCCTCAGGGAATTATTCCTGTTTGTGCACCGTGTGTCAGGGTCTTGCGGCCCGGGCAGAGCGAAGTGTGTTGGTCCGGGAGCAAGAAGAGAGTGCATACCAGAGCGCTGGTTGTGTGACGGCGACAACGACTGCGGCAACAACAGCGACGAGGATGAAGAAATGTGCGGTAAAGTATCAGAATTATTATTGCCTCGTGGCATAGACACACGAGCAGCAATTGTTTTCGCGCTTGTAAATTATGTCTGAACAGTTTTTTGTTTAAAAATTTGGTTTTATAAATACCAAATTTTATTGGCGTAGCCATAAGGGAGGCACTAGAGGCATGTGCCCCCTAGGAGCTTACTCAGTTACTAAAAATAGTGCCAAAATGCACCAAAACACGTCATTTTTACACCAAAAATCTGAAAATTTTTGGGGGAGGGGCATAATCTTTTCCCCCAGACTCTTCTTCCGTGGTGGGAAGGGGTCACCCCTCTCCATGCCTTACCCCTAAGTGCCCCACTACAACTAGATCCTGGCTATGCCACTGCCAAATTTAGGCGTAAATCAATCAATTAATCAATCGCTTTTATTTCAGGCAGCATGGCCCATAGAAACACAAGACAAGACAGACAGGTATTGACAGACAACAATAAAAGCAAGGACAGACAATAGTTACATATGACAGTAAGAGGGTGGTGTTAAACTAGACATTAGCACCAAACAAACATAAAAACTGTAGAGTAATGACACTATTAATTACTAAATAATAATAAAAAACAAATCTTTACATGGCGAAAATTTAGCATTTAAATTTTTACTTAAGTCCTTATAATCTCCTCTGTCAGAAAATTGCAGTTGTTTGTCAGAAAAATTTAACTAATCGCTTTCCCGAGCCATCGGTCCATTTTATTGCATTCTGTCGAAAACGCATCGTTCCGAAGAAGGCGCGCCGGCGGTTGCCGAACCGTCAGCAGCGAACTATAGGCCTACAAATCGATTCTTTGATAAAGGTTGTAATTTGAGAAAATATTAACTTACTCATTGCTTGCCGTTTCAACTTATGACTTTATTCAAAGAAGACACTAGAATGCTACGCAAGATTTGTAAAAAAAGTTCTTTTGTGCGTATAATTTGCCAATAGCGCCGGTGTCGTGTCCGGAGGGTATGGACAATTGTCCCGGGCGCTCCCGTCAACGCTGCTTGGAACTAAGCGAATTCTGCGATGGTGTCGATGACTGCGGTGACAACACTGACGAAGACGCGAGCATCTGCCATCTAGTCGGTCTGTCTGTTTTTACGCGCGAAAGCAGCTACTGCTTTCAGCGCGTCTTAGCCATCGCAATTCTGGCCGTACGTCTGTCCGTCTGTCCATCTGTCTGTCCGTCACACGGGTGGATCTGTCAAAAAACGGTGCAAGCTGGGATCACCAAATCTTTACCTTCGGCTGCCTGGAACCGTTAAGCTTTTCCATAAATTCGAAGGGGGTTACCCCGAAATAGGGCGCTAAATGAGAGGGGGTAGGCAAAATTTGCGATTTTGGCCAATAAGTCGCTGTATCTCAGTAACGATGCGAGATAGGGCCTAGGTTACAATTAATCACTAATAGGAAGTCGTATACTGGCTCTCGATTGGCGCCAAATTTAATGACCTTGAATGACCTTAAACGCCAAAATAGGGGGTTTTATGGATTTTTTGACGATTTCGGGCTGCGACACAAGTCTATATCATTCACAAGGTGGCGCCACGAAACTATCGTTATGCGATCCAAAAATAAATTTGGTATTTGTATATTAACTCAGCGTGAACACTCCAATTTTCAGCTAAACTGCTAAACCAAAACTGCTATAGGCTTTCGCGCGTCTCGTGAGCATTAGCTCAAATTTTTGTTACAACTCGCGTAAAGCTATATTAAGCTTTGTAAAGCTTTAGGAGGCCTCCAGTATCTGTAAAACTTTATAAATCTCAAAATAACGTGAATATGCCACGGCCTAACGTTACTAGAAATTTCCGTGCTTTTTGTTGCACCTAGCAAAAAAGTACAGACGTGGAGAAAAAAATTATTTTAATGTTTTAATGACATGTGAAGTAATTTTGCATAAATAAGTAAGTAAGTAAGTACCAAGTTATATAGCGCCAAAATCTCACAAAAGAATCAGGGCGCATAAAAACAAATTGACACGCTAAATTGTACCGTGATAACTGAAGTAAGATACTTGATGCAGCAAGACGGACTAGATTCAGACAGTTTTTTCAGCTATGTCTAAACTTTAAAAGCAAATTAAAAATTGCAAAAAATATTTTAGAAAGTCTAACAATAACAATTTTAGGGGCGCAGGCGTTTTTTTGGAACGGACGAAAACCGGAAGCACTGGAATTCTTCAGGCCTTAGCTCTGTCCAGAATCCAGATCAAGATGAGGTCAAATTTAATGAGTTTTGCTGGAAAGGAGGCATTGAGCGTATAGAAGAATCGTTTGGTCTAACTCGTAGAAATTTCTTTAATACTTCAGTGCGACGTCGCAACGCGTGCTGTTGCAGTGTTACGAAGGGCCTCGAGCGGATCAAAAATAATGATTTACCCGAACTTACTGTCTGCTACAAAAATAGCTTGACTAAACACTTACGCGACCCAGGCCAACACTTTTTTCAACAGTTGTGTTGTGTTACACGACTTTGATTGGCTCTTAAATATTGCGTGCTTATTTGTTGACAATGTAGTAAACCTATGGTCTTGCGCATGAAGTATTCTGATCGCATTGATAGACTTTAATTCTGTTGCATGCGTGCCACGCATGTCTGTGTGTTTATTTTGAATTGTTATTATTATTGTTTATATTTTTGTACTGCCAACATTAATTTGGTGAAAAAAGTTGTGTAATAGCTGTAGGCCGCGTGCACGCATGCGTGGAAGTTCTGTGGCCGTGTCGTGAGGCCGTTGAAGCGAAGTTCGCCGGAATGAGAGAAGAAGAAATAGTGGCAGCCATCGCCTCCACTGAGCTCAGCGAGACATGCCTGTACGGGTCGCTCTGATTATCTCCGACACGTAAACAGAGTAAATGTCGACTTTTTAAAGCCTAATTTTCTACCCGCGACATGCAATAGCAGTGGCGCTGGTGATGCCAGCTTATGCTGTTTGTCTGTCCGTCCGTCTGTCCGTTTGTCTGGTGTCAGGTTAAGATACGGAGGTCATTAGTTGAGGTAGAAAAAGTGCGTCTCACATGATTATTTTTCATTTGTTATTTTTGTGTTAAAATTACCAAAGTTAGCAAAAATTTGAGAAAGTTCAGATATAAGCTATTTTAATTGTTTTTGCGACACGGTGTACAGTTTGATTAAAGGCCCGTTTAGAGCGACGCAAATGAAGTGAACTTAACTGAGCTGAACTGACACGGTTTAGTTTCTGACGGACTGACCAATGGACGAGCAGGACGAGCCCGATGGACATTGGTTGACGCATGCGTGCCCGTAGTCATATAGACACCGACGCTGTTTGACGGTGCCTACTGTAGTGCATTACTGCTTGTCGATTGGGAGGTTCGTCTAAAACTGAACCATGTCAGTTCAGTTCAGTTCAGGTCAGTTACGTCGGTCTGTACGCGCCTCAGTAATTAATCGCAATTAAAGGTTATTAATTTCCGCAGCTCTACTTCTTCCAAATTGAAACCAGCTGCGTCATGGATTAAAAAAGTAGGCGAGAAAGGAGTTTGTGGACGCTCAAAATTTTGATTTTGCTTCTAAATTTGCCAAAATGGGTTTTCTGAGCCTCAACTTTTTGCATTTTTTGGACAAAAATTATCCAACAAAAAATTTCCCGACATTCAAAAGATTCGGGGAGGAAGGGAGGAAATTGTCCCTTCGCTTCTTTCCCCCTTGGTACGACGTCTGGGTTGCAACTGTAGGCCGGTGTTGGAGACGCAGGCATGCGCCATGAGAGTTCTGTCGACGCCAGAGTGCCATTTGCCGCAGACTCAGCACGAGTTCACCATTGAATTCAACAAACTGCTTGCTCTGCTCAACACTTCCATTAACTTCTTCTGCCGCGATCGCGTCCACGGTTTGTTGATGATCTGCTATATTTCAATTAATAAGTAAATAAGCTATCGTGGTCAAATTTGTTTACAGTATAAGCTGTGTTCAAGTAAGATAGCCTACTCAGCCACACGACAAATAACGAATAACAATGCAAATTTGTGATATTTGATCGACTTTAAATTTGGCTTTAAATTTTACTTATCGAACAGAACAAAAAAGCGACTGTTATGCATATGCATTTCAGTTCATAGGCGGATTTAGAGGGGCGGGGAAAAGGGGCCATGCCCCCAAAAATGCCAACTTAGTCGCTTTTTTGCCTAGCATATGCAGTGCATTTCTGCAGTAAAACTAATAAAATTCATACTCAATGTATGCATTTTTAGGGGATTTTCATGCCCAAAAACCGTTTGCTTCCGGGGTTGCGCCCCGGCGACCGGCACCTACCCAAGAAATTCACATTTGTTTTTGGCTTTCGACCTCAAAATTATTGTTGGCCTTTGGGGTCTAGTTCGCCTTTTGTGACTCCAATTTCTGGCTATGCCTATACGTAAGAGTAAGTAACAGTAAACAATAAATAACGCCAGGGGAGTTTAAACTAGAGTTTAAACTAGATTGATATATATATATATATACCTAATTGAAGCAAACGCTACAAAAAACCAGGAAAGGTTTTTGGATAATTAGAGGGGAGTTGAATATTATTATTATTTTGCATTTTTTATAATATCTACTATATCTTGCAACCAGAAGGGTTCCGTGACGCTTAGAATGTACCAAATTCGTTTTTCGCCGGGTCTGGGAGCTCATGGCGATCCCCCAGAATCCCTGGTCGGCTGGGCAGATGGATACTTTCTTTCCATTCCCCTCCCCGTCGACTCCTGCGGCGTCTCACATTGAGTTTGGGGGGATTGCTCCAAAGACTTAGAAGGACAGACGCCCTTGAATAACGCTTTTTATCGCATGAAAGTCAATCTCAATCGCAGTCTTCGTATTATTGCTATATTTCTATACTGTTATGGTCATAGAAAAAAAACGAAATTTAGCACAGAGTCCACGAAAATAAGCCATTTTGAATATAAAATCTAAAAAAAAAATTCACTGCCCTCTTCCCAGACCTCTCCCCTGTGGGGAAGGGACACCCCCTTTCCAAACCCCACCCCATTTGGCGCCTTCGGCGCTCGATCTTGGCCACCAACTTCAACTCCTGGATCCGCCTATATTTCAGTTTTAGAGTTTATTAGCTTTTTTAGCAATCAAGTTTATATTGTATAGTTGTGGTAAAAAAGAAAAAAACTACATTGTTGGAACACATGTTGAGTCCATTTGGCGCAGTAAGTACGATTAAAAGGTGACAATTAGGAGGCTGAAATTCCGCTCTTAGCAACTTCACGTCAACCGAACGCAATCGCTAGTAACTATTTTAAAAAGTTAAACTGCTCTCTTAACTTAAACTTTTGAAAATTAGTTAAATTAATGGCCTGATTAAAATGTAATTATACTTTTAGACTTAGTAACTTTTTAGTTAACTTTTGCCCATCACTGTTCAAATGGTATAAAAAAAAGTTATTTTTGATAAAAAAAAAGTTAAGTTACGACAGATGGTGTTGTATCCTTCAGCGACGACATAGACCTAGCTTAGCTTCAATCTAGCAATATTGTTACCTTGTTCTGCCTTACTGTTGCTTAATTATAATTATACAGGGTGGTCCAAAAAAACCGCACAAAGTTAATGACACCATAATTTTGCAACCGTACGTCATAGAGTCATGTGGTTTGCAGCAAAATGTTCCGAAAG
>Ga0209367_1006242_pt1 | contig 16519 bp, 10 predicted proteins | sample WorMetLIZISLAND2_FD_187412 | JGI IMG/M metagenome (GOLD analysis project Ga0209367, IMG submission 187412) | Marine gutless worms symbiont microbial communities from Max Planck institute for Marine Microbiology, Germany - Olavius geniculatus... ... | reverse complement strand
ATGACATGCGACTATTGACCGACTGACTGGGCACCTCTAAAATACTGCACGACGACGTGTTGTTTGAAATCAATAATTAAATTTCTTCGCACAATCATTGCTTTTTTGAAAAATTTTAGCAATAACAGAATTTGTACGCGAGCGATTCAGGCAGCTGTTCGTTTACTTCATACATGCACGTTGCTTCGTTTTTTTCTTTGTTTCGGTTTGTTTTAGTTTGTTTTTGCTTTTTTTTGCTTTTTTGTTGTATAGTTAAGACAGTTCATTAATCGTATCTCTACGCACGAGGGTCTACGGTTCTTCTCTCTCTTTGTCACTCAGCTCTTTGGCATGTTACGGATGTCTGCTGTCGCTCGCTCACGGTTTTTATTTACACGTATTTTCTAACTGCATAAAACTGAAACGTCGTGTTTTGGGCGCACGTGGACAGCGACGTTGACTACGTCTGACTAGTTTACCGGTATATGCAAAACCGGACAGTAGAGGCTTAATTAATAGTTCTTACAATACAGTGGTAGAAAACGCGTTGAATGGCATTGCTGCTGTTGTTACATCTAGTGTGTGTTGTGTAAGTACAATGTTACCGTGTCTTAAATTTTCGGTTGTTGAGTGGTTATACGTTGTGTGTTTTGCGAGCACGAAAGCTACGATCTTAATTAGCTACGTCTAAATGGTCTACAATATTTTCATGCTTAGTCGCTTAGTTTTTACGCGAGAGAGCTAGCATAGCTATAGCGCGTATTAGCTACGGTAATTCTGTTTGTCCGTCTGTCCGTCACGACCTGGTACCAATCCAAGACCAGGTGAGATAGAGATTTCGGGTTTTCACCATATGATAGCCTATTGTCTCTAGTATTTCATGACATTAGCTCAGATTTCTTGTCTCGTTCCAGGGAAGTTCAGCAGTGTAAGCACAATATAACGTCTTTTTGATAACCTTTCTTCACGCAAGACAACGTAGTAGACACAGCAACAGACAGATCAAAACAATACAATCGCTAGAAAAGTCTTAAGATATAAGAAAGTGAATTGCATGCCAGACAAGTTTAAAATGTACATTTTAGCGTCTGCAAACAGAATAAACTAAGCACAATCTGATAAACTAATAAAAACTAAACACATCGTAAAATACACCATGAATGATTACATTCGTTATTTGAAGCAGTTTCGGTTAAAAATGTTGAGTAAAATTGCATTTAAATACTCGATCACCTAACTAACTAGGGAGTTCGAAAGCTAAAAAACGACCAAACGGTTCAGTGGCGTAGCCAAGGGGGGCAGAGGGGCCCAGCCCTCCAATCCTCCAGACAAAACATAAACATACGTTTAAAACTGCACGAAATTGGCCAATTTGGTCAGTTTAAAATAATTAAAATCGTTCCCACCAGATCTTATTTTTAAAAGCTAAAATGCATCAAATTTGATTTCGGCTAACGCTCCGCCCCAGACTCCGCTGGGGAGCTCACAGCGTTCCCCAGACGTCTTAGCTGGATTTTAGGGGGTCCTACTTCTGAAAGAGGGGAAGGAGGGGAAGAGGAGAGGACAGGAAAAAAGGTGATAATGAAAAGAAAAACGAGAGGGAAGGAACAAATTGGAAAAGGGAGGGGAGGGGAAGGGAGACGAGGCTTTCCAACAATTGAAATTTTTGGCTACGCCACTAAAACGGTTGCATATATTTGCTACTCGATACAGTTCAAATTGTATGCGATCAAATATGTTTATGCATTATTAAGCATTGAAAATATTTTCGAGCAATAAGGGTCATTACACAGTTAGGTTATTAACCCGAACTTTCTATTGCACGCGCTAATAAATTTTAGCTACGTAAAATGCAGTGTGTCTTCTTTTGCTTGAGTTGTAAAGCGTTGTACACTGTGTCTCAAAAAAAGTATCCCCGATATTTTCGACAGCAACTTGACAACCAGTTATCAGATTTTAATAATTTTTGTACGAATATTCTTGACACAACTTGCCATCAAATAATTGTTTATTTTTTACCTCACCTAATGTGTGCTTCTGCACTACCTAAGGAAAGCAGATCGAGCGAAATATGTGTTAAAATAAAAGAAAACTTGAAAAAACATCCCCAACATTATCGATCGTGCCTTGAGTAAAAAATTAGCAGATTTAAATATTTGGCAAAAATATTTCCGACACAACTGGCTATTAAATAAATGTTTTAGTTTTTGTCTCACCCAACGTCTGCTTTTGCATTACCTGAGGAAAGCAGAGCAAGCATAATACGTTTTAAAATGAACGAAAACGTCAACAAATTCCATCTATCTTAATTTGTCGGCCCCAACAGCAGGTTTTGCAACAGTGTACCTACTAGATAAAGTTCAGAAATGTTTGCAAAGTCAAGAAGCGGCTGGTACAGCCTGGATTGGTCTGGAGCAAAACATTATTAATACTGCTGTCAATGAATGGAGAAAGCGTCTCCTTGCCTATGTTCGCATAGTGGGCCAACACTTCAAGCAATTTTACTGCAGGCAGTTGAAAAATGGATAACTGAATGAAATGTCAGCCACAGTGTCATAAATGTGAACAAAATGTGTTTTTCGCGCTATGCTAATAAGCAATCACATCGCATTGCATAAAAATGACATTTCGCTGGTTGTGTTCTCCCCAGGTAGTGCATAAACAGATTTTGGGTCAGGTGGGAAACTAAATGGTCATTTGATGGCAAGTGTGTCAAAAATATTTGTATCAAAAATTATCAAAATTTAGTAATTGGTTTTTACGTCGGGGATACTTTTTTGAGACACTGTGTAGTTGCAGATGCGTCGATCTGCTGCACGGATCTGTTGAAACAGGCAAGAAACACATCTGATCAGATCGCATCAATTCGACGACTTTTGCTGCTGTAGCTAATCAGCTGCAGCTTGCGATTTACCGAGTAAGACATAGCCTGAACTTTATTTTACTGCTGCATAAAAACAGAGCAATCAGTGGTATTTATTCGTTCGACCAAAACCAGCCGTACAAAAATAATTCAGTGTAGGCTTTATGAAGTAAGGACATTGTCTAGTTCTGTAGATGACGTTAAGATTTATAGTTATTACATTACTGTTATACGATGTATTTCCTTAAATCACTCGATCACTCAATTGTATTTAAGACAGCAAAGTTTACTAAACAAATGAACAAATGATAAAAAGTGTAGTCTTGATAAAACAAAAAGATGTAGCCTCTGATTGCCGACATGATACAATGCTAATACTAATGTGTCAATACTACAAACTCCGACGAAATACACCCCTACTGTTTGACTTTTCGCCGAACACAGTGAAAATAATTTTTTTTCATAACATAACAAGTACATGTACGCCAGTTTTGCATGACGATATGGTAGCATTGGAGATTAAGTGATAAATTTAGCAACATTGAGTGTCACAATACAGTAGAAAACTATTTTTTGATACGGTGTATAATAAAACAAAAAATAAAGTAATTATGGCAATTTTTTTGTAAATCAAAATTAATTGCATGTTTTCCTGGGGTTAAACTTCAAACTTTCTTCCCGCTGGGTGTCAGGGACCCAATTTGGGACAACGTCATTGGACCCCACAGGTGTTCCTGGCAAATAGCATCTAAATCCGTTAAACGGTTTAAGTATAGGCCTAAGGTGAATGACTGTCACAAACAGATGACAGACGACAGACAGGCAGGCAGGCAGGCAGACACGTTACCGATAAATGCGTAGCGATAGCTGGAATCGCTTGCAGCGCCGGCGATTTCGCCGAATAATTGTTTTGCTTTCTCTTAAGTTCGTGTAGGCCTACTGCTGAGTATAAATTAATAGCGAAGTCATCATCGTCATCATCATGACGCGTAAACAACTGAGGTCCGTTGCGGCGACTCCCCACAATGTCCACGTTCATCTGCACTCTGCCACATCTGTCTCCAGCTGACCGGTGTTCCGTTGCCGATCTGCTGTATGCAGGTTTTTCGAGGACGCCCAGGAGGTCTTCTCCATTTCATCCCCAGACTTTGCCCGCCTTTTATTGCAATGACCTGACATAACGCTTAATGTGCAGGTGTGGTGGCATCCAGTCTAACAACGTGACCAAACAATGCTTGGCGCCTCTTGCTGATTATATCTGCAATGCTTGGCAGACCGGTCCTGTCGGCTATGTCGACGTTCCTCACACGGTCCTGCCACTTCACACCCAGTATCTGGCGTTGGCCTCTATACAATCAGGGCTCAAGTTATGAATGTGTACTACCACCTTTTGGATGATGTCCACACCTGGTTTCAACGAGATGTCTTTCGACTGGCAGGTACCAAATACTTCGGTTTTTTTTGCTTGACTGTTGTGGTTCGTTGGGAAAGGGCTCTTTGTGCCCTTCAAACCAGACTCCGCGTCCGGCTTTATTCTCACAATTTAAAAAAATGACTATCCTGCCGAGATGCAACTTATTTGATGTTCTATATCAACAACTATAGGAACAGTAAAAAATGAATCAACTGTGTTAACCAGTCTTCGCGTGTTGGTTGCTGTAAGACGTTCAAGATTTTTTAGTGAATTTTATACTGTTTAGATCGCTAATGCCTCTGTTCTATAATCGCATCTTCTGAGTTTGTGTATTTCTGTTTTTATTTAGGTTTTAGGCCCGAGTGTGTTCTTTTTGTGTCCGTTTCTTTTATTTTTTTATCTGTACATTGTGTTGCTGCTGTCTGTATGGCGAAATTTATATATATTAGTTAGCTAGTGCGCTGTAAGTTTTTTCAAAAGGCCGGAGGCCCAATCTCACAAAGCGTTTGTATTGTTTTGAACACTATCGAAAGTGGTCTTTCCTAGCACAATAGTTTATAATGTTGCTTAGCGCGTTTTGGAGAAGCGGACACGAGATTATGGAATTGGTGGCTTGGTTTTATATAGGCCTACCTGCGTCCAATGGTTTGACGCAAGTGTCGTGTGTATAAATTCTGCGCTGTTGCAGGAAGACCAGAGGAAGACGCAATCGTCAACGTGTTGCAGCAAACTGGGAGCAGCAACTGTAGCCTACATGTACATTAGCTACCACTTACATTAGTCGACTACATTGTAGTTTACTTATTTACCAGAATTATTTACTCCGTATTATAGTCTTGCTACACAAGACATTACCATAGTACATATTCAAACTTAATTCACTTAGTTACTGACACAATACATATACGTACGTACTTATTTACGACTTGCTTACTATCGACTGTTGGCTGATCGGACTGGCGTTGACTGCGTGCGAACCGTCGACCGAGCTCGATTGCGATGCGATTAATTAAGCCGCTCACCGATCGTTATCATTATTACTAACTACTTATCGTCTATAACGTTTTGTTTCTCATCCAACAAAACGCGGGGCCCCTGAGTACAGTTATACGCTATCGAGTAGCGACGCATGCCAGCGCATGCGCAGCGAACGCAAAAGCCAAAACGCAAGCATAGAAGCGCGAGCTACGTGCGTTATGTTGGATGAAAACCATGTGCATTAAGGTACTGTTTGCATGTTAGCAAACCGTCTGCATGCTGTAGTGCAGTTGTTCAGTTGTGTTGTTTTAATTGTAAAGTGAACTGTCGGTTATTACATTTGCTGCGGTAAATGGCTATAATCTGTTCGTTCTGCAATTGTTGTGAACATTTTTAACGTTTTGTTGTAGTTTATTACTCTTTTTTGAAGCTGATGTTTATAGTAATTCCTTAGTCAAAAGTACACAGATACCAACGCAAACGTGCACGCTGTCAAGAAAAATGCTGGTCAAATGAAGACGAACGCCGTCCTGTCGATGATGAATGTTATCGCATATCTGATGCATTTTAACGGTATAATTATGAATTATATTTACTTTTACATAGTTTCTCAATAGAATCCCAAAATTTACTATAGGCTTAGTTGAATAAAGTACATTAACTAGTAATCAAATTTCCTGCACTGCGTAAGCGTAAGAAAAAAAACGCGTGGAAGCACGTTAGCTGATTAACCAATTGTGAGAAACCAAGATAACGTTGCAAAACTTTAGTGCCAAGCCTTACTCAAAAGTACGATCCGAAGGGAGCCGCGGTATATCGTAGCAGGCAAGAAACGCACATTGATAGGCTATTTCTTTAGTCTACTGTCGGATTTTACAACACGAGGCTTTGGGACATGCGATTTTATTCTCGTAACAACTACGTCCGTGAATTTTTCATTTGCGATTATAAATACTCAAGCTGTGAAAAAACTACATAGGCTACGAGGAAATCGGCGTACATCAACGTTACTTTATTCGCAGATCGCATAATTCTGCCCAACACTAGAAAGATTTAAAACGCAGTCATGACTTGACCCAAATTTAGAACAATCGTGATTGGTTGACCCACTTCTGTTATTGATGCATTTTATTCGCCATATTGGCATATAAAATAGTGGTAAATTAGCATTTGGGTAAAAAGTATTTGTAATCTGTGTTCGGAATCTAACGTGTGCAAAGTGTAGGATAATTTATGTCTTAAGCTCCATCTGTGACGCGCACGCGTCGCTGTTGCTGCCTCGCCTTAAACCTGTCCGATTTATGGGCCTTTCAGAGGCATAGTTACAACTGCCTCGATCGTCTCTTCCGTGTGGTTTCGTCGTAACATGCAGAATGTGGCGCTTGGTCGTTGGTGACTTTTGAGCCTCTACAGCTGTCAGTATACGTAAACACTGCGGACGACCCTGCACGGGCTTTGTAGACTGTTGGAACGGTGTTGTTCGTGACTAGAGTTCGTGACTTCAGTAGCCAGTTCATCTGTAATGGAGGACTCTCGGTCGTACGGTTTGCAGCCGCTGGGGATGACCGGCGCGACGTCGCAGCATATGATCGGCGGTGGCTATGGCATGCAAGATGCCGGTGGTAGTACTGGTGGGATGCTGGTCGGTGGAGCAGTGGATCAGCAGCATCGACGGCAAGACATCGGTGACATCTTGCAGCAGATCATGACAATCACGGACCAGACTCTGGATGAAGCTCAGGCCAGGTTCGTCACTATACACCGTCAGTTTGTACTTACTTAAGTGACTAAGTAAGTAAGAAAACTTGAAACGTGCTAATTCAACAGTTAATCACAATTTGTCGCAGTCTCAACGCTGAACAAAAATTATCGAGCAGCCACTGTTCGATGTCAGTTTGTCTCGGATGAACTGTAACTTATTCCACCGTTTTGGGTCAGCATCCGCAAAACATCCGTCTCCTTGGCTGTTGTCGGTCTATCTGTTGACGTTGTCTCGAGTTGGCAGAATGTACCTTCTAAGGCCAGGTGAGATAGTGACATTTAGTACTTGATGATTGTGGAAGAATAGTATTTAGTTGGCACTGCTATGTGTATGTGTGCTTGCTTTGTAGGAAACACACGTTGAACTGCCATCGGATGAAACCAGCTCTTTTTCAGATATTGTGTGAAATAAAGGAAAAAACAGGTTACATATTTATAATATGCATTTTGCATGCTGTTCATATGTCTCTGCATAATCAGTTTGTGGATTTTTCTGAGCCATAGTTACACTTTCCTTGATGTTTGTTTAATTGGGTCAAGCCTGGACTGTCTGAAATTGTTCTAGTGGTGGGCAATGGGCAGAGTTATTTGTCTGCAAAAAATTGTAGCATACCTAGATGAGTAATGCATTGTCATAGTTTCAAATCGTGTGACGTGTTTTAAGTGTGTTGGTGCATTATGTCATCTGTACTTTTTTGCACATTATACCATACCGTACATTTATATGATGATGAACTGTTGTTTATGTAGTTGGTAGTAGTTATATGATGAGTTAACTGCTGCAGTTAACTCGTGCGCTTTTTATATTGCTGGTTACTTCTTTGAGTGTTTTCTGCACTGATTAGTGGATCAGTTCCATTGAATTTGCATCTATATCGTAATGATTCATGTGAAATAGATTAGTGTATAGTATTATTTTCAGCAGTTCTTGCAATGTATTTTACACACTAGAAAAACATTATTTTCTTGCCACCACTATCCAACTGGTGCTAGATGTTTCAGTTGTATGCACGTTTAATAATGTGGCCTATATCTTTTAATCAGCACACAGTTTGTAGTCATGCCATTTCTCTGTGTTACAGTGTTGAGCATCCGAAGCAGTCAAGATGATGACCCGCCAGATGCCCAGTTGCTGAGGTTGGACAATATGCTGATAGCAGAAGGTGTGGCTGGTCCAGAGAAAGGCGGCGGCCCATCGGCAGCTAGCGCTGCTGCTCAGGTCGTTGCCGGAGGAACGGCAGGAGTGGCAGCCGAGAATGCCATAGAGCATGCTGACTACCGAGCAAAGCTGGCACAGATCCGACAGATTTACCACGCAGAGCTGGACAAATATGAACAGGTAATGAACTCTTGAGTCTATTGACTTAGACTTAAGTGGTAGTTGATTGAATCTTGAGTGGGCGACTTCACTTATTGACTTAGACTTTCGCTGAGCCTAAACTTCGGTCTAAGTACCTACTCAAGTCAAAACATGGCGACTAACTAGGATAGTTTAGTAAATTAAAACAGTCTGGTACCAAAAATAAACACTGTTGGCTAGACAATGACATAAGACGTTATGTAATTACGTCGTTGTGTGCGCGGCGCAATTAAATAAGCAAGTCCAAGCGTAACTGGTTGATTTATTTCCTGTAGGTTTACCAGTTTTCCGCCATTTTTAATCGTTTAGTTGAACTTTGGTCTAAGTACAGACTGAGCTTTGGCTCAACGAAAGTCTCAAGTCAAAAAGTGAAGTTGCCCAGTGTTACTGTTGACCATCTGTTGTTGACTGATCTTTATGCCTTTAGGCAATGCTGGTGGAAACGTCATTCTTTTATATTTTCCACTCGCCTCTCTGTGTGCCAGATCTTAACTGTCACTGTGCTGGATATTTCAGTTTTACTTTGATTACTTTTTATGCCGCTGAATACATGCAGTATGGTATGTGTTAAACACCATTTTTACTCCTCGCGCCCTACGTTCCTAATGGAAGAGCCTTCCTGGAACTTCATATGGCCATATCTCCATAACGGTGCTAGACAGACACACGGTCACTATGGACCACCCATAGGAAGTCGACCCCTAGGAGCCGAATGGTCATGTGACCGATGATGTCACGTGCCTCCAAAAGGTCAAGGTCCTTACCCCATTATCTTTGAGGCACCATATCTCCATAACGGTGCCAGATAGATGCATGCGTTTAGGTGTAACAAGACAAATGGCAACTAACGTCATCGACCATTATTGGAAATTTTCCCTCTCAATTCCTAAAATTGAGCAATATTTTATGAACTTCAGGGAGACAATTTCCAATAAGGACCTCGACGCCAGTCACCACTGGTGTAATATTAAACCGGTCTCAATTAGACACTGGGTCTCTAATACAAGCCAAAAGGAACGAAAAAGCTTTTAAAAGAATACAAAAGAAAATGATGCGCCGAGGAGTACATTAATAATTAAGTACTAATAATATTTCTTGTTTGAACTAAATCTTGACACATAACCATACATTATGGCATTCTTAAACTGACTTTTGCTTCTTTTACTTTACAGTGTTAGCTCTGCCAGTTTTTGGTTGCGGTTTATTCCTGCTCTTGTGAACTGTGTAACTAGTAACCTGTCCATGTTTTTGATTGATTGATTGAGTGATTGTGTGTAAACGGTGTTTCGGACTCAGGCGTGCAATGAATTTACGAGTCACGTTGTGAATCTACTTCGGGAGCAAAGTCGTACGCGGCCGATAGCGCCAAAGGAGATCGACCGGATGGTGTCGATCATTCGTCGGAAGTTTACTGCGATTGAGCTGCAGCTGAAGCAGAGCACATGTGAAGCTGTCATGATACTGCGTTCACGTTTCCTTGATGCCAGGTCCGTCTGTTGTTTCTGTTCACCTTCTCTATGCACTGTTTTGTTTACCTAACCTACATTGGTTCTTTTGCTTTGCTCTGAATTGTTGTCATGGTTGTTGTGCTGATTCATCAAAGCTTCAGATTTAAAAAGCCTGGGTTTTTAAAAAAGCTAGAGTTATTGAAAGAGCCCAATCTGGTGGCCCAGGGGTGGCTTTTAATGTGTTTTGGGGTTATACCCAGGTTTTTAGAGGGTTACAAAACAGCTTCACAGTTTTCCAAATATAAAAAATCCGAAATATACGCTTGGTAGCGAATTTTATTCTGAACACAGGTAAAATTTTATTGGTCGATGATGTCACCTGCTCACAGAACAGTCTACACGTGTATTATTTTTCTCACCAGTAATCTATCATCACTTGCAAGTGATAACAGCATAAGATCAAAAAAAATGAATAAAATTAACAAGTCAACGTTAATTTTTTTAAACGTTAAAGACCAATGTTTCATTTTTACGCGCAAACTGCTTTCAGCATGTCAGCCATCGCAATTCTGTCTGTCTGTTCATCCGTGTGTCACACAGGTGGATCAGTCAAAAATGGTGCAAGCTAGAATCACCAAATCTTCACCTTCGGCTGCCTGGAAGACTCTAGTTTCAGGAACCGTAAAGGCCTAGGTTACTATTAATCACTAATAGGAAATCATACACTGACTGTCGATCGGCGCTGAATTCAATGACCACGAATGACCTCGAACGCCAAAGTAGGGGGTTTTTATAGATTTTTTGGCGATTTCGGGCTGCGACACAAGTCTGTGTCATTCACAAGGTGGCGCCACACTACTATCATTATGCAATCCAGATGGAAAATTTAGTATTTGTATATTAACTTTGCGTGAACATCCCAATTTTCAGCTAAACTACTGAACCGGAATTGCTATAGGCTTTCGCGCATCTCGTGAGCATTAGCGCAAATTTCTTGTTTAACACATCGTTCGAGTTCGCCTAAAGATTTTTCCTATCTGTCAATAAACTTTTGAATGCCCGATGCAAAGAACAATGCTAGCTGCTGTCCATGCCACTGAACAACAAGTGATTGCATTTCGGTATATGATACAAATTTCCTCTCACCCAGCATTTTTCACCAAATGTGAACTGTTTGCTGTGCAAAGCACTTGTCGCCATATACTGGATGCATTTCAGACTGAATCTAATTTTTTTTGCCTACAAAAATACAGTAACGGCACACTGTTTGTTACGGGAGGATTTCACAGTCATTGTCGTCGTATTTAATATTTATAAATGATGTCACAGTGACTGTGACGTCATCGTCATGAAAGTCACAGCTGCTACTCAGGATTAAATTCTTTACAAAACGTATATTTCTGATTGTTAATATTTGGAAAACTAACAAAATTATGCTGTTTTGTAACTTATTTATCGAATGACCCTGGTACTTCTGGAAGAAGGTGCTAAAATTAGGTCAAGTTTATGGTGGCTTTACCCAATAGAATTCACTGGTGTTTTCGATGTGGGCTTGAGTGTCCGAACCCTGCAAAGCTTTAAAGTTGTTGGTTAGTGAAGAAAGGACATCTGGACTGTAAAAAATGTGTAGCTTGCTACTCAGCTCAGAAGCCGATAAGCATACCATCACGTCATAGATGGTGTTGGGCTGGGTCATCAACATGTTTGGTTAGTGACATACCAGTGTGATTTACCTAGTAGAATTTGCCTATCTGTGGACAGTCAAGTATTTATGTATAATTGACCTGGCCTGTCTAGTAGCAATGTGTTGATTAAAAGCAGTGAATTCCTGCTAGCACAAATTGCCAGCGATTAACCATGTAATATATATGTCAACAGTACCGTAGTACTCCAGATCCCCTGACAGATGTCAAAATGTTGTTGATTCAAGCAGGTGGCCCCAAAAGTTCTTGTGTAAAACCAGTTACTGAAGGAGATTGGTCGTGTGCAGGCGGAAGAGACGAAACTTCAGTAAGCAAGCTACTGAGGTGCTGAATGAATACTTCTACTCCCATCTCAGCAACCCATACCCCAGCGAGGAAGCCAAAGAAGAGCTTGCCCGCAAGTGCAACATAACGGTGTCACAGGTATGCGTGATCCACTGGGCTGCAGTATATTCTGAATAGTTCTAAATAGATGGTAGATATTGGTATAGTTTTGTAATACCGGTACATTTGTGTTTGACTGACATTGTTTGCAACCCGTTTCTAAGGCAGTTATTTAAAAAATAAATTTATTCGGCTGATAATGAAATGGGAGCCAAACAATTTGAAAAATCTTTGCCTTTGGTACCGGACTACCAATAATTCATCAGCTCGTGTTTCATTTATAGCAGTCATTTCTGGTTGTTATAGTGTTCGACTTGCTGGTTTTGTTGCTGAAAGCAAAGCTGGACAGTTAAATCTCTGTTTGATTATCTGTTTCTGCGATCATGAATACTGAATGACTTGCTTTCGATGCGTAATGCTCACATTTATTAGCAGAGGTTTGTGGCAGAGCAGTTGATAGCATAGGTTGGCTAGTGACACTTATTGGTAGACCAGCAGATTGTGCTTGAGTTGCTGGGATGAAGTTAAGATAAATAAAATATTAAAATTGCGGAATTCATGATTCCACATTGATGCAAGTAAATCAGTAAGTCAGTGAATGAAATCTTTTAGACCTTTAGTAGTGCGAAGTGTCAGCCATTGGCGGAATCGGAGGCACTTTGTGAGCGGCTGGGCGAATGAAGGCCTGCTAGAAGCGGAACATTTATGTTTAGCTGTGGCGTGTTTCAGGTATCAAACTGGTTTGGCAACAAGCGCATCCGTTTCAAGAAGAATGTGAGCAAGGGACAAGAGGAAGCAAATCTGTACACAGCGAAGCTAGCGGGAACTGCAGTGGCTGGCATGCAGAACGCTGGGGGTGGGGGAGCATCTAGCCGGTCCCCAACCATGCCCAAGCTGGAATCAGCCGACAGCCAGTGTCTGAGTGGCGACAGCCAAGAGTCATGGAGTAAGTGCAGTTTAACTGTTATATGGCCATCGAATGTATCAGAATTTGTGAAAATTGATTCAAAGTATTGATCAGCTTTATGTGGGAATCCTCGCATAAGTTTTTACAGGGAAATACGTTTGTTCCATTTTTGCATAAGATGCATTATGAAACTTGTTTCACTGGTTTATCTGTATAAACTTACATCGACACTGTCCATTGTCTAATGTGCATAAGGTAAGACGTCTGGACTCTGGTATCTGGTATCTTAAATGTCATACTACACATCTCGATAAACCTGAAAAGTGCTCTAAAGTGGTCATGTAGTAAATTGTGGAATATTTGTGTGTGTTATTAATGTAATTGTGGCATTCTGTTAGTGACATGAATGTATTAATCAGAGTTAAGAGGCCTCAGTCTTGCTTACAAATACTACATTTATCTTTTTACTGAGTCAACTTTCTTTCTTATGTTGTGCATGTGTCATTCATACCTTGCCATGATCTTGTGTTTAAACCCAAATGAACGCAGCCAGTGTTGTGAAATATAAAATCCACCATGGTTTGATAGTTACCGCTTGTCGCAGAAAGAAATACGAAACATAAGCGAACCACTTTTTTGCCATGTTTGGGTTTTATTCTACTGTCACTGAGAGGCTGAATGCATCATTGATTGTGTGTAAGTTGTCTGCTGGCGCTATTAATCTTGTCAGTATAGACGTTATGTTATTGGTGTGACAGGCCCGACTGGCTATGGCGACATGCACGGCCCACATTCTGAAGGTCAGATGCCAGCCGGCCCAGCTCCGCCGATGTTCATGAACATGAATGTGAGTAATGAGTATTATTGTAGGGACTTATAAAATCTTTACAGTGGTTCAGCAGATCGATGGCATAATTGCAAAGCATCCTATCTGTCATCAGTGACATTGCGAGGAAATCACAAATGGATTTTATACACTATGCGTTTTTTGTCAGATTTTATGCAGTGTTTTTGATGTTGTGTTACAGTTCGTTAATAAATGATATGCATTCGCTTGCTATATTCTGTTTTCTAATGAGACAAGCGTTCGAATAGCATTTTGAAGAACTTTGTAGTTAGGATGTTTTACTGACAAAAAAACTAGATATACGACGTTTTGCCATGATTCTGCCCTTAAAATTGATGGTTGTTAGATTTTCACATTCATGGCACTGGCAGATCACACAGAGTGAACCTGTGTGTCATTTCAGTGAAGAGTTCCAGATTCAGTGCATAGTGCATTCGTTTACACTTTTTGAGCTAACATTGGCCGTTAATAAATTGGTTTATTTTCCATCAGATGATGTCGGGAAACAGAGCGTTGTTAGTCAGTCACACAATTAAGCACAACTTTTAAATCATTAAAAATCCTGCGCTGTTATGCCACCAGAAAATGAATAACTGTGCATGGATCAGATGATTCTGGTTGCTGCGAATATGATTGACTAAGCGTATGTTGTTGCTGCTGTAGTCGACTGGATCGGCTGGTTACGGTGTTGATGGGCTGCCAACTTCCACCTCTAGCATGTACGATGCTCACATGCGCTAGGTACACATGTTTCATCTTATCTATTTTCTTTCATCGTGCAATTACAAGTTAGTGGAAAGCTATCTCATAGTTATAGTTAGTCCCAGCTTGGGTGTAAATTTCTTAGTTTGCTTAAATGCATGCATGTGGTGTATTCTAGGTTGCTCAGGATGCACAGTCAAGCTTTAGCAGATTAATAATATATTTAGTCATCTCACTGCTAGTATGCGGTATGTTCTTTGATTGCCGTTTTGCAATCACAGGTTTATAATGCTTTTTGTGACCTGGGTTTAAGGGTTGAACTTTAACTAATTGTTAATCATTTTAAAACATTTTTACTAATCGATCGTGTGATTAATCAGTCGTGTGATAAGTTCTGCAGCCTTGATTATTATGAATATTAATTATTATGAATATTTACCATTGTATGTTGCAGAGGTGCTGGCTGAAGATTGTGCAGTTGTTTATTAACACATCAAGTGACTGATGCTATGGACAGTTGTTTTTGTTATCGGATTTCTATCAAGATGTTGTTTTGTTTTGATGATGGATATATCCATGTTTACAAGCAATTTTTAATTTTATCCATGTGTGGAATTAATGAGAAATATCAGGTTACAGTTACAAGAAACAATCTGGTGTGCAGTAATAGTATTTGTCAGTCAGTATTTGCTGGCTGTTTGCTTGAATTGTGTTAGTGTTCTTGGGTTTGTCAGCTAATTTCTGTTGAGCAGGATTAATACTGAGATGGTTGATCTCTGCCTTGATATTTGCGCGTGCACCCAGGCCACGGTTATTCTGCTGCTGCGTTTGAAAGATGATGTCCCGAGCAGTCGGTGTATTTCACTCTGATGCTGCATTCCAGTGCAGTCATAGCAAGTTGTCATCAGGATGGGTGTGATTTTTGTATTCATGTTTGAAAGGCCGAGAGACCTGATAAGTAGTGCATTGATGTGGCAGCAGTATTGTAGCTGTTGGCAATGTTTCTAGGTTGCTAGTTTTGAAACATTTGCTTTCAGCACTTCTGAATAATATGCTAAAGTGAGTGAGTTGGAAACAGACAACTCTGCATAGGTTATGGAGTGCATCTAACCATTAGGGTAAAGTCTACTCTTGGTTATTCGTATGATAATGCTGTGCTGATATTTTCATTATTTTGATGGCTTCAAGCTTGCGGAATTCATTTTCAGTTAATAGTAATGGTTATTCACCATTTATTTACATCCTGTTTGTTTGTTTTCGAATGAGTTATTTTGTTTGGTATATTTCTTATATAGTTTGACAGCAAGTAGAGACATATTTGTTTCATTGTGAGAAGTATTCATGGCATTCTGCAGTTCAGTGTATAGGGATTGTTTAATAGTTTAGTACGACCTTTTTTATGCACGTCGGATAGTGTGGATATCATCTCCAATGCTGACGTAAAGACTATATTTGTTGCATAATTGGTTTGTCAGGCAGTATTTTGAGATCAGTAGCGACATCTGTGTAGATGGTGTAAATGTTTGTGGAAGTTGTATTTTAGTAAGTAATGAGTGGAAATGGCCATCGTTGTCGGCTTCCAGTTGATGTCTTCAGCCGTTTCTGTTGCCGTATGCCGTGTTCGTGATGTAATGTTGTATATGTCAGTGATGTATTGTACAGTAGAACAGTTCTGTAAAGCAAACTCACTGTATCCTCTGTACATAGCAGCTGTTAACAAGCATGTGACTTACAGTTCTGACATTGGTGTTTCTAACATCATTCAACAAGACCTTTTCCTTGGTGAAAATATGCCTTGATTTAGCTTGCTTCAAGCAGCTGCTAGATATTGGGTCAGTTTGAGTAAGTTGTGACCTCACAATATCTAGTTTTTGATTGCATTATATAATAGGTGGAGTCGGTGGCGTATTTAGGGGGGGCCACGGTGCGATGGCCCCCCCTTTGGCCTGACCATGGAAATTTTTTACAGGCGAATTTATATGAAAAGGTGCAATTTTTGCCATTTTCCAGCAAGAATTGCCAAATTCAACAATGTTTTATGGTCTTTTGCGTTTCTAAATTTTCGAAAAATGGGCGAATTTGCAGTTTCCATTGAACATTCAAAAGCAACCCCCGACCAGGGACTCTGCCCCTGGACCCCGCTGGGGCTCTGCCCCAGCCCCCCTTATAGACT
>Ga0209367_1006241_pt1 | contig 16520 bp, 9 predicted proteins | sample WorMetLIZISLAND2_FD_187412 | JGI IMG/M metagenome (GOLD analysis project Ga0209367, IMG submission 187412) | Marine gutless worms symbiont microbial communities from Max Planck institute for Marine Microbiology, Germany - Olavius geniculatus... ... | reverse complement strand
GACTATGTTGAAACGTACTTATTTCATGGCAGTGATCGACGGCGTGTTCTGCCTGAGAATGGGTGCTGTACACCGACCTAGTTGACATTTTAGCTGTTTCACGTTTAATCAAAGGTACAATTTACAGAAAAAAACTAAAATCATAAATCCTTGGGGGTCCGTAGGCCTCCCAGCCCCCCTAAATGACGCCCCTGATTATGAGCAATTTACATGAAAGCTGGTGTCAAATATTTGAAGTTTTACAGTTGCAGCCACAAAAACGTGCAAAGCGATCGAATTTACATGTCTGCGGGGATAGTTGGTCTTTCACATGTTCGAGCAACACAGTGCACTATCACACCGAGCTTGCAAGATGTTGATTTTTTGGATCACAAGACGCCCGATTTCATGTTTCCATGTTGCTCAGTGCTGACACGATAAGCATTTTTCATTAGCGAACCAGACTAAGTTCACCATCGAAGCAGGGTAGCAACTAACAGCACCAATTGGGATTAGCCTGTTTGTACCCGTGACACATTATAATGTCAGCGTTACATTACGACTAGCAAAGAATATTTAATTAACTGCCATATTTGGTTCAAATATTTCGAATTAGTATTTCTTCAGCTACAACTCATAAAAATTTCATGTAAATTGCTCATAATTTGGGTGAATTATGAAAAAAAACAAAAAGGGTTTTTATGAAACACCGTGTCGTTTAGCTTATTTTCTCTAGCGTAATGTGTTTAAAGCGACAGGAATAAAGTGACATGATTCTGCTGTTATAGCTTTCATTTCAGTTCATTTCATTTTTGTCGCTTTGAACACACTTTAACTGATGCTGACATAAAACCTGCCGTCACCGCCTCTGAAGTGCCTTGTTTAGCATTCACTGTCATTCACTGTCATAATATGTATTGCATATCCTATGTATTTAAGCTATACTTTTCCGAACAAAAAAAATCATTGATCACAGTGTAGCACCGTAGTGCGTAACGCTGTTGTAAGGGCCACTATCAAAGTTAATGACAAACCCCAGATTTTGGTCACCAGTAGACCCCAAACCCTGAATCAATCGACTTAAAATTTGACAGGTCATTGACTTATTTTTTCTGCTTTTCTTGCCAAACTCTGGAGAACACACGTTTGAGGGGAGGGTATCGCCGTATTTTTTGAACTGGATGACGTGTTTAGGTAAGGATTGATTTCCTAGGGGGGGGTCTCTACATTCATCTTTAATATTTTCGCTTTCTTATCTCCCAAAAACTAAAAAAATTTGGCCCATTTTCGGACTTTGAAAAATTACGACTGAAAATGCTTAACAATGGAGATGCTCATCTACAAACTACCCTTAATCGTCATCGTAGCCCCACAACAGTGGCGTAGTCAATAGGCAGTATGACCTCGGGAATTCCAAATATGCGGCCATTTTAGACTCCTGCCTACAGGTCATGCGACACAGAGCACGCGCAGTGAACTTTTGACCTTTAACATGGGTAACGCAAGTTTGAAGTATTATATCTCTCTAACGGTGCAATTTAGACGCATGGTTATACAATGGACCACCAATAGGAAACCACAATTATGCCGAGTCCAATGGTCACGTGACTGATGACGTCACATGACCCTAAAAGGTTGTGACCTCATTATCTGTGAGGCTCCATATTTTCGTAGTGGTGCAAGATAGATGCATGGTGACAATGAACCACCCCGAGTCAATATTTTGACGTACTGTCAAATTTATCTTCAAAGCCACTAAAGTTACAGTCACCAGTCAAATAGTACTAGTAGTAGAGTAGTAGTAGTAGTTGTTGTTGTTGTAAAGGTTATGTTTATATTACTTCACTTGGCGTACGTGTGCCTTTTCACGAGCGCCTTCTTGTTATACAGTTCTATCAACGTAGCTCCCGAGGTAAGAAAAATAACACGAACAATTTTTATCGCGCCGTAGGCCAAACATGCCAAATCACTACAAGGCCACGAAGGTGAGTGCTAAAGTTTTTTTGAACGCGTCATTCGATAAGTATGGATGGTAAAAGGCTAAAAGCTTTTAGGCTTAATGTAGGGGCTTATTAGGTACTGGTATACTACAATAGACGTAACTTAATAATATTGCTGCGTTACCACGCGCATGTGATGTAACATTAAGTTGTCACAGTCGATTCATATGCCGTCGTTGTACACAAATTTGTATGGAAGTTATAGGAATTAGGACAAAAGAACTTCATTGCTCGACTCGGTAAGACACAGTGCAAAATTTCAGTTTCACACATTTATTGGCTCACGGGATAATACGGGGTGGAAAAGGTTAAATGGGGCCACGTCACATACTCACATGGGTTTGTAAGGGCAGCCAGTTCGTCGTTCTATCACTCTGTGTCTTAATAAAATGATTTCTGCTGTTTTGGATGTGTGTCTTGGTCGCTCTTACACAGTGGTGTAAACTGGTAAGTCTTTTATATTTAATTTATTTAAGACTTAATTTGTTGACTGATTGGCTGTATGGCTAACTGACTGTTTAACCGATTGACTAAATTTCATTGGTCGATTAATAAATGGTACGTGGTTTATTTGAATTAAGGCGGTATAATCGACTAAGTAGTTTCCATTTTGTTTGGTATGCATCAGCCTCCACAACTTCAACAGAAGTGCCCACAACCGGGAGAGAACTGCCAACACAAACAACAACTACTACGGCGTCTCACGCCCCACCTGCCGGTACGCTTCAACATTGGTTTCGTGGAAGGGGGGCAAAGGGCAATTTCCGTGAATTTTTGACTGTCGCAAAATGTTTTTGTGGGAAAGTTCCCATTTAAAAATTTAAAAATTGGGACTAAAAACCTGCATTCTGAAAAATTTGGGGCAAAATTTAAACGGCTCTCTGTCAGAACATTACAGTTTACTGCTCCGTCTCGTTTGTTAAGCTTAGTTTGTTACGAATAAATGCGTAACGCTCTACAAAACCAACACTTTAGAAGCGTTCGTCATTGATCACGTGAATCACCGACGTCCAGCACCCTGGGCTGAGTAATATCCCGTTTACACGAGGAAGCAAACATGAAGTAAACTTGGAGCACACGTCTTGCACGTTACGAGGGGCGTTCAATAAGTTCCAGGACTATTCTTTCCAATAAGCACACAGTGACAGCTGAAAACCAAGTATTATAAAGTTGTAGTGCCACTATTGTGCATCTCTTACCATGGTCTCATTTATGACGTCACGTTGTGACGTCATTTTTATTAAGATATAAATGATAGGCGTTCACGTTTGTTTAGCAAATTAAATTAAAGAATAATCATAAAAGTTTCTAGTCGCAGAAAATGTAGAAAGTGCTGAAATTTATTGTAGATTGTGTGTAGTAATTAGCAGTCACACTTTATCACGTTTGAAAGTATTTGAATAGTTCGTCCGCTTTCGCAGCGATAATTATTCTGTTATTGATAATGTCAATGTTGGAGCACTGCTTATGGCAAAAACTGTCAGCTGCAGACAAAGCATTTTTGGTTTACTGAAAGAGTTGTTCTTGCAGACTTTTCTGCTTGAAAGACATACTGTGAATGAACAATATTACCAGGCATTATTGTCTGATTGATTACGACCAGCAATTCGCAGCAGTTGACCAGCTTTGCTACCTAAAGGTGTCATTCTTTAAAATGGCAGTGCCCCACCGTGCAATTGGCCCCTTAGACAGTAAGGATAATTGAAAAAATGGGCTGGGAACTGCTACAGCATTTGCCATACAGTCCAGATTTAGCTCCAAGTAATTTTCATTTGTTTGGACCACAGAACGAATTACTTGGAGACATTAAGTTTAAAAACGATGAAGATGTTCTACAGCATTTTGTCCGTAAATTTCTACAAGGGCCAATAAAAAACTTAATGCTACGGGTCCCGGCCGACTTGTAGAACAATGGGAACATTGCAGTAAACTGCAGAGAAAATATGTTAAAAAGTAAAAATAGCTGTCAGAAATGTGCGATTTACTGTCGTTGTATTAAGGACGTAGTCTTGGAACTTATTGAACGCCCCTCGTATATTGAATGCGTTTGCTTTATGTTTTCTTCGTGTTTGCTTCATGTATCTTTTCTCGTGTAAACGGGGTATAAGTGATACTTCTTTACACCCTGTTTGACTTAAAATGTAGGCTAGCAATGACATTTTGTGTAGACATCAGCGATTTGCCTCGAAAAGGCCAATTGCTTCCCGAGATTAATTAAGAGACAATGGGAGTAAAGAGCCTGCGCGAAAGGAGTGAAACCTAAGACCCGGGAGGTGGTCAGTCCACTTCTGAATAAAATTATAGAAAAAATTTTTTACAGTTTACAAAACTATGTAAAAGCGATGAATCAACACGCGAAAAAGTCGAAAATGGTTTTGGGACTAAATTATTATGTGTGGAATTCCAGACTTAATGTTATCAAGGACTTTGTGTTCAAAGGCAAGGCCAAGGCCAAGTACATAAACTTTTACACAAAATCCAAGGCTACAACCAAAGACTTTGCTGTCAAGACCGAGGCCGAGACCAAGGCCATTGTTCTGTGTCCTCGAAGGCAAGACCGTGTCCTCGCTGACACATCAATGCTTAAGTCAGCGTAGTGCGGGCAACTAGTCCATGTACAGGGTGGGCCAAAAAAACCCGGACCTGTTTGAGCGTTGATAACTCAGCTATGGTTACCTGTAGAAAAGCGTGTGATATGTTAAAAGTTTTAGAATGTTGTAGACAAAAAAGGTCGAACTTGCATAACAAATCATTTAAATATTCTTTGCCTAATTTGCCTAAATCTTCGTTACCCCTGAAATTTGGCATTTGGCTGCACTCCCATGTGCCTGAGTTCATTGAACTCAAAAACTCACTGCCAAAACTCCGGATTTAAATTCTGCGAATTATTTAGTGTCGGGGCATTGTAACAGATACCATGGTCACAAAATTTCAGTAACTGACCAGCTAAAACGTGTGCTAATCGAATGCTGGTCTCAGCTGATCTTGAACACATTGACTCCAGCGATCGATCAGGTGCCTGAAAAGACTTATGACGGTTACGAATGCAAAAGCTGGGCAACTGCATATGTCGAATTTCATTCAAACTCAACGTATGTGTTAACGATTGTTGATATTTTGCTGTATGCTGAATGAAAATCAACTTAAATTCATGCGTTACTGCCAACTTAGCGTGATTTTAGGGGGGGACAGATTTGTGCAAATCAGGCAAAGAATATTTAAATACTGAAACATGCAAGTTGTACACTTCTTCTGTACACAATTTTGAAACTTTTGGCATATTACGCGTTTTTCCATCAATAAACATTGCTAAGTTATAAAAGCTCAAATTTCTATGTTAAATCCGTGTGTTACAGTCAAATTTGGCAGAATTTCGGGGTGACGAATGCAAATTAGGCAAAGAGTATTTAAATGCTTTATTGTGCAAATTTGTTATTTATTCTTTACAGTATTCTGAAACTTTTGACGTATAACACGTCTTTCTATCACTAACCATCGCTGAGTTATCAACGCTCAAACAGGTCTGGTTTTTTTGACCCACCCTGTAGAATATGTTACTGTGTGATGTCTATCAGCAGGCGGTGACAGCGGATTGGATCAGACTACACTGATCATTATTATAGCGGCTTCAGTTGCTGTCGGAATCATTATTATCATCGTAGTGTTGATCGTCTGTTGCGTCGCCGTCTGCAAATGGAGGTGACTATAGTAGTAGTAATAGCCTGCCAGCTAAGTCGACTGAGCCTTCTACCCTACGTGGGACGGTAAAATGAGTAGTAATTCATTTACATGAGTTACGGAAGGTGGGGACCTAGGTACAGCTGACTGGGATTGCCTAGCCAGCCGCTGCGCCAGCCTGTGTCTGCAGGCTGCACACGGTGGCCGTGCGGCAGGCGGCTCTGGTTAGTGACGAAAGCGCATTAGAGGCGTGCGCATGCTCGCAACGATGCCCTATACAAATTGGCGATCTTTACCTTTTTACCTTTAGTAGCAGCAGCAGCAGTAGTAGTAGCAGGCCTAGTAGTAGTATAGCAGTAGAAGTAGTTGGAACAGCTGTTGTCAGTAACTCTAAGCCACGATTTCTCCAGTTTGGGGAGCGGGACAGTCATTGTGTTCCCGCCCCCATAACTTTGGGTGCTATGCCCCCTCATTTTTGTCGCCAATGGATTTACGTTCGTGGCTCTGTGCTTCACAGTGTACTGTACATAACATTTTATGCTCATTTACATGCCTTTAGTTTAGGGACTGAAACCATGGTTGTATGACAAACAACTTTGGTCTTGGGCTTAACACGTTGGTTCTGCTTCCAACACTGAGTGCCTGTTGCAGTGCGAATTAATGGACGAATTAAGTAAGTTAAATAAGCCTATCCTACATTATCAAACAGAAAAAAATGCTTAATTATATTAAGTCCGTGCATCTCGCCTATTCAGTTAGGTTACTTGCTTAAGCCCAAAGTCCATTATGCTATCTGGTCCGAGACCTGCTCGAAACCTGCTGGAGACCTGCTCGGTAGCAAGTCTCAGACTTGCGAGCGTGCGTGATAGTGTCGTTTCGTTCAAAGTCCACCATGCTAGCAAGTCAGAAGACTTGTTCGCGTCCATGAACTCCATTGACCTGACCTGAGCAGTGTGACCTCCTCTTCCTCTGAAGAATTTAATTCAGTGTTTTACACACTAGGTTCATTCTGTCCTGCATTAATTAAATTTTTATTTTTGACAACGTGGCTCTGAGATGGGTTTTCCATGAAGAGCTATGACATTCATTTATTTTAACCACATGTGACCGACTGAATGATTGCTACTGCAGGCGGACGGCTACTCGATCCCGAACTACATCAAGTCGGATGGCGGCTATGAACCGTTGCAGTCCGGCCCTGGGTCACCGACCCAAAAAGCTGGTAGTCCGAGCACCCAGCAGGCAACCGTGAAGGCATTCGCCGGCACTGACCACTACGCCGCCCGGCCGGAGTCTCATTACAGTCGCAGATTGAGTGAGTGAGTGAGTAAGGTTTAGCGTCCCACCCGACACAGTATAGGTCATTTCTTGGACGGTCTTTCTAGGCGAAATGCACATACATGCACATAATAATAAAACAGTAAGTTTAACATTTACAGCCGCAGACTGCCCACAGTGGCACGGACGACCAAAGCTTGAACCTAAATTAAACCCCACTTAGCTAATCGAATGCTGGTCTCAGCTGATCTTAGCTTACATTGCTAGCGTTTTCACAGCTTTCGACTTCAGTCCTGCGTCACAAAGCAAACGACGGTGTAGCCTAGGCAATCTAAGAATGGTTTAATTACGACACCGCACTGTCTGAGGTCAGGGGCGTCCACTCCATTGACCGGTGGAGGCAAATGCCTCCTGGAAAAAAATTGGGAGGGGTAAAAAAATTAAAAACTGGGGAAAGATTTTTTTTCGATGGCAAATTGCATAAAGTACCAAAATAGCATAAAACAAAATGCGACAATTCTGCAATGCTCCATTTTTTTCTGCTCGCTTCACTCGCAGATTACCTTTAGCCCCCATTTTTAAATTTGTGGTGCCACCATGCTTTTTTTGCTATTACTGCTTAAACTGCACTGAATTTAGTCAGTTAATTCTTTGCAAAATAAGTGAAATTGTTCTCACCAGATATCATATTTAACTCTAAAATGCACCAAATTCAATTTCGGCTGCGGCTCCGCCCCATACCCCACTGGTGGAGCTTACAGCGCTCCCCCAGACTTCCTGAATTCAAGAGATCCTACTTTCAAGAGGAATGGACAAAATGAAAGAAAAGGAAGGAAAAGGGAATAAAGGGCAGTGGCGTAGACAAGGGGAAAGTGAATTTAGCCCCCCCAATCCTCCAGACAAAACATAAGCGTACGCTTAAACGATAGATGTAAAAAAAATTATTCAACGTCTCGTTTAATGCCAAATGTTGTTGGTGCAGTATAGCAAAAACTAGAGACAAAAAACCTTTATTCATTTTCACTTCCATCGTGGGTCATAAAAACAAGTATTCCTAGACTAACTAAGTGAATCACCACTGTCTGTTTCTGTGGTCTCAAAATGTGCTTTTCGAAGTTTTTTGGTTTTGGATATTTGGTCGGCAGGGCCCTCAAACTGGGGCATCGCACCGACGGGCTGTGGTGTGTGAACAATTTGCCCAAGGTTGTTACTTGAGAGTGCAGTGGTTAGGGACTGAACCCAGACCTCGCGGTTATTGGGTCCGACATCCTAACCACTAGACTATACCAAGCCACAATAGACGTTTTTAAAAAAGTTGAAAACGTAAAAATGTGACAAGAATAAAAGAAGTGAAAAACGTTTTTTTTACATTTATGGTTCAAACTGCACTAAATTTGCCAAATTGGTCAGTTTATTTGCTGAAAAATAATAGAAATTATTGCCACCAGATCTTGTCTTTTAAAGCTAAATGCACCAAATTCGATTTCTGTTGGGGCTCCGCCCCAGACCCCGCTAGGGGAGTTCACAGCGCTCCCCAGACCCCAGCTGCATTTCAGGGGTCTTACTTCTAAGGAAAAGAAGGGGGAAGAGAAGAAACTAGGGGGAGGGAGAAGAGAAGAAAAACAAGAGGGACGGAAGGGGAAAGAGAAAAAGAGGGAAGGAGACGAAGTCCCCAATACACGTTTCTGGCTACGCCACTGAGAAAAAAAGAAGGGAAAGGGCAACAAAAAGGGAGAAAACAAAAAGGACGAAAAAAATTAATGGGAAAAGCGTCAGAGTTGGGGGTAAGTTGCCTTTTGGCGCTCAGGGGGGACGGACGCCCCTGTCTGGGGTGGTATAAGCTCGGGCTGCGTCTCGCTAACCAACTCCCGCAGTAGTAAAAATGGACTCCATATTCCGCTAATATACGAATTAAGCGTACAGTATATTCGTCTTTACTTACTTACTTACTTACTTGCTTACTTACTTACTTAGGACGCTATCCGTCATGACATGGATGACTGAAGATTAACCAGCCACTCGATCGACCCTAACCAGGGCAGGTTTTAAGAGTGGAGGAGTCTAACCACTATGACTTTTTCTATATACTTCAAACAGAAACTTGCGGAGCCAAAAATGTGCAAACGTAAAGTCGTAATGCGTGCTTGCTATATTTGCTGTTACTGGAAATTTGGGGAAAAGCCCAACGTGAAAAATCCATAAAACCGTAGTTCGATTAAGGGAAAAATTTTGGGGGTTGAACCATTGATGCAAAGCCAGACCACTCAAGGCCAAGGCCAAGGTTAGCTGACCAAAGCCAAGGCAGTCAGTGTGATGCGGGCAATATCACTTTTTGTAATTTTTGCTGTTTTCGATGTGCAAGTCAGTAAATGTTGCCGTTAACAAGTGTGTAAACTGATGTTTTGTACATTTATGATAATAAACGCCAGCAAAATATAAATCCGCTCCGAAAATTATCGTTTTCGGGCGGACTAATAACAAACCATTTAATATAAATAACTGGCGCACCGGCATCGTAGGTTAGAAATGTAGGCGGGCAGAGAATTGCAATTATTGAACAGATTGCTGCTCAAGTCAAGTCTAAAGTCATGTCAAAAGTCAAGACTAAAGTCCAAGCGTGAGACTGCGTCGTTTGAGCTGTCGTGCATAAAAATTTTCCAAGGGGTCTGAACTGTATAGGTTCGTTGAAGTAAAAAGTATATATAAAAACTTTTGCGTATATTTCACCTATTTGCCGAGCAGCCCCCCTTGAATGAATGAATGAATGAATGAGTGGTAGATTTACACGAAATTTTGTACGAGGGGCCGACTCGCCGACATACCGGTAATCAACCGTGCCAAATTTTATGTCAATCATGTCAGCGGTTTTTATTGCGTGGGGTCGATTTTTTGGCTTTTCCATTAGAATAAAAAGTCGCAGTTGACACAGGGCTTCAACTGCCGTTCAGCCTGTAAAAAAACTTAGTAATTTAAAAAACGGGTCTTTAGTATTTTTCCGATCTTAGATTGCGACGCATATTGGGGCGACTGAAAACGCGAGACCTGACATCGCGAGACCATCAAAATTGTGGGGGCTGACATCGCGAGACTGGACAACGTGAGACCATGTAGCAAGGGTGGACATCGCGAGACTTGTTTCAATGTTCGAGTATCTGCTCACTAATAAGTTTTTTTTGTTACTATGAATGTTATAAGAACTGTAGGTATCAGTTTGTCTTAATTGTCTTAGTCATCTGTGTATTACTGTATACCGTTTAAGCGTGTTATGTTTAACGAAGCATGTTTAACGATTTCCACTCAGCAGTAATAGTCCGTCAAGGACTATTCAGTCCCTCTGTTCAACCGCTGTTTCATCTAGTGCTTAAACTACATGGTCTCACGTTGTCCAGTCTCGCGATGTCAGGTCTCGCGATTTCAGTGTCCCCCGCATATTTCAATATTATATTGCACCGAAATTACTGAACATAAACAAGAATAAAAAGCATATGAAATTTTCAGCATATGACGTAGTTGTTAACAATCTTAGGTACGATTTTCTAGGTTTAAGTAGTTTTTAATCTATACAAAAACTTTAGATTTGTGTACTTTTTCAAAAAGCATTACTATTAATTTCACTGCACGTTGTACAATGATTTTTTACACGGTAGCATCAATGCTGTCGCTCGTTACGTGAGCTTTGCTCAAACTATTTGTAAGTGATTGCAGTCGTCATTATTCTGAAACTCTGATGCTCGAGCCAATATTATTATTATGCACCGTCATAGAATGCATTTACGGCTTTAGTGACCTTTAAAATGCTTGAATGATTCTGAAATGCCATTTTATGCTAAGATATGTTTTCATCGTTGGTTTGGCAAGAGTTTTTGCTTCGCTTTCGGAGACAACTGTATAAAAACGAATGAAGAATGTCAACGACGAAAAAATTTTCGCCAGAGACTGCGTCCGGCGACATGTCATTGAGGTTTACTCTGATATTTGTTGGGGTTCTTGCGTGAAAAGGCGCCATTCAACAGTGTGGTGGTCAAAAGCGACCACGTTTCAATGAAGGCCATGCGAGTATACACGTATCCGAGAGTTACTCGTACCCGTACCTGCACTTACATGTACGCCGCGTACGGGTATGGCAGTACGGATACGGAAAAATACGAACAAAAAGATAAGCAAGCCGGCAATGAGCAATTATTTAACACATTAGTAACTTTGTAGTTATTGATAATTCCAGGCCATTATTCTCTATCCACCAGTCATTATTGTCGGCTTCGCCCGACGATAGTAGTAGTAGTAGTAGTAGTAGTAGTAGTCGTAGCAGCAGTAACACTGCAGCAGTACTGCAGTAGTGATTGATGCCTGCCAACCTGTACAATTCACCAAAAATAGTGACTATATGGTAAATGGTAAAATAGTGAATATGGTGAATAAATATATTACAAACACACTATACCGTGTCTCAAATAGATCTATACAGTAAAAAAAAATTTGTCATAACTTTGACAAATTTCCACCAACTTTGATAATTTAGGACATAAAGATGGCCAAGGCGACAAAATTATGCAAAATTCACTGATTTTTTTGCCTCACGTAATTTATGTCAACCGTGTGAAACACAGATGCTCCAGATTGTTACATTACACGGTGGTTATTTGTATCAGATTGCTCACTTTTGCATCATCAGTTTGACGAAGGGTGCCACGTGGTTTAATAATTTTGTGGTATGAAATATTTCACGGTAAAAATGGCAAATAACAAAATAGCTGACTGATAAGCTTAAAATAGGTCTAATCAATGAGTAAATGTCATTTGGTCAGTTGATCATTGATTCCGCCATCATCCAGTGGCCTTGCATCTAAGCAATTGTGTCTTTGTATGCAGGACACAATTTGAGCATAAATTTTGATAATTTACCAAGTGAGTGGTTATATATGTTTATAATTATGCTAAATAATTCACATTTAAGTGTTTATGTGCTGAATTAAGTTATTACAACGTTTACTTGAGACAGTAACTCAGCGTCATGCAACAATTTGAAACATCTATGTTTTACAAGGTAGTGCATTGACAGAAATTATGTGAGGTGGAAAGTAAGTATATCTTACATAATTATATCGTTTTGGCCATATTTTTGCTAAAAATTATAAAAGTTAATAAAAATTTGACAAAGTTATGACAAAAAAATTTTGACTGTTTTTTTGAGACACGGTGTATAAAGAAGTATAAAATATTAGTATAAAAAAACTTTCACAGTTACAAAGCTATTTAAGGGCTATATGAGTCAAAACTCGAAAACGGCAAAAATTGTTTTGAGGCGATGTTATCGCGTGTTGAATTCCAGAGTGGCCCTTACAAGACTAGTCATTCAGCATTTTGGCATTGGCATTCACAGCAGAATACGTGGTGTCGGCAGGGACTGGTGTTCTACATTCTTTCGGCTTGCGACTTCTGTCTTTGCTGTTTTATTAGCAAATTTAACCATGAGTTAAAAGCAATAATGTGACATGTGACACAACCCAATCACGTGACCATTCGACTCGCGGTGGGCGACTTCCTATTGGTGATCCATTGTGACCATCCGTCTATCTTGCACCGTTACGGAGATATAAAGCCTCAAACTTGCATTTGCCCATGTTCAAGGCCAAAAGTTCACTGCGCATGCTCCGTGTCACGTGACCTGTATGCAGGGGGTGCAAAATAACCGCATATTTGGAATTCCCGAGGCCACATTGGTTATACACTATGCAACTTTTGTGGGGCTACGACGACGATTAAGGATAGTTTGTAGACGAACATCTCCATTGTTAAGCATTTTAAGTCAAAATTTTTCATAGTCCGAAAATGGGCCTAAAATTTCGGGAGTTTAGAAGGGAAAAGTGTTAAAGGTAAATGTTGAGATCCCCCTAAGAAATCAATCCCCACCGAAACACGTCATCCAGTGCAAAAACGTACGGCGATATTCCCAAAAATGTGTTTTCCAGAGCTTGGCAAGAAAAGTAAAAGAAAGAAAAAATAACCCAATTGAACATTATACTTCACCCTTCTGCCCCGCCGGCGCTGCTAAACCGATTTGTACCATTTCTGGCAGATAGGGTCACATCGCCGACGTAAACATCCAAGTCAAATTATAAGTCGATTGATTCAGGGGTTTAAAGGCTATGGGTGCCCAAAATTTGGGGTCTTCCATTGGCTTTGATAGTCGCCCTTACAACAGTGTTACGCACTACCGTGCTACACTGCAGTGTTGGATAAAGTAATCAAAAATTCTACTTGAGTAGAAGTAGAAGTAGTTCCCCAAAAATCTATTTCAGTAGAAGTAGAAGTAGCCCAAAAATAAAACTACTTAAGTAGAAGTATTTTTTTACTTAAGTAGAAAGTAGTCTATTTTTCAACACTTAACAGTGTGTTTTAGTGTCAAATCAATAACATGCGTGTTTTATTACTATTCACCCCAACCTGTAGACCTGTATGTGCATGGGCGTTGGAACAGGGGGAGCAGAGGGAGCAGCTGCTCCCCCAACTTTTGGCACGGGAGAGCAAGCCATAGCTCTCGCTTAGGGACCAACTTAATTCACGACTTTACAGCCGTGACATTTTCCGTGAAATTGACCTCCTTCCGTGAAAAACGTTGATTTCCGTGAAATCCGTGATTTTTCGTGAATTTTAGCGCTTTTAGTTTAATTTATGACAATTCCAGAGTTTTATCAGCAGCTTTTGTACGGATTTTGCTGTTTACCTCGTGTCGCACTTTAGCACTAAGTAGTTGGCATGACTGTCTTGAGTCTTGACTTAGTGTAGTAAATATTCGTTGTTCTGAAATTTGTTACTTTGCATTAGCACAGCACCTCGAAATAACGTCTGTGGCCCGTGAATTTCCGAAACTCTTTCCGTGAATTTTCCGTGAAATTTGACACATTTTAAAAATTCTGCCGTGAAATCATGCATTTTTCCCGTGAATTTGGTTGGTCCCTACTCTCGCTCCCCCAAAAGTTTGAGCCTTCTGCACTGCGATCTTAGACTGAGTCGAATCGACTTAGACATCTTAGAGTTTTGCGGCTCCGTGGGACGTTCAAGAACCAAAAAGCTTTTAGCTTCAGGGGGGCTTCGCCCCCTGACCCCCCACCAGGGGCTCTGCTCCTAAACCTCCCTGGGGGCTCCGACAAGGAGGTGAAGAAAAGCTGCAAAGCTGCAAACAGGACAAAAAGGACTGGATAGAGTCCAACTGTACAGAAGCACAGGAAGCAGCCAGTCGGAACGACATCCGATCATTTTACAGTTTTGTAAGGCAGCTCACGGGTGCCAAGGACAATACTAATGTACCAATCATGGCAAAGGATAGACGCCTGCTTCTAACAGGGAGTGAGCAGAACATAAGGTGGAAAGAGCACTTTGAAGAGGTGTTGAACCAGCCCGAACCCTTGTCCACACCAGAATTCGAGGATACTGTTATGGTGGACTCCCTCAAGGTCTACGAGGGAAACACCAACCTTGAAGAAGTCCAACGTGCAGTCAGTAGCCTAATGAACAACAAGGCAACAGGCGTGAATGAGATATCTGCCGAGATGATCAAACATGGCAAGGAGACAGTAGCAGAACAATTAGTTGAACTATTCAACATGATGTGGCAGGACTTTGAGGTCCCAGAAGATTGGAAAAAAGTGTGATTATTAAGCTGCCAAAGAAAGAAAGTCTCAAGGACTGCAATAATTGGCGAGGAATCATACTACTTTCTACACCCGGCAAAGTCTTCAGCAGAGTGCTGCTAAACAGACTGCAAGATGTAGCAGATTGTACCCTACGGGATGAGCAGGTAGGATTCAGAAAAGGGCGTTCATGCACTGAACAAATATTCACCCTGCGCAACATCATTGAACAGAGCCTAGAGCATCAACAAGACCTCGTCATTAACTTCATCGATTTCAAAAAGACATTTGACACTGTACACAGGCCATCCTTGTAAAAAATTATAACATACTACGGCATTCCTGACCGGTTCATTAATATCTTCAAACAACTCCAGCTGCTGTGTCAAGACTGCTATACACAGAGTTCTTTGAGATTGCCTCAGGGGTTCGACAAGGCTGCATCCTTAAACCATTCCTCTTCATCATAGTCATCGACTTCGTCATGCGCAGAACTATGGACAAGTCGGAATACGGCATCGTCTGGCAGACGCGGAACCGCTTAACGGATTTGGACTTCGCTGATGACATAGCGATAATGGCGGAGGAAAAAACGTATGCCAAGAGATGAATATCAAGCTCGAGGAACAAAGTGCACAAGTTGAACTGAACATAAGCCGGGAAAAAAAACGAAACCCATGGGAATCACCCAGCGTTCATCACTACAGCCAATAGGCGTTGCACAAGGGAACATAGAATACGTAGAGAGATTCACCTACCTGGGAAGTGTAATATCTAGCGATGGAGATGTTAATGTAATTTCGCATCTAACGTATCCGAAAGACTCCTGGACACAATCAATTTACCGTTCAGCCACAATATCGCACGACTGGCATAGCAGAGTGCGTAATGACTTTTCAAGGTCACCCAAGGTCAATGATTTTCGTGTCATGTGAAAGGGCTTATGCGACTTCCTATTAGGCTTGTGAATCATAGCACTCTGGGCTCTATCTTTCACCGTTTCTGAGATAGGCCCTACGGCCAGTTTTCGGTTGAAAACGCACATTTTTCTTACCATCACCATTCAACATAAAATTTGAAAATGTTTCCTTTGCACAGCATCGCCTGAATTTTGCATGCCTAGATTACTTTTTACAGGACTAATTATTCGTGTAAAAAGTTTTCCCTTACGACCTACCGGTTAGGGACAGTGCATCCGTTACTACAGACAGACGACAACTTGTACCAAATGGCCAGACCTTAAAACTTACAGCTTAACGGTAGGCCAAATAATTGAGTCTATAGGCTGTTGACGTAACTATTTCGCTAAGTGAAGCGGTTTGGCAGCAATATGCATTGCCACTTGCTAGTATTTGGGGGTGCTGTCAGACTCAGCCAGTAGACCTACCCAGTTTGGGGAAAATGAAAGATCGCAGGAAGTCCGAACTGGTGGACCTACCACTATCGGTACCACAGGGTAGCCAGGGCCTTCCACAGAGGGGGGATGGAGACAAACAGTCTCCAATTTAGGTCAGGGGGAAAGCTTCCCCCTAGCTTTCCCCACCTGAGCTGGGAAGATTAACCCATGAACGTTTTATCAACTTAGTTGTACTTTTGTGTGGAATTTGTTTATCGTGACAACTGACAGTGACACTGCCAGTACTCAGAGGCCAAGCATTAGCAGCATCTAATATAGGTCTAGAACTAGCCGTCATGTCAGGTTTTAGCTTTCCTGTATTGTAAAATGTAAAGTTCTGTATTGTCACTTTTACTTACTGGGAAGTATTTCGAACTGCCTAAAATAATACAACTCAGAGGATGTCATGCCTTTTTAAGTAGTTCGTTCTGTTCTTGTTCTGTTGTTTCTGCATGGCTGATTTGTCTAGTGTTCTTAGTTCTTACTTCTCTCCAGCTCGTCAGCAGCGCTGAGTACATCTGAGTCTGACTGCATCTATGCATCAAATGTCTCTGTGCA
>Ga0209367_1006239_pt1 | contig 16521 bp, 6 predicted proteins | sample WorMetLIZISLAND2_FD_187412 | JGI IMG/M metagenome (GOLD analysis project Ga0209367, IMG submission 187412) | Marine gutless worms symbiont microbial communities from Max Planck institute for Marine Microbiology, Germany - Olavius geniculatus... ... | reverse complement strand
GTAATAATCCGTCAAGGACTATCCAGTCCCTATGTTCAACCGCTGTTTGATCTAGTGCTTAAACTACATGGTCTCGCGATGTCAGGTCTCGCGATTTCAGCGTCCCCGTCTTTTCAAATGTCATATTCTCTGATTTGATAATAACAATAACTAGTTAGCTGCCAAGTTTTGCTATGAGCACAAAATGCCATAAATTCAGAGTTAAGTCATGTTTTTGTGCTGCTATGCGTATGGTAAATAAATATGTAAACATGCATGTCCAGTACCTGGGTCATCATAAGTGACAATTAGAAATGTTTTATGATTAGATGTAGCAAATAAGCGTACGATGTAGTAAAATTTATTGCTGATTGTTTCGTGTTATATTGCGACACGTTATCATTATAGTTTATCCTTAACACCAGTAAAACGTACACTATTTTTATACACTGTGTCTCAGAAACATAGCACGTTGTCACGGTCCATATTTTCTCTAGATATTGACGGATTTTCATGCCAAAATTATCGTGTGAAACAACTTTCTACAAATTGTAATGGTATAAACAATGCCAAGTGGGACATTTTTTGAGACACAGCGTAGAAGGTTTTTAATGCATACATGTTAATTTTTATCTAGGATTCGTGCAAGTTAAGCGTATAATATGTGGATGTTAATGTGACGTCGGCGAAGGATTAGGTCTCCGTTGACATCAGCCTCTGCGACGTCTTGCATCTCAGAAAATGTCCTGATCTACGGTACTTCAGGAAGTCCTGTCACGTGTACACAGTCGAACTTGTTTTTGCAAGACCGAGAACTAGGAAATCTTAAGAACCCCTTGATACGTCACGTCAGCTGTGGGTAGTGCTGTGACCAAAATAGTTGCACTGCCACTGAGTTTTTTATTACTAATGTCAATGGTCAAAAATTTTCAACCAGGGCCGATCCTCTATGACCGCGGGCCCCGAAAATTCTAAAGAGTTGCGGTCTTCTAGTTCTAGACCAAAACTAATGTCAATAATTCTGTATACAACCAGGTTTTTTCTCTAGAATCTCTGCGAAAATCAGTTCAATTTTTATTTCTGTTCGTTTCGTTCGCAGATTATTTTTACCTCTACTTTTAAATTTGATCCATGCCCTTTTTGCCCTTATTGTTTAAGCAAAGAAAGTTACAGTACAATCAGAACTTAAATAAAATCACAAATATGGCAAATATATGTACTACAAGCCCGCAATCGCTATCAAGCCTAAGGGCCCGAAGAAACCTGTTTTCAACATGTAAAATACTATTTAGTAGTCAGTAGTCTGACAGTAAATTATTTCAACAATTTACACAATGTCAGAAGAACTTTGCTGACTGTGTAATGGTAAAGTTTGAATTTTTAAATTGTGATTTGTGCTGTTTTTACGCGCGACAGCAGCTATGCTTTCAGCGCGTCTTAGCTATCGCAATTCTGTCCGTCCGTCTGTCTGTCACACGGGTGGATCAGGCAAAAACGGTCCAAGCCAGGATCTCCAAATTTTCACCATCGGCTGCCTGGAAGACTCTAGTTTCAGGAACCGTAAAGCTTTTTCGTAAACTCGAAGGGGATCACCCCGAACGAGGTCGCTAAATGAGAGGGGGGTGGTCAAAATTTGTGATTTTTGGCCAGTAACTCGTATCTCGGTAACGGTGCGAGATAAGGCCTAGGTTACTGTTAATCACCAATAGGAAATCGTATACTGGCTTTTGATTGGCGCTGAATTCAGTGACCTTGGATGACCTTGAACGCCAAAATGGGGTTTTTACGGATTTTTTTTCGCGATATGAGGCTGCGCAAGTCTTTATCATTCACAAGGAGTCGCCAACGCCACACGCGCCTACGGCCAATGTGTATTATGGTCCCGATGGGCCGAGTCCAAGTGATATGCAATTTTCAAAACTATAACTACTGAACTGGACATCCTATAGGCTTTCGCGCGTCTGGTGAGCTTTGCTCAAATTTCTTGTATGACATAATTACTAGTCCCAATTTAAAACTTATACACTGTGGTCCATAGAAAATGTCACACTATACTTTTGCCCATATCTTTCCAATTATTGACCGATTTCCAAAATTTTTCCACCGGCACAATCTGCGGACAATTTGCAATAATGTGGTTATTATATATTCCACCACACCTTAAGTGTTTTTTGTTCATTTATCAAAATGTTTGTTATTATCTTTATACATTCATATTTCATTTATATTTCACAAGGTAGTGTAGAGGTGCATATAATAATGTGGTTATTATGTATTTCATCACATTTTAATTGCATCTTTACACTGCCTTGTGAAATATAAATGTAGGGAAAAGCTAACGATAATAACAAACATTTAGGTAAATGGGAAAAAACACTTCAGACCAACATTGCAATGAATGTTTCGTATGACACTAAACTGTGTTAGACCCACACAGTTTAGTGTCATACAGACCATTAACCGTAATGTTGGTCTGAAGTGTTTTTTCGTTTATTTACCAAAATGTTTGGTATTATTGTTGTACATTCATATTTTGTTTATATTTCACAAGCGTAGAGATGCATTTACGGTGTGGTGGGATATACACTGTCTCAAAAAAAAACGGAACCCTGCTACCTTTTGCAATAACTCCAACAGTGCTGGTTCAATAGCAATAGATTTTGACAAAAATAATCGCTAGAGAATCAGCACTTAAAAGCATGTGTTACTTTGCGAGAAATTTTAAGAACAGAGTACCAGCTGAGGTTTTCCTATGGCACCAACAGTAGAGGCAACTGCACTGCAGTACTCCAACGAACCAACAGCGTCAGTTACGAAATCAGTAAATGTTATAACGCCAACGTTTGAAGTTGAACAAACTGTTGATTAGCAACATCATAGTCAGAAGTTACAGCAGATGTTCAAAGTGCTGTCCCTTTACTCAAACACAGGCCCGGAGACGTCTTCTCCATTCGTCGATTGCGTCATCGACAACGGTCTGCCTTAGGCCAGACCAGACCTCCACCAAGCGCTGCTTCAGTTCATCCACATCTAACCTAAGCTGGTACCCTGTTTTATGAAATATCGTAAGCCCGTAACACACTACAATATTGAGTACCTTTTGACGATTTTCTCAGCTAATCATTATTATTATTAGGCACAGTTTGTTGGAGTTATTTCAAAATGTAATAGGGGTCCGGTTTTTTTGAGACACAGTGTATAATAGCCGCATTATTGCAAATTGTCCACAGAGTGTACCAGTGAAAGAATTTTGAAAATCAGTCAATAATTGACAAAGATATGGACAAAAGTAAAGTGCCACGTTTTTTATTGGCCATGCTGTATTTCAGAGAATTTTTTTCTTAATATATTTGAAAGTTGATTTTAAAATAGTTACAATTAAATTACTTTTAAATTTTAATGCCTGAAAATTAAAATCACAGTTTTTAATACTTATTGACAGATGCTTACCCCTGCAGCACTAAAGGAACGTTGTTGTATGATGCGTAGCCAAAGTAACAGCGTATTTTTTATGTCACTGCTGATTTTTATATAGTATTTATAGATGCAGATTTTCATTAACATTAAGAGCAATTTGTCTAAAGTTTGATTTGATTTTAAAACGTTTGAGTTTAAAGAAAAATCAAAATGTTGTTTTTCCACATTTTATCATTGCAACCAAAGGAACTGATAATGTTGTTAATGTTTTGGAGAAATTTTTCTTATTATTGAGATGATGTTCAAAGTTATTTTTCTGTAGATTTGTTTTCTGTTGTGGTTTAGTGATTTCATCATTTGCGTAAAGGAGAGTTACTTTTTTCTGGATAGTGTTAGTGATTTGTGTTATTATATGCAAGTTATGCAAATTTACCATCTCGTTCTTTGTATGTTTAATGTTGTCTTTCACAGATTTATGTTACTTTGTCATATTCTTGTGATAATAGTGCCAAAATTGTTACTCGTGTACATTACATTACTGACAGATGTTGAATACTTGGTGTAACTGCAGGAGTCTCATTTTCTTTGTTATTATTTGAGTTACCAAAGTTGTTTATTACATCGATCGAAACAGTTCTCCATCTCCATTATTGTTGACTATTTGGTGATATATTTTTGTTTGTTTGCATATCACTATACAAGTCAGGGTAGAAGTGATTAAGCTTGATAGTTGTCAGTGTTTAGCATTACATTTGATTGTGTTAATTATACTGTCAGTGGTGGGTGTGGTTTGTGGGTGTTGCATATGCATGTTCTATTGCATATCTTACCAGTTTGCATAAAACGTATTTATGGCAGGCATGTGTATAGAACGTTTTAGGAGCTTGTGTTACCAGGTAGTATGTTTACCATCATTCAGAATCTGCATGAAGGGAACACATAATTATTTGTATTAAGTATTCAGGATGGTCCGAAAAACTGCACAGAGATTACGGCACTAATTTTGCAACCTTACACCACGCAGTTGTGCGGTTTTCAGCTAAATGCTCAGAAAGAAGTTGTTCACGCGACAGAGGTCAGTGTGTAAATACAGCAATTAAATATTCTTAGTTTTGCAGCGGGTAAGTGAACTATTCAGAAGCAATATTAACCTCTACATCTTTATTCTTTAAGGCAAGATTGTGAGAGAAATATGTTTTCCACTAATCCCATCATTGCATTTTTGGACCACCCTGTACATACATGTATAATATGCTGCCATTGCTGGTATCCGGATGCATATCTTAACGTCCTTTCACAGCTTCCATTGCATGGTATGTAGCAGCTATAAAGTTGCTGAATTATGTCAGTTGATGTTGTTCATCACTTGTGCCTTATATCGGTAGATGGTAGAAGATGCACTGAGCAGACTAGACTTAAGTCGTGTTTAATTGCTCAGCGCTGAATGGGTGAAAGTAAACGTCCCTGCTGAACTGATGTCCGTGCCGTTTGTCTTTTGAAGTGATTCTGGAAAATAAAACCAGGATGGATGGTCGCTGTTGCCTTAGCGTTTTTTTTGAGCTAGTTTGATTGATCCAGCAAGTCAGTTAATGCACCACAAAAATATGACTCACCCTGTCCTTACTACAACAAGTACATAATTTGAGCGATGCTCACGTGACGCGCGACAGCATCGAGTGCTGCTGCTTTTTATAAAAAATAATGCGTTTTGAAGAAGTACCCGAATTAGAGGCCTTCATCGAAGGACTTTTTGAAGCTATGTAGGTCAGTTAAAATCTACGTTTTGTGCAAATAATTTTATTATGCAATTGTCCTGGTTTATCTCCAGTAATGTCAGTACAGTTCACTGTTGAAATGTACGTCACAGCCTGAAACCAAGAAAAAAATCGTTAAAACCCCGCTTTTTAGATTTAAGGTCAACCGTGTTAGTACATCTAGAAAGCTCTTCAGCAGTGCTCGTAAGCAGCAAGTCTAGGGCTGTCTGCAATTGTTTTCAGCTTGAATTAGTAGATACTAACAGAAATCGCGCATTTTGAACGCGTATCCAAATTTGACGCTCTTTTACGTAGTACTTGTTAAACTCAAGGGGCCGAAATATACACTGCTAAAATTTACGTTTAAGCTGAAAATTTCCCTATTCGGGTTTTCTTCAATGCCTTGATCTATCTAGGCATTTCGGCCCACTCTTAAAATGTGCACGCTGCCTAAAATCGCAGAAAAACTGAAACTCGGGCCCCGTCTTAAGGTCGTTCAAGGTCATCGATGTTGGTATCTGCGGAAAGCTTGTCGGCGTGCTTGTTATGATAAGCAGCAAATCTGTGCTATTTGCAACCGTTTTCATGCTAGACGAGTCGATAGCGGTCAAATAACGACTTCTAAGGGGGTATCTTTCTTTGACGCCCTCGTTTGAGAGGAATCTCCTTAGCCAGCAGTACTAAGTTTTGTCACAAAGAGTTTTCGTGGCAGCCCACAGTGAAGATTTTGTGATTTTACCATGCACCGTTTTGATACAATCGCAGAGTGACCGACGGACAGACACACACACACACACACGGATGCCTCTACGATCTTTAAGACGCGCTAACAGCAGTACGTGCTGTCGAGCGTAAAAATGCCAGAAAACCGGCCACCGCTCTCACTGCTGTGACTGCGTGGTAAATAAAGATTTTTATCTGTCAGTGCATTTTTCGCTTAATTGATAGACATGATAGAGAGTCTGACAGGGCATGGTCAGAAAGGGCCCGATTATTTAGGGAACATGAATAAGAAGCATTGTAGTTTTCCTTAGTGCCAAAATGCGTTAGTTTTGACTTCCGTCTATACTTGCATGCAATATACATCGTGGTCCATAAAAACTTGGCATTTTGGTTTTTTTCCATGTATTCGCCAATTATTGACCGATTTTCAAAATTCTTTCACTTGCGGAGAATTTGCAATTGCAAGTCGCTTTAATTTGTGTTTTTGTACGAAGCTGGATTCGCGTGTTATTTTGAATCACTGAGTGATAGTGCCGCAGCCATGCATGACCTATGCATAGGCCTAGGTCTGGTCTTGCAACAATCAGCGAGACCTATGCTGACAGTAACAGAGCGACGATATGTAGGGCAGTGCAAATCTAGGTTTTCACTTCCCCAGTACTGCGTCGAGTATCTTATCGACCGTTCCAGAATGGTCTAAACCATTGTAGCGTCTTGTCGACCTAGTTGCTGGTTCAAGTTTGTAGTACAAAAACTAGAAATACGTTCTGTGGAACGAGATATCTGTTCCATTGCCACGCTATATAGCCTAGCAGCTGCGTTTCAGCGTTTGACGCTCTTGTGAGCCTGCAGCCAATTTTGTCTTTGAACAAAGACGGTTGGTTGCCATGACAAGAGGGTCTTCAGGGGAGAAATTTACCTGATACCATTGCATAGCCCGGGCCCGAAAATAGGGGGTAAGTAAAAACAGCGTGCAATTATTCTTTGCGGGAGCCGAGTTATAGTCAATTTTGTCCCAAAATTCGTTGCCATGGCAACGAGAATCAACAGGGAAGAAATTTAAATGACACCATCGGATAGCGCGGGCCGGAAAATAGGGGGATAGGTGCAAACAGGGAGCAATTATCTTTCACGGGGTCAGAGTTATAGTTAATTTTGTCTTAAAATTCGTTGCCATGGCAACAGGGGTCGGCAGGGGAGAAATTCAAATGACACCGTCGGATAGCATGAACCCGAAAATGGGGATAGGTGCAAACAGCGCGCAATTACCTTTTTACGGGGATCGAGTTATACCGCTTTGAAATTTCCATTGGCAGTAATGCAAAATTTTGCAACTTTTGAATGGTTGCTATGGCAACAGGGGTCGATAGGGGATAAATTTAAATAACACCGTTCTATTGCCCAACTCTGAAAATAGGGGGTAGGTAAACACAGCTTAACCCTTTAAGCACAATGATTCGTGACAATACATTTATTTTGCATTTTCTGTGCCAATATTTCTTTGTCAGATCAAGCCGTTGCCAAAGGGGGTTCAAGGGGTTTGACGAACCTCCGCATCAGCCGGAACCAGAAAACGTTGAATAAAAATAACCAAAAAGTGATCTCAAGATGTGATTCTTGAGCTGTAAATGCACATAAAGTTTGCGGCTGGGGAGCTTGCATCATTTCCCCAGATTAATGGAAAACTGTTTCAATTCTCCGCTCTTTGTAAAATTTGGTTACCATCTACGAGCCTGCAGCTGCTTGCTTAATGAGATGTTGCTGAGGTTACTGCTTTTTGCTGTATACGCCCATATTGTGATGATACGCACTACTGTTTGGTAATAAGACAGGTGGCGTGTTTAACAGTGTGAATTGAGAGAGTTAAACCCAGGTGTACTTGTAACAGAAATATTTTACTCACGATCACAAATTCCCTTTAAAATTATTTTTTTAATTTTTAAACAGGCATTCGAATTACGCCCCGATGATAGAGATTTAACGTCTTTTTAAACTGATGATTATCCAGCTGAGCCTATCAGACAAAACCGGACAGACAACAGACATGTAGATAAACTAAAACTTTTTCATCAGATTAACTTATCCAGTAATTTCTCGAGGCAGTTGGGATAACTGAGATTTATTCAGTAGAGTGGAGAGGGAAGAAGAGAAAGCGCTGGGTCGATCAGTCATTCGTTGACACGTGTCATCGCAATGCGAGTTGCAGACGTGTGCCGAACTGACGCCTGTATTAACTATTAAATGATGAAATGATTGATGGTTCCGATAGAAGCTTGCGGATAGTGTCTCGTGATAGCGTTGAAGCGAAGTGACAGAAACAGCTGTTTCTCCGGCCAGAGTGTAATTAAACAGAACTGCTTAACTAATTAGGATTGCTTGTGGGTGTAATTGTTTTAAAACTCAGTTTTGTAGCAAATTTAGGCTTTGGCCAAAGAAGCTGGTGACACTGTTGAACACTCGCGAAAAACAAAATTGTGAATAATTTGCTTGGTTTGCAATTTGCTCAACTAATGCCTATAATATTACTTTCGTTGATAAACGGCGTAAGCTACCGGTACTGTATCACTCATAGATGTAAAAAATGTTTTTAAAAAAATTTTAACGCTTAAAACGTAGAAAAACGTAGCAGAAATTTAAAAAAAAACATTTTTAATAAAAAAGTTACCCCTAGTTTGTTCAACTTCTTGTCAAATGCTTAATGCTGTGGGTGCAGTATAGCTGGAACTAGAAAGAGAAAAAACTTTATTCAGTTTCAATTTAACCGTTAACTAATTTGTATGACTATAACACCTAAGTATCATTAGACTAACATCAACTGTTTAAGTCGTTTTTGTCGTTTTGAAAGTGCTTTTTGAAGTTTTTAATGGAATTTTCATTGAACGTTTTTTAAATAAAGAAACGTTGTCAAAATTTGCGATTTTAGCCAATAAGTCGCTGTATCTCAGTAACGGCGCGAGATAGGGCCAAGGTTATTATTAATCACTAATAGGAAGTCGTACACTGGCTCTCGATTGCCACCGAATTCAATGACCTTGGATGACCTTGAACGTTAAAATAGAGAGGTTTTTTAATGTTTTGGCAATTTCGGGCTGCGAGACACATTTCAGGAGGGAATTGCGCCGAAATCAATTGAGATAGACATGGAGCAGCTGCGTATGAAATTTTTAACATTGAACGTAGACTTCGATGGTCTAAGTTTCGATTTAATTTTTACGTTCACTGAAACCTGCGCACGAAAAAACCAAAGAGCGGTAAATCCGCAAAAGTCGTTATTTTACCGTTGTTGGTCAGTCTTTCGTGAAAACGGTTGCAGATAGGCATGGGCATGCTGCCTATCACAACAAGCACTAGTGACGAACTTTTTAGTCGTATCAACATCGATGACTTTAAAAGACCATGAAGTTTCAAAATAAGGGTTTTTTGTTTATTTTTGCGATTTTCGGCTGCAGCGCACATTTTTAAGAACGAACTGCGACGAAATGGCTGGAGATAGACTGTCAGTTTGCGAACAGGAACTGCTATAGTCTTTCGCGCGTCTTGTAAGCATTAGCTCAAATTTCTTGTTATGTCTTAGGCTTCCACATTTTAGGGGAATAGGCTGTCTAAACTTCTGACTTAATTTCTAGAATTGGGCCTACATTCACTTCCTAACACGCGATAATTTAGCGTCAGTCGACCAGCAGGGATCTGAGATTACGCTTAGAAAAAAACGATCAAAGAATCGTTCCGTACAGCGAAACACCGGTCTAATTCATTCATTGATAATGGCCTGTCCTCACTGTCGTACAAGAACGATCGAGCGACCGGAGGCCATAATAAGTGAGTAGGGGTTGGCGTGATGTCATACGTCGAGATGCTGGAACAATGTGATCAAATCAGATCAGATCAGATCATTGAGTGCAGTTTAGCTGGACCGTTGGGTGACGGAGCGAGTAGCACCGTATAGTATTTCTGACATCGAGGTCGGTGGTGATGATGATGATGGTGATGATACTTCGCTGAGTGACGTCATGACGCGTCATCGCGCATGCTGTTGCTGCTGCTGCTGCAACCAACGCTACACAACATAGCGCCTAGCCCGATCTTGCATCCTATGCTTGCTATTGCGCTATTACTCGCTACTCCATTGCGGTTGAATAGTAGATTCAGGTAAATCGTTTACATGCGTTGTTTGTATATTCGTACATGTAAACTTAAAATTTGGCTATATAGGTTTTTAATTAGGGACATATCGCTTGAGTGTTTTCACTAATGTTATCAATATTTTTTTTTATTTTGGGTTTCTTCGGCTGTTCGCTGTTTTTTTCATCATGTCAAAAATTATTGTGATAAAACTATGCTTGGTAACCTATCCATTAGACTTGTTCCCAAACTAATAATGCATTGTCTGTTTAGGGTGTTGTATCTAGGTGTTATAATTATTAAATGCTGTGTTCTTTATAATGAGTTACAATTAAACTAAAATAATTAAAGTCTCCATAACTAGAAGTGAAAGCGAATTAATCGGGCTCGTGTATGCACGTACTTCAAACGTGCACTTCAACTCTTTGACAGTCGATAATATCGACATTGCCGGGTAAGAATTTTGAAGACCCTGGCGCGCAGAAAAAAAGAGGCCATCTCCAAATTTTAAACTACCAAAAAATTAATTTTTACCTAAAAACTTTATAGTAATATTACGAAGACAGGTACATGTACTAGTCAAATTGCAAATGCCCTGTATTGTCAAAAAAAGTGCAAAAATTTACAATATTTTATCATTTATTTCAGTAGTCTAAAAACTCAACGTGTGTGAACTGTCTTTATTTTCGTATATTTTGTATGCACAAAAGTGTTTATTGCGAAATTGTGAGCCCGTGTGCGCATGCTCAGAGGCTCTGGCGCAGGTCGCCGTGGTTAATTCAGTACTGTTAATGCGTAAACGCCAGTGGCGGATCCAGGGCGGGGACGTGCGGCCGCCCCCTCCCCTTGAGCTTCTGTGCATAAATAAACACTTTATATGCTGTGTCAAACTGTTAATTGATACGTTTGTGTATCGGGAAAATGATTACAATTATTGTCATCTGATGTCATATTTTGAGGCTAAGATGCACTAAATTCGATTTCGGCTGGAACTCGCTGGGGAGCTCACAGCGCTCCCTCAGACCCCCTAGCTAGATGCAAGTGGTCCTACTTTTAGGGGAAAAGGAATGGAAAAGGAAAAGCGGGAAAGGAAAGAAAAGAAAGGTGGAAAGGGATAGGAAAAGAAAAGAAGGACAGGAGGGGAAGAGCGAAAGGGATAATCTGCCCCCCTTGGCTGAAGCCTAGATCTGCCACTAGTAAGCACACGTTACTTTTGCTGGTTCTGCTTTGTTCAGTCACGCCATTAGGTAGTAAGACTAGTAAGTAACAGTTATAAGCGGCTTGGCTACTGTAAGAAATATCTGAAGCGCAATATCTTTTAACTGATCACCAGTAGGAAATCAGTATTTTAGCAATAAAACAGCAAATATAAATTGATGCGGGCAATATCACCTTTTGTAATTCTGCTGTTTTAGATGTGCAAGTCGATGTGCAAGTCCTTACATGTTGCCGTTAACAAGTGTATAAACTGATGTACATTTGTACATTTATATACATGTAGGCCTATATTGCCGACTGAAGCAATAAAGCGTCAGCTGAGGACGTAGCGGAGAAGATGTTAGATTCAGCGTCTGACAGCTCGCTGGATGCGGCAGAACTGACTGAGAGTCAGTTATCCAAGCTGTCAGCATGGCAACGTGCTGCTGTCGACAGACTTCCTGCCTCTGGACAACGCTGTCTTTACAACTCGTGGATAACACAACGCCACCCGCAAGGTTGAACTTAACCGTATTCAACTATTCATACATTACAGACGTACATTTCCTTTATTTGCTTAGAAAGTGTTACATTAATAGGCCCTTACACGAGCTGGACAGAAAGGTCCAAACAGCACTCACAACTGCTCGTTAAATACTGCAAACATATATATGCAATTTATTAATTTTCGCCGTTAACATATCAGTTATCATGAGTTTCTAGAATTTTCAGCTCAGTGAGTATAGCAGAATGGGCCTAAGTCGTGGCTTCAAACTTGGAAGACCAGTTTTTTTTTCAAACCAGTCAGTACTGAAAATTAATTGATAATATTTTGCATTTCAGCTTAGGGCTTTACAGTCGCATGAACGTGACAATCTATATATTTAAAAGAAGGATATGTCAGTTTGGACTGCGATTGGCTGTGGCGTCATATAGACGCATCATCAACATCTTTATAGCTAGCGGTAACGCTGCAGCTTATAGGGTGTTTACACGATCCAGCAAACTTTCAGCAAAGTTCCAGCAAACGTCCAGCAAACATCCAACTGACCTGATGGAACCCCGCCCCTATCAGCCTATCAGCTGCTTACCCCGCCGCCTATCAGCTGTGTGTTAAGCCGTAGGCGGGCCTAGGCTTAGCCCACAGCTGATAGGCCTACGTGTTATATAGGCTTTCCAATATGCCTATCACAAATATCATTGATATTTAAATCTGTGGTTACAACCCGCCCGTCCTCCTAATTACCATAGAACTTCCAGCTAGCTGGACGAATGCTGGATCGTGTAAACACCCCATTAGCGTAAGCGCTGTGCTACTTTGTGTATCGAGGTCGCAGGCCGAGTTGAGGCTCGAAGGGCCGAAAGTGGAGGCCGCAGGCCAATACTATGGCAAAGATCAAGCAGACAGGGAGCGTAGCGACCTGTCTGCTTGTAATTATTAAGACGTATGTGTAGTAACTATGTACGCTATACTTTACTGCGAGTTTCAAGAACAAAGACAAAAAACGGTAAATAATTGCGAGATAAAACTGAATGAGAACTGAAATAGATCTTCCAGCTGATTAAAACTAAACAAAATTTACAAGCTGACTTTCATTGCGCCTATCAGCAAGTTAATAGTTGCCCAGTTTATGTTCCAGAAAGTCTCAATATTTTTTAACTCTAGACTGATTTTGTCGATGCGAAAAATGAGTTATTGTTTATTGCGTCAAAAATGTGTACATCAAAATACTTGCACAGGAAAAAATAAAACTACTAATTAAAATACTACTGTAAGAATCCGTAAGTTTGAACTATTCCACACATCCCTTTTGATGCCGTTACGCTCGCATGGCAAGGATAACGATCTTTAGGTCTAATGCTCTACTGTCCAAGCTCTGAGCAGCTAATTGTCCGATGAAACGGCTTCAATCAGTGCAGAGTACTGCGAGTCAGCAACTGGACAGCACGCAATAATTCTGTCGTCCGCACCTATAAGCTGAACAACCTCATGGCTTTAATACGTCAGCGAGTTGCTTTGGATAATCGCTTTTTCCGCTAGCGTGCTACTGAATGTCTGTATAGGAACTAGAAGCTGTGGATCCAATCGTGCATACACTTGGCCCATTGGGCGTTTGTTGTGGGCTCAATAAAGTTTTCATCATATTGCCACCCGTGTGTGAAATGCACCCAGAACCGCTCACGAGTTAGTCTTTTACTTAGGAGTATGTTAGTATTCCCTGCGTGGAACAATCCGTCGTATGCTCTGCATGACGACAGCTATGTTGTTAAGCACGAGCAGAAAACAAAAATGCATCTTTTTCGACAGATTCGGCGACAAACGTGACTCATCGGTCTCAATCGCAGTATCTGCTGATCCGTTGCACACTCCGTGCTCGTGATATCGCGCCTACAGGACTTATCATATGCGATTGACTGTCAACGGCGGTTTAAGTGTTACAGCATTATCACTCAGTGTGCTGTCATCGTCAGTGGCCGCCCAGCTTCCGCCGGTTCTCTACAATTTGACTCGTGCAGTTTTTTGGCCGACCGTACTTAAGTAGGCCTAACGATCGAGCTTATGGTACGGTTGTCGTCTGTCGTCTGTCCGTCGTCCGTAACGGATGTATTGTGGCTAAGCGTTAGGTCGTAAGAAAAACTTTTTACTCGAGTAATTAGCCATGTGTTTTAAACCTAGGCCTGCAAAATTTTGGGGATTTAGTGCAAGGGGAGCATTTTCAAATGAATAGTTAAATAGAAAGGCGTAAAAAAGCGTTTTTAACAAAAAATCTGGCCATATCTCAAAACGGTGAGAGATAAGGTCATCATTACTAAAAAAAAATTGCATACGCCATTTAAGATGAGATAGAAGTCATCGACCTTGGATGACCTTGAAAGTCACTGACAATCAGTTCGGTCGGCTATTCTAACTACAGCTGGGCTTCTTGTTTGTCGTTGTTAACATGTGACGAAAAACTGATTAAATGCTCTGTAGAAAGACCAGCTTCTGAAAGATTTCCCGAGTGCTTTGTACTCGAAGGTAGCAGGTGCGTTGTTGCTGATAGTGACATGGAGTCCACTATGGCTGCTTGTACGACGTAGTTTATTATAGTTTCATGTTTGAAGATAACGCATATGTACGATGTCTGTTGGTAAATTTTTCTAAGGCATTTGATGTTGTTAGCCATGACATTCTTATTCACAAACTTACAGGGTTGTTAACAATACTTGTGAAAAGTATTGGCAATATCAATATTAATACTTTGGACAAAAACTATTGCCAATACCAATACCAATACTTTTACAGGCAATACTTTTTCTACTCATTCAGCAATCACAGGTGCATTTAAGAGGGGGCCCAGCTGGCTGCGTTTCTTTTTTTTGTCGGTGTGGTAGTCAACTTCAACAGTGCGTTAAGATTTTGCATGCCACATATTTTCCACCTCAAGTTAACAAAAAGCCTCCCTGTGTGGGACACTATAGAACAAAGACAGCAAAGTGGTCTCATTTTTTTCGCTCGCCATGCTTGCTATATTACTAAGTTGAGTTGTTGTCCAAATAAGAAATGCTACCCATAGGCAGTGACACCCATACATAGTGGTAAAAATGTTTACCACTATGACACCCATACAACTAACGGCGGCCCTTTGTTTATCAAGCGTCTGACTAGACGCTCTGTCCCAGGACCCCACTGGGCTCGGGGGCTCCACTGCCAGACCCCGTTATAGGCTTGCGTTCGGCCACCGGCCCTCTCTTTAAAAAAAATTCGTGAATCCACCCCTGGCATTGTTACGTTTAGTCGCTTGCTGATGCAGTGATTTAGTAAATCTAGTTGTCGCCATGGAATTAAGTACAGATCTTAACGAGACTCATGAAAATCAAGACTCGAGAAAAATCTCCATCTCGAGAATTATATTTCTCACCTTAGAGAATTGAACAGTTTGAATAGGACACAATAAACAGTTTCTAGTGCTCGTCATTGAGTAGCAATTGACAAATTATTGACCGCAGCAATTAAGTTGAGTGATCGAGGAGGGGGTGGGCTATCACCTGCAGACCAAGAGCGCGGAGTGCCAGCTGGACTGTATGTAGCTCGTGGTCGGGTTTCAAATCAAACGTTTCTGAGTCTGCTGTGAGAGTCTTGACACCTATTCTTTCATCCACGGAGCAGACGGACCCCAGCACGTGTGTCCATCGCATGTAGTTTAGGGCCTACGTCTCCCTGCACGGTGCACTGAGGCCTAACTGCGTTCGCGCGGGCAGACACCCGCGATGTTGTGCCTCGGGCGTTGTTTTGCTGCAGCCGCAACGGCGCTGCTTGCTGACAAAAGTATTGGTATCGAGTATTGCCAAAAATAGCTAAAAAAAAGTATCGCCGATAGTATTGGTAGCGATACCAATACTGCGATATTAACAACCCTGCAAACTTACAGCTCTGCAACTACCACCTTTTGTTCTCAGTTGGATTACATCATTTTTACAAAACCGCACCCAGATATGTAAAGTTGGTGATAAATTGTCTACTGATAGTCAGATTAATTGAGGTATCATTCAGGGGTCTGCATTAGGTCCCACTCTCTTTACAGTCATGATAAGTGACCTCCACCCAAAATATAGCAAAAAATATTATTGTAAAGTTTGCCGATGATACTACTGTTGTTGTTCCGGAAAAAAACTGATGTACTTCTACCGGAGGAATTTGATCACATAAATCTATGAACCACTGTTAATAAAATGATTCTTAATTTTATTAAAACTAAGGAGATTGTTTTTCATCGTCCTGGCCCCAAGAAACTCCATATGTTTCCATCTGTGGAGAGTATAGAACTTGTTGAACAAGCCAAGCTCTTGCGTGTTATATTACAGAATAACTTTAGTGTAAATTCCCATGTTAATTATGTGTTGACATTGTGTAGTCAGAGAATATTTTTACTAAAGAGACTCCGTGACCAGGGCCTAAACTATCGTCAATTAGATACAGTTTTTCAGGCTACTGTAGTAAGTAGAATACTGTGTGCTCTTCCAGGTTGGGGCCTCTTTCTTAATAAAGAACTTACAGGAAGAATTAATGCCTTTTCAAGAGAGCATATCGATATGGCTTTACTACTAAAATTATGGAGGTAATTAGTCTACTCGATAATGCTAGTAAAGATCTTTTCTGCAATATGCAAAAAGCCCACCATTGTCTATTTGGTATACTATCGGCTGAAAATAAATATGAACATGAAATACGGAAACGCGGTCATAATTTTGTTTTACCTCACTGTACTTCCAATCTTTTTAAGGCTTCATTTTTAAACAGATGTTTGTTTAGTTTAATTTAGTATGTGTAGGCAATCTTAGTTTGGTT
>Ga0209367_1006238_pt1 | contig 16521 bp, 4 predicted proteins | sample WorMetLIZISLAND2_FD_187412 | JGI IMG/M metagenome (GOLD analysis project Ga0209367, IMG submission 187412) | Marine gutless worms symbiont microbial communities from Max Planck institute for Marine Microbiology, Germany - Olavius geniculatus... ... | reverse complement strand
AGAGGTCAGGACCGATGAAGTCGGGTGTCTCCCGCTGCAGCAGCTGGATGAGGCAAAATTTACCATTTGTAGGTTTTGCCATTTTCCCAAGGTAAGACAGTTGCACTAAATAGATGAGGTGGGAAATGAAACCACCATTCGATGACATATAGTCTCATTAATAAGTGTGCCAAAAATTATTATAATCGGACATTCATTGTTCAAGTTATTGCAAAAAATGTAGTCACATGCTTTTTTTTGAGACACAGTGTAGATAGGTGGCCGGTCGGCGTACGGACACTTGAAGGGTGTTTACACGATCCAGCAAACGTCCAGCAAACTTCCAGCATTAGCACGTGTATTTTAAATACATTTACTGGAAGCAAACTTCCAGCAAACTTCCAGTAAATGTATTCAAAATACACGTGCTAATGCTGGAAGTTTGCTGGATCGCGTAAACTCCCCATTAATCACGCGACAATTAATCACCGCACAATCGATCACAGGTCGGTGATTAACTGTCGCGCGATTAAACGTCGGGTGATTAAATGTCATCACGTGTGAACTCATCACAAAAACTGTTTTATACAGTTGTAATCGTCTTCAATAGGCTTTATATCTCGAAAACTACTCGTCTCTGAAGTGACCTATATTGTGTCCGGCGGGACGTTAAACCCTATATAACGCAATCACTCGAGAACAATAATTACAATTTGCAGCAAACATGCGCAGCGAAACAGTAGGATTAAAAAAACAATTCATCTAAGAAATGCTCACATGACGCGCGACAGCATCGATGCTATATCATCCGGGGAATCACTGTACAGTGTACAACGTGCATAAGGTAGTAAATGCGTTTTGAATTTTGAATGTATAGGCCTTGCCTAAATTTTGGCGCTCTCGTACACAGACGACTCATTGAGTCAAGGTCGAAACTCAGATGGCTGAAATCTACGTTTATTAATTACTCATTCATTCAATTCATACGTTAATTTGTCTTTGTTGGTCTCTCTCCAGCTATTACAGCGCAATTTGCTCTTGAAATGTGCGCTACAGCGTAAAATCGCAAAAAACACTAAAACTTTTTATTTTTCAAGGTTTAAGGTCGTTCAAGGTTATCGATGTTGATATTCTTGGAAAGCTCGTCGGCAGTGCTTATTTATGTCTATGCCTATCAAAAAATAACGATTCGTAGGGGCCTCCATTTTTACGCCATAGTTTGTTACGAATCTGTTCACGCAGCGGATAGAAACTGCAATCAACGCCATCATGCGGTGAAAACCCGGAGTTCCTGTCTCACCTGGGCTTGGATTGGTACCGGGTAGTGACAGACAACGGGACAGTATTACGATAGCTTAGCTATTACGCGCTTAGCTACGTGCTGTCGCTCGTGATAACCCATAGCGCGGACGCTCGACTTACCCTTCTCGGTGACCGTGTCACAAACAGGTTTTGTAGTTTCTAAAGACTTTCACTCGGCCGTGTGTAATGGGGCTATGCGCAGCTAGTAATATATAGGTTTATTGTTGACTAAGGCGATCCTCGACACGAAATCGTTAGGCCTATCACGTGCGTGTACCAATGAGGCAGCAGCAACGGAGCATGAGGTCCATGGCGGATCCAGGAGTTTGGAGTTGGAGAAATAGGGGGGTCTAAGTCGAGCATCTAAGTCGCGGGCGGAGTCAAGGCGCCGAAAACAACGAAGTAGGTAAGGGAACAGAAACGTCGTTTAGGGGAGGGGGCCGAGGGGGGCTAGAGGAGTTTACGAACTCCCAAGGATTTATGATTTTATTTTTTTCGTAATATGTACCTTCAAAACAATGTTACTGTTGTAAGAACAATACATTACGTATACTTAGACTCCCAATGGTTTACTAAAATGACGCTTCTGTGGGAAGGGGGTGTCTTTCTCTATAGCGCAATGGATCTGGAAAAAGGCAGTTGTCGATATTTTCAGGTTAAAATGGTGCATTGATGTGGTCGTTTGGTTTCTAAATTTTGTTTTTTAATGACCAAAAAGTAAAAAAATACACCAAGAATGCACGATGGACTGCCGTGTAAAATGATTTGCATGCAATAATTCGAACGTTGCTTTTTATTATTACTTTTACGTAGGCGTATCCAGTAGTTAAAATATAAATACAGCGGTGAGAGAACGCTACTTTAGCTTTGGGCCCCCGTTGGTGGTTTTGGGCCTCTTGCTGCGTCTTTTAGGAACTTGAGATGTAGGAACCCTTTAGACTAAAAACTAAGCTTAGATATAGGGGAACTGCGTTTTCCCGCGTTCTCCAATTTTTGGATCACTGGCATAGCCAGATTTTGGAGTCGCGAGAAACGAATTGGGGTTCTAAGGGCCAAGAATCGAGGCGAAAGGCCGAGAGCAGAGGTGGACTACTTGGAAAGGAAGCAAACGCTTTTTGGGTAAGATTATGAAAACCTACTGAAAATGCACTGGCGAATATAAATTTTATTGGCCTTACTGCACAAATTTGCAACGCACTGCATGTCCAAGGCAAAGTAAAGGGCGACTTTTGGCATCTTGAATGCTCCTTGCTCTCTTCCCTAAATCCGCCTATGACAGGTTACTTGGCTTCATGATTGGTGTCTGCAGCGAAGGTGAGTCGCAGCAGCAATCGGGAAATGTAGCCAACGGGCCTGCGGCTCGCATGGGCAGTGAGTTTTCTTCTAAGAAGAACTCAACGACACTGCTATTTTCAGCACAAAACGATCTGCGCAATTTCGAAACATAAATGTCAGCTTGATAAATAAATAAGAACGCGGGTTTCCTAAACGGAGAGGAACGCTCTTTCGTTGCTCACCGAACGGTCTTCCAATACTGGAACGCGGTTTTAAAAGTAAAACTAGAACATCTTTTCAAGTCAAAACCGCGTTTCCTTTGCATAGTTCTGATGTAGGAAATGTCTTCTGAAACAGTGCCAAAAACGAACTTTCACAGAAAACAAAAAAAAAGCTTTGCAATGAGCAGATTTTCGACTTGCCAGCCAGCTCGATCAGCTGCTCACATTCGCCTGCCTAACAGCAGCTACTAGCAGCACGGCTCTATGTCGCAATGGTAAAGTATTCGAAAATCCGGTCCTGTGACCTTAACTTTTGACCTATGACCTGGAAATTCGTTGTCTTGTTCGTGCAAAAATTTCTCTACTAAGCTAAATGCAGCGGTTCGTGCATAAGTTATCATGTCACCAGAGAACAAAAAAAAACAAACAAACTAAGGGACGATCGATGCTGAAAACAGTACTGTAGTCTATACGGCGGACAGCAAAAATATTGGTTTCTCGCTGGATACTGATTGCGACAGTACTTAAGCCAGTTTTAGAAAACGTATACAGTATGGTTAGTGGTTACGAACTGCAATGTACAGGAATAGGATACGTTTTCTGAAACCGGCTAATGAGCCCCCAGCCGTTGCGGCCTGTATGGTAGCTGAGCGGGACGGCAACGGGCAACTTGGCAAGCTAGCCTACTATACCGCAGCTGGAAACCGAAAGTGAAACTGAAACTATCGGCCTATGTGTTTTCATCGTCGTCATCATCATTATTTTAGCCTATTTCATAGATGATGTTATCATGATCATACACTATTAGGCCGCCCGGAACGGTATTTTGCGGCCGTCTTGGGTTTTACCGGTATCTTACCTCAGATGTTAGCTCACTTTTTTTATTTTCGGCTCCCTCGGCCTATCGCCGTGAAACTGTGACACATGATCGGAAGTAGGCCTATGTTCAGTTTTATAATTCACGTCCCAAAATGTTGGGGCTTTTCCCACAAATAAAATTGGGGACCAAGACAGTTTAAACAGTCAACTCAGCCTTCCATCCTTCTGGGGTAGGTAAATCGAATACCGGCTTATCTGGCTGGAGTTAAGGCGGGGCGCGTTCACCTGTATCGGGTGGCAGGTAACACTGTGTGACTCCATACGGCAGGTGACGCTCCTTAGCTCTGAGATGGGCGTCCCATTAAGGGCTACATCACCACCTTTAACCTTTAAAATATCGACCACTTTAAAAGTCTGACCGATCGCGAATAGCCTATCTCTGGAACGGATGGAGATATTTATAATCGGAAAACCAAGTGGCGCAAAGGTCCGGTGAACTTTAGTCCACTAGCAACGCAGTTTTGAAGGCGGTGGACTCTGATCTATCCAAATCAACTTTTCGGTTTTTAGCAGATGCTGTTTCTTGATTTTTTTAATCCGCGCTAGGCATATAGTTAGATAATGACCAATGCTTGCTAGCGCACACTTTAGCGAGGACGGGGGTCGCCCCAATAATTTTTAACAGTGAACGTTCACAAATTGACTTAAAATTCAGCGAATGCTCGTATAATAACTTCCTGGCTAAGCAGCGTAACCTGACGAAACATAATGATCTTTTACGTACAGGTGCGAGCAGGTCGCTTGAAGAATTCAACATATCGTGGAATCACCTGCTTACGAAATCCACAGTCGCCTTTGCCGAGGCTCTTAAGGTTTGACTACATGCTGTATATACACTTTATCCACACTCCGAGTTAGGCCCAACTTGATGACAACCTCTAAAGCCTTATCGAATTTCAAGGTCATGCTGAAAGATCAAATGATATTTTTGTGTGTTTTCTGTCCGCGGACGGTACTTATCTTTAAGCAAGCCCTGACGATTTTCGGGTAATTTTTAAAAAGTAAAATTAGTTTTTGGCCGACCGTTAGGCCGACCCTTGGATACGATGTGTTGTCTGCTTGTCTATCGTTTGTCGTCGTCCGTAGCGCATGTATTGTGGCTAAACCGTACGTCGTAAGTAGTCGGCGTCGTTACCGTTGGATAGGGCGATGACGAGTTTTTATAGGTTGTCAACAGTAACTGTGTCTATCTGCAGCGGTTTGACCGCAATTTTAAATGCAAAGTTGCTGCCACGTGCGTCGAATTACCGTATCATAAGTCTTATCCTAGCGCTGATCGCAGCGTTCAATGTAGCAGCGTCACCATAACGTGTATGAGTCAGTCACTCTGAGAAGCCGATTTTTTTTCCGCGACCAGCAGTCGAACGCTGCCTTTCGGATATAGGCGTCACGGTCGGCCCACCCTAGCGACAGCTGGTTTTTTGGTTATGCACTATAGTTAGCATTGTGTGTGTGTGTGTTGTAGCGCAGTAAGACGCTGTTGTCGTTGGATCTGTCGTGGAGTGGGCTTGATGGTAAAGCTTGCGTTCCTCTAGCCGCAGCTCTGAGATCGTCCAGCAGTCGTCTCAAGTCTCTCGACCTGTCTCGGACTAAGATCGATTCGCGTTCACTCGAACTGATTGTCAGAGCTCTGCGTCGCAACACCGAACTCACGTCGCTCAAGGTAAACGAAGCGCCACATGTCCCGGATTTGAATTCAGCTGCTTTAACTGTTTTAACTGCTAACGGATTAGGCCTATTAACCAGTCGCATAGCCAGTAATTTGAATGGGGAGGGGCCTCGTTTCTTTTCCCCTCCTCTTGCCTTCCACTTTTCGTCTTTTCCTTCCTTTTTTATTTCCATTTTACCCCTCTCTTTTTTCACTCGCTTTTCCTCTTCTTCTCCTCTCCCTTCCCTTAGAAACAGAACCCGCTAAAATCTAGGGGTCTTGAGTAACGCTGTTATCTTCCCCATCGGGATCTGGGCAGAGCCAAAGCCGAAGTTGAATGTGGTGCATTTTAGCTTTAAAAGATGTGCTCTGGTGGCAACAATTTTAATCATTTCCACAGAAGGTTTTACTGGAGACACGTGCTTCTCTAGGAGACCACAAGGTAGTGTCGTGCACCAAAACACCTTATTTTCACACCACAAAAAGTCGGAAAAAAATTTTGGTAGGCAGCATAGTCCACTCCCCAGATTTTTTTCTCTAGTAAGGAAGGGACACCCCTCTCCACACTTCACTCTTCATACGCTTTCCTACTCCCTGTCTTAGTTCCATACCCTGGCTACATCACTGGCGAGGCGGAGCCTTCATCAGGGTCCAAGAACAGAGACTATGATATTTGCAAGGACAAGAACTTGCAGGGTTCTTACGTTTCTTAATTTTTCTGAACCGCAGCGGACGCAGTTGGCCTAGGCCTACATAATGCAGCTGGAAAGCGTTGGTTTTGTTTATTTATTTTATTTATGGACTATGTTATTCTATGGACTATGCTACATTTTTGTGCTTACGCTGTGTTAATATTGTTGCTTTGCAGTGTTGCACTATTATTTGGCTATTCGGCTGATCAACCGCAAGTGTGCGAAATAAAGTTATTGTCGTTGCCATTGTGGTTCACATGATTGCTGTATATATGCACATTGTAGTTGGCTCACAACCGACTGACGAGCGACGACGTTCTGACGGTTTTACGACTAGTTTCAACTGAACACAGCTGCGCTCTACGACATCTTGACTTTGACGTATGTTTATACATGCTCTATGTTCTTTGTTATTGTCTCTTCTATCTCTCTCTGTCCTTCAGGCTGGTTTCGATCCCTCGGGTGCGGGGTCAGCCACACGGGTTCTCCGTCTCCACTCGGCTCTATTCTCCACGTCCATCAGGTCGACCCGCAAGTCCTCCGTTGTCCATGGCACATACGTCTGCCTCCAAGATTCTCCTGACACAATCCGTCTCTTCTCGGCGTTGTACATGCCCAAACCATCTCAACTTGGCCTCCCGTACTTTGTCCGTGATGCACGGTACTCCGAGGATGCGACGGATATCGTCATTCCTTTACTTGTCTCTCAACGTGAGGCCGAGAATCCATCTTAGCATAGTTTTTTCTATAACTTTCTTTATTCCATGACCTATATTTAATTCGTTTTTCTGTTTTTCATCACAGTGTCTGTAGTGTTACAACTGCTTGTAATCTCCCTCCGGTCAAGCGTGACATTTGAAATGCCTCTCCCTCTGTATATCACATGCACGTCGCAAGCAAAACACACCGTCGATAACAGTCGCAAAAGTACGTCATTTCAACACGGTTTAGAGTGTATCACTAGATAGCGCACTGCTGGAGAGTAAGCGAATACGTTATGCTACTTTATACCACGCCAGACAGTGCGGTATCGTAATTAAACCACGCTTAGATTGCCCAGACTACACCGTCGTTTGCTTAATAACGCACGACTGCAGCTCAAAATTGAGAAAAATGTACTAACGCAAGTTAAGTGTGGTTTAATGCTTGTTACACTCTCTTAGTACACGGCCACGCCCAGTCGTAGCCACGCCCACTCAGAGTTCAGCAAAACCGCGAAAAAGCACGACGCCGTCGTCTGTCTGGAGTCCAGACGGGCATTAACTCTGCTAGACGTGCATTATTACAGATAGTAATGCACTAGGCCACTACGTCACTCGCCACGCTCTGGTTCACATCTAAAGCTCAGATTACTTCTTGCGTGGCACATAGAATTTCGCCTGTCTGAAGAATTGCTTGTAAGTGATACAAAATGTAGGTCATGCGGAAAATCCCACATTATGCAAAGGTTTGGGAAAATATTGAAATTTTGATATATCCTCTGTCGGAAATGTTCAGATGTCTGCCGGCAGATTGCAATTTTTTGTGCCACAATTTTCTTTATCCACGACACCGCTGTTTTTATGTGCATCACTTTTTCTGTCACGTAGATTGTGAATCAAATTGCGTCTGTAGGGAATTGCGGTTGACGGACGATTAGTGCGTCTCAAGGAGACTCTGATGACGTCACATCCGGATCTGGAGGTCCGCCATCTTGACCCGCCGTGGTGGTCTGACGAAGGTTGGACGGAAGAGCAGGCTCTGCAGAGCGCGCTGCTCGAACGACCAATCATCGTGCTCATGTACTGTTTACATGCGCTGAGGGCCGACGTACGCCAGGTGTTTCCGCCCACCGTGCTGGCTACCGTAGCCGAGGTGGGCGGAGCTACTGACTTGGTGGGCGGAGACTCGGCCGACATAGGCGGAGCTACTGTCAATATGGGCGGAGCCACTAGCGTTGCGGGCGGTGCTACAACCGATGTGGGCAGAGTCGGCGCCGAAGAAGAGGAGAAAGAAGAAGACAAAGAAGAAATCGAAGACGAAAATGTCGAAGACAACGCTATAACAATCGATCAAATCTCCGACTGGCTTACGGTATGATTTCTATCAGACCCGCAGTAACTATCGGCTATAAATTTTTTATTTATTGGTGAATATATAAATTTTGCCGAAAAAGACGGGCAAGACAAGAGCCTAATAATCAGAATTTTTGGCCAATCTGCAACAAAAAAAATATACATTTTCACAATTTCTTTAAAAAACTAAATTTAGCGACTCGACTCCGACCACGCTGACTGCTTATGTTTCCGGATTCTTTATTTTCGCAGTCCTACTCATTATCTGTTTCCACTGGCAATCTTGGCACGTAGGCTTATGCCAATTACAGCGGTCAGGCAACAAAGATCAGTACGATATTTCACTTATTATTTACCGTAAAATATCTCGAATTTGTGTATTTTTGGGAGTTAGAAATATATTATTGATAGTAAAATCAGTAAAATTTTCTAAACGCCAGAAGATAAGTTAAATATCAAAATCAAATAGTTTGAAATAAAAGTATTTGTGATCTTTTTATGTCCGCTGTTGTTCGTGCGTACAGTCTATTGACGTACCGATGTCAGAGGAGGCGCTGAAACAGATTGCTGAGTCGCTGGGGAGCGCAGACTCGGACTGCCTTCTACACAAGTATATTTTCCGTTTTTAGTTCGTATTATTCTTATTCACTACAGCACGAGTAGCCGGTGTGACTGCAGTTCTTAGTTCATATGGTATAAGCCTACAAGGTCAGAGTTAGAGCTAGGGTCGTGCAGGTCTAAGCGGACGGCTGCGTAATATGTCGACACGGGGCCGATATATTTGCTCAGATTTATATTTTCCACTTTTGATAAACGTAACCTATTACCGTCAACTTGCACGGATTTGCATGTATATTTCTCCAAATTTTTCTGAAGTAGAAAGAGGGTAAACTTTTTGCTTAGTCATTGTCCAACTTTTCCAGAGCTTTCGAAACCGTGACGTGACCCAGGAAATTAAGATAAAAACGCGTACAGAGCAACATAACTGAACTGAACTGAACTGACATCGTTTAGTTTTTGACGAACTGACCAACAGGCTAAGAAGGCGAATCTATTGGTTATTGGTTGACGCGTACGTGAGCACAGTCACGTCGGCCACCGACGCCGTTAGACGGTACCTACTGTAATGCGTTACTGACCGTGACCTAGTGTTATGAAATTTTACATATTTCCACTTATATTTTCCTAAATTTTCCTGAAGTGACACCCCGGATCCCATAACTGGAAAACGGCTAAGCTTTCTGCTTAGACTCCACCCCCCTCTCCCCTCCCCTTTAAAGCCTGCACCCATCAAACTGAACCGAACTGAACTGACATGGTTTAGTTTTTAACGAACTGAACAATGTTCACTGGGCAAACAGTAATGCATTACAGTAGGCACTGTCTAACGTCGTCGGTGGCCTACGTGACTACGCTCACGTATGCCTACGCGTCAGCCAATGACCAATGGGCTCGCTCTGCTTGGTAGTACTTGCCAATTAGTCGTCGTCATTGCCGGTGCCTTATACCCCGTTTACACGATCGAGCAAACATCGAGCTGGCTCGTCTAGCAAACATATAGCAGCTCGTCGAGCCAGCTAGTCGAGCCAGCTTGATGGTGTAAACGCGGTATTATTCGCACCGGTGCAAATAGTGAACACGTGATCAGCTGGGGGCTAAAAGCCTAAGCCTAGGCCTACATTTGAGCAAGAGGCGAGGTTCCAATAGGCCTGCTCGAGCCAGCTTGATGTTTGCTCGATGTTTGCTCGATCGTGTAAACGGGGTATTACGTCGTTCTGTGCACGCCTTACAGTGACTCTGTTGTGCGTGTGACAGGACGTTGTGTGCAACCCAGCGCGAGTTTCGTCTGCAGATGTCGAACGCTGGTCAGAAGGTCGACACCTTCGCTCAGACCGAGTTCTCGACGGTCGCCGTCAAGGTGGATCGCTTTCTGCGACTCCGCGACCGCCGCCTGGCCGCCGCGCGCGCCGCGGAACGACGCAACGAGATCCACCGAGAGTTCGGCAACTTGCTCGACCCCGGTGCAGCTAAATCCGACTAGACAGGCCACGCAACGGACGCATCGAAAGACTGACCCAACTGACGAAAGAACAGTAGGCCTACACGTCGGAGGGGGAACACAAAAGCAACTGACCCCCGATTTTCAAAATTTAGCTGTCAAAATTTGTTTTCGAAAAGTGCAAACTTTTGGACTGAAAATAAAACGTAAACCAAAACGCGTTTTACTAAACTCTCACTTTGGGGAAGTTTAGAGCAAAATGGAAATTTTGAGCATCCTTTTGATCTTCTCTGTCGGTAATTTGCAAATGTGTGTCGGAACTGCGTTAGACATCTGCAGTGTCGGTCGGAAAAGTGCGATTTCTTGTTCCGCTTACTTTTTTACGGCACGACGTTGCGAGTTGCGAGACGCAAGACCTTTGTGTACTTACACTTTCTGACGCAAATGACGCAAGCAAAGTAGACAAACAAGTACGCAACTAACGCCGTGCGGCAACAAATTCACGGAAAGTACGTAACACAAGCAACGGACGCAGCAGCTGCAACGAGCAAAACGCAAGGATAAAAGCGGTGTCTATAGTTCTTGCGTTGGGTTCGTTACGTTGCGTAGCTTGCGTTAAGTTGGAATTATAAGCTTAAAGCCCGAACACCACCTCAATTCGACTTGCTGCCGAGTTTATGGACGACAGCTCGCGTAACAGCATGCTGTACGATATCTCAACATGTTGCGGATCATTTTGCTGTTTAGGTCTACTTTTAATTATCTCCGCCAAGGTAAACGTAGTGAACATTGGAGGAAATTAAGAGGTTGGCCGTTCTATCCATCATTCCGTCTGCAGTTACTGTTTTTAACCTTAAAGTAGCTTCGCTACTAACAGTGGCGTAGCTAGAATCTGGATGTAGGGGAAACAGCTGGAGGTGGATATAAATTTCAGATATTCCAATTGAATAAAGAGTCTAAAATTGGGCACAACTCTCGCCAGAAAATTTCTGATTATTGTTTGTGTGAAAATGAACTGTTTTGGTGAATTTTCGACTTTATTTTGAGTAACTGAGTTGGCACGTGCCCCCGTTGCCACCCCTCCTATGGCTACTAAGGCAACTAATTGACTGTGCCAAAATTTCACAACAAATTAAAAAAGTTGAGTTTAAAGAAAACGCTGGACAGCTTTAAACTCTTAATGTTGCAAAATCTTTTCCGACAAGCAATATGATCGGATCGGAGTCGAATGATTTCATGTCATTTTAGATTCGCTCGAAAAACAGTACAGACTCAGACTGCGAAGTTACGTCACGTGTTTTTGCTTCAATTAAATCTTAGCCGTTAGTCACTAATGCGTTTTTCGAGTCTCATAAAAGCACGTTAAAGAAGACGAAATGCGAACTTAACTATAATCGCTTAAAATAAGCAGCTGTAGGCCTACAAGCTGGCTGGAGCAGTTTTGCAGAAACCAGTGCTTCTGTCCCCCGAAATTTGAAGTCCAAATCGGACCCAATTTCCCCCACTTTTGGGCTCAAGCTTACCCCCCCCCTTGGGCTTTTTGTTAAAGGTGTTAAATGCATAGCTAAAATTGGGGGAAGTAATGTCAAGGGTGTAGATTCATTGCTCAGTAAATAATGGGCCGAGTTTCGATCCACACCCTTAACAAAACTTCCCCCTATTTTTCACTGAGTGCAAGCTGCACCCATTAGATATAGAGATAGAAGTTACTGGTTCACATGACGATTTGATCAGATGCAAAATATTTATCATATTCATCATATATTGTCAATCAGACTCTGCGCCGACATAAGGCGTGGCTTCGTCAGGACCCAGTCGTAGTCGTACACGGTGGGAAGTCCGACGTGCGACACCGTGCTGAAATTGTCCCACGAGAAAGCGGGCAAATTTCGACCGGTGGGAGGACCGCTTATCATCAGAGCGGTCATGTTCATTGCCATGGCAACGTCAGTTACCTACACAGATACACCGAGACAGACAAACACGCATACATATACATATACACCGTGTCTCAATAAGAGCAGTCAAAATTGCTTTTGTCATAACTTTGTCGAATTTTTACTAACTTTGATAATTTTTGGCACAGAAGTGGTCAAGACGTTAGGGTTATGTAGTGCGTACTCGTATTCCACTTCACCTAATTTATCGCAGCACACAACCGCGTGAAACATGGATGCTTCAAATTGTTGCATAACGCTGAGTTGTCTACAGTAAACGTTGCAACGACTTAATTATGCTCAAGCACAATGAACTAAAATGTAAATTATTTAGCAGAATTATAAGGTTGTATAACAACTCGCTTACAAATTATCAGATTTTATGTCCAAAGTGTGTCTCGCATACACAGACACGATGGCTTAGATGCAATGCCACTGGCTGACAGCCGAATCAACGATCGACTGATCAAACGACATTCATTCATCGATTAGACGTTCTAAAGCTTATTAGTCAGCTATGTTGTAGTCTGCTATTTTTACCGTAAAATATTTAATACCAAAAAGTTATTAGCTTGCGTGGCGCCTTTTGTCGGATTGATAATGCATAAATAAACAATATGATACAAATAATCATCACGTAATGTAACAATTTGGAGCATCTGTGTTTCACACGGTAGTGCGTTAACATAAACTAGATAAAGTGAAAAAAGCATCTTACATAATTCTATTGTTTTAGCCTACTCTTTACCAAAAATTATTAAAATTGGTAGAAATTTGTCATAACATCGCCCTTTGTCGAATTGATAATGCATAATTAAGCAATTTGATACGAATAATCACCACATCATGTAACAATTTGGAGCATCTGTGTTTTACGCGGTAGTGCGTTAGCAAAAATTAGATAAGATGGAAAATAGTGCATCTTACATAATTCTATTGTCTTGGCCACCTCTTTGCCAAAAATTATTAAAGTTGGTGGAAATTTGACATAGTTAAAACAAAAATAATTTTGACTGTGTTTTATTAAGACACAGTGTATAAATAAACTAACTAATAAACGTTAGGAAAAACCCTTTTACAAAATGTAAAAACGTTAAAAACGCTAGATAAAACGCGCTTTTTTGTAGTCAAATGCATAGTTGCATACACAAATGTCATAAACGGTAAAAAGTTTAAGGAAAATGTTTTTAAAAGTCGTTTTATTAAACAATTTGTAAAAAAGAAAAGCGAAGGCCGAGTAAAATAGTGTCGTTTTTTTTCTGATTGACGTATCGAATAAATTCACTGCTAAGTCTTTATCTATTAAATCGTTTTATTTCCTCGTTTTCTGATAACTGGGCCCCTGGTTCTGAGTGAAAAAATGGCGGATAAAGAAGAAAAAAAGTCAAACCTTGGTATCGTAGCATCCGTAGGCCACTGGACGATCGTTGCTAGGCAGATCGCAGCGACAACAGATCGCTAAGCACGATTCGTTGCGAGAAAACTCATCATTCAAGTAGTCTAAAGCCCAAATTCCATTACGCCGATTTTGCGACAAAGTCCGAGACAAGTTCCCGACAAAGTCCGCGACACAAATCACCTCGCCGACTTTCGTGATTTGTGTCGGCGACTTTCACTGAAACTTCATGGTTTCATGATTTTTCACCGTTTGTGTTCGCGACTTTCATGATTTGCGTGTGGACACAAATACAAATACCCTGCGGGGAAGTTTCGGTGAAAGTCGGCGTAATGGAATTTGGGCTTAAACAAACACAAAACCATTGGGCGACTTCACTTTTGACTTGACTTTCGCTGAGACTCGCTGAGCTTAAACATCGGTCTAAATTCACAGCTCGGCGAATGTCTAAGTATAAAGGTTTTAAGTCAAAAAGTGAAGTCGTCCATTGCCCTAGTGCTTCGTGGCAAACGACAGGAGCAAAATAATTTTTTGAAGTATTATTCTGTCGAAAAACTTCGTTTTAGAAATACACAATTTAAAGCTAAAAAATTCCGCTATGTGGGATAACGTAAAAAATCGTTTTTATTGATTTCTTGATTCGTGATTTCTGTGTTTTGCATTACAACTGCAGACTACTATTTCAGTTTCTCTCATTTGATTTCCATTTAATTGAAATATTTCAGTTCTTTTTGGTTTATTGTTCTCATTTTGCTGAATTAAGCTGTCTTTCAATTTTCAAGTGCAAATTTTTATCTTATCGTATCGTATCTTCGAGACGTCCTGCCAGGAATGTAGGAAGTTTTGCTTCTAAAGAAAAGATAGAAAGGTAAAGAGTGGGTAAGTAAAAAAGCTAAAGAAAAAGTAGGAAACGAAATGAGAAAAAACGGGAGAGGGGAGGGGAAAAAGGGAGGGAAAAAAGGAGATCGAGGCCCCCAATTTACACTTCTGGCTACGTCACTGCAAAAAGGTGCCGCTTTTTAGCCCACCCTGTAGCTTAATACCCCGTTTACACAATCGAGCAACTATCGAGCTAGCTCGACGAGCTATGGTAATTAGCATGCTAATTAGGAGGGCGGGCGGGTTGTAATTGTAAGGCCTATGTAACACGTGATCAGCGCTGCTGTGGGCTAAGCTTAGGCCTACATTTGAGCCAGGGGCGGGGTTTTATCAGGCCTGCTTGATGTTTGCTCGATGTTTGCTCGATGTCTGCTTGACGTTTGTTCGACGTTTGCTTGATGTATGCTCGATGTTTGCTGTGCTTTATACGTGCTTCATATTTGCTCGATGTTTGCTCGATCGTGTAAACGGGGTATAATATAACTGAACAAAACTTGACGCAGATACATACCATTAGATCTCATAAAGTTCTGCATGGATTGCATATCGACGATGTTGCCTTGATCGCGACGGAATATCTTGGCCCTGGCCGATACCTGATAGTTGAAGTAGTCCGTCATAGATTCAATGTGTTCATACTCGGCGTATCCGGATACGTTGGTTATGTGCGGATAGAACGGGATATTGTACGAAGGCCAGTAACCTACAACGACGCCATGGAAACAATTTTTACGCGCGAGAGCTAGCATAGCTAGCTATAGCGCGTATTAGCTACGGTAATTCTGTCTGTCTGTCTGTTTGTCTGTCCGTCTGAGTGTCCTGGTGTCACGTCCCGGTATTTTCCAAGCCCAGGTAAGATAGAGACTTCGGGGTTTCACCGTATGATAGCTTAGAGTCTCTAGTATTCCGTGACAAAATTTTATGCCCCTGGCTAAGAAGGGTCCCCACGAACGAAGGGACGAAATATGGGCACTCCCCTAAAAAGACGTCATTTTACTGCTATTGGCTCGTCTAGCGTGAAAATGGTTGCAGATAGGCAAAGGCTTATCATAAGAAGCACTGGCGACGAGCTTTTTAGAATGTCAACATCGATGACCTTGAATGACTTTCAACCGCCAAAATAGAGAGCTTTAATGAATTTTTCGCGATTTTGGGTTGCAACGCACATTTCAAGACTGAACTGTACCGAAAGGGCTAAAGATAGACCAGAACAACCTGCGTATGAAATGCAATAGTTTGCGTCATAACATTTTTAGAATTCCGACACCTAGCGGCGGGAAGTGGACGCCTATCGAACAGAGCGAACGAAATGAAATGGATTGAAAATTTGAAATGAAGTAAACTACAATGATGTTATAGTTCCTTAGCTTTTTACAGTCCGCGCAACGCAACTAAAGTAAACTGAGATTCTATTTCAGTTCAGTGCAGTTTATTTTATCGCTCCGAATAGGCCTACACCGAAACATTTTTGTAACAATTGTTTGATTTCTCACGTAATTCGCATCTTCCGTCTTCAAACTGCCAGCGCAATCGTGCGGAAAATCTTACACAATATTTTCGGCAAACGTTTTATATCATTTCCGGCAAATGTCCTCGAATAGACACATGAATTAAAAAAGGTAACTAAATGAGTTACGCAAATTCGTCATTAAGCATTTTACTGATAAATTTGTAGGCCTATAACTTATTCAGTTTGGCAAATGCCTGGACGCGGTCACACGCATGTAAAATAAAACTCGGAGCATTTTTCACCGTGCAAGTTACAAGTTGTCGCTTTTGTAGCCAGCACAATGCTTAAACTTTCAGAAGCCGACAATTATTAAGCTTATATACGATCTCATCTGATGTTATAAAATACTTTTTGGTCATGTAAAAGTATGTTGGTCAGATTTATTTGACTTCCGAGTGAGCAGTACACGTGGGCACCCTTACAAGTTATTCAAGCACCACTAGGTCTGTTTTCTTTACTGAACTCATTATAAATGTTTGGAATAGCTTGCCACCTGACATTGTTAATTTTTCCACCTTGATAGCATTCAAACGCTCAATAAATACTGTGGATCTCTCTGCTTACTGTATTGGCTCTGTTTAGCCTGTTATTCAACTGTCCTGGTCGTTGTTTTTACTACCTTGTTTGGTATTTGTTTGTTCTAACTTTAGAACTTATGGATTTATCTGACTGTACTTGTGTATTAAGGGCAGTGTTCAGTACTTTTAGTCTCACTGTCCGGTCCTACTGCATTGTCATTTGCATGTTTTA
>Ga0209367_1006237_pt1 | contig 16523 bp, 17 predicted proteins | sample WorMetLIZISLAND2_FD_187412 | JGI IMG/M metagenome (GOLD analysis project Ga0209367, IMG submission 187412) | Marine gutless worms symbiont microbial communities from Max Planck institute for Marine Microbiology, Germany - Olavius geniculatus... ... | reverse complement strand
GAACTGTCTCTGATCGCCAGTAGCCCGACCGCGTCAACAGTCCTGCTCAGTTCGAACGGTGACGGATCCAACATCGGCGTTGACGTGACTGACCGGGCCGCTCACATCGTCTGTCGGAACGAGCAGCCCTGTGCCTCGGCGCCATGTCTCAACGGCGGCACCTGCCACGACGAGGTAGCCGGGACGTTCACGTGTCGTTGTCCGGACAGCTTCACGGGTCCGCGCTGCGAGCGGGGTTGTGGCGGTCGTGTTGACCTCGTCTTCGTACTCGACGTCTCCGGGTCCACGCGTCTCGAGAGGTCTGCACACATTAGCTGTGTTTTTGATGGCCTACCGGGGTCTAACGCGTTAGGCAGGCCCATAGAAGTGTATATTAAATGCTTATGTAGTGATTTTGAGGTTCTGCCAACTGACAATCTTAGCAAGGGTAAATTGAGAAGCATTGTTTTTAAAAAAGTTTTATGCCATGTTCAGTAGCGTTTAAATTGTGGTTTAAATGTATTTAGTTCATTACTGTCTTTACTTTTCTTTTCCTGTCTGTCTTTGCTCTGTTTTAACTTTATTGTGTTGTCTTACTAACGTATAAACGTAGTATTATGTAAATTCCTAGACTGTTTCGAAATATTGTGTTTTTATGATGTTATACGATTTTAATACATAAGCTACGCTGCTTTTATTTGTATACGTCTGTACGTCTATCTGTATATCCGTTTGTCATTTTTTGACGAATAAACGTATTCATAAATACACTAATTTCGTTTCAGTAACGATAATAACGTTCTAATATTAATCTCAATACAACAAAACTCTTTTCGAAGTTTTTATCTGCCGTGCCGTCAGCAGAAATTAGAACATTTTTGCTAACAGCTATCACACCCGGACTATGGTAGGCTTGACACGAAATTAGCGTATTTATAATATACTTATCTGTGAACTAACCAAAACCGTTAAGCTATCAAAAACACATGCAGCTATTGTTTCAGCATTTCACGTAACGAGTTGTGTGTTTATTGAAACGAATAATTCGCGATTTTTTTCGCCAATACTGTAGAACGATAGGCTATATTAGTTGGTACAAAAGTGACGGTAGGTTTAGGGTCTATACATTTGGGTGTAGGACATCCCCACTCCGGACATGTTTCCCCCAGACCTTTCCCGCCTCTGGACGGTGCTACCCGGGAAGTTTTCTCATCTCTTTTTGCGATACCGGGGGGAACGTCCGGGCGGGGCAAATTTCCGATGGGGGAAACGTCCGCGGTTGACAGGTGCAGGGGGAAATGTCTGTCTTCCATACATTCACACGGGTTTTAATAAAAAGAAATTTTATCTTGTATGCAGATTTGCGGAGATCTTGTACTTCGTCGGGAACATTATCGGGATGTTGGAAATCGGGACTGAGAAGACGCGAGTGGCGCTGATGATGTTCAGTGACCGGACGAGCGTTAAGTTCCATCTCAACCGCTATAACACGACCAAAGAACTGCAAGACGCCGTGCTGCTGGTCCAGTTCCCCGGCGGAAAGACGAACGTCTCCGGTTCACTGAGGGTTCTCATTGACTCCATGTATCTGCCACAGAACGGAGGACGATCAAACGCACAGCGGGTGAGTGCGTGCAGCCAATGGCGGCGGGCAACGCTCGAATATATCTATTCTGTTTGTTAAAGCGCGCATGTTTGAACGTATTATATTATTTCAGTGTACGTAATCAGAAATAAAATACGTGTGATACGCCGCATACGGGTATTCTGTTTTTAGGCACAGGAGTGACGTAAACTATTACTAATTCAGTACCTATCAAATAAATAGCTTTCTGGACACCGCTAGTTCGGAGTCGGACGTTTTAAAATGACGACATCAGTTCTGTGTTCAGCAGCGTCGTGAGTACTGTTAAGAAAGTGGGGGAAAAGGGGTAGAAAGGTGCCGTTTTCTGACACGCAGCTGCAAATTTTCGACGAAGAATACTATGGGTGCTTAAAATTTTAATTTTCGTTTCTGAATTCCTTAAAATTTGACATTTTTACCTCACAATTTGGTATTTTTGGAAGAAAACCTCTGACAACCAAAACTTTTTGACAGATTGAAATTTAAGGGGAAAGGGGATAGGAACAAATGTCTCCTGTTTCTTCTGCCACAACGACGCTACTGTATAGTCTGTTTCTGTGCAGATGGCGATCTACATCTCGGACGGCGCGGCTAACGTGGACGTCGACAAGACTCTGCCGTACGCCATTGAAGCTCAGAACAACGGTATTCTGGTGATAGCAGTCAGCGTCGGACTGGACGCCAATGTAGCGCTGCTCGGTGCCATAGTAACTCGACCTCCCGAGTCGCACCTGTTCCTACTGACGACGTCGAGGACTCTGCAAGACGTCATTCAGAGCGTCATTGAAGCCACGTGCAATGACGTCAACGAATGTCGGCCGAACCCCTGCCAAGCCGGCGGACGATGCGTCGACAGGGTAGATAAGATTATTTCAAATAAAGTGGGACACTAGATGAAGTGGGACATTTATACCCCGTTTACACGATCAAGCAAACATCGAACAAATATGAAGCATAAATACAGCATAGCCTACACGAAGCAAATATCAAGCAAACATCAAGCAAACATCGAGCAAACATCGAGCTGGCTCGTCCAGCTAACTAGAGCCAGCTCGTCGAGCCAACTCGTCGAGCCAGCTTCATCGTGTAAACGGGGTATTAGGCTGAGGGCTTGACCGGCGCATAGTACAAGCGTGGGAGTTTAAATTAGTAATTTGCTTTTTAACATCACGCGAGATGTGTCAATCACTGATCGGTGCTGTTCGCTGGTGAATCACAAGTAAGCAGTTGCAACTTTTGGCTCTGAGGTTTAATTTCACAAATCGTTTTTGGGGCCAAGAAGTTACCCCCAACTAACACAGTGTGTAATTGGATCTCAAACGAGTGTACCTGCCGAATGGCATCAAAATTCATCAAACTGTTTAAGCACGGTGCACGAATATGACAGACGACATACCACGCTATGGAGAAATGTATAGCAATAGGCGCAGTCGCTCTATGCACTACAACGATTCTGCCTGATAATAATAGAAATTTTAAAGCATAGACTACGCTGATTTTCCGGCCACTCGAATTTTTCAGTTTTTGATGTTCAAGGCCCACCGCTCCAACGACTTCTGATTGTTACAATTTTTGATGATGCCGCTGGTGGCTAAAACGTGCTGCGCATAATCGTGAGCACCCCGATCAGATCAGCTGCAGTATATGAATAATATTCCGAAGACCCTCGAGTAACTTTGGTAACGCGTGTGAATATTAAATATGACGACATTCTACGCTGCAACCCATTCGGCTTTGTGTATAGGCCTATCACTGCGGCGATTTAAGCTATTTTGAGCCGTAAACATTTTATATTCCAAAGAAGCACCGACAGTACTGATGAAGTTATTATTAATTTTTGACTTTAGCTTTTTTGTAAGTTACGTCTTATATGGCTGCTTTTTAAAAAAGTATAATAATGCAATAATTGTAGATACCAAGAATAATTGCTAATAGCTTCACTACAGGAATCGTCATTTTCGCAAGAACAACAAAATTGTGCCACGCCTGTCGTGGTCGTCTGCAGGCCCGCCGAGAGCGGAGTTACGGGGTAAGTTACCCCTGGCATCGCGACGTTTGAGGGCTTCATCGTCGCTCGAAAATATGAAGTACACTAAAATGCGCTATTTAAAAATTAAAATTTTTCTTTCCCAAAGGGGCCCTGCGAAAATGTTTCCCCGGGCCCCTCTGTGGCTCTTGACAGGCCTGGTCGTCTGTGACATTGCAAGGACACATTGTGTCAGATGGGGGTTTCTGACCTCTATGGGAGGGCACATTTCGAGGGTCGAACCCCAGCCAAAACTCGCGAATTACTTCGGCCAATTGTTACTACTCTGTGTACGAACTTGGCTGTTAGCTGTTGTAAAAGTATGGCCTATGTTTTTGCGTGTTGTTAGTACTCAGACTTCGAGTGCATTTGTCCGGCGCCGTTCGCGGGCCGGGAATGTCGTCGCAACTGCAGACGATCAATGCTAGACGTGACGCTCGTCGCCGACATCTCGAGTGAGATCGACGAATGGTCGGAGATGCTGCAGCTGCTTCAGCTGCTGACCTACGGCCTGCCAGTCGCCACCGACCGTGTCCGACTTGCGCTTGTCGTCTACTCGACCAACGTCACCATCCGCTTCGCGCTTAACACTTACTCCGATAAGTCTAAGGTTTCTTAATGCAGTTGTATCATAATTTATAATTCGTTTCTATCGGGACGATTGCTAGGGAAAAGAGAAGAAAAAGACCAAAAGAAATGTTACTAAGCTGGTTAATGGAAACAAGTGAAGCCTGTGAAAAAACATCGATTATCCACAACTCAACGAACTGGCACAGGAAAGGGCAAAATCGAGTCAATGAAAACGAAAACCTGCTCATGAGATTCATAAATATAAAACATTTTTTATGTTTTTTAAATTTAAAAAAACATGTGTTTTTAAGATTTGTTTTTTAAGTTTTATTTATGTCATGTTTTTGTTCTGATTAAAACATAAACGTCCTACAAAATTAGAAATATGATGCATTTTTCATGGGCAAATTGCGTTTGGTCCTGTTTTCGATCCGTACCATAGTCACAGTTTCATAATAACATTCAGTACATTCCGGTCTTCAGTCTTTACAAATGGTAGGTTTTTGTTTTTAACATGTAATTGTGCTAAATATAGTTTAATGTTTTTATGTAGTGTATGTTTTACATGTTTTTATAAAGGTGAAAAGAACATGTTTTTGTGTTTTTTTGCACACGAATGTTTTTTACATCTATGATGAGAACAGAATACAACAGCATCTGCTATGCGTTGCCTAATTTCATTAATTTACTATCGGTATTTTGATTCTAATTGTGTTTTTTTCTGCTATGCATTGTATATGTGTATGCAATGTCCATGCATGCATAGGCTACAATCCATGCGTACATCTGCCCCGGCGTTGTATGCTTGTTGTATATGTGCTTAGTACCGTATGTCTCAAGAATCTGTAGAGTTAACCGTTCAACAACCATACACTCTGGAGGTCAAAAGGTCGAATTCAAACGTAACTTGTATCAATTCTAAACTAAATATCCTAACTGTTTCAATAATTTGTGCAACTGTCGTATATTGTCAGGTACTGAACGCGTTGTTGCTGGAGAGACCGTCAGGTGTCCCTGATACGGCGGCTGCCTTGAGAACTGTGTATCAGACAGTTTTCACGCCCGGTCGCGGTGCACGTCCAGGCGTTCCTCGCATCGCTATCGTCGTCACCAGCGGTCTCTCGGTGTCCATCTCAGCCACTGGCGAGGCCGCTGACGCCGCACGGAGATCGGGGGTGGAAATCTATGCCGTGGCGTACGAGGCCGGCGGTCGACCGGACATGCAGGAGATAGCGGCGATCGCCGACAGCTCGCCGAACCACATTTTCACACTGGGAAATGCAAGTGGGACACCCAGCGCCGTCGCCAGCGCACTGCTCGACCAACTCTGTCAAGCGTAGTCCTTCAACAACCACGATAACCAGGGCTGGATTACGGCTTTAAGGGGCCCTAGGCCCAAATATTTTGTGGGGCCCCATTACATATACGTTCATCATTACAATAAACCATTCATCAGAATTGTATACGCCTTGAAGCATTGTGTCAAACAGCACAAATTTTTGAAAAATAATGGTTTTGTATTTTTTAACTCCTTAAATTCAGCCAGGGAGTCTGTGGGAGCGCTGCGAGCTCTTCCAGCGGGGTCTGGGGTGAAGCGGAAATCAAGTTTAATGCATTTCAGTCTTAAAATATGAGATCTAGTGGCAATGATTTTGATTATTTTTTTGAGAATCAACTGGCCGCATTTAGTGCATCTTAGCGCTGGGCCTCCAAAAGCGCAAAGCCCTAAGCTATGGTCTCGCTGGCCTTATGCGTTAATCCGGCCCTGGTGATGACACTTTCGCGCGAATATATCGAGATTGTTTATACGTGAACGTCTGACAAGAACAGTAAGTTTCGTCGATGTGAAGTGTTGAGCCGCGCGAATCACGAAATCCTCACTTCGCGGCATCATGTATACATACCGTCAGTGCCGTCAGTAGCTCTTTTTGCAAGATTTGTCGTACGAACTCTTTTTTTCCTTGCTTTTTACAGGCAGCTTTTGCAAGTTTTATCAACGTACTTATTAGTCGTTTGCAAACGTGCAGCCCCTTTAGCAGCAGAGCCGAAAACACGGCACTGGTGATGACAAACGGACCGTGAAGTTAATATTTCTGCCGAAGTAACGAGGCTCTGTTTTTCTGGCCGACCGCACTTAAGTAACGGTCGAGTTATTAGCATGGTTGTTGTCCGTCGTCTGTCTGTCTGTAACGGATAGGCTAACGGGTAGATCGCAGGAGAAAACTTAGATGTGTGTGAAACTCGGGCATGCAAAATTTCAGCCACTTAGTGCAAAGAGAGCATTTTCAAATTAAGGATTTAATGGAGGATAAGGGTAAGAAATACAGTGAAAAACTGGTCACATCTCGTAAACGGTGAGAAATACGGCCAATGTTACTATTAATCACTAATAGAAAGTGGCATATTGGCCTTTAAATTATATGAAAAGTATCGACCTTGGATTACCCTGAAATTGAAGGTCACTGACAATCAGTACGGTCGGCTGTCCTAGCGACAGCTGAGCTTTTTGTATACCTCTGGCAGCAGGCTCTGTCTGCAGTGTTTGTCTGTTTGTCGGTGTACCGGTAGGTCTATCTAAATCTGAGCGCAAGTATACTCATTGGTTTTATGAAGAGGTTTTGATGAATTTTTTTGCATGGAAGCGAGATTTGAGCGGATTGTAAATTCGCGGGCCGCGTATAGAAAACTCTCAGTGGAGATTTGTGTTTTCTGTTTTTTTTGTAGTTTGTTGCAGTTGTTTTTAAATTGTTACAGCTTTCCTGTTTGTTGCTATTTTGCTATTGGTGATTTACTTGACAGCAAACGCAGAAGCGTATACGTGCCCAAATGCAGTGTGTGTTAACCGTCAAAATGTCTGCCTAATTTTTGAAACTTTTGATAGTGTTTTTGCTCGAAAAATGTTTTTTGGTCTGTCGAAACATATTTGAGTTTAGGTACGAGCAACAATTTAACTGCTCGTTTAGAATTTTATCAAGCATCAGTCGAAAGTGTTGGCGACAGGACTCGTCTTTGAAAGGACAAACACCGGTAGAAAATGTGGTTGCCGGTTGCGAAGTGTAGACAAACAAACGACTGGTAAATTAAGACAGCGCGTTCAACAGCGATAAACATTTCTGCAGTAACGATTGCGACGCAGACCTATATTTTGCTTTCTGTTTGTGTGCACATTTGGGCTTATAACAAAAACCGAAGCGACTTGGACAGTTAAAATTTAGACGTAAATCGATATGCAAATTGTAACTCATGTTTCCATTTTAAGATCAGTAGACTAGTTTAAAGGTCAATGACGTTGGACATCATAAAGCTTCGGTACATGCCGGCTTTAGGTCTATTGTTTTCGAACGTGGTAACATGGTCATTGTACATACGAAGCACCATGTAACATGAACTAAAGTGACAGGCCTGCACTTTGAAGGTCAAAAAATGTAATGCATAAAAGACCAAATGTACCTAATGCATAAACGTATAACCGCAGTCTTAGAATCGCAGATATTGGTGGATCTCATAGACCTATCGTATCGGTTAGTGAATGCGCGTTTTATTGTTTTACATCGATATACAAAATAAGATGTTTTGTTGGTTTAAATCCAATGTAGCTTTTCTTCGTTGACGAATATTATTAAAATATTGTGCTATTAGACGAGTGACGTCGACATCAAATCCGTATTTTCTTGTTAACTCTCATTACTCAGCTGTGTGAATATTTCGCAGTTGCTATTTATTTTTCTGCATATAGTTCTAAGCAGCAGTACTGAAAAGTAGTCTATCCGTTTGTTGTAAGCTATCCACTGCCAGTGACTTGTGTAAGAGCTAATGCGTGTTGTCTGGTTTTTAGTGTAATTTTAGCGGACTAATAGAACTAGCGTAAAACGCAACCTATAGGCTACACGCATAGTTGATTCGGTTGCTAGAAGTTGGCCATATTTTCAACAGTGTACAGTGTTTGTTCATTTTTTGGTTATGAGTATATTTTATTAATATATTGTACAATTTAATCCATGAGTACTGTTGATCAGTATAATGTACTCGTATGTTTTTGTTAGCATTTCTGGCGAGCCCGTCAATTGTAAAAGTGAATAACAAAAAGATCAGCTGTGGCTAGGGTGAGCCAACCGTACCGACTTTGTCTGAAAGCCAGCGTCCGATTTCCGGTCATAGGGAGAAAACGATGTCCGCTATAGGGTGTTTACACGATCCAGCAAACGTCCAGCAAACTTTCAGCAAATGTATTCAAAATACACGTGAATTGATGGACGTTTGCCGGACGTCTGCTGGAAGTTTGCTGGACGTTTGCTCCCATATGTTATAATGGAGCTGGACGTTTGCTGGACGTTTGCTGGAAGTTTGCTGGAAGTTTGCTGGACGTTTGCTAGATCGTGTAAACACCCCATTAGGTGACTACGGTTCCATATATAGGGTGGGCCCCCAAAATGGCACCATTTTTGTACGTCTTATCTTACCACACCCAAAGTGTGTCACTACACTACCTTGTGAAATGTCAGTGTCTTAAGAATAACAATAAAAACAAGACGTTTTTGTAACAACAGGCTTTAAGAAACAACGTGTTTGTTGTTTCAGTTATTGTCTAAAAAATTACATCCCACTGCAGTTTTACATCAAATGTTCAATGTGTCTGCCTTGCTGCTGGAGAACGCATCCAAGTCGGAGACGCCACAATAAAAGCAGGGTAGCTATTCAGCAACTGATGAGACGAGCAAGCTTGTACTCACGACACATTATGACGTCAATATTACGTCACAACTAGCAAAGAATATTAAATCAACAAGCATATTTTGCTAAAATATGTTGAATTAGTATTTCTTTAGTGACAACTGGTGAAAATTTCGTGTAAATTGATTATTATTTGACGGAATTATGAAATAAAGAAAAAGGGATCCCTTTATTATGAAACACCGTGTAGGTGTACGACAGAGAAACGACACATAGGCCTATATGCCTACTACCGAAAGCACTTGGTCAGCCAAAAAATGTCAAAACACAACAAACGCAACGAACGCAAACAACGCAAAACGAGAATAAACATAGGATATTACTTTATATTTTCTTTTTGGTCGTTGTGTCTATCGCTTAGTTATACGTACGTCATCTGCGTCCGTTGCAATTCGTTACGCATGCTTTTCTTGCGTTCATTGCCTTTGTTGCATATCTTTTTGCGTCACTTGCATCAATTGTGTAAAAAAACTACGCAAATCCTTGCGGAATGTCACAATGATGTGAAATTTTGTGGACTGTAAAGGCGGATGCTTGTACCAAGAATGCTCAGCACACTTATGTCATGGAAAGTCAGCCACTGGGGGTTGTGACAGAGGAGAAGGACCTGGGTGTGACTGTTTGTAACAATTTGAAGCCGGCTAGACAGTGTCAGTTAGCATATGCTAAAGCCAGTAAAGCACTTTGTCTCATCTCCAGAACCATCTTCTTTAAAAGTGCTAGTGTCCTACTAAAGCTGTACAAATCGCTTGTTCGGCCTCACTTAGAGTACCGGTACTGTGTTTCTGCCTGGTCGCCGTATTATGAAAAAGACAAACTCTTGTTGGAAAAAATCCAACATCGGTTTAAGAGAATGATTCCGCTTAGCCATACGGCCGAACCAGCTCCAGAGATTCGTTTACCGGTCTAGGTGCGGCCGCACCTGGTATGTCTGGATAGTTAGTCGACGGGACACGAATACGGGATAGGCTACTCGATACGAAAAATACAATGCGATTGTTATTCGCACAGCCCTACAGCGAAAAATATCTAATAGTTATTCTACGCTGCATAATGTTTGTTTACTCGAGTCGATAGTAGGTCAAATTTGTTTTATTTGGTAGTTTGCATAGTATTTATCTGTATCAGCAAGTTTTGCAGTTAGGACAGATACTAACGAAGGGAACATTTGCATTTCGGCGACATTGTTGACTGGGAGTCTGGACTTGCGGGAGGGGCTTACTGTATGTAAAAGTTGGGATTCTGAGAGGCCTGGAGCAGCAGTGGGGCTAAAACCCCTAGCCGGATCCAGGGGGTAGGGCTCTGAGAACAACGTCCACCAAAAGATTCAAGATGGAAGATTGCGTCTGAATATTGACATGATCTTGGTTCTGTAGTGACGTAAGCTAAATTCTTTGTGAAATAATAATGTTTAATCTCATTTTTTTTAAATTCTGTGTTTTAATGCATTGGCAATGCGCATCTCAGTGTGGGGATTGCAGTGCCGTAACCCGTAATAGAATCAGTTGACAAGTCCGCGTTTTACCTATGCCTTACTGCTCAATACTTGCTGCGTAATAGCCATATTGATTGCACATCCAGCAGAACCTGGTGTTTGGTACTGAAGGCTTAATAGTGGAAAAGTATAAACTTACTGAACAATAGTAAAAACCTTCATATCATACGGTTCACGAATTCACGAAGTGATTGCATGGCCTCGGATCAGCGCGGATCTCACTCCTAGAAGTTATCTATACTAGTCTATAGGAGTTATCTATTAGTCTATAGGCCTCGGATCAACTCGTGGCAAACTTTATAAAACTCGGATCAAGATGTGCTGGCAAAAGATTCATTATCATATCCATTAACGGCAGTCACAAAACACGATGTTTCATAAAAAACAACCTCTTTTTCGTAGTCCTACAGCGGCAGTAAACCTTACCTTAGCAGCTTAGTTTAACCGGCATAGAAGACAAGAAGCCCGAGTTTGTCAATTATTTTTTCATTCTGTCCTTGCACAAATTGAAAATGTTTTAGCTCTGAAATCTAGTTTAGCTTTTATACAGTTCAATGGATGCTAAATATAGTAGTTTTATGCAGTTTTATTCTTATTATAAGACTCAATGCATTGATGCCAAGCTGGTCTGTCTGCTGCTGCCTTACCTTAGCAGCTTTGAGTTCAACCCACATCCTGCCCATCGCATTTGAAGTAGTGAGACTACACGGTGTTTTATAAAAACAACCTCTTTTTCTTTCTTTCATAATTTACTGAAATGATAATCAATTTACGTGAAATTTTTTCTAGTTGTAGCTGAAGAAATACTAATTCAAAATATTTCAACAAAATATGCATTCTCTTTTTGCTCTTCAACAATACTACATATTTGCTCTAATGATAACTGTCCATCCTCGGACACTAATAACGCCATGACACATTATGCACGTTACAAAAAAAATATAAACAAATGCGCATGGCTCGTTTGAAACACAGTCCGAAAACTCGGATCACCTACGTCACAGTCACGTGATCATTTAAACCAATCAGATGGTGCCCCGACGATCCGCCCGGCCCCGAGGATTAGGATTACCCACATATCTGTACCACTTCATTTTTGTTCTGCTCTTGCTTTTCAGCCATATAGGAAACTTTTTCAACTGGGTGCAGGGGAGGTTAGTTTGTCCTAGTATCTATGCCAGTATTTTGTGGACTCCATTGCATCAGTGTTAATCCTAACATTGTTCCTAACTCTTGTCCTATCATTATACATTAAAATAAGCTGTTATGAATGTAAACAAAGTCTAGGCACACATGATGGTATGATAGCCTGCCTGAGGTTACATAGATATAAGAGACAGAGACTCATTGCAGTTATGCAGCCTTAACCAGTGCTAAAGTATGGTGTCATTCATTCTGTAAAGACAGTATGTAATATTTTGTATTGTAGATATGTATTGTCATGTATTATTTTTTGCTTTAGGAGTGTATAGAAATGTGTAAGAAATGGCATCACTGAACCTTTGACAGTTCTACAAACAAGTGGACCAACAGATTGGTGAGCATGTTTCAGCAGTCCCGTTCACTTCATGCAATGGATTCGATGGATTTCTTGGTTCATCAGAAGATGTCGGAGCGGATGCTGTCTGCAACACAGCAGCAACAGCAGCCTGCTTCTGCTCTCAACTTGGAGAGCAGTGGAAACCCGTCGGCTGGTGGTAGCAACAAAAGGCCAAGGATTGACCAGCCAGTTGCTACCTACGATCACTCACCAGCCGTCAATTTCTACCCGATGGTTGACCCCACATCGTCTGTGGTTCTGACGCGCTGCGAGTATGATGCTATGAGACAGGAGGTCATCAATCTCAAACGAGCACTTACTGACTTCCGCACTTCTGTTGACACCGAGATTGAGACTCTGAAGAAAGAGAACAAGCTGCTAAAGCGTCAGGTGCAGCCCAATGTTATTTGCAACTGTAACCAACTTAGACTGATAGCAGTCACACTGATCGAATTTATGTGATTTGTTTTTTTGTAGTTGTTTAATAGTGCTAATTAAAGCATCACAGTAGCATGTTTGTTTGGGTGCTGAGATCATGGCACATTGTGGCTAACTGTTAATTTGCACCTTTAGGCCATCTTACTTATACGTATTTATTTGTTTACTTTATTCTGTTTCACCATTATTTTGTGTTTGAGTTTGTGACTAAAGCAAACATACATACACATGCACGCTTTTGTTTTTAAAAATTTACTTTACTTAACTGGAGTTAAGCCAGGCTAGGTTGAGTCCTAGGTTTGAGATTGTGTGTGGCTTGGTAGTCTAATGGTAACGTGTCGGACTTGTAATCCTGAGGTAACTTAGAGGCGCAGGTTCGACTCCGCACCAGGACACTGCAGGCAAGTTGTTTACACACATGTGCCTTTGTCACAAGCAGTATAATTTGGTACCATCTTCACCGCTAGGATGTAAACAGGCATGCCGCGCAATACACTGGTCCCGTATCCATGGTCTCGCAGTGTAAAAACTGGTGTCTGGCTCAGGGCCTTAGGAAATGGAGATCAGCGCCGCTCTATGGGCCGTAAGGCTCGTGAAGGACTTTACATTTTGTTTAGGTTGAATCCCAAAGGAGAACCTCCTGGGATTGCAAATTTTTTATAGACTCAGTCTTCTGTCACTTGACTAAAGCCATCACAGAAATGAAGGGTATATCAGGCAGTGTTATGCTGCATTCAGTGTTAATCAAAATATACATTGTACATTTTGTTCGTACTTCGTTACTTAAACTGTAAAAATAATAATTCTTGCCGCAGTGCAATGTCATAACCAACCATAATCTCACTACAGTCAAACATGCATTTGTTTCTTGAGGAGTTTACTATTTCTGTTCAGTGTAGTAGCCATATCTTGAGTGAGTGAGTGAGTAAGTGAGTGAGTGTGGTTGTTGTCTATTGCTGCAGATATCTCGGTGCACGTGTGGCTGTCGTCTCCGCTGCGGCCCAGTGGCACATCAGCAACATGGTTCTGTAGCAACCGACAAATTGTCAGAAGACGAAAATGATGTTGCTGGTGTACATTATGGTTGGTTTTGTTTGCTGTTTTACTGATGTATATATTGTTTAGCAACAATAACAGCTTCTCTGTGATTTACCGCTTTTGGTTTATAGTTCACCTTTTGGTACTGCACTACTGACTTGCCTTTAATGTGTCTGTAAATGTTATATTTCATTAACCTTTACTTGAGTCGTTATGACAATAATTATAGTTACCTTACATTTACAATTAGATAACCTTTACTTGAGTCGTTATGACAATAATTATAGTTACCTTACATTTACAATTAGATGTCAGCTTTCTATTCAGCTGAATATATTCTGAGCCTAAGCTGGTATTAGTCATTGATTGCAGTCATTGCACAGTAATCAGAAAAGTTACAGGTTGTATATAACTAACTGTTTATAGAAACCAGTTTCAGAGCTGTGGGATATCACCTGGGATCGCTGAGTGTTACCTGCCACTTGAAGCTGAGTATTGCATGGCTGTCTTTTGAAAATTTTTTTTAAGAACTACCACATGATGTATCAAGCATGCACGTTATTAATCTTGCCCATTGTGTTCACTTTTAGATACCTAGTTATATTTCTGATCAGTGTTAGTTGGTTGTGATTGCTAGTTGATTTCCTAGTCCGTTGTTGCAGCTGAGAAGAGTGTAGATGACATTGATGATGGCGAGGTGTCGACTGTGACGGCTCGTGGCATTGTTGACATGCTCGAGAGAGACAACAAGAGCCTTGTCCAACGCAGCAGAGAGCTTGAGAAACAGCTGCACATTCTCCGCGCAGCTGGTTCCCGCATGCCACCGAGTCAGGCTTTGTTTAGTATTTTGCATGTGCATTATTTAGTAACTTGGTTGTGGTTAAATTGTTGCAATTGAAATATTAAACGTCATTGGAAAAATAATCGATTGGAAGTGTATGTATTTTGTGGCTGGCTGGTGTCTTATGTTGATATTTGTTGTTAATAACATTAGTTGCTTTGCTGCATTACAAAAAAAGTAAAATACATCACTCTATAATTTTAAAGTTGTTAGTTGTTTTTTTTGTAATTACCGGTAAATTCGTTAATGTTCATCTCCCTAAATGTAGTGTTTATTTGTTTCAGTGAACACTAAATTGTGTTTGTTTAAGGGTACCAGTGTAGCAGTGTTTAGTGTAACTAGCACATTGTAAAAGGCTGTAGTTCAGATTTTACATTATGCAGTATATACTGTATAAATTAAGTATTGTTCGAATGAATTATTAAGCTGCATGAATCATGGGTACATAGGAAGTTGTTATAAACTTGTAAGTTATGATGTATCGGCCATGGTAAATGACTAGATGGAACTGGATATGGTATCCAAATATTAGCACTGGGTTGAGCCTTATAAGTAAGTAAGTGAGTGAGTAAGTGCATATTTAGAGTGCACAGTGTCAGCCACTGGCGTTATCTGAGCCACTTGGCTGAGCCGCTAGGGGGAGCAGTAGGTCTTGTTGGATTATCATATGATTTTAACAGTAGAGACTGAATGAATTGGGCAGAATACATGTGGGTTATAAATAAAGAGTTTTGGCCAATCAGGATAATTAGAATCAACCAATTTTCCCTAGAAACTAGTAGTTAAAACTGTGCATGTCTATATGCTGGTACAGTCCCGAGTATGGAGGCAGCGTCTTTCCTTCGTGAGCTGGTAGCTTACTACTCTCTGCTGGAGTCATCGTCCGCTGTATCGTTGGCAGCCGCTAGCGAGCCGCCCAAAGACTCGTACATTTCCCTGCTGTCATTGGACACTCACAACGACAGAGCGTCGTCAGTCACAGGAGCATCAGGCTATTGTATGCCTATAGACTCGCACTCATTTACCAATGGACTTGGCTCACCATGCACACTCTACGGCACCATGGTAACTGTGTGTTGCTTTGAGTCATACGTGTATGCTAGATATACAATAATATCTTGCTTTAGACTGTGCAGTGACAGTGATGTTAATCCTTGTCTTGGTCCTTGATCTTGTCCTTGAGGTGAAGTCCTTGACACCATTCTTGAAGTTCGTTTTTAAGCAAAAATTTGCATCTGCATCTCATAAATCTTTTCAAAAGTGCAGACTATTGGCTATATCACAGATACCTATTGTATGGGCATGGTGTCCTTGTGACTGACTGCATGTAATAAAATAGGCTGCTAAAGTGTCTACATGCTGTTTTATGACAACCCGCATTTCCGCTGTCTTCAGATTTACAGCCTAGTCTTTGTCTTGTGTCTGATTGCAATTTACCTGTCCACAGGGCGTGAACACCCCGAACAGCAGCTCTTTGATGTTAACTGCTGTGACTGACTGTGCTGCATGCGGGTTGGTGGTCTTAGTTCTGGGCAAACGACGCATCAGCTTGCTAGATGGCTAATCACAATACAGAGTGTGGGTTTGGCTAATGTCGAGTTTCTTCATTCAGTGACATACGTTAGGTCTATGTCAAGTGTCAACTCAGAATAGCAAAAACTTTTTGATATTCTGCATTCAGTTAGTTTTATGTCAGGCCTATTTATTGTGCTGCAGTCCTGCTACCCCACATTACAGGTCCGCCCATATGTTGGTCTCTCTGTCCTATACTTGCTCCCAACTCAAGGGCCAGGAAAACTAACATTGGTCTGAACGTTTCTCGGAGAAAAAGTAGCCAAAGTGCCAATTTTTAGCTTAAAGGTTAAGACTGGCATTTCGCAGTCTAGTCTGTGGCGGACATCCACACAACATGACGGCATTTGGTTGTCATATTTTATCAGTTTTGTGCAGGTTTTAGTCACATTTATTTCACACATTGGCGACATTGCCTTAAATGTGAAACCGCATCATGTGGAAATAAGTTTTGCTGTTATAAAGACTAATGTTATGAAATATTATATAATACAAGTATCTAGTCATACAGGGTGGTCCAAAAAAAATGGATACCCAGTTTTATTTTTGGGATAACTTCGGTAATTCAGCACCGATTTTAACCATTCTTTCACTGTTACAAGCAGAAATTTATGGCGCGTAAACGTGAAGTTCTTCCACCCACCGCACCTTTATTGTGTGACCACATTA
>Ga0209367_1006234_pt1 | contig 16527 bp, 9 predicted proteins | sample WorMetLIZISLAND2_FD_187412 | JGI IMG/M metagenome (GOLD analysis project Ga0209367, IMG submission 187412) | Marine gutless worms symbiont microbial communities from Max Planck institute for Marine Microbiology, Germany - Olavius geniculatus... ... | reverse complement strand
GAAGCCAGGTAGGTATTGGATCTGAGTCAGATTGCTTGTTTGGACAACTGGACAGGATCTTGGATATTTCAGATTCAGTAGCTGGCTTGAAAGTCGAGAAGTCTGGAGGTGTAGCCGTGGGAGAAGCAGTTATTTGCGTGTTTGTAACAGGAGCAGTTTTACTGCTTAGCACTTGAGCTAACGTGCAAAGCGATCCACATAAGACACAAACTATAGTGTTCGGATTATAGGTATAAAACATTTCGGTAGTCAGTACCCCAGGGGCGGGGGTGGAGCAATTCACACATCTCGCTTTCTGGATACGCGCCTCAGTAGGTAGCTACACCGCGTCTCAAAAAAACTGTGCCACTTTTATTCCTTGAATAACTCCGTGGAACATTGGCCGATTTTAATAATTTTTTGGCTTGCAAAATTATGAAACAACTCACGTAAATGATTAGTTTTGGTCATCTCACCTTAATAATGTCGCTACACTACCATGTGAAATGCAAAAGTCGCAGTTTGGCCGTTTACAACAAGGAATTCATACTGGCTAGCGCATGCGTTGGCTCAGACAATCACTGAGACCAAAAATTATTGAAAATGTGTAATTTATTCAACACTCGTCGTATTTATTTTAAGACCGTATGCAGATGAAGCGAAATGACACATCAGCAGTCGCTCTGATCAGCGGTTATTGTAGCCTACGTGCTGCTGACGAGCAAGGTTAACGTCTACCGCTTGCGTCTGTGCTGGAAGAGGACATTTTGAGCACATTCTGTAATAAAAATGATGTGCTGTGACATGTGTGACTTTCTGAGAGATAATAACTGTTACTTGTGTTTGTCGCTGTTCATTTAATCACTTCTAAGTCGACGCATGCGCTACCCAGTATGAATTCATTGTTGTAAAACAAGACGATCGGGACAGCACTACCGAAATGGGCAACAAATTGATTTCGTCTAATTACACATCAATTAACTAAGACTAGCACAAACCCTTACTACTGATCTAACTCTAACCGACCCTGACCCTAAAAAGTCGGGAAATGCGAGAATCGGAATTATTTTTTTCGAGGTAATAAATGTCTGACTTGGGGTTAAATGTTGCAAACTACAGACATTTGTGTCAAGCTTCTTCTTAATGTTGCATACCAAAAATTATCAAAATCGGCCAATGTTTCACGGAGTTATTCAAAAAATAAAAGTGGCACAGTTTTTTTAGACATGGTGTATATAAATGAGATCGGAGGTAATTCGACAGCTGTAGGCCTAGTTTGTACAAAAGTGGCTGCACTCAGCAAGGTGGCAAAGACTCGGAAGTAATTTTGAGTGAAGGCTCTGATTAGTAACATTATTGTTACAGACTTTGACCACACGCAGATCGCGAGAATAGCATAGCGACACAAACACAGTCTAGATTATACGGGAACTGCTAAAGTAATAAGAAACGATCATTTTTAAACAAACTGATGTGATGTTACTTTCGCTTTGTCACATGTTGTAACACTTTGATTTCGTACACCCATAGGCGTAAAGAGATCATAGAACAACGAAAACCACACATTGCACGCACGGTATGAATTGAAACAACTGCTTTTCTCTGAAACCTGACCTCGCTTAACAACTATACGAGTTGGCGTTTGTCACACCATACGAATTATCACAATACAGTTTTACAGAGAGCTGAATAATTATGGAATGGAGAACATTTTTATAGGCTAATGTTTATGGAACAGCGTCTAATATTTGGAGCAACGCTGAATCATAAAGATGATATAACAATCCATAATTCACTTAGACAAAAAACATCTATCAAAGCATCATATTTCTCAAACATATGACTCTATTTAGTCTGTCCAGCTTGCTCCCAAATGCATTTTTGCAAGCCTAGAATGTTTCAAAATCGGCGTCGGGTGGAACGTCCAAAACCCTTTACAGCTGGATTTGGGGAGGGCCCGATAAAGTTCAGGAAAAATGAAAGGAAGAAAAGGGGAGAGATAGCTCTTGAACGACGCCGAGTAGTTAAACCGTCTTATCAGTGTGATGGATTGATCGCCTAACTCCCACATCACATCACATCGTTGACGTCCTATTTCGCGGCTTGGCGGCCAGCAGCGGACCCTCAACGGCGGCGGGGGTGTGGGCGCGGAGCGGCGCCGGGGCTTTGTCGATATGATTGTTGGGTCCGTCGGTCAGGCGGTGTTTAGCTGCGTTCTTATGATCAGCCAGGCCGGTGGCGACGTCGACGTGCCATGGTCCAACGGCCGACTGCAGCGACATATCGTTGTCATGGCGGTGCGCTGGGTCGACACACGTCACACGGTCACGCAGCGTCGCACGGAAGTGAGGTCGAAGCAGGAAGTAGATGATGAAGTTTGTAGAAGAACTGACGATGATCAGCATGTTGCTGATGTCATATGCGTAGGAGATGGCGTGGGGACAGCCGAACGCGCCTCGCTTGTGTCTCAGGATAGCAATCGTTACCTGCAATCATCAGACGACCATCTAACTGACACAAAAACCCTATAAACGGCGACAATTTTCACGCAAGTACAACTACACTGTGTGCCAAAAACGTCCCACTATTTCCTTGTCCATATCTTTGCCAAACGTTAACCGATTTTGAAAATTCTTTCGCTGATGCATTTTGTTAATCTTTATTCACCACAACGCTAGAGAAACAAAACTAAAAACAATTAAAACATGAAATATTTGTATGTCACTCTGAGTGAGTCGACTTAACTTAGTGCAGAGGAAAAACTAAAATGTAATGAACTTAGTTTTAGACAGCGTACACTGCTTCCGTTAGGCCTACAGACAAAGTGTGTTCGAATCTAGTCCGCTAACGTCACTCTAGGCCTAAACACCTGTAGAGAGCCTATATAAACTAACGTCACCTGTAGTATGCGGTCGGGCGTATGACAGAGCACTAACTCGATGACAATGGCAACCATGACAATGGTGATGTTAGTCTCGGAGCGACCCTCATAGTGTTCCAGAGAACTGTGTCGCAGGCGGCGCTTTGATTCTTGCAGTGTCCGGATTAGCAGAACGTTGAGCGTTAGGACCAGTATCAGCGGCAGTATCAGAACGATAGATGTGTAGAACACGTTCAGGTAGATTACCTGCAATCACGTCACTCAGGTAACTTGGTCATATAAAGACACGGAAAAGTTACGCACAGCAGGGCCGGATTTAGCTGGTGGGAGGCCTGGGCCCAGTGGCATATTTGGGATTTCAGAAAGGGATTGGCTATCGAATTACAGGGTTTTAAAAATTGAGGGGTTTGGTATGAGACTCCCTGTTGGTGGGAGGCCTGGGGCCCGGGGCCCCCGGGCTCCCCTAGATCCGGCCCTGTCACACAGCAAGACAAAAGTCTCTAGCTTCGGGATTAAAACCATTTTAAACAATTTTGGCTTTAAAAGCAAAGGTACAAAAAAACAGACACAAAAAACTTATTCCAATAGGCCTATAATATATAACCTTCGCATAAATATCTAACAGTAACTAATATTTGAAAATTGGAAAACATCGAGTAGAATGCCCAGGCCAGTGGCACCTACAGGCGCGACAGTACGAAAGACGCAAATACAAAATGACAGTTACATAAAATAAACGATAAAAACAAAACATTAGACAACAAAAAAAAACGCACAAACGCACACAGATGATTCGGAGACAATCAGTGCAACCAGTATTACATGATTTAGTTAGCATTTCCACTACGGCTGCGCGTTGCGTTGCGTTTAAAATAGTAACGCCGATAGTGTTTCTATTTTTTGTTTACTGTCCGAGCGATAGTAATTGCGTTGACCAATGAGAACGCTCAACTAGCCCGAGTAGGTCATCAAACTGTTCGACAGACAGCAGAAAGTATTGCCGGAACAGAGATGGGTCGGAGCGCAGCTCCTGTATCAGATGATCTTCGTATTTGTCGGTCATATTAACTCATTAATATTCTTTACAAAAAATGACTCCGCCCGTTTTAACGCGCTGCAACGCGCTGCAACGCGCGTTACAGCTCGTTGCAGCGCGTTAACGCGTTCAAACGCAACGCAACGCGTAGCCATAATGGAAATAGACCTTTATGCTGCGTTTAGGTTCCCTGCGACCACGGCAGCCCCGTTTCAGGACACCGTGGTCAAAACGCGATGAACACGTGACAGAGACAACGTGTGGGAACGGGATGAGGAGCAAACGTGACACGCCGTAACGCCGTAATTGCCGTGGATGCCGGGACAAATTTTTAAACTGTCAAAAAATGTGCCACGCAGTCACGGTACGTTACGGTAGACATGAGAAACGTAGTAGGCCGTAGTAAAACGGGGTTAACGCAACAGAACGTGAGAGTACGTAACAAACAGTAACAAAACTTGGAGGAGGTCCGTATATAGTGAGACAGGAAGCACATGTATTCCACGGCATCTCACGGTTCTTTCACGTTTTGTCACGTTCTTCCACGTTTAGTGCGCGTTTTGTTACGGTTGCTTCACGGTTGCTGTGCGTTTCGTCGCGTTTTGTCACGGCGCGTTTCGGTTTGTGACGGTTTGCGGCCCGGCCTCATACGGCGCGCTGCGTTCTATTACGGTCTGACACGGCGCGCACGGTCTGGAACGGAGTATAAAAGCAGAACCCGGCAGAGAAATTTTATTCGCGTTTGAGCTGTGAGGCGATCAACAGATCAAGATCGTGAAGCTATGCCACCGAAGAAGTCAAGTCGTACGAAGGGCTTCCGTCCTGCGCCACCCCAGCAGTAGAACAGCAAGAGCAGCGTAATGATCCACCGCCGCCAGAAGAGGAACGTGCTGCTGCTGCTGTCCCAATCCCCGAAATGGAGGAATTTAAATCTGAGGCAGAGGAAGCTGAAGAAGACGCACCTGACGTCTTCGGTGCGAAGCTCTCTGATGAGAAGTGTTGAGTAGTGGCCCAGCTACTGCCTTCTGTCTGCCGATAACCATTCGCTCACCCACATGGATTTTGGCTTTCTCATTCGCCTTTTTCGTTTTCTTCTTACCTGCCGCACTCCGTGGAACTGCTGCTGGCCTTCGTCTTGCTGACGCAAAGACTGGATGTGTGCACCAACCAAGCAAACATGCAAACACAAAATCTTTGATATATCTTCGGCATTCATGATGTTGTTTCGTCACAGTCTCGGGACACAGTGACTGCTGTTGCTTGGAAGGCCTTCTTTTTATACCGTAGGCACAAACGTGCTCCAAAGCTTCCCGGCGCCCACGTTTCATCCGTAGAAAGCCTTAACAGAACGTGAACAACGTGTGAGAACTTGACCAGAACGTGCGAAACGTGAGGAATCGCAGTAGAACGTGAGCGGCCGGGACGAAACGTACTGGCATCCGTGGTAGCCCGCGGGCCGAACGGCGCACTACCGTAGTGCGCCCTTGAGCCTCCGGGATTCGGCAGCCCGTTTCCCTTAACGGTCCGTCACGGATACCGTAATGTACAGTGAGAAAACTTAACAAGACGTAACAAAACTCGAAGACGGAAGGGAAAATGACGAAAATCCCACGGCGCGCTACGTTTCTGGCAAACGGGGCTGCCGTGGCCGCCGGGAACATAGTGTAAACGTAGCATACAGCTTATGCTGCATATACTGTCAAAGTCTTCTACTGTGCGTGCATCAGAAAGCACCTTGAAGACGAAGTTATGAGCGAGCGGTGTGTAGTTGTAATCGACTCGATGTAGCCAGGTGACGTTTGATAATGACTGAGCAGCGTCACGTGACGTCGTGATGGTGACGCGGAAAAACCGCGGCGCGTTCAGCACTATCGACACGATGACGACGACCAGCACCTAGCGGCAGTCACACGAACCAGCCTCGTATATCATAGCGTTAATATCGGGTCGGCTTATATCGAACAACTTCACTTTTTATACAGGTCCGTCAGCATGGCGTAGCGGACTAGCGCGGTACTAGACTGATCAATAAATAATGAATAATTTAAGCAACACCATTAGCACGGTGTCTTGTTCATCATCGCAGGTCTGTCTTTCTTATCGTAATCAGATAGAAAAATAATTGATTGTGCGTTCTTCTGCAGCTAATTCAGAATATAAACAAACTGAAAAATGAGCAAAATCGGTTAACTTAAAATCGATCGTTTAAGCTATCGCAAAAATAAAGATTCTTAGTCGACGGTACATAGATGTAAAAAGCGTCAAATGATGCTAGTCGCTAGAGTATGCATCATAACGATAAAACACCTATACCCACCGCAACGCCTAAATTAGCCGAAAGCTTTATGCGTGCGCAGCAGGAGAGTGGTAATAATGGCGAAAGCAGCTAGGCCTACAGAGCAAACACGAAGGATACGGTCGTAACGGTAATGTGCAATTTGGCAGTCGGGCTACAGTGTGTCGATCTGTCTGGTCGCTTAATTCAACTAATGCAGCATGGACGCCTGCTGTGCACGTGTAGGCCTACGTGTAAAATATTGCATGACGAAAAAGTGCAGTGGCTGGAGCAGTGGCACACCTCACAAAACCAACCCTACCGCATTTTTCTTCAAATCTCGCAGCAGGAATCAATAGTTTGTCACATCATGTGCGATAGAAAAGAGACGATGAAAAAGAAGTGAAAGAGAAGACCGATGACACAAAGATGATGACGAAAAAAAAAACAATAGGGTTGAGAAAAATTTATCAATGGTGGTCAGGGTGGATACTTTGAGGTCGAAAAATCACAGATCAAGTTGAAACACTACACAAGTGACACAAATGACCCGAAACTATCGTTTATCGTTAAACTTGATGGTAATGTGGCCCGAGAAGAAATGCAACGGCACGAACTTTATAGAGTTAGAACGCTAGCTGGGAGAGCGATCACTGAGCTATCGACAGCAGTTACGTGGGTATGATCAAGAGACAAGTCACGTGGACGCACGCACCTGCAGGCGTGTGCGCCGCATCCTGAGCCAGCGCGTCGCGACGAACGGCCGACAGACGGCAATGTACCGGTTGACGGCCAGTAGAACAGTGATCCAGATGGCCGAGCTCTGCACCATGCAGCCCAGAGGGTTGACGTACTTGACGAGGTACGGCGCACTGGCCTGCTTGACGTCCTGACGTCCAACGACCGGCAGGAGACCGTGAACGATCGCCAGCTCAATGAAAGCAACGCACAGCACCAGGTTGTCTGCCGTGGCCAGCGACTGCATCGCACAAACACACAGTCATCAGCGCACACGATAATTTAGCTGATGACGCGCTATTCATACACGTAAGTAGATATCACTCAACTATAAAAACAATTCAGTGGCAGATACACAGTGATTTCTTGGTTAAACAAGTTCTGATACTGTAGTGGCGCTCGAACGCATGTGCCACAAAATGCAATAAACAAGCCAAAACAATCGCAGACGGTCGTCGTAATTTCGTTTTTATCACAGTCCGGAAATGTGCAATGAAACTACAATAAAACCCAAATAAAAACAAATCAGTTTGCTTCACTGCAGTTTTATTGCATTACATGCGAAGCCCTGCAATAAAAATAAACCTACAAGTTCTCTGCAATTTTCTAGCGCCACGTTCTGCTCTGTGACGAATGGCAAACGGAGTCGACGGCGACAGTCTGCAATTGTTTTATTCTGTTTCAATAAAGCAGATGGTTTATAATTGACATCAACATAAAAACTTTGTTATTGTAATAAAACAGCAAATATAAACGTACAAAAACATCAGTTTGTACACTTGTTAACGGCGACATGCAATGAGTGACACATCGAAAACAGCAAAAATTATAAAAAGGTGATATCACTCAACATCACATTAGTTAAGCGATGTGATGTTGAGTGATATCACCTTTTTATGATTTTTTGCTGTTTTCGATGTGTCACTCATTGCATGTCGCCGTTAACAAGTGTATAAACTGATGTTTTGTACATTTATTTTATTCTGTTTCAATCTGCACATGTGCCAGACAGCGCCAGGCCTAAGTAGGTTTTAACAGCGTTTCAAGTCATCTTGCCTGAAGCAAGAAGACGGCGACGCGGTTGCGCCGGTCTCTCTCAAGTACGAAGAGAGACAGCGTGTTGCCGAACAATCCAAACAGACAGAGCAAGCCGATCAGCAACGTATTGACGACGAAGCGGAACCACATACACTGGTCCACGTCCTCAGCATGTAGGCGGCCAGATGTCAAGTTACCCGGGGGGCGAGCGGTGACGTTGTCGCAAGACATCGAGACAGCCGCCAGCTCGACGTCAGCACCGGCAGAACTGCAGTTGCCGTCGAGCACTTCGTCGACGCCGAAGTTCATCGCTCAGCGCCGATGGCTACAATCTGTTGCAAACCCTGATCTCGTCGCTTGCGTGCCGTTGTACACACTGATGGATCTCTATCGATCACTCGAGTATCACCACAAGCGTGTCCATTATACTATGCACACCCAAACAAACGCCAATGAATAAAATATTGCAGCATATATCATATCATAGGCCATAGCGCACAGGCGGCGGACTATAGACCGCGTGCACGACCGTGTTTTTGCCTCATGATTTATCGCAACTAACAAACAATTTCGGCTAATATTCGTGACTGTTTTCGATCACGAACGTATACTAAAGCAAACGGTACGCTACGCTACGCTAACGAATGCGCCACAAAACTGTTACACAGGGCGGAGAGTCGCGAACTGCAAAACCACATAAAAGCAGCGCCAAACGCCACGATGTTGGCCTAATACGACCTATTCGCGAACTCAGGACGAATTTTGACATTTACCGTGAATTCGCTGTTTTGCAGGAAGAACCATAATTTCGCGTTTTAACGCCGACCACGACAAACCTTTTCCAAAATCACCAATAAAATTTTCCCTGATTCAATGACCGAATTGCATTTTACGCGTGCGTGTTTCTTTCTCAGTTCTCAAACCATCAACTTTTTCATCAACAATTCGTTGTTCGTTTTTTCAATCACAGCATCTCAATCGCATAACCTGTGTCCATTCTCGTAAAATATAGGCTATCATATTTCTACGCATCAGAGGCAACTGAAGACGTTGTTGTGCCGGCGATTAAGCTGGATTACAATGCATCGGGCATGCACAACGGCAACCAAAGCCTGGCGCTAATCCGTCCGTCCTTCGGATTTCATGGCAGGTTTGCGCTGTCTGCATAGATCTGGCAATAGGCGGCCGAGCGTCGACTGAATGCGACGAATTATCGATCAATCATAGCGCATTCAGAGTGCCGAGTGATGAGCAGTGGCAGTCGTCAGCGTGCGTGAGAATCTCTTAACACGTCACTCGCTGATGATGAATCGACCCAGCCTTCTCAGCTGATGCAATCCCGGCCAATTAGCAGGTGCGCTGGCGCCCAGGTGGTCTACCTGCAATGCCCGGTCAGCAGCCAACAACTGGCCACGCAGGAAATTAATCACTACGTGACAGCACTAGAGCAACAGGAGAGTGCAAACACCACAGCCAATTGACGGCTTTGAGAGACACTCTCGGTAAATCGTCACGAGTAGAAAATGGCAAACAGCAAGCGCGCGACGGTTGGCAGCGATCGGGAATGTAGTCGCAGAAAATAAGTGGGAGTCGCCTGGAACTCATGGCGTAAGGCAAGATCTTGTTTGAATTTGTCTACCTTTTGCACCTTGTTCCAAACACGCAGAAAAATGAAGTAATTGCGAATTTTTAAGTTAACACGAAATTCAGTAAAATGCGGGAAAAAGCGCTGCCCAACTACAAGTCATATGGCGCCCGTCTTTGCATCCCCGTCCCAACACACCCTTGGGAGCTTGCAATGACGCAAGATCTGACGTCGAGCCAACATTATGTTGTTGGTTCTGACAAACCGGTCAGTTAGTCCGTGCACTGCGTAAAGGCTACTGCTGCCGAAGCAATTTATTTTCGCCCTTTCTCTTCTTGTTGACTGTTTTGTTACACCAAAAATAGACCTGGGCCACATTTTCGAAGCTTCGTACAAGTTCGTAGAAAGATATTTTAAAATGTTTTAAGACAGTTTTGTAAATGTGGCCGCTGGTACACTTCAATATGAATTAGCGGCGAGATGTTAGACTCTGGATCAATAAAACAAGCTGAAACGCATCTTTTTAGTACTTTAGCAGCCTTGACAAAGTAAACGCTGTTCTTATTTTACAGTAAATGGCACAACGTAAGTTATGTAAGAGGTCGTTCATAAATGACGTCACGCGATTTTAAGGATAAATTTACCCCTCCCCTTCGGCACACTTCCCTGAACTCCCTTCAAATATGACGTCACAAACGTCTAACCCCCCGGCAGCCTGTAGTGTAGAGTACAAAGATGAGTTTCAGCATATCCTAATTCTGATATATTGGCTAAAATTATATCCATTATCAAAATTGTCTACTGTCAATTTAACGCACAAAATTGTGTGAAAATAAGCACAGTGCTCCTAAATGTTCCTCGTTCTGACACATACGACGAATTGGCAACATGAATTTGGCTGTGTATTGTGCCTTTCCGCAGCTGTGACGTGTGTGACGTCACACTTCCTTTAACCCCCCTCCCCTACGTCACACGTAGTCACAATAATGTAACCCTCTCCCCTTCTCCCCTCTCCTCCTCGGAGCGTGACGTCATTTATGAACGACCCCTATTTACCTACCGTATTGCTATTCATGTTATTAAACCCAGTATTCTGTCTTGATGTGGTGGGGGTGGCACTGTGTCAACCCTCAGTCACGCGCCTCTCCCTCCGCACAGTATCCGGCGGCTGCTATGCGCAAAAAAGTTTGTGATGTGCGAGGTTTACCCACTGACCTATTCGCCGAGTATTTTTATCCGCTGACGATAGGTGACGCTCACGATGCAACAGTTTACAGGCCAGTACAGCGTCGTTCAGAGTAGCATCTGCGTGATTCGCTGGCAATGCACACGGCGCCACGTTACCACGTATAGCCTAAGTGTGTTGTGACCGACTGATTGATTGAAAAACTCATAACGTCTGATCTATTTTGTTTCTCTTCATACTGCTGCCGAGGCTAATAAAAGGTTCATGTAAGATCTACGACACAGCATCGCCATAAGCGAACGCTATCTTGAAGTATCTGCACATTTCGCCGAGTTCAATCTCACTTATATAGAGCGGTTTGCCTCGTTATGGTTATGACATCGCGCGCTTTCAGTTGCAATATAAACGAGAAAATAAATCAACCGGATTACGTTGACAACACAGCATTAAGCGAAATGAGTATAAAGTGCGTGAATACTCTCGGTTTCTAAGATTCGTTGATTCGCAGTTGTGAATGAATCAGACGACTTCGCTTTAACGACATGTTGATAGCTATGCTAGATGCTAGTTTATAGGCTACTGTGAACTTAGAACATTTTTTGTATGCAGCTCTTTAGTGTTTATAGTGTTATGCTTCCTCTCGATCGTATCAGACGTGAACTTTTCGTCGCACACAGGCTCACAACTGAGACGCTTATCCACTGCATGCATGCTATTTGCAGAATTTAGCCAAAGAAAGGTAGCTGAGTCCGTGGCTCGCCATGAAATGACATACGAAACTACGTCACATGGGACAGTGACCCCAGCAGGACGGCAGGCAGATGTCAGGGGCGAAGCCAGATAATTTTTTGGGGAGAAAGGGGATTGGGCATGGGGATAGAAAGCATTGAGAAGGAGATAACATACGGCCTTAAAGGAACAGTTGTGTGAGTGTGTTTTGACTAACTGATTGATGGATAATTTCACTGATCTATCGATTGACTGGACTACGCGCGAGTAAGAAAGTGTGTAAACTAGTAACGTGAAATTCTGCACATCTGCTCTTGAAGTCATATTTTCTGCATAACTTTGACAGCACACATATAGGCCCTAGCGGTCGTCTAGACAGAAATATGCTCACTTATAGGCAGCAAGCGTTATTGAACTGATCTATGCAAGCTAGTGATGTTCGTTTATCTGTATCGATTTTTCGTTATCTGCAATCATTTTGATTTGATATATTTGCCAGTGAGTGTCGCAAATGCGCCTTAGGCCGACGATGCTAATAATGTCCAATCCAATCCATGAGTGAGTCAACATCCATTATACGTTGTACTGATGTCAAAGTACGGACGCTAATATAATCCGATGCCACACTTCATACAGGTAAAGGCTTATGTCTCAAATTAAACAAAAAAACATGTCGTTTACAAAGAAATGTCATAGAGTAATAACAGAAAATGTTAGTGTCTCGTTAAAATAAGTCAAAGTTAAAACGGAAGCGATATATGAACTAAATGCATTCGTTAAATTGATACGCACTGGCAGCGCGAGCCTATAACGGAGGTCTGGGGGTGGAGCCCCCAGCGGGGTCCAGGGGCAAAGCCCCTGGTGGGGGGTCCCGGGTCAGGGGGCGAAGCCCACCTGAAGCTGAAGCACTTTTGGTTTTTGGACATTCAATGAGAGCTGCAAATTTGCCCATGCACTTTTCTAAAATTTGATAACGCAAAGAAATCAGATATTTGTATTATCTTTGCAAAAAAATCATGGATGACCACGAAAATGGTGGGCTGGAGCAAAACTGGGAGCTTGTGCCCCCCTCCCGGTCCGGGCCTAAAACCGCCACTGCTGATACGCCTATACATATAGCTTAAGTTTTTCAACGCACGAATCGTGCCTAAACATTTTAAAATCATATGCGATCAGTATAGGACCCCTACGGACCAGCAGCATAACTGAGCATTATCGACCAGCGGAACGCCCGGCAGACCGGACGGCGGTTTCTATGAGCTATGAAGCTGAAGGCAACAAGCTACATAAAGGCTATAGTGAATAGAGGGTAAGTATCAACTTCTTGACAGCTACAGCAGCCCGAGGCCGATAGTTTAACTTATCGTGCTAGCTCAGCTGAAAGGGACCTCATAAGCCCGAGCAGGAGTTACATAGAAAGAAAGCGACCATTAAACTGCAGGCTACATAAACAAACTTATACGCAGTACCTAACTGTAGACGTTGCAACGACGGAGGCTATAGAGTAAACCACTGTAAACGTATGCTGCTTATGATGGTAGGCTACGGCGGATTACTGTGGTCGACCAGATACTGGATTGGCTGGCTGTCCTTTGACCATGTACATGGGGTGAAGCGAACTGGTTCTGTTCTACGTCAGCTAGCGACATCGATCGACATCTAGGCCTGTACACAGGGCATAGTTTCTATTCTGCTTCAACGTATGTTATTTCGACCTATTATTAGCTACTGCAGTTGCCCATTCTCCATGTACGACAGTGACGGCGTCAAAACGGAAACTTTGGGGTCCTGAGATCCACAGACGCAAAGCAAAGAAACAAATATAGACATGTATGTCTCAGTCTCATCTTCTTCTTACTCACAAAATGGTGCGTGCGTCACATTGCACAGCTAACTGATGCTGAACTCTCTGAAAAGCGACCAACGAACCACGACAACCTTTTACTCGCAACAGCAGGAACTGCTAAAGCGAGTCTTAGCCATCGCAATTCTGTCTGTCTGTCTCTCTGTCTGTCCGTCCGTCTGTCATACAGGTGGATCAGTCAAAAACCGTGCAAGGTAGAAACACTAAATTTTCACCGTCGGCTGCCGGGAAGACTCTAGTTTCAGGACATGTAATTAAGCTTTTAAATAAATTCGAAGGGGGTCATCCCGAGAAGGGGCGCTAAATAAGAGGAAATGGAAAAAATTGCGATTTTTAGCCAACAAGTCGCCATATCTCAGAAACAGTGCGAGATGGGGCCTAGGTTACTATTAATCACTACTAGGAAATCGGACACTGGTTTAACTGGCACCAAAATCAATGACCTTAATGATCTTGAACGCCAAAATAGGTTTTATGGATTTTTGGCGATTTCTGGCTGCGACACACATTTTAAAAGCGAATTGTGCCGAAATCACTACAGATAGATTAGTACAACCTGCGTATAAAATTTTCGATATAAACGTAGATTTAAACGGTCCAAGCTTCAATCCCGTAGATTTAAAGTGCCTGCGCACGAGGGCGTCAAAGATGGGTACCCCCTAAAAGTCGTTCTTTACCGCTATCGGCTGCGCGAGACCGGTTGCGCCCTCTGACGAGTGTAAACGAAACGCTACAGATACTAGCTGGGATTCTTGAGCTTAGATTTCGTTCTCAGTGGGCCTTCAAACGTGCACAGCTGTCGCGCGTTCCCCTTTGCGTTAGTTAGGCTTTCTTGTTATTTATCAACGTTATCAATTTAACTGTCACAAAAATGTCTGCAAAATTTTTGTAGCCGAATTGCTTACAAGCGCATAAATAGGCCTACCGCAAGAGACAGGGGCTTAGCAGCCGTGGACTGTGCCCAGATCCTATACACAAATTAAGTCGTCGAGGATTCGCAGTTCAAACGCCGAAACGACTCGCAACAGTGCTAACTTGAATGAACGTCATGCAGAATTAAACGCAGCGCGCAGTGTTTTTTTTACGCGCAACAGCATGTAACGCTTCGCGCGTCTTAGCTATCGTCTAGGCATCTGTCTTTCCGTCTGTTCGTCACACTCTGCGGTCCTATAAAACCGGTGCGAGCTAGGATCACGATATCTTGTGCGCTGCCACAAAGACTCTAGTTTTTTAGTGACAAAACTTTATGCAGCTAGGTGAGAAGGTTCCCCTCGAACGAAGGCGTCAAAAAGAAGTAAGTGTGTTTTACCGTTATTGGTTAGTCTAGCGTAAAAACGGTTGCAGATAGGCACAGATATTTGCGTATTAGGCCTAACAAGCACTAGTGACGAGCTTTCAGAGGTATCAACACCGATGACCTTAAATGACTGTGAACCTTGAAATGAGGGGTTTCAGTGTTTTCTTGCAATTTTCGGCTGCGGCGAGAGTAAATTGCGCCGAAATGGCTGGAGATAGATTAAGACAGCCTGCGTATGAAGTTTTCAGTATTAAACGTAGATTTTAACAGTTTAAGTTTCGACCCCTTGGGTTCAAGGAGGGCTGCGCACACGGGCGTCAAAAAGGGGTACCCACTAAAAAGGCGTTATTTTACCGCTGTTGGCTCGTCTAGCTGGCAGAGAGTTGCTGCTTAAAACAGCTTATCATAACAAGCACCACTGACGAGTTTTCTAGGGTACCTACATCGATGACCTTAAATAACCTTAAAATCAAGAAAGCAGGTTTTTAGTGATTTTTTACGATTTCAGGCTATGACGTATTTTTAACAGTGGAATGCGCCGAAATTACTGCAGATATACCAGGGCAACCTGTCCATGAAATTTGCAGCATAAAACTTAACCGTCCGAGTTTCGGTTCTTTAGCTCCAAGAAATCCTCCGTACGGAGGTGTCACAATTTGGGTATTCTTTCAAAACTCATTGATATTTTGTTGCACGTTGTGCATTAATTTTCCATGCGGTAGCACTGATGCTGTCGCGCGTCACGTGAGCTCTGTTCAGATCCAGTCTTTTGAACCACACTCAGCTTGCATTGGTACTGTTTTCACAATATTTCGGCTGTGCATCATAAAGCAGACGACGGCGGCGAACTGCATCTATGCTATATGAGCGTGGTTTAAGTACGACACCACACTGTCTGGAGTGGTATAAGTTTGCTTATCCACTCCGGCAGTGCGGTATTTAGTAGCTATCACTATGGCGTAGATCCCTGCTTGAAATGGTAGCAACAATCTTTAGCGTGATATTGATGACAAAAGATTGTCGTCATCAGCTGCAGCACTGCTCTTTGACTGCATAACCTTAATAATTATGTAGGCATAGTTGGTGCACCATCGACCAATGCTAGTTTAAGAACTACAGACTTAGTCAAATTAGAATATATAATATAGTGATGTACGGGCGCATGAAAATGAGTCTCGACCTAGTGGCTCATTAACAGCATGTAAATACTTTTGTAGTGCAACAACAGGGGAGAAAAAATAGCAGAAAAAAAGAGTAAAAAGCATCTTTCTACTGCTGTCCCACCGGAAAACCATACAATCCCTGATTAGGTGGCAGTGAAGTGTCGAATTATTCTATTATTTGTACGGCGGTGACTCAAGGGCCAGCCACAGCCCTCTAGATTAGTTTTATTTAGAGGGCCATGGGCCAGCCCGCCAGGGTTGGCGTGCCGCGTCACCAGGCGTACAGCGCTGCAACAGGTGCGGGCTGCTGGCGACAAGCAAAGCACGATGTACTGACGGCATAAAACGAAGACTGGATAAGAAGACAAACGACGAAATGACCGTGTCCAGCCTGCGAACTGGACCGTTGTCGAACTAGTCGTCTCTGCAAGCATTCGACACTCGGCAACAAGAAAAGGTTAAGACGAATCAACTGATTAGAATTAATCTAGGCCTAATATTTATCACAAAAGACGACAACACAAGTGTTGTATTGTAACGGGACGCAGACGTTTCGGTTCATGGCTTTGTTCCTTGGATTTTGATCTTTCGGTTCATTACGTAACAACTGCGTGCGTGCTCATCTGTGATTGGCCGGTGGGTGTGGTCTCGCCGCTAGCCAGTCAGCTAATAATGAATCCATTGACCGCCAATATTACAGATATAGAGTCTTTATTTCAGCATTACCAGATTACCTTGTAAAACTCATATTAGTAT
>Ga0209367_1006233_pt1 | contig 16528 bp, 8 predicted proteins | sample WorMetLIZISLAND2_FD_187412 | JGI IMG/M metagenome (GOLD analysis project Ga0209367, IMG submission 187412) | Marine gutless worms symbiont microbial communities from Max Planck institute for Marine Microbiology, Germany - Olavius geniculatus... ... | reverse complement strand
GTGCCCGGCACTGCAAAATGAAGCCAACAGTATTAAATAAGTAACAGCAGTGGTTTACAAGTCAAAATATGCACTCATATCAAAGTGTGTCCACAATTTTTTCCACTAGTGTATATTGACATGAAACCTTTACCATAGCTAAAGTTTTGCGTAGCATCAGTTGCTATGGATGCCACATTGTTAAAATTTTTTGTATGCTGTCTAAATTTTGTTACCATGGCAACGAAGGTCGGTCGCAACTCGCAATGAAAATTAAGTAATGCCACTTAATTGTCTGACCCTGAAAACTTTCCAATTCACGCAACGATTTTTGAGATATTTTGTATAAAAGCCTTGATATAGCATATTTTCTGTTAAATTCTCCAAAATCTGTTACCATGGTAACGTGAGCAATATTAGATAACAAAAATAATACTAACATTTTTTTCTAAGTAACAGCAACTAGTTGACATTCAAAACTCCACTTAAAACTGACAGAATCCACAATAATATTCATGGGGTCAAATTGACCCCGGCTTCCCATCAGCATTATAAAATTGGGCTTCCCATTAAAGGGTTAAACTAGGATTAATAAATAGTTAAAATTTCTGTACTGATTAATCGTTAATGTCATAGCAGCTCAAACCTGAATGGAGCAACACGTGTATGATGTATAGGTGGCGCATCTGCCAACTAGGCCATAGAGATGATGGATGCTATAAGTGTATCGGCCTGCTGACTGATGCCAGCTGTGTGCACAACCGTGACTGCCACTCCTAGTGCAGTGTCCAGCAGCAGCAGCAGCTGGTTGGCTGCATTCAGCACTCCAAAACTGCAATGCTTCATCGACTGACAGCCCAATGTCCTTCAGGAACAAAGTGTACATTATCTGCACAAGCATGAACAGAAAACTAGATCAGATGCACAAGTTAGTAAGTGAGTGAGTAGGGTTCATGCATCCCACCTGACAGGCTGACATATAAATTAACATAATATTAATCGTTAAAAATTTTCAACGATTAATCATTAATTTCTGCTACTCTATTTAACATACAAAATTATGAAAAACACACGTACACAACCTAACTAACAACAAGATGGCGGTTATGACTGTGTCGACTATTATGCCTCCACCAACATGTGACAAGAATTGCAGAGACCGAGTATTGCGGAGCACAACGCGAAAAAGTAGAAATCACTAGAGCTGTCGAAGCATTAATTTTTACGCGCGAAAGCAGCTACTGCTTTCAGCGCATCTTAGCCATCGCAATTCTGTCCGTCCGTCCGTCCATGTCTGTCTGTCTGGCCAAAGTCATTTCAAGAATGTTAATGCATATTACTCTGGACATGTGCCTCAGTCGATGTTTCTGACGTAAGCAGTTATGAAGATGTCTCATGCAAGGCGGAAACTGTGTAACCAATTTATCAACATCATTGCATCGAATTCCATTTGATGCACGTAAGCTATGCCGTGGCTGACCATGTACAGAGCTACCACGAAGCAACATCTGTAATAACGACAAATAACAAATCAACACAACACAATCGAGACACACACGAAGTTTACAAATTAAATTTTGCTGGTTCAAAGAATGTGACACTAGACAAAATGCAACTTCACGACAATTGATAGACTTTTGTGGTTTTTACAAATAAACATTACTCAATATGCGTAGTCCATACATTGTTATTTAGAAATTAAGCCATCTGTTAGAAAGAATTCTAGTTCACACACATTCATTTATAATAATAGTAAGCCAAGCTAACTCAACATGTCATTCTTGTAACATCAACCATATACACCATAACTTGCTCACTACTGGCTGAATCAATACTTCCACCATTGTCCCACCATTTCATGCCTGCACCAATAACTCAAATATAACTATTTTGGAAACTATTACGGACACAGTCTGGTTAATAAACAGATTTTTACAAATGATAATGATCATGAGAATTTCAGAAGAGCATTAATGATACAGAGAATGCAGCTAAAAATTAAGCATAAACATTAAACACTGAAATCATTTACCCTGCATTCTGTAAAGAGCAGTTTAAAACGATCATCTCCAGTGACAACACTGGGCTGCCGCATCTTGGCTAGCAGAATGCCAAACTTCAGCCACTTGCGAAACACAGCAGCAAACAACTGTGGTAGCTGACAGGGTGTTAGCAATGCCATGCCTTTACTAAGCAGCACTTTTCGCTTAGCAACCAGCCGTTGCATAAAATGAAATGGCACAGCAATATGAACATTATCTACAATTAATTGAGAGTAGTCATGCCTTTCCAGTGCAAACGATATGTAACCAGCTGTAAGAGATTTCCAGCCTATGGAGGAATCATCCAACACAGAGAGAAGTTCACGGACATCTCGCAGCTCAGCACAGGGGTTTGATATCTCAGTTGAATTAAGGAAGTACTTGCGCAACTGATAAAACTGGCAAATAAATCGTTTTAGTCTCGCTTCACTGAGGCTCTGCAGACGATAGCAGAAAAGTGAAATCTCAGCTGTCCTAAATGTGTGTTCTGCAGCATAATCTCCAGCACATGCTAACCTAGATTTTAAATCACACACACCCAATTACTGGTAATCATCAAATGTTCAGATTAGCAGCATAAAAATGTAAAACAATATAATTAAGTAGTACACTGCCAATATAAAATAGAAGGCACTCGTGAGAGTGCATATCTCCACCAAGTGAAGTAATTTAAACACCACGACCACAACTATTACTACTACTACTACTACTACTATTACAACAACAAAACAAATAAAATTGATGTCATAATAGCAATGACATCATGCATGCTGAGTCACTGATCTGCACACACAGAACAGATATAAATATATACATCAACAGGTAACTATCAAAAAATATAACATAATGACTATTACTGCTACATCTATTGTTTTCTGTTCATGGACAGGATGAATGTGCTTTTAAATTACTGTGACCTTGTGCAAGTTCTTTCGGCACGGAAATTATAAATATAAATACCACAAATATGATCTTCAATTTTTATGCAGGTTTTATGCAGCAGCTGAGAAGTATTTCATTCTCACATACCACAAAATGTCACTTGTAATGCCTGTGACTATCATTATCATAATACAGTATCACAATTCAAAACTTACCAAACATTCAGTCATAAAATTACCTTAGCATAAAATGAGTAACCGAATCAATGGATGTGCCTTCTATCAGATACTGTAGTTTGTGGAAGCAATTCCATTCGAAATCAACTGCTTCAATGCCTGCTTATTGTCCTGACAATCATAAACATCACGTAAAAACTTTACTCTTGCAACCGTCCACTTTCTCAATGTATCTATACCAACATTTCCACTTGGTGGTATTGGATAGAATGCCATAGAAAAAGTCAGCTGAATTCTCAAGCGATGGAGGAAGCTTATATTAGCTGCATTGTGAATCACTAATGTATAAATCACACATCAATACATCTACTCCAATCATATAAAAGCTGCAAAATCTGCAAGACTTCATTTGGCAAAATCTGCAGTCATCACTTTATCCTGAAATACAAAACAATTACAACTGCAAATTAGTAACACAAAATTAAAAAGAAAAATAAAATTTACATAAAATATTGCTGATCACATATCAAGTTATCAATTACAGTTAACAGTTAACTATTACTATTTTAGACTTATGCTGCAATAAAAATGGATACCATTTTGCAAAACTGCTAACATAAGTTGAATGTAACTATAAGATGTATTGTAGGCATAAATGTATTTATGTCCATTCTTCGCAATTCCCATCAAGAGTAAGATGTATGCTGAAATTACAACCTACTGAAGATGGTAAAGAGTAAGGGTTCCATGCTACTGGCATAATGCCATTCCTGATCTGGCAAATAGAATGTAAACCAAACGTCTTACTGGTGGCTTGGTGGCATGATGGTAGGGCATCAAACTTACGTTGCACATAGCCTAGCATCTATGCTGAGTTCTCAGAACTCCTGTCAACGTTGGATGAGTCAGGCCACTGTCAATTGGATACTACTTTGACGTGTAACCGTCCATGGACAGGTAAAACATCTCCGTATATGTCACCCCTGGAGGTCAACTTAGCCTAGAAATAAAAAATGGAACGTCAACTCAGCCTTACATAAGAGATGTGCAAAACAAAAATTTTTGAGTACACGTCAGTCTGCAGATTTTGACCAAGGATCCACATCCGCATCCGCAACAGGAGAGGAATATTGAATCTGCTAGCAGTTCGCGTCCGCACTGAATGCACCTAGTCTTTAGTACATAAGGTAGGCCAGAGTACGTTTTAACTAACAAAATAACAGCAGTCAAAGGTTCGGTAATGCATTTCGCTAAAACAAGACAGAAACTAAACATGCTTTGCAAAGTCCGTTAGCAGTTATTAGAAAAAATACACTAGTCACGGAACAAAATCTGCGCCAGTCCGCATCCGCAGAAAATCCTGCAAATCTGCGTTCGTGGACGGACGTGTCCGCAGTCCGCACACCTCTGCCTTACATCGGTAGCACTAATTGCTAAATCGGCTGAATCGGCGACGATGGAGCAAAGCAAAAAAATTACTGAATGTGCCTACTGCTTTCTCTGCCTATGTTCTATGCAGAATTTTTTCACTAATGCGACAAAACGTAACGTCTGGCAACAGTTGCTGGACAAATAACAACTGTGAAAGCATAAATCATGTCCTGAAGCAAGCTGTTGATTGGCGCCCGCAACAGCTTCCAGTTCTCATTGACACCTTGCGCCAGTTAGTGGAATCTCAGTACACAGAAGCCGACAGGGCAATGTGCGGTGTTGGCGATTTTGTTTTACGCGGCAAGGCAGTTGCAGCGTGTTTTAAATTAGGTCAATCAGTTTCAACTGCGTCCGATGGTGGTATTACTGTGCCTAACACCCCAGGTGGTGGAAAGAAGCCACATCAGCGCAAGCGAAACGGGCAGAAAAGACGTCATCCAAAGTTAAGAGGGTTATGTTGGGGTAATAACTTGTTCTGTGAACACTGAATATAATTTTCCTACAATTTGTTTGTTTGAAATCAGGGGTAGAGTGGAGTTTACTGGGCGCCATAGGAACACATTGCGCCTATTATTTCACATATATACCGTATAACTACCATCATCATCATCATCATCGTCGTCATTCGGTGCTTTATTAGGCAAAATGCCTGTTGACCGATCTTCATGTTGACATGTCCTTTCTTTTACCAAAATACACTGTATCTAGGGTTAGGGTTAGGATTAGGGTTTAGGGTTAGGTGTATTCCTATGGCGCCCAGTAAACTCCACTCGTCCCGAAATTAGAGAGATAAGGCGTCGATTCAGCAATTAGTGCTACCCGCCTTACATCCTTCCAAGTGAGGTAAACTGAGCACCTGCCTGCCTGGAGCTGAAACAGAGGCGTTCACTACGTAACCTATGTGAAAGTGGGAAGTGCACTCAGGTTACTGTGTATATCAAAACAAGCATCTCTCTTGAATATCTTCGTCCCGTGTTTACATAATTAAAGTTTTTGTAAACATCGCCATGGCGCCAAACGCCAAACGACGCACCATAGAATAGATAAATGTTTCGAAGTGTCTAGAGAGCCGACAGTCGGCCCTCTAGTACGCAGCCTAGAGAGCTGACAGCAGCAGTCACCAGCATTCGCTAAAAGATGGCTGATGCTTCTTCAAATCAAAGGCTGTAGGCTATACCTAACGCTAGCCTGGAAACAGCCGATATACGTACTGATCGATGTTTTCAGCAATTTTGTACAACAACGACAGTGCAGTGCTCACCAGAAAAGCCATTGATTGATTTAAATTTAAAAAGTCGACAGTTGCAGATTTCACATTTCCAATGGCTTTGGCTAAGTTTGGCATGCCTTTGCCGAAGTAGCATATAGGACAAGAGGGCAGCCTCTCCGCCCAATAGGCCTACTCCAAACAAGACATAAGACGAAAAGCACGAGCGTTCAAAGTGCACTAAATTTGCCAATTTTGTCAGTTGATTCTCAGAAAAAATACTTAAAATTGTTGCCACCTGCATCAGATTTAATATTTTAAAGCTATACGCCAAATTCGATTTCGGCCTACATATCAGCGCTTCTTCTTGGATTTTAGAAAGTCCTACGTCTAATTGAAGGGAGGAGAAAAGAAAGGGGGGAAAAGGGGAAAAACTAAAAGGTAAAAAAGAGATAAAACGTGAAAGAGGTAAAGGGAGAGAGAGAAAAGGTTCTCAATTCACATTCCTGGCTACGCCATTGCCGTAGTAGGCCTACATGTATTTTCTTTGTAAACGCTTTTCAGAGGATCGATTATGATTAACAGGATGAAGAAAACTTGGTATTTCTTGTTACTACTGAGTTGCTGGTGAATAAAAATTAACAAGAGGCAAGCTAATCGCACCATGCAGAATATTAGAATAGTCAGTCCGTCCAGTCCGATATCATTCGGCAGATCCGAAATATTCCGGCGAAGGCGGCGATCTTTTAATTTCCCGCTGGCGATGGGCCTATCATTGATATGGGTCTACTTTTTGCCGTCTGCACTAGTTTTACGCAGTTAAAAATTGACATGTACGCTCGTTGTCTGCAAACATCAATATTATTGTACACAGTGAGCTACAGCGTTGTACAAAATGCTTAATAGACATATGTCAGACTAAATGCCTAATAATACAAGTTATGAGATAAATAAACGTCATCGAAGCAATTAGGACTCGAATGAAAAAGTCAATTTGTGGTCAGAAAAAAATGTCGCAAGTTAGAAAAATCAAAACTGAACGTAGTTTAGCTATACGTTCTGTTCTACAATACAATTCGTGTCCCTCCATTTGTGTTTTGGCATTGCATTTTGTGTTACTAGCTCTTTAGCTAAGTAGGCCTACAAAATTCCTTAAGCGCATTGAAACAACGCGTGAATGTATAGCCAACAACACAATACAGGGTGGGCCAAAAATGTCAACGTTTGCAAATTTCCAGGCACAGAACACCAAAAAACAAACACCTAGCCTATAGAGCGAAAACGAAATCTTTAGACTCTATGGTTCTTCGACGGCATTGTGCAAGTCCTAATGTTGGGCGGTGGCAGTGCGGAGTTGAGGGCTGACGATTATGTTACCGGCAGTGGAACAATGGTCGGCAGACTTATTGCATGTTCGCAGCGACTTGTGATGTCTGCCCAGAGAATGCGACGCGAACGACGTAAAAAACAAGCGATTTTCCGCTTCGTTTTCTCGTCTATCGTTCGGTGCTGCTTCGATGAATGGCGTCTTGGTGGCTGCAGTTCTGTCGATTCCTGGACGCCTGGAGAGTCGCCGGATGTCAGCGTTCAGATCCGCGTCGACATCTTTCCCGAGCTGCTGTTTCGTCATCCAGTGTTTGGACTTCTTGAGTCGCTTCATATTCGTGCCGTTTGCGACGCTCCGACCTAGGAAAGACTTGACCGTGAGGTGATCGGCGGCAGTGGTGCCGAGTGATCGGGTGGTAGAATGATGATGACCTTTCGACGACGAGCTCCATGCTTTGCTGTTGCTGTTGGTCAGTGCTGGGTTTGGCGCGTTTATCCGACAAATTGCGGTCCTCTCGTCTGGGCCGTCGCCGCTCAGAGCTGACGCCTCATTGACGCGTCGTGAAGTCAGACCACTCGACAGTTGCGATGACTTGTCGGAAGATACTACTGAGCTCTGCGAGCTGATGCTTCGCGTGTCGGACGACGAATAGTCACCGATGACAGCAGGCTGAGCCGACACATAGCATCGTGCGTGTTCTCCATTGCACCGGTTGCCATCACCGTGTAAAATGTCGTACCACGACCGACCATAGTTGGTTGGATCCATGGCATCCCTACCGCTCACCGCAGCCACCGGCAGTTCACGCCCCCGCCGTCGCAGCGACGTGACAACAGGATGTGATGTCGTGTCACCGGCACTCCTTGCTGGTTGGACGTCATCGACGCCGCGTGCCAGCGTCAGCGTCAGCGGCTTGCACATGGACCTGCGGTGCGGGTTCTCGACGAAACACGCCCGACTCGAGACAGGTGACGTGATGATGAGACGAGCGGCGACCGGTAGCGGACCGCCACAGACCTCCAGACTGTCCTTTATTACTGACGTTGAGGACACGAGCGTGGTGGATTGACCGACGTGCAGTTTAGAGCAGTCCGCCGGGGAAACATTCCGAGCTGACCCTGAGCCCTGCATTGCACGGTCGCCGTTGTCGACCGTTGCGTTGACGTCGCTTTGCATCGAATGGTTTTCCTCCTCCTCTATATTTTGTAGATAGTTTTTTACACCAGATCCGGTGGTTGTCCTAGACTTTTCTGGAGTGACGAAGTCGTCTTTTGCGTCGTTCTGAGACCATACACAATCACCGCTGCTGCTAACGTTTCCACGGCGAAGTCGCTGTAATGCCGACGCGCGAGTTGATTCGTTGCTGACATCGTCAGTAGCTGACGCCGACCGACACAGCACTAAGCCCTCACCGTTGACGTCGGTCACCAGCGCAGAACCTCTGTTCTCCTCTTCCTTCTCGGCAACAGTCTGCCCGGACAGGTAACCGGCAGCCGAGTCAAGCCGGCGACTTGTTGTCACGTCTGAAGGCGACCTCAGAACGTCAGAAGCACGCTGCGACTCATCAACGAGCAACGGACTGAGCGACAGAACAGCACGTGGTGGCGGTAGTGTGACGGACGAGAGCGCAAAGACACGCCCGCGCCCTCTAGCGGCCAGCTTCTTGGCTAGCGACGCCAACCTCTGTATCTCCAAAGTCTTTTCGACGGCTCCAGACGACGGCGGCGGCGTCACCCGGGGCTCGGTGGTACTCAGCGACGTCGTGCGACGCGGTGGACTAGGCGGTGGCTTGCGGCGCCTCGTCGCCGGATCACCGGTTGCTGGAGTGACTAGTGGCACGGTATGACGAAGCTCGGCCGCCGTGGTATACTGTCGGCAGCCAAACGGGTTGAACGTAGTCAGGCCGGGACGCCGGGCTGCTTGCTGTGTGACTGTGACGTCATCAGGTGTCCGTGTGATGTCAGCATTGAGCGTGCTGTCGGATGAACAGTTCTTGAGTGTGACCGAGTCGTCGTTATTCGTCGCTCCGCGTCTGCGCAGCGCAACAATCAGACTCAAATATCAATCATTTATTACGGCAAACGCCAGCACCTACTGATTAAAATAGAAGATGCTATAAAAAACTGAACAAAGTACCAATCTGTAATGAAAACAAGATGTCCAGCTGTCGCTAGGATAGCCGACCTTACTGGTTGTCAGTAACCTTGAAAGTCAGCCAAAGTCGATGATTTTCATCTTATCTGAAAAAACGTACGCCACTTCCTATTAGTGACGAATAGTAACCTTGGCCCTATCTCTCACCGTTTCCGAGATAGCCTATGGTCACTTGTAGCTTGAAACTTTTCACTGAAAATTGCGGCCAAACCGCTGCAGATGAAAACATGGTCACTATTAACAGCTTATAGAAAGTTGCCAGCGCCTTATCCAACGGTACCATCGCTGACCCCCTCCGACTTACCGTTTAGCCACAATACAGACGTGACAAACGGACAGACAAACAAACAGACAGACAGACGACGACAATCATGCCAATAGCTCGACCGTTACATAAGTACGGTGGGCTAAAAACAGCAACAACACGTCATAGGCCTACAAAAAACAGGCTTCGTCATTGAAATTTACCTTTTAACTACAACTAGAAGCGCTTCTTCGACGAAAATATTTGGTAAACTTTGATCCACTAACAAAAAAGTTTAAGCCAAAAGTTTTCACATCTAACGTTTTCCTACCCAAAATCGACTTTGTACGTGCAGCGTAGATTGATGCGTTTCCAACGGTTACCGTTGTTAAGAGAGGAATTTCAAACCCCCAAAGTCGTCTGCACAAGTGCACAGTCTGCCTTAGGGAGCAGGGCGGCCTTCACGCTGGGCTCTACACCAAATTTCCAGTTTTTTACCACACATGTGCCCTATGCCATATGTAGCAGGTATGTTATTACCGGTCGAGTGCGGAGTTAGAGCTAAGTGAGACTGCAGAGTCATTGACACCGGTCAACTCAGCCTCCTCAGCCGCAGAAACTGACTGCCTTCCAGCACTGCCGCTCACGCTGCTAAAGTGCCCTGTTCACCGCGATCAATCAATAAATCAATGAAATCAAACAGTTTCAGCCAGTCATAAGTTCAAGCTACTTTGGCAGCTTAAACGAAACCGTTGAACAATCTAAAAATAATGGTTCAATTGATGAGGTCTGCACTCGGTAAGACTTTGTAAAGAGCCAACTTTTGAGATATTAGCAGATACCACGGTTTTTTTATTGTATTGTATCTATTGCGTAAGTAGGCCTATGGACTGAATACTACAATAATTCTAGCATTCAACATTCAGCAATATGAAACTAAGTAAGCTAGATGTTCTAGCATTTTTAAACAAACAAAGCCAAAGTTTGTATGAGGGTCGATATCATTTATTTAACATGGTTTGTCTGCCGAGTGTACGGTAGGCCCATTAAAGTTTCAATCTGAGCTTTACATTTCTTTCCCGAGTGTTAACGGGTTTTTCTTTTCTGATAAGCGACGAATGTTATGTACAGCAATCACACTGCAAACTACATACACGAATTGTAAGCGCGAATTCAGTAAACAATTTGAAGCACTTGAGTGAGTGAGTAAAGATATCTATACACGGCGCATTTAAATAAACAAGTCAAAATGCGCCGAAGCACTTGAAGCACTAAAGACACATAGATTCTCAGACAACAACTAGCCTATCTCTTAGTCGATTATTGACGAAACTAGCTCAATAGCTAGTTGACGCAGTGGAGCACAAACTCTGAATAAAATAAGTTAATTGTCTCGCGGTATACCTGAGGAAGACTGGTACGTGTCTGATTGGACGACCCGGGCGCTGCGTTGGCGCAGTCGAACGTTGGCAAACGGCTTCGTCCACGGTTGTTCCGGTATGTTGACGTGTACACGTCTCTCCGTCGCAGCAGATGACGGACGTCCCAACTCATCGACGGCCACGATGTGTACCTCCATTGATTGCGGTCTGAGTCCCGAACGAGACTTAGCGCCGTGGACCTGAGAATTACATGACAGAGACAAGGAACGACCGAGTCGCTCACCCGCTGCTGACGTCACTTCCGGTCTCGGCCGGTCTGTGGAATCCTGCAGCTGGTCCTCGACTGACTTGCACTTGGTCGACGCAGCGTCAGCAGTGCTGCTGGAACGACGCTTCATCGGTTTCAGTGACCTCGGCAGCGAGTTAGCTCGACGAAAGTTGATTGCCGGATTCTTTCGGTGGTGCTCAACCGTTGTCTCGTCGCCGGCTGGATGCTGTGCCGTTGACGTGGCCCAGAGATCGACCGAGGACTTGGTGCAGACGACGCCCTTTAACAGTGACTTGAGAGACTGACGCCAGGAAGTCCTTGACGTACGTGAGTTGGCATGCGGTCTGAGCCAGACCTCATCCATCTCAGAGCCGGCTGGTGGCAGTGCCTTGCCACGGCGTGCTGCGGCGTAGACCTGTAGTAGTCCAGCACCGCGGCCGCCAGCAGAGACCAAAGACCGGCTAGATGATGTCAACTTCTTGGTCGTTAGTGCGTGAAACAGCGTCGAGTGGTCGACGTCCACATCACCGAACACCATCAGCTGGCGTCCTCGTCCATGTTTCACTCTACCAGTCACCTCGCCGGCATCACAGATTGTCTTCCGCCAGCTTGACAGTCTTCGGTGTTCGGCAGTTACGTCGTCGTTGTCGTCATCGTTCTCGGAGGCGGCGACAACCAACACTCGAGGCACGCCGCGGCACTGCAGCGTCGACGAGACACGAGAACCTGTCTGACGCACATAACCACGCCCGCTCACGTCCACACGAACCAGATCCGCTTGACCGGGGATAAGAAATTCCTTCGAAAACACGTCCACGTCGTCGTCGTGGTTATCAGTCGGAAATGGCAGCAGATCAGCGGCAGGCATCGGAGTCGAACTGTCGTCTACACTCGGACTGACTGAATTCGGATTCGTTCGATTCGAAGGCCGAAGCGATTTGATAGTACGTCCGATTGTCTTCCGGCGTCTAATTTTCTGCAAAAACATTCGACGACGACGTTAAAATAGATAGCAGCTAGCTTAGTTTATCGCTCATAGCTAAAGCACAGAATTAAAAAAAAACAATTTCACGCTAGCAGTAACAGTACCCGGGTTCACTATGTGAAATCGCCGCCCATGCACGTTAATAACTTGTATCTTTCCGCCGAATTTTTGGTTAAACGAAAAAAGGATTTTAAAAAGTGTACCGGTATAGCAAATAAATAATATGTTTATTGCTTAAATAGACGCGAATTTTTAAGTTCACTCACTCACTTACATGACCATTAATGCTAGGTGAACTGTGTCTCGATAAAAAGTCGTCCCCAGAACAAACGACTTAACAGAAACTTGTAAATTTTGTCTAAAACGTTAAGACATAATAACTGTAAATGAATGAAGTCAAGAACAACGGCATACCCGTTCAGAAAAAAAAACAACACACGACAAATTATAACGTGTTAGAATGCAATTAACAAAACATATGATGTCATTAATTTTGTTAAAAATCACACTTAATCAAATCACAAAGTAGTGAAATCAAATCGTCACAAGTGATTCAATTACGACTTAAATAAAATTATGGTTTGACTTAACCATCACTGCTCGACTCGTATGTAATACGCCGGTTTGTGTGTCGTTCTCCGCGACTTGGCGCCTAGTTCTGCGGTCCCTTGCTTTTCATGCCAAAGTTACGTGCCTGGCGGCAAATGATGCAAGTGATGTGCACCTATGTGCACAGTCGATACTGTTGGATGCTGGCCATCAGCCGCACACGCGCCGGCAGACAGGTAGAGAGGCGCCGCCGCCGCACTTGCAGCATGGAAACGGCACCGAGAATAGTCCATGTCAGTTACGCCATCAAAACACATTCATTCTACTGCCGCCCGCCGGTCGACCTGCTTGCTGCCAGCGCGTTATGAGGATGTGCGGGTTACTATCTACCTGTCGATGACTCAGATACACAAGGCGCACTGCCGCCCTGCTGCAGCTGCTGGTACCTGGTTGAAATAAGATCCAGTCATCAATCACAGAATTCTCTTGACGCCGATCGACTTACTTTTGACGATGATTCAGCGCGACGCAGCGCATCACATCCAACTTCGTTATTTTCACCTTCACGTCGAACTAATTCGACAAGTAGGCTAACAGTTACAGACGCCGTAATACAACACAGAACCGTCGGCGTTAATGACAACAAAGACAACGCCAGCAGTACACGCAGACAACCGGCTTCCAGTTCCAGAGACGCGAAATGCCTTAAAAATGCTACAGACATACGTCAAGCAAGATGTGGGAGTCTTCTCGCTCTAGGATCTAGAGGCAAATTCCGGCGGAATCTAGAAACTTTGACACCACCAGCTAAAGCATTTGCAGCGATATTCTTCGACAATTATTACATTTAAACGGTTTATTGGGCAAACTGAGCAAAATCCCAACCTAGTTTTGACTGAATAGTGAACATCCACTAATTGTACATTTATTGCAGGAAAGTGCTACTGCCAAAGCGTCACCTGCTAATGTAATATGGGACCACACAGTGTTACCAGACTGCCTGGAACAAGTAAACGCGCCCTGCTTCAACCCTGCAGCCAAGCAAAGGCAGTTAATACTAGATTCACTTACCTACCCCAGAGAGATACAAGGTTGAGTTGAGATGGGTGGTTGGCTGGTTGGTTGCTAGGATAGGGGCCTATACCGAGACGATTTACCTGTCCGCAGACAACTGACTCCCCCATCCAAGTAAAAACCACTTGTAGTTGATAGTCACCGGGAGCCGAACCAACTACTTCTTGGTTTTAAGTTTTGATGCCATCAAGCAACTATTTTTAAACAAAACAAAATGGTGATGAATATTAACGAGAGACTTAGACTACGGTAACTGTAAAGCACAGCTGACGACGCACCGCGGCGGCTGGAATGACAGTCAAGTAGTCTTCGCTTGGTCGCTCGTTGACGCTGACGATCGGCACGGAGAAGATGGCGGCGCCGATCTTGCCGTCTGTTCGATAGACGTCGCACTGAGCGATGACGTCAGCCGGTGACGTCAGGCACGTGACGTAGAGCAGGTAAATTGCGGCAGGACGTGAGTCGACAGTGAAGAGACGGCGATCGACGCGACCGCTGAAGTCAGTAACACTGCTGCGACGAGCGATGTGCTGACCGTCCGTACCGCATAGACCACCCTCAGCTGTGCACACATTCACGCCGTGAACTGACTGACTCTATAGCATGCTACTAGTATGTTATGAGTCCGTGTTCACGCCGATCGACTCATCGACGTTCAGGGATAAGATTAAACACACGAAGATCTACCTAACGCCCTTTTGCTATCAGCGCATTCAACGGCGGCACCAGCTTTGATGACTGGGAAGTCTAGGAGGCACACGACATAAACCAGGCAGCAAATGTTCTGATGAGAAAAGTAGGGACGAGCGTTTTTCAGCTGTTTAAAGGAAAATCTGTATAATTTAATTTTAAGATCTTAGTCACCTACGCAAACTACAAACAATCGTCAAAACATCATTTTTCTCAGACATTTTCCATTCATAGGCTACTGCAGTCTCTCCAGTTTGCTTCCAAAATTTGTAGGCTCAGCTAGGATGTCCCAAAACTGTCGGCAACTTGGGCCTTGTTCCAAATGCTATAAAGTAAAAATTCTATAGCCGGATTTAGAGGAGGGCTCCTGGAAAAGCGAAAAAAGGGCAATAAACAGGAGAGAAACAAAGATGAGATCATGAAAAAACGTGCTCCGGAGCCTCAGAGGAAATATAGACGCCCTTGCTAAAGGGTAGTCAAGACATTCAGTAGGTTACATTTTGCATTGCATTTGCAAAGTAAAAAAGATAGTAAGTAACTGAAGGTCAAATAAAGGCCGGCTGGGGCTCAAATGGCGGGGCAAGGGTTCCACTGCTCTTCTAGTGCCGCCACTGTTCATAAAGAACATTTCGGGATGCGTGAATCATTATATGCAGAACAAAGAGCTGCAGATGCAGCTCGTTCTAAGTGTTTTGTTGTCCATCAGCATACATCATTATTAGGCTTTATGCGTTCAGTAGACAATAATTAACTGAAACGATGACGTCAGTTGCTCACGCCATCCATATCTGGATCATTGGTTGCTAATCTGCGCTCTTAACAGCATCACGTTAAACAGAAACGTCTAAATTGCGATCAGAATTGCGGCTCGTATCTTCATAACATTTCTATCTTAATCTCGTACTTCAACTTTCGAGCGAGCGATAATAATCGTATCCGACTATCGTAACGTAAATTCGGCGTTATTATATCAGTAAAATTACGTCCACCGCTTACTTTCATTATAAAAACCGGGAAGCAGAACCAAGGCTGTCATTGTATAGGCTAATAAACTTCAATAGCTGTCATTCGCACATTGTTATAACTAAACGAGTTACGAAGCACTATGCCGACTGTTTTAGTTCAGATTTTTGACATCAGAAAGCGATATCCTCAGCCTACTGCACTGAAAACATACCAATCCAAGCACTAATACGGCGCCGGTTGGTAAGACGGATACCATGCAATATTTCAGCATTTATCTGACACACAACGCGCTAACGATGATGAATGACGACCAATGAGCATACGGAGCAGGCACGTGAAGGGTGCTAATGATCACATGACAGTGAGCGACGTGTATGTGATATACAGCTGCTGCGGCTGCTGTCACTGGTCATCATCCAATGTGAGTTCGCTCGATGACGCTTCGATTAATGATGCCAGAACGACAAATTATTACTGAAATTTAAGCGGTATCATCAGATCAGGTTAATGTACTGTCAGCGGGCCATATGCCTGAGCAACATTTCGTAAATCCGGGAGAATTATGTCCGGGGTAATTATGTCTGGGGATTATGTTTAGGGGGATTTTTCCAAATCCCCAATCCGTACGTAACTTTTTTTTCTATAATCCTGCTAACAAAATGTTTTTGCTCTATTTGACAATGACAGAAAATCTGAAAATCCGGTTCTATAACTTTGAAATTCAATAGGTTTCTAAAGGTTATCGAGGTACGTGTTCGTGCAAAATTTTATCGATCTAAGTGCAGCAAAAGTTATCGTGTTCACGGCGAAAAAAACTCTGTGGTGAAAACAATACAGTCGTCGCTACTGTGAACAGTAACATTCATATCTGACCAAAAATATGATGACCAAGCTTTATTGTATACTTTAATACTTATAACGCTGTAACATCGCACAGCTGAACGCAACTGCAGAATGCGGCATGCAGCATCAACCGCGTTAGCTGTCGTGCAGATTTTATGTGTTTAGTCCACTGTACAGGGTGCGGCAAAATTAAAGACCCCACTACGTAAAATGCATTATTCTCCTAATGGTTCTGAATTTTTCTGCCAAATTTTCAGGCACAGTTCCTGAAATTGTTTGCCATCTGCAGTACTAATGATACTTCGTTTACTTCAGTATTTCTGAAATAA
>Ga0209367_1006232_pt1 | contig 16528 bp, 10 predicted proteins | sample WorMetLIZISLAND2_FD_187412 | JGI IMG/M metagenome (GOLD analysis project Ga0209367, IMG submission 187412) | Marine gutless worms symbiont microbial communities from Max Planck institute for Marine Microbiology, Germany - Olavius geniculatus... ... | reverse complement strand
CCCTCCTTCAGGGACTGACAGAGGCTTCCCGCTGGTGTTCGACCATCGCACCAACGAGGCGCAGTTCATCCGCCTTCTTCGAACAAGAAGCCGTTGACCGCTACCTTTATGCCTGGGTGAGGACTGGTGAAGGACTAGCGCCCCGCCGGTTTTCAAGCCAGAATTTCTATGTTCCCGGGGTTAAGCTCCGCTACACTTCACTCGGCCACCGAGCTCCACGGATGAGCTCGGAGTAGAAGGCCTAGTCAATCGTGTTTTTTTCCTGGACACCCGCTGGCCACGTAACCACGTGACTGTCCTGAGGCCTGGCAATTTTTGAGGGGTCCGTCCAGGAATCGAACCCAGGACCTCTTGCTCTAATGAAGTTGACCTGAGTCCAACACTCTAACCACTCGGCCACCGAGCTCCACAAGTAACAAGTAACAAGTTAAGGAGACACAAAATACACTAAAATGTGAACTATTTTACAGAATTATAAGTTTGTATAACAACTCGCTTGCAAATTAGAATTTATGCCAAAGTGTGCTCCGTACACAAAGACGCAATGGTTTAGATGCAACGCCAATGGCTGATAACAGAATCAACGATCGACTGATTAAATGCATTCACTCATCGATTAGACGTGTTTGAAGCTCATCAGCCAGCTACTTTGTTGTCTGCTGTTTTCAGCATCAAATATTTAATATCTCAAAATTACTAAACCCACGTTGCACCCTCTGTCAAATTGATGATGCAAAGGTGAGCCATCTGATACAAATAATCGCCACATATTGTAACAATTTGGACCATCTGTTTCACACGGTAGTGTGTTGACATAAATTAAGTGAGGTGGAAAGTGAGTGCACCATACATAATAATATCCTCTTGGCCATCTTTGTGCCAAAAACTGTCAAAGTTGGTGGAAATTTGATAAAGTTATGCCAAAAACAATTTTGACTGTTTGTTTAGACAACGTGTATATTGGATTTGTAAATTTGTTCTCATCTGCCCACCAGATTCGCATTTCAAGTGCTCCAAAATCTGCAGAACAGCATGCCCCAATACAAGTTTTAATTGTATATGCGGTCACTAAAGTCTCAGCAATTTTCTATGATTATGGTGATTTAAATATTGTTCAAAACCAAGAATCTGGTACCAATACAGACCCAAGTTTTTTGAGCTGGCTATAATAACACACTTCAAGCAGAACTTCACTACACCATGGCACAAACAACTGATGATGCCAGTAGTAGGTCTAGACATCGTTATGCGGTCATACAGGTTTCAAGATCAACTAATAACTTGAGAAACAGCATCCATAGTAAATGTGGGTACAACAGACTGTTTGAACACTTGAAATCAAGACAGGTAAAAAAAATTTCCGTTACATAACAGCGCAATCAAAATAATATGATAATTACCAGAAACAACTTTCTCATAGAGAAGTTGGCGCGTTTTGAACACTGGTTGTTTGAGACCGGCATTCGCACCTTGCTGAGGCTTCTCGTCAGTTTTGTCTGCATCACGCTGAGCATGCCGCTGCTGCTGATTATTCCCTATCCCAGCATCCTCCTCATCTTCTTTATCATCCTCCACTGCTGATTGGCCACCAGCATTCTTCATAGTTCCCCAACAGCCAATCGGCTTCTGCCAGGACAGGATCTGGACAAGCCAATCAGCATGCAAGAATTCCTTGTAGCCAAGTATCGGACACACGAACTCTGCACATGCACAAACCACAAAGAACCACAAAATTAAGCATTCACTAAAAAATTTAACCGTTAAGTTAAAAAAAATATAATTTTTTAAACTAAAGTCACACGTTGTTATTGCTTTAGCCAAACAGCTCTCCTCTGCAAGTTATTTGCAGCCAGCTGTTGTGTTGCAGAACAGGCGGTTTTCAAGTGAAGATGTTGCAGCGCCTCAGATTCAGTGAGTTTCTCGCTGACATTGTGCGCTTTCTAAATTAAATTTACTTACTTACTTACTGACATGTTATAATGTGTCGATGATCTTTCGTCAAGAGACGAACCAGAGGACTGTTGGTTCTATCAACAATAAATGTACAAAACATCAGTTTATACACTTGTTAACAGTGACATGCAAGACTGACACATCGAAAACAGCAAAAATCATAAAAAAGTGATATCACTCACCATCACATTGTCTAACTGACAACGTGCTGTTGAATAATATCACCTTTTTATGATTTTTGCTGTTTTCGATGTGTCAGTCATTGCACGTCGCCGTTAACAAGTGTATAAACTGATGTTTTGTACATTTATATTTGCTGTTTTATTACAATAACAAAGTTTTTATGTTGACGGTCAATTATAAATTATCTGCTTTCCACAGCCACGAAGACACTGAACCTTAAATGTTTTGGGGTCGCGATTTTGATCTTTAGGGGTCACGTGATGTCATCAAAACATGACCATCGGACTTGGCGAGGGCAATTTCCTATTGCTGGTCAATGACGACCATGTGTCTAACTTGCACGGATACGGAAATACGGGGCTTCAAAGATTTTGGAGTCACGAGTTTGACCTTTTCGGGTCACGTGACGTCATCAGTCACGTGATCACTAAACTCGGCATATGTGGTTTAGGGCCCTCGTTCGGGGTGACCCCCTTCAAATTTATGGAAAAGCTTTACAGTTCCTGAAACTAGAGCCTTCCAGGCAGCTGAAGGTGAAGATTTGGTGATTCTAGCTTGCACCGTTTTTGACTGATCCATCCGTGTGACAGACAGATGGACAGACCGACGGACGGATGGACAGACAGACAGACAGATGGACGGACAAAATTGCGATGGTTAAGACACACTGAAAGCAGTAGCTGCTTTTGCACTCTCTTAGATGGGCCAATTCTTACATTTCCTGAAAACTGCAGCCAGATAAATCAGTAACTTTTTGCAACAAACTAACAAATATAAATGACCTTGCCATTGGCAGAGGCAATCACAAATATTTTAGCAGATATGTACCTTGCTCCAGAAAGATGTCCTGCATCGGCTGAGGGATACGTGCGTTAGTCTTTGCGACCACATCACTCACTTCGTAAAAATTGTTTGTGCAAAACTGCTCTCGTAACCGTTCGATGCTTGTCTGAGCCGGGCGCAGGCGAAAGTTCAGCACTGCCAGACAGCCATACTGAGTAGCATAAATTACACAACTGCATGTGAAACGTATGCACGAGAAATGGTAAATACAGCAAGAAGCAAAGTAGTTTGGCAAAAGGCAAAATCACTGCGGTGTTGTCTTTCACTATCAGTACTTAACATCCTGTAATATTTAGCTCTTTCATTCAGACAACTGTAAGGATGGTCTCTGCTGCGTTGCTGTTATATTGTGGTGTTACTGCAACTCCACCCGAGTATTTTAGTTCACCAGGTGGTAGCATAGGACTGGGTGTTTGTCTGCAAAATCAATGTTTTGGCTGGGGTTCAACCGCTAAATCTCCTCATTTTCTGGGGGCTTTAGGGCCTCCATCTAACACAATGTGTTACAGGACCCACAACTGTTCCTGCCAATTCGTCCAAATGGCATCTAAATCTGCCCAAATGGTATAACAAGGCTGCATAAATATGACAGACGATAAACAGAAAAACTACGAGAAAATGTACAAGATTGCTTGTGCTGCAGGACTGAATAGTTACCAAAAAATCAGTGTTGTACAAACAAAATGTTAACATAAAACTACACATGTGGAAACAATATAATGAGTTTAAACCAGTGCATTATGGTTATCCAATAACGGCCACAAAATAACATAAACATCTGCTAAGATACCCGTTTTTAATTAGGTGTGTTAAACTGCCAATAATGGAACAATTCAAAACATCTGTGTTTAACACGGCAGTACACTGACACAAAATAGGTGAGGCGAAGAATGACTGCACCTTGCATAATTTCATCATCTCAGCCATCTTTGTGGCAAAAAATTATCAAAATTGGTAGATTCTGATAAAGTTCTGACAAAAGCAATTTAGCTTGTTTTTTATTGGAACAGAGTGTTTATATTTTACAAAGCTTTCTTAGTAACAGAAAGTTTTTTTCCAAAACAACAAAAAAACCAAACAATAAAATACTTGATAACATAGGAGGACGTCCAGAAAAGTGCATGCCCATCAATGCTGGCCAGCAATTAGCGATGCGACTTTTACTTAAATTTTAACGATCAAATTTTTAACCATACATTAACTTCTGCAACGCTAACTGCAAAGCATTACCTGCTCCGCAAGCATGCCATAGATAAGCTGATGGGTCAGATGGTACCCGGTGCGTCCGCGCTGAGTCATGATTCTAATACACTCTGAGGATATTGCACATTTCACCGGCTTAATGCCAACACCAGTCAACTCTCCCATACACTGATCACTAACCGCCTCCGCCAGAGAGTCTGTGTGTCACAGTTCAAAGATCAGACATGCACCATTACTCAAAAAGTTATGGACGGATCTTTCTGAAATTTTGAGGGTATGTCAGGAATGGCACAAACTACCAGTGATTCAATTTTGGGGGTGATCCGGAAGGAATCCTGTATTCTGGATCACTTTAAAATTTTCGTTACCATTGCTTTCAATGCGGCATAAGGGAAACCACTGCAAAACCAAAGATGGCACTGCCACCTAGCGAACAACATTGCCTTGGCGGAGGTGTGCAGGCTCTGACTGCTTTCTAGTTATTATTATTTTATTATCTCTACCATACGTGACTAGGGGATAAGTGAGGAATTTTATTTTTAATCTTAAGGTTCGGTTCCATTTAAAACACTGCTAAGAAATGCAAAGTTAAAATCATTGATAAAATGTAGTGATAAAAATTACATCAGCAACAAAAGTAACTACAGCTCACTGACCACAGGTCATCTGTAAAAAATTCTGCAGCTCTTGCTGCTAGCCTTCATACCAATGTGCCAGTGCTATTTTTGTCTAAAATTAATCCAACACAGACAAGGTTCCTTGACCTTTGAAAACAACAAGCCTTGCAGAAGGCTGCATACTGCGTATGTTTAGCCACAATATCATTTGGAAAAAGTATCATGCACCCAAAACACACAGAACCCATGTGACTTTGATCTTTAACATATGACCTTAAAGTTCTGGATATTTGACCTATGACCTAGGGTTCTAAAGGTTGTCAAGGTACACGTTGTGCAAAATCTCATCAACCTAAGTGCAGCAATTTTTGAGTTATCTTGTTGACAGAAAACAAAACAGCAATAATGCTGTAAAAATACTGCTGTCACTGTCCAGAGAGTTAAAAAAAACACCCTAAGTGCAAAAATATTTGCCAAGTTCCAGTGTTAAACTGCAACAGTACTGATAAATCTGACTGCTGAAGCAAAATATTTACGAACATTGAGCACATATATGCACATTGCATAGTTACCAGTGTTGGTTTTGTCGCGGTCGATCGGCCACCTCAGGCTGGGATCAACCGATGCTGATCCAAAATCCCTAACAAACCTCCATGGACGCATCACTAATGCCTTCATCTGGTCATAGTATTGCTCGTCAGTAAGTCGAAGTGCCTCCTGCGCTAGCTCCGAGATGTTGCCCGCACGCTGTCGCAGCGAGTTCATCTTAGACAGGTAGTTGACATAAGGGTGAGTCGACTGCGCATTCGTCATCTGCTCAATGGATACTGTCAGCTGACCTGCAATCACACACGAATATATTTTCGATTTGCTCTATCTTGGTGGCGTCAGCATCTAGTGATTAACACATTGTGTCCGATCAAAGTGGTTTCCTAAATGTGCTAATGTGGCTTGGTATATGTGTAACAGCAAGATGCCAGACTTACGATCGAGAAGCTAAAGGTGAGTTTGAGTCTAGACTGGGTTCCTGTCAGGTGGTTACTACTTATATGAGTGACTTTCTGTGAACAGGTAAACCCTCTAGGTATAGAACCAACACCATGGTCAACTCAGTATTCCATCTCTCAAAGGTAGGTGAATCAAGTGTTATGGCAGGTTGCATTCTGCTCTGTTCGGTGAAAAGTAACACTGTGCGATTTGATACGACAGCTCTGTGATCACATACACAACATGTAACCCACAACACAGTTGCCTTATGCAGCACTTGAACACCAAATGCATAAACCATCGCTGCATGTAAATGGCCACCTAAACCCTAACCTTAACTGCAAATGTACAATGTCACGGTTCTTAATTTATGCGTTTCTGATATCATCAGCGACTTGTACATAAAACTCTGTTTATAAAAGTGTTTCAATTCTTACAACAAGACATATAACAGCTGACGGTGTAACTAGTAATCAGATCTGTTGAAGCAAGATTGGTAATCTTATTCTACTTTCAAGTACTAAACTCATAAGAAATACACAAGCTGTTAAATCCTGCATGAGGCAAGTTATAGTCATTGCATGTGTAAGCAGTCTATATATAGAAAGACCTTAGGTTAGACTATAGGGCTAGTGCGAGCCCTAATCCTAATCCTAACATTATTCTTTACAGTTGCATATGGCTTGCATACAGCCTGTATGTTTAGTTTGCTAAACACTCGGTGTTATTTTCCGTCTGCACAGATGGAAAAGTAGGCAAATGTGACGCTATTTTCCGTCTGCCAGATATGAAATTGCATGCACACATCCACATAGATAAATAACAGCAAATTTGATGCTATACTTTATCTTCATTAATTTTCTGACAAACGTATTGCGGGTAATGGTAATTTGCGAAAATGCGGAATGCGGAAAGTAATTTGTGGAACGAAATCTGCGGAAGTAGGCTGCGGAACGGTGGGTAATTTGCGGAATGCGGAATGACCAACCGAGTGATCGATAACGCCCCCCGCCGCACTCAGCATTTATTGCGACTAATTACCGAGCAGCGTAGGCTATTGTACACGATATCTCATACTTAGATTAAAATACGCCGCTGTCATATCTCATCTTTGTCATTATAAATTCTTTTAAAGTAATTTATTGATAGCTTGCTAATTGTTTAAATTATAGGCCTATGTTTCTAAACTGTTACGTTATTTTACGACGCTAATTATTGTGTGATTCAAAGATATAAAGAATGTTTCTTATTCTTGCCACGTTTTTTATGTTTTTTAACGTTTTTTTTTATTTTGCTCAACACATTGAAGCACTTTTAGGATTACAGAAATGAATTAATTGGTCACAGTGATGTAGTTCATTTAGTTAGTCCAAATGCACCAAATAAAACTTTTTTAACTCGCACATTTAGTTAGTTTATTGCTGTTGTCTTACGACCACACAGCTGAATTAAAATTAAATCAAGTTGTCTTTGTCTAGACTGCTATTCTAGGCATACTGCGCTTACAGCATTAGGCATTAGGCACGTTTTTTAACGTTTTTTAACATTTTAAATTTTTCCTGCAACGTTTTTTTACATCTATGGTGTGATTTATGCTTTAATGTAGGCCTATGAACTTCGGATTAATAATAGTCTAATAGACGACGCCAAATCATTTTACGTGAAACAGCAGTCTTACACTACGATAAGTCTCAATAAAAATACATTGACCATCATCATTGCATCATGAAAATTACAGGACATTTTTGTCGGTTTCACGAAGCTCAAGACATAGAAAATGCAACTTTTATGTCCTCATAAACGTTACTCATTGAAGCACATCAGTATTGCAGTCCGAAAAATGTTACTAAGGCACTATTAGGCTATACATAAATCAATAAAATGTCACAAGCAGTGGCAGATCCAGAACGTGGGAATGGGGGGCGGAAGGGTAGAGGGTGGAGTCTGGGGAAAAATTTGGGAAATTAAGCAAAAAATAATGCATTTTTGTGCAAAATTTTCACCATTTTTGAGATGCATCCAGTCAATAAAGGGGCGGGTGCCCTCGCCCCCCCCTTAAATCCGCCACTGGTCACACAAGCTCTATCGAAGCTTAAAAATCTACGTACAGCAACACAAATTACAAAAAATAACTAAATACAAAAGTCGTAAAATTAAATCAGTTTATTACAGAGTCACAGTTCACAATCACAGTGTACGTTTTGGAGTGTTAATGTTTTTTAGCGTTTTTTCTACGTTTCAATCTGTCGCCATCTGTCGCCATCAGCATGCCAGTCATCTGAAAGTATACACAGGAACATCGTTAGCACTATAGCTTACAAAAATCAAGCGTTATGGTGAATAACAACAGTAGGCTTATATTAAATCATCAAAAGAAATTTTTAAAAGCATAATCGATAATATTATAGACGTAAAATTTAATCAGTTTTTTACAGAGTCACAGTTCACAGTCACATTGTACGTTTTGAAATGTTAACGTTTTTAGCGTTTTTTCTACGTTTTTCAACATTTTCGTCATTTGCTGTTGTTAGCTACAGCAATTCCGCACCTTACATTCCGCAAATTACCACCACGTCAAGCTCGGAAGGTAGGTAGTAATTTGTGGAATCGGGCTGATCACGTGATCACGCCCGTCAACCAATCATCTTCATTCTGCAGATTTCGTTCCGCAAATTACTTTCTGCATTCCGCATTTCCGCAAATTACCATTACCCACGTATTGCCTTTTAAATGCAAGCAGTTGCTTTGGCATTCAGTAAATGGTGTAATTTTTAATAATTAATATTGTATATAATAACTGCTAATTTCTCATTAATTAATGCGCAAATGGCTTCGTAGATAATATGAACCCACAGAGCCTACAGACATGCATGTTTTTATATACATGGACAAAATAAGTTTTCATGCAGTTTTACTTTCTGTACGACCACGTCGGACAGAAAATAGCACCAGTGTCGCTTACTTGTCCGTCCGCGAGGACGAAAAATAACATTCATGACGTTAATTAAACAGCAAAATTATCGCAAGTTTTCCTCGCAATAATTATACGAACCTTCGAGCACACGCAGTCCGAATATACCGTCCAAATTCATTCGCACGTAATTATTCGCATAATACTGCAAAGTATTGTCTATAGCTGTAATTATACTTGGTAAATACACTTGACTGGTACAAGAATGTTTGTGCAAACACACAATAACTAGAAATAACCAACCGACGTTCATGATTTGTTTATGTTTACATACACTGAAAGAACCCTAGAAGCACTATCTAACGACAACGTAAATTAGCAAGACTCTCGGACTTTATTGCATGTGGTGCGATACGGCCGATGCGGCAATTAGTCACACCTTGTCATTTACATTATTTATTCTTCGAATGACTTTGTTTATTAATTTATTAATTGCCACCTTTTAAACGTACTTTTGCTGCTTGCTGTATATAGCTGAATCATTTTTGGTGATAAACCGAAATTTTATAGTGACGTAGTTATCTTAGAATAAGGTACAGTTGACGATTGGCAGCTTTTTACCTTTTGAACTTGCAGTTTTCAGATGTGGGGGCGTTGCCCAAAATCGGGTGAAAATGCAAAGCATTTAAAGCCCAGACAACGTGACTGTCAGCTAATGATGACGTTTATTATAGTTTAAACAAGATGTGCGAATTGACATGCAATGTGTTGTCTGCCGTGAAAATTCACGGAAAATAAGTGGTCGATTTTCGCTATCTGCCGTGAATTTTCATGGAAGCTTGCACGAAATGGCTATCTGCTGTGAAAATTTACGTAGAATGAATATCATTATCTGCTGTGAATATTTAGCATCAAAACAAAGTACAGTGAAGTAATTGCCAGTGCTGTTTAGTTCAGGATCATCAGATTGTGCAGGCTATAATGGCAAATTAGCAACTGCTGTAGCTTGTAGGCCTATGTAACTGACCACATCACTGATAAGCGGCCATGGGTTTTCAGCTGATGTCTCAAAGCATGACCGTGATCTTATATTTCTAAAATGTAAGCCTATAAACTGTATGTGCAATGAGTCAATAATATAGCACTAAACTCTGTCTATACTTTTGCCCCACACTGATCGATTTGCAAAATTCTTTCACTGCCAGACTCACGCCAGTGGCAGACAATTTGCAACAAAACAGCATTAAAATGCCTACCTGCTTTAAACTAACTAATAGACAGAGACACATCAGCATAGCTGTAGCAGCGTGTAGCGCATCATTAAGTAATTGTGTGATTAATCGTTTATCTCTTCAGCTTTAATATATACGTTTAATACATAGATTTTCACGACATATAGCCAAAAGTGAAAAGATGCTTCCGTGAAAATTCATGGAAAATAAGTAGTCGATTATCGCTATCTGCCGTGAATTTTCATGGCAGATATAATCTTTGAATTGAAATAAGTGTAAATATTTGCTATATATTGCCTGCATCAAGTTCTGTTCTGTAAAATACATGTGTGTCATGTATTGCTAGGTGTAAGTATTATGTAGGTGAAGACAGGAGCTGATGGTAATGATGTCACCAAGTTTTCATATGATGACAAGCCAGCTGTTGATATGCTTGTTTTATCATGGTGTATTCTCTGCAGTCAGTTATTTCAACAGCCTAGCTCTACCCATATGCAAGCTAACTGTTCCTGATGTATTTATCTGCTTGTACTACAGTCTAACTTCCATTGTAGTGATGATTCGGTATATCAAAAATATCGATATATCGTTTTAAATATCGATATATCGTATCGTATCGTCGAAAAAAATATTGACTTTTTCGATATATCCTGATACTAAAATGACTGGTGTTGTGCACTTGGCTGACCTTGTGTATAGAAAATGGCAACAATGTACATGGCCGGCCTTGTGCAAATTCGAAATTTCCTATACACGCGGCCAGCCGTATAAACAGAAAAATCGGCAGTGACGTACACGGCCGGCCGTATACTTCGTTCCCAACGTGTATATAAGCACGGCCTGGTGCAGCTGTGCAACCAAATAATAACTGCTACTTGGTGCAACTGCAGTACCTATTTTGCACCACCGACTATAGCCCAAGTAAGCAAATTTTTATACACAAGCATGTTGTGCATGCTTTTTTACCACTGTGTTTCAAACTGCCGAGTCCATACTCCATAGATGAGTGCGATGACTTGCTGCATTCTGCTGCTGCTAATAATATAACTCGATTTAGGCAGTAGCTCTTTTGTATTTGCATGCTTGTATTGTTTTGCATATAAACTTCTGTATGTCGATTGTTTTGTGTTCATAAATCTTATAAGTTAATATAAAATAACACAAAGTCTAACTAGATCTTATGGTTACCTATGTTATTTCATGAAAGATGCTAGGTTTCAGCAGATCATTTTCCTAATATTTTTGCTAGGTAATACTTTCTGTAAGTTCAAGCTAGATGATTTTTTTTCTGAATTCTTTCTAAATTAATCCCAAAATTTCTCTAAATTCTAACTTTAACTCTAATCCCTATTCTTCACCTTAACACTTTTACTTTCCCCAAGCCCAGTGGTGGATTCAAGGGGAAGGGGTGGCCCCCATTGACCAGATGCATCTGAAAACAAGTAAAAATTTTGCACGAAACAGCATTATTTTTGCATAAAATTTTCTGGGGAGGGGTAACAAAGTAACTTTTTGAAATCTGCCCAAGTATTTTACTTTTTGTCATAAAAAGACTAACTTTGGCTTTCCATTGTTATTGAAAACAAATAAAAACAAACTCAAGTGCGTGGCAACTGACCGGAAGTCGATGTGTTGACAGGCAGTAAATTAGTAAATTATTTTTTTCATTGGCTGTGCGCATATTCCTCGTTTGTCTATACATATGGCCGGCTGTGTGCATTGTCACTGCCTAATAAAATATATCATATTATATTGCAATATTTTTATGATATTTGCTACAGATTCTTTACTGAACCATGACAGGAATGCTAGATTACAAATGCGGTGAGTTTATGGTGTCGTAATTTAGTTACAGTAGTATTATAACTTCATAAGTTTACACAGAGACACTTTTTTGTCATCTAAATAAAGCATACTGCCTTGCTCTGTGTTTACATTTCGTTTCTCTGTGTGTATAAAATTTACATACTTGTTATTTTTAAAATTTTGATATCGGATTTGATATCGCAATATTTTGTGAAATATCATATCGATATCATATTAAAATTGACATCTTGACATCGAGTCATCACTATTCCATTGCACTATTCAGTTTGTCATTAATATACTGTCATTAATAGCTTGCTTTTTAGTGTTTACTCCTACTGTAGTGTTTCTTGTTAAATGCGAACATCAAGCGCAGTCACAATCACTTTCAATGTTTGATTCTTAAAGGCAAATGTTAAGGTTTGTAGTAAGTGATGTGTATGTGCAGTGCATTGTGCATATTCTATTGTTTTTATAACAAATTGCTACTCCTATTCTAGTTTTGTTCATTGTGCTAGTGTGCTTAAGCTGAGCTTGTCGGCAACTAACTAGCAACTTGATTTTAATTTTGAGACATTTGACTTTTCGACATATTTTATCGTTATACCATATTCATTACTAGTTAATATTACTCGATGTTTGGTTTGAATGTGTACAAGTTTTTTGTGTAATACTATACAGGAATGACTTTTGATGTGAAGATTGAAGCTGATATTAACAATATGATCACTGTATATCCCCATGATGACAAGTCAAGACCATATTTGTGTACATCATGCAACAAACAGTTTACAACAGAAAAAAACTTGATTCGTCACTGGCAAACACATACCGGGGAAACACATTCATGTCCAGTGTGTGAGAAATGTTTTGCTACTCAGCGTTCCCTGAGCGAGCATATGAATATTCACAGCAGTAAATACAAGTGCACCGAGTGTGGAAAGTGCTACAGCAGCCGTCGATACTTGATGATACATGGCAGAAGTCATTCTGGAGAGAAACCATTCGAATGTGGTACTTGTAGCAAACGGTTTAGAAGTTCACGTGACCTTGCTTGTCACGGCAGAATTCACACGGGAGAGAAATTGCATAGATGTCCTACATGTGGCAGGGCATTTGGAAAATCTACACATTTAACCACTCACATGAGAGTCCACACAGGAGACAAACCATACAAGTGTTCACTGTGTGACAAAAGTTTTAGCCAGTTAGGTGGCTTGCAGATACACAAAAGCCATGTACACAGTGACAGAAGACCTTATGGCTGTAGTTTCTGTGGGAGGTTTTTTAAAAGTAGTGTTGAAATGAGGCGTCATGTTTATATTCACACTGGTGTGAAGCCGTACACATGTAGACACTGCTCGGACTGTTTTACACATTATGGCCAACTCAAGGCACATCTGCTGAAGTCGCACAATGAAGGCACTTGGTTAATTTGTCACATTTGTTTCAAAAAGTACATAAACAAAGGTAAACTTAAGGAACATGTGATGAGACATGAAGTTGTGAAGCCATATGTTTGCTGTGAATGTCCACAGCAGTTTCTTACAGCAAGTGACATGAAGTCTCATCAGCTAATGCACTCCGATGTCAAGCGATTTTGTTGTGGTGCATGTGCTAAACTTTTCCGACATAAGCAGAGTGTTGTAAGGCACTTTGTCCATTGTCCATTTGAGTTGGGTTGATGGTATTTGATTTTTCCAGAGAACTGAGTGATCAGTAAACAAATTTGTCTGTACAGTCTCATAGCAACAGAGATGTCTGTTACAGTGAACATGAGATTCAGCATGTTCTTCTTTTCCAGTATTGTACACATCCTCTTGCAAGTAATGTTATACATGGCTGGGTATGCCAAAAAGTGGAGCCACTTTGTTTGGTACCAATTTAATCAATATTTCAAAAGTTACGAGGTTCAATGTAATGTTGTTTTTAACAGTGAATTAAGTTTTACTTGAATCCACTTTGAAAAATAAAGCAACATTATTTGGCAAATGTCTATAACAATTAACCATTGACAGTGCTTGCATGTTTACAGCCAAAGATTACTAGATTGTGCACCGAACAGATGACCACGAAGTGCCCAACTTTATTTCAATCTCATACAAACATCTTTAGGTGTGCACCGTGCAGAGCATTTTCATGGCTACAGTTGAGCTTCTCCATATGTTTGATGTTTTCTGAAATTTGGACATGCAAAATGACCACAGACAGCCAATATCTTTTGGATGCTTTGTCGTGCCATTGCAATTAATTTTCTTTGGGAGCTGGTCCACACTTGTCCTGCCCCAATTCTTCCTAGAAAATTCTCTCAACAAACATTGAAAGCTCCATTTCTTCTCCTAGCAAGAAACATTAATCAGTGCATAATTGTTTTGTTATACATACTTAACAAAACTATTAGAAAATTTTTCACTTACTATAATTGTTGTAATTCACTATGGTGCTGCTATAGGTTGTTCATATAAATTACCGTTTAATGTTAAGAATAAAATGACTTGGATATGTGTTCCAAATATCAGTGCCAATCTCATCAATATTTCCTAAGTTAGAAGCTGTAAGACAATATGGCCCCTTTTTGGCCTACCTCCAGGGCTTGAAGTGGGATGGTCTGGACTGTTATGGCATACTGACAGTAATCTGGCTGTGTGCAAAGTTGTTGCCACCATGTGTCATATTTTAAGGCTAAATGCACAAAATTTGATTTTGGCTGAGGTTCCACCTCAGACCCCACTGAGGGAGCTTACAGCAGTGATTTTAAACTGAGGTTTTGCGGAACCCAAGGGTTCTGCGAGCATCTGCCAAGAGTTGGCGGCAGGGCAGTAAAAAATAACTTTGCGTGCGAAATCACACCAGACGATGTTGTAGAAATACTCAGCTCTGAATCCTTTGTTTGAAATTGCATTTCTGGACATCTGTTTTTGCATAGACCTACTGTGTTGAATTATTTTTGTTGTAATTAAGGAGGAGGCTAATCTGGGGGGTTAATCTTAGCATATGTACATTGTAGGCTTATATTATAAAACAGGCCCCTATGCACGACATTACTCAACTCTGAGGATTAGTGCATTATCGGAAATGAAGAAAAAGAACGTATTGATTAAGGTTATGGTTATGAAATCGTTTTACCATTTACTAAGTGCTAGTTAATTAAATTCCTCGAACATTCGCCAAAAAATAAATAAAAGATACATATCTTTTTCCACAGCATCTACGTGATAAATTTTCTGCGTTGGTGGCTGAGGCTAAGCGGCCGTCGACGACCGCCTCGCCCGTTGTGTTTGGTTAAATACAATAACTTACTGCTGCCTACTAATGCGGTCAAATTTCATGTTATAATTGGTCATTTTTGGCTACTTTGTCGTTTACATGGGGCTCTACCCTGCTAGGGAAATAAGTCTTTAGACACCGTGTGGGTGTAGCTTCAACCTCGGATACGTCGCTGGACTCAAAAATCATTGCATGGGGTTCCGCTGCACCCAAAAGGTTGAAAAACACTGGCTTACAGTGTACCCCCAGACCAGACTTCCTAGGGCCTAACTAGATTTTAGGTGTCCTACTTCTCTGGGAAGGGAGGGGAAAAGGAGGGAGGGAAGTAGGGGGAGAAGGTGACGGAACAAAAGGAGACGAAAGGAGGGGATGGAAGGGCAAGGAAAGAAGGGGATGTTTGGAGGGAAGGCAGAAAGGAAAAGGAAAGGGAGGGGAGGAAGAGAATGCTACCATACCTGCAATTTTTTTTACTTTTTCGTGCCCTGCCTACCTCCATTTCCTTGGACTGATGATGATGGTGGTGATATATAGGCTGTCCGTCTCCATCGGTAGTTTTTGCACTTGTGGTGTAACTGTGTGATGTACAGTGTAGTTAGTCAGTGCTTATGTACTTCTGCAAACTTACTCTGTCGTGTGAGGTTTCTGAAGTCTGAGTGAGTTACGTTTGATGCGCTTTGAGTGTTCTGATTTTGAGTTGCAGAAGAATGATGTTTTGCAGGAAAGTTGAAGGACAGATGCTAGAGCTGCTTCAGCATTTGGAAATATTTGAAAAAGTCTGCTGACAGTTGTCAAAAACTTTATCTATTATAAAATATGACATATTGTACGATGTTCATACCAATAATTAGTAGCAATGTGTGAAAATTAACAGTGTATGGCTGGGGTTAATGGGTATTTGCAAATATGCTGTTATCTGATTTATTTGCACAACAAATCACAGGCTGAACGGTAGTTCAAGCCATGTGTTAACGGTGACTTCTCTTTCCTATGGGATAGCCAAAAATACGGCCCTCACAGAATCAAAACCCCTAACCCGATTGAGATACAATTTGGCACGGTTGATTACGTCGTTGAGGCTACCCGTCATGCAAAACTTTATGCAAATCCCTCCAAGGGGGCTTCTGGGCAAATGGGTAAAATATACGCAAAAATTTTTAAGGTCATTTGCCTTTTTTCAGAACCCTTAGTGGATTTTTATGCACGATGGCTCAAACGACGCAAACTCAGGCAAGGTTCAAAACTTTCAGGGTTAAAAAAATTGAAATCAATATTTAATGTATTTATTTGAAAAAATTACAATGGCGCCTATGGGGAAAATTAAACAATTCTTTAAACGGTCATAACTTTGGCTGTTTATATGTCATTTACAGTTTTTTGAGTCGTAATTTTTGGTTCTATGGTATGATTTTGGAGATGGCCAATCTAACAGTGTCATTCAAATTTACCCCGGACTCTCCCTGGTTGCCATGGCAACGAAATTTGGGACAAAATGGGCTATAACTCAGCTTCTGCTTGAGATATCTGCA
>Ga0209367_1006230_pt1 | contig 16531 bp, 9 predicted proteins | sample WorMetLIZISLAND2_FD_187412 | JGI IMG/M metagenome (GOLD analysis project Ga0209367, IMG submission 187412) | Marine gutless worms symbiont microbial communities from Max Planck institute for Marine Microbiology, Germany - Olavius geniculatus... ... | reverse complement strand
CAATAAGCTAGTTCAGGATTGTCTACGCTACACGTGTGCCAAATATTATCCAAGTGTGTTGATATTTGACAAAGTTATTACAAAAATAAAACGGTTCCACTTTTTTATGGTTCACAGTGTAGTATAGTGATAGTTGTAGTATTTGCTACTCTTTGCAACATTTTGGCTTTTATTAAACATACAAAAGTTTTATCAAGCTGTATAATTATAGTGTTGTTTTTTATAGGTTTAAAGGCCTTGAACCTTTGATCTTACGAAGTTAGGTTCAAGGCCTTTAAGCTTTTATACCTCGACTATTGTCACAACTGCAGGAATCCACTTGAATGTCAAAGTCAAGGTCAAGGTCACAGGACTGGATGTTCAGATTGAGAGATAGGTCCATGCTGCTGCTAGCTGCTGCTAGGCAGGCCCAGTTAAGACGACATTTATTGGCCCTGCGATTATGATAAGTTAATCTTTTACTTTTTTGACAGTAGTGTAGGACCAGTGTTAAGGTGAGGTGGGTTTCTGTTGAGAATTTAATTCTTTTTCCATCGTTGCAAACATTGTGAAAATCGGTAAACGTATGATAAAGTTTCTTGTAGTGTCTTGCAGTGTACACTGTGTTTGGTAAAAAACTGACCGCTTAGACATTGGGCAATAAAAATGTCAAATCTGAACAAATTATTTGAATAAAGTTTTGTACACTTGATTTCCAATAAATTCGTACACTTAATTTCCAATAATTTCGTTAAAAAATATTATTTCTTACCAAAATTATTAAATGTTGAATATCGATAACAAAATATCTTTGTTACCAATATGGCGTTACATACTACAGTTGCTCAAGTGGAAGCGATGTTTGTTGATGCAATCAAAATAACGTAAACAATAACAAAATGGTGCTTTCTGCAGACGATTGTGTTTTAATGAAACTGTTGAGATAAGAGAAAGATATGGTGCTAAAAGTTTATCGTAGAATTTCCCAGCAAGCCATGGACACTGTCAGGATTAAACGAACGGTTGTCTAATACTGGACACTTCAAGTTTTGAGGCAACCTCACAAAAGCCGCTGTAATTATTGTTTCTGTAAATAGATTTAACTGCAATTTAGTGCTTTGATTGTCAATAAATGATGCATTGTTGATCTAAAAGTATGTCAGAATCAGATGTTTATTTGTTGAAGTTACGCAAATGTACACAGGGGTTTACTTACGTAACACCATATTGGTAACAGAGATATTTTGTTATTGATATTCAGCAATCAATAACTTAGCTAAAAAATAATATTTTCCAACAAAATTTGGTGACAGCTACAGGAATTTACTGGGGATTAAGTGTACAAAGTTTTATTCAGATATGTTCAGATTTGACATTTTTATAGTACAAAGACCAGGGGTCGGTTTTTACCAGACACAGCGTAGAATAAGTCATGGCTGTGGTGATGGTTTAATTGTAGGCGTGAGATGATGGATGGATTGCTTAGCAACGTTTGTGTGCCGACTGACCAGCTTCGGTAACATTGTCTGTTTATTAATTTATTTGTTTTTAATTTTTTACGTTTTATTATATGAATGATATTTGTTCAACATACATTTGAAGTCATGTGATTAAGAAAGCATCGTACACTATACGTGGAAAACATAATGTCTTTTTGCAGAGAAATGCGAACATTTTAGTCTTTCTGAAACACTGGATAAAACAGGCATTTAATAAATGTGTCTCCTTGCATTCATGACAGCTGTCTGTCAGCTGAATAAAATGTGTACGTACTTCGATAACCAACATCGTTAGTCTTTGATCGAAATTGTGGTAGTGATTAATTAATGGTTAGTTTTCTTTGTGAAGCATAGTAACTAATTGGCTACTAATTGGATGGGAATATTTGTGGTAAACCATCTCAATATAACCAACACCAAGGTCAACTCAGCCTTCATCCCTCTGGGGTAAGTAAATCAAGTACTGGTCTGTCCGACTGGTGTTAAGGCAGGGCACGTTCACCTGTATCAGTTGGCAGATAACACTGTGTGATCCCATATGGCAGGTGACACTCTGTAGGTTTTTACATGAAAAACTGTACAAAAAGTAGCGCATGTGTTGTGGTTATCAGCTCAGCGATTATGTCAGCATCAGCTGCCAGTGGGACAACCCAAACATCGTCATTTGGAGCTGCAGATTCCGGGAAACTCCAGACGTCATCAGCTACAGCCACAGTTTCTGGGAAACCCCAGATATCAACTGTTGCAGCCACAGATCCTCCTGGAAAACCCCAGCCATTATCATCGGTTGCAGCTGTGGATTCTGGGAAAGCCCAGACATCATCCACGAAACCTCAGACATCACCGTCAGCAGCCAATGATGTTCGTCTGCTGAAGCCGATTTTTCCAGTCAGCCAGCCAATAGCAACTGGTGATGATGGTCACTCGTTCCAGGTTAGTAGTCGGGCATTTCCTGTCGCTGGTCGGAAATCACAGTCTACCAGTCAGGAATTTGCAGTGGCCGATACTCGGAACTATTGTCACGGCAGGCCAGATAAAAGTCAAGCTAGTTCGAGTGAAATGGGAAATTTCAAGCCATCCAGCGTAACTGCATTTAATGCAAGCACTTGTCTCACTTACAACCAACCGTCCAGCTCATCAAGCACTTTGTTGACTTACAAAGCTAACAGTTGTGAGCCAGCTGTAACTGCTACGTCAGCAGCTGCTTCTACAAGCCATGTACGTACTCACTGTTTCAATGTCCATTGTTGCTTTTGTCATGGATTGATGGATGGATGGGTAGTGGCAAAAAAGATTAATACCAGTAGTTGACTTTGCATCAGATTAATTGGATTAAATCTGAGTTTGTTGAAATTAAATTCTGTGATAGAAGACACTGAGTCTGTTGGATTTGGTCATCGGGTGGCATCAGTTAATTTTTTCAGAGTATGGCAAAATAGGTGTGGTGGGCAAATTGGGCACCGTGCCATCAGTCAGTGTGGCTTAGTAGTTTAATGGCAATGTGACGGACTAGTGATCATGAGGTTGCTGGTTCAACTCCTAGCCAGTACACTGCTAAGTAATGGGGTGTTTACACGGTGAACCAAACATGAAGCAAATGTATTGAATATACATGTGCATTGTTTCATGTTTTACTTATGAAGCATTGGCTCCTACATGAAGCAGACATAGAGCACACCTCGTGCACATGTATATTCAATACATTTGCTTCATGTTTGGTTCACCGTGTAAACACCCTGACTCTATAAAAACCGTGGGCAAGTTGTTCACGCACATGTGCCTCTGTCACCAAGCAGTATAATTTGGTACAGGTCTTATTGCTGGGAATGTAACGGCAATATATGGGAGGGGTCTGGCTGGCCTCCTCCCATATAACTGAGTTGTGTTTGCACGATCACTCAGGGCAGTGGAAACAGAGATTAGCTTGGTTACTATTGACAGCTTTTGGGAGTTTATCAATGCCATTTCAGATGGTACCATATCAGACTAGTGATGATTCGATATATTGTATTCGATATCGATATATCATTTTGTATCATCAAAAAATATAGAATTTTTTGATATATCGCGATATTTTTTATATATCATGATAATTTCGATGTATTGCGATATTTTACGCCAGAAGTTTATATTTTTATTACTGCATTACCAAAACAACGAGAATAAACGGAGAAAACGACGAACTAACCGAAGCAAACAAACTATAGTGTCGTAATTTAACGACACTTACAATAGTCTATAGTTAATTTTTAAGCTCACTGACACACTTTAATATCTATGTAAAACAAACTGCCTTGCTGAGCGTTCACGTCTTGTTCTTGTGCTTGTATAAGATTTATATACTTACTTATCATTTTAAAAAGATCGATATCGATATCGCGATATTTTCAAAACATCATATTGATATCGTATCGAAATTGAAATCCTGATATAGAATCATCACTATATCTGACCCTCTATGTACGCCTGTTCTCCCAAAATGCTCATCCCGATCCCCAAAATTTGCATCGACTGGCTGATCGCTGAAGTGGTTGGTTACTATTAACAGCATAGGTGGACATTTGCAAATGTCCACCTATTTTGCCGTCCTCTCGGATGAGTCCATTGCAGACCTTCCTTTTCCCTCCAAACTGGTGTACTCACATTTGCTGGTCTGACGCTGGTGTACAATTAGCCTTCCCTAGCGACAGCTGGGCTTGTTGTTTTATGTTGCTGTGGCTTGTCAAAATGTTTAGTGCTATGCTACTTACTGTGTATTTGTCTGTCTGTATGTCTGGTTGTATGCGTGTGCATCTTTCTGTTGGCTGTGCACAGTGTGCAGACATATCGATGACGGTTAACTCTAAGGAGGCGTACAAGATGGTGATGGGGATGTTTCACAGTGACATGCCTTCTGACGACAGTCATTCCAGGCATGAAAATGTGGACTTTGAACAGCAGTTTGCACTCGATGATGGTCAGTTGTCTTATGCTATGGTCACATGGTCAAATGCTTTTGATAGTAAACCTATCTCAATGCTACGGAGTGTCATCTGCCATATGGAATGACTCAGACACAGGTGTATGTATTCCACCTTAACTCCAGCCAGACAGGCGGTGCTCGATTTTCCTACCCCAGAGGGATGAAAGGCTGAGTTGGTTTTTTGCAGCAAACTAAGAAGAGCTGTTTATGTGTTATTTAGCTAACTAATTAGTTAGTTAGTTGTCAGTTTAAAGTCAACTTTTGACATACTTGTGATTGCTCGGATTATGTAACATGCTCTCAGTTATGCAGTAGCTCTTTTCTGCCTGCCGACAGGGATGACTTTACTTTTTGACTTAGACCCTCACCGAGCCACTTCGACCAAAGCACAACAACGCCAGTATTTTTGTGCCGGCAGCTCTGTTGTCCCCATTTGGGGAAATTGGAGGCTGTAGGGGGTTTGACTTGGTACCACAATGTAGCTGTCAGGCAACCCTATTTGGTAATTTTTAGAGCTGTCAAATTAATGCATTAAATTAAGCATAAATGCATTAATAAATTAGCGCACATTAAAAAATAATGCGCGTTAAAAAATTAACGCAGATACGTTTATGTTAATTTATTAAATTCCGTAAAGCAAAACTTCCAATATTCCGTTAAACTGCGGTTATTTCACAATCGAATGAATTCGAGTAACTAAACTGTAGCTGCCATTCTGTCACTACTGTAAATAAATAATTATTTAAATATATTATGTATAGATCTGTGGTTGATTATACATTTTAAACTGTGTTCTAACTTTTTATATTATACACTACACGCAGGGCTCCCAAACGTTGCGGGGCTCGGGGTAACTTACCCCCTACTCTTCCTCTGGATGGGCCTGGGACCTAGACCTGGATGTGTTAACAGTGCATTAATTGATGCATTAAAAAATTAACATGGTGCGTTAATGCGTTTAAAAAATTAACGCTTTGACAGCTCTAGTAATTTTGCTTCTTTAGACAGCTTCAGTAAGATGTACCATTTAGCCCCTGTACATGCGTTATGGACAGAAAGACAGCAGACTCAATTTTCTACCATCAGTGTGACGTTTAGGTTGGCTAAACAGTTTAGCTTTAAACTAATAATAGTTAGCAATGATAAAGTGAATGTATTGCAGATCAGCCTGAGCCACCAGTTGCCACTACGAGGCCATTCACAATCTTTGCTGATGAAGCTAGTCCTGATGCATCTTGGTTTGTCTCATGCACCTTTTCGTAACGGTTCATAACTTATATAAATTTGTCAAACTTTAACCTTTATTTTGATGTATATTGTTGATGTAAATAAAAGCTGTTGATTGATGGATTTATATAACGCATTAAGTTACCATTTTGATCTGTGAGTCTATTTAGTGATTTTTGTAAAAACTTTTTTACCTTTTTAATATAAATATTATTTTTATTTCATTATTACTGTAGTTTCCTGAGTTTAGATTTTTCCAAAATTTTAGCTGTGCAACAGTGATAGTAAGACTTGTGCACTTATTACACTGGTTGTGTTACCCACTAATTTGGCCAGGGTTTCTTTAAATAAAATTTTAATTAAATTTAGATGTATTTTTGCAATTTGTGAAACACGTTTTGTTGTTGATGGTTTGGCATAATTTGTAAGTAAGTAAGTAAATTTAATTTATAAAGCACACAATGTCAGCGAGAAACTCACTGAATCTGAGGCGCTGATAATATGGCTGGTTGCGTCAACAAAGTTACTCAACACTGTGGCCGGTTAGTAATTGGATGGGTGACCAGGTGGGTAGAGCTGTGCAATGAGTTGCAGTGAAAGCGATGCACTAGCTTTGGTCTCCCCACAGTGTAAACTCCACGGTTTTAGCATGTTTTGGAAAGCCTTGAAAGTCTTTGAAAAATGTGCGAATTTTGTGCCTAGAGTGAATCCTGAAACTGGTGTCTGTCTGAGGGCTAAGGAAACAGAGATGATGATTGTCCCATGGGCCTTATGGCTTGGAAAGGACGTTACCTTTTTTTCTTACATCACTGGTATGTGTTGTCTGGTTGGCTGCAGCTCTCTGGCGCCTGTGTCTGCACAGTCTGCTGAACCAGTCGTTGGGTTTCAGATCTATCAGGAGACTGGTCTGACCCCAGTACCCCTTCCCAGAACTACAGCTTTCATTGGCAACGGCTTTCCTTCCCACGCTAACAAGTGGACGATCCATGATGACAAAGAGAATCAGCAGTTTACAGCTGCTCCTGTTGCTTCAGCTGCTTGTCTAGGTCCAGCGGAAAATGAGGAACCTATGGCTGTAGATTTCGTAAGTGTGCTTTCTCTGCATGTCAAATGCTTGGTTGGCCGTCTCATTTGCACTCTCGACGCGAAAACAAAAGGGCACAGAAATCTGTGCGAGTGTACCCCCTTCCCCTCTCCCCCCCCTGCAAAGCAAGAGCAACTGATGTGCAAACTTTGAGGTCAAAAGGTGATGGCTTTCTGTCTGTCAGGGTTGCACAGTGCAGTGTATGGGTACATAGTCTGTTGGGTCGTCTCTGTTGTAGACTGCTGATGTGATGACAGATTACAATTTATTTGCTGTCTTGCTGCTGAACGTGATGCATGGCTCATTTTTCGCATCATCTCACTATGTACATTATCATACTTTATAATGCAATTTATATGTTGTACATTACAATTTGTCTTTAATTAAACAAATTCAGTGCATTAGCAAGGGAGAAGTAAGGAAGTTTTTATTTAATCCAACAACTGTTGAGTATACAATTATTAATGTCCTTGGTGGCAACAATAACTCTTGAACTGCTATTATACTTATATTATATTATACTTAGTTAGATGAAATTTTGTGCGGAAATAACCACAAGAAACCTGTTGAATTCCAAGGTTTTAGGTCAAAAGTTAGAATCACAGGACTGTATTTTTCAATACTTTGCTATTGTGAGCAGGCCCGTTGAGAGGGTGGGGTAGGAGTAAGCTACCCCGAGCCCTGCAACGTTTGGGGGCTCGTCGTCGGCCAGAAATATAAAGTACACCAGAATGTACCATTTTGAAAAGAAAAATTCAAAAAAAAATTTCCCAGAAGGGCCCTGTGAAAATGTTTAGGGGCCCCGTGAGATTGTTTCCCCTGGCCCTGCTGTGGCTCTCGACGGGCCTGATTGTGAGATAGGACCATGCTGCTGCTAAGCTGATAGCTATTGGCCGACGGTGACACCACTGAGCATAAAATATCGCAGCATGCCACGTGCGGCAGTTACTGCAGACAGATTTAGTCTTGCACAAGGCTTAACAATCTAGCGTTAAACTAACTTGGAATTTAAATTGTTGTTTGACATATTAACTCGAAATAAATAGTTATTTGATTGTGTTGAGTGCTGTGTGTGATCTAAAAGGATGTTGGCAGTGAGATGACGTTTAAACCATCGAGCAGCTCTACATGTAAATTCACGGACTTTGCCCGTCTCTACTCGACGCCGTTCCAGACCACTGCACCTCTGTTGTCTCTGCTGCCACCAGGGGATGAGTCAGTCAGTGCTATTGAACCAATACCTGTGACCACCGTGTCTGACGCCCCAGTCTGCAGCCAGCAACCGGAGCAGTTGGAAGGCTCTTCCAACAAGAATGCCATTCAGTTTCCACCTCGTCGAAGCTCGGTCTACTGCGACCAGGCCACCCATCTCAAGTAATCGTCTACTCTAGTTCTGTGTGCTTTTTAGGGCCAGTTTCTGGATCTTTAGTTAACTGATCAGTTAGTAAACCATCTGTTAATTGTAACTCGCTAGTTAAGTTTGTACGCGTTTCTGTACAAAACCTTGACTGGCTGTCATCTAACTGAGCGGTAAACTATAGTTGCTTAGCAACGATGCACACGACACTTATCACTTCCGCCTAGTGCAGGCGAGCGTCATGAATATTAATGAGCGCAAGCGCACGTTAGCCAGCCCACGAGCCAGCCAACTGATTGCAGACGGCCATTTCGTCCATTCATGAATGGGTTTTGTAGTAAAATTTGTAGCAGCAAACGTCTCCTCATGCGTTTTGAAGACATTGCTATCTGGTAAAAATCGTTCTATAGTGTCACATTCTTCAATTAACTGCTTGCAAAATGGTACAAAAGTTGCGTTATAGGTCCATGGCCACGGTCAAACTCACTTGCACAATTTCTGTAGATTTAAATTAGACATTTATTCTCGCATATATAATATGTCAATTTGAACTTCATAAATATATGAAATTAATGCGTGATTTCAAACGAAATGCGGCATTACATTACGTTATGCAAAATATTTTAATCTATCAGTGCCTGCGGTGATGTGATGTCATGACCCTAGCCCATATAGATCATGAATATTAATTTCCTAGCCGACGACGTCATCATTCTAGGCTAGGCCATTAATATTCATGACGTCTATAGGGGGTCGGTCGGCGAAAATGCAATTGGCAGCATTCGATGGCTCATCCCCGAAAACCTCCCTATAGGCGCAAAAATCTCCTACGCAAGCCGAGTTATAGCCCATCTTGTCCCAAATTTCGTTGCCATGGCAACCAGGGAGGGTCCTGGGTCTTCATACTCGGTCCATTCACAACCCATCAATGTCACTCACTGTCTTCACAAACCGACTCAAGACTTATTTGTTTGGGTAGTGGCTGCGGCATTTGTGATTTGAAATGGATGCCTATAAATTTGTGAACTAACTAACTAAATTCGCGCCATAGACCGTAAGCTAGTTCACTTTTCATCCCTGTGAGGGCAGGAGGCTGAGTTGACCTGAGCATGCAGTAGGTATGTTGTCGTTGCGTCAGTACGATATATGAGACGAGTGATGAGAGCAAGAGTAGGACCGGCAGCACGTTCTCCACGCAGGCGTCATCGCATCGGTCGACATCTTCGTCGGCTAGCAGCACTCGCAGCAGCAGCAGCAGTAGTCAGTGCGCCAACATGGGTCAGAGTGCTCAGCGCAGCTCCAGCCGGCCTACCAATACTCACAACCACTCCACTGCTATCACTGCAACACTGCCGCCTGTTCCACTCTTTGTTGATGAAGAACCAACGTCCGCGGTAAGAAAACTATGTATGTCATTTGTCGTTGGTCATTTGTTCTATATGTAAGCAGGTAAGTAAGTAAGTAACTATTTATATAGCGCAGTAACTATAACAACCTCGAATGTGCTTGATGTGCTAGTAGAACGAAAAGTACAAATGTTTTCGATGACATCTGCTCAGTGCAATTTTTTACGAATATTTCTGAAGATTTTTGTGATGATGTTAATGACTTCTAGTGCGATGTGTGCATTTTTTATTGTGTTTTATTGCAAACTTTGTGTAATTGGTGTTTATATATCCAGCATTTGCTGCCAAACGTATTCAATGAATGAGTCATGTGTCTGCAAATGTACAATGATTATCAGGATTGGGTTTTTGATTTCAAAAACCAATTTCTGCCACTCAGGAGGTTTAAGTTGGCAAAAAAACTTGGTTTAAACCAACATCGTTCGATAGGCACTTAGGGGCCATGATCCTCAGTCTTTCAGCTCAGGCCACATAATTACGCGCGAAAGCAGCTACTGCTTTCAGCGTGTCTTAGCCATTGCAATTCTGTCCATCCATCTGTCTGTTCGTCTGTCTGTCCCTTAAAGCTCATGCTAACGAAAATTTCAAAGTGATCCAGAATCCAGGATTCCTGCCGGATCACCCCCAAAGTTGAATCACTGGTAGTTTGTGCCATACTCGACATACCCTCAAAATTTCAGATAGATCCTCCATAACTTTTTGAGTTATCTTGCTAACAGACAGACAAACAGACAAACAAAAACCGGCAAAAACATTACCTCCTTGGCGGAGGTAACCACGTCTGCTGACACTTGTGTTATTTTTTCAATTTCTGTATGTCCAAAGGAGGCGCATTGCCTCCCAAAGTATTTGGAGGAGCAGTCTGCATCTCTTAATAAGTTATAACAAATTCAACAAATTACAACCTTTTATTATTGTTTTTGTTGACTTTTTGGCAACCGCTGCTTTCTCTGTCGATCACTTTGGCGCGGTCCCAGTCTATGACGTGGTCGAGAAAGAGATGGCATGACCAGACTGAAACCACACCATCTCTCTCAACCAGACCGGTGGATCAGGGAAGCGATACACATTAGAAAAGAACAAGACAAGGGGTCCTACCAACTTCCACACATCTATGACTACTTACTGTCTGCCGCAGCTATACCTTGCGGACAGTCGTTCTGATGAAGGCAGCAGCAGTTGCCAAAACGTCAACAAAAACAATAATAAAAGGTTGTAATTTGATGAACTTATTATAACTTATTAAGTTACGTTTCAACCTTAGAGTATTCAAAGACAGTCTGCATCTCTTCTCAAGTAGACGATTGGAAATGTAGATGTGGTTTTTTTTGTTTAGGCCGAGCTGCAAGCATCTTTGCGCAACGCCAGTTGTCTGACAGACAAGCAGCAGCATTTATCACAGAGTGCTATCAGATTGCAGCAGCTTGCAGCGAGTGTGGACATCTGTCATGAATCGGTCACAGATGCTATTCATGCGATTTCACTGGTGAAGCCTGAACCAATGGAAGTGGGTCCAGACGATAAGCTTTCCATCCATTCTTCCATGCAGGAAAATTCCCGCAGATTGGAGCTGGACTTTGCACCCAACGTGGCAGTCGAGGAACTAAACGCAACAATGAATCACACCATCGATATCAAGCAATATCCATTCCCCTCCGAGCCGGACGTTGACCTGCTGAATGCATCGATCATGGTAGACCCAAGCAACCCATTTGATAAAGACATGATCGCCAGAATGCTGTCAAAGCTTGCCCAGCCGTTGAGCAGCTATGAGGGTTATTACTCTGTCAGTGACAAAATGCCGAAGATATGTGCACGTGGATCTTTCCAACTTGGTAGGTTTGTTCTTTGAATATAAACTCGTAGGTTGATATACGGTATACGGAAATGCAGAAATGTTGACAGCGAAGTACTAAAGTCGGCATTTTTATGAGCTTACGTGTCTATAGCTTTTTCATTATATCTGAAGTGCCACATAGTGCTTGATGAAATCTAAACAGAAGGAAGTGATGATGATGTTGTGTGGGAAGGAAATAAATATTTGTTATGGACATACTGTGGCTCAGATTTCTGCCTGTTCTACAGCATTGCCATTGCACTTGAGTCAGTTGCAACTGAACATCATTCACTCTGATTATAGCTTCCCAAATTGCTCTGATTATCTAGGGTGGGATGTAATCATGCTGTAAATCAATGGTGTAGTGACAAATTTTAGTTCTCCATAGAAGAATTGAACGAATTTTGAAAATCGGTCAATGATTGGCAAAAATAAAAGTGCCACGTTTTTGGCCCACCGTGTAGAATCATAGAATGTGATGTAATCGTGTTGTAGTTAATTATGCAGCTTAATTTTCAACTGGGAGATTAAATCCAATACTCATGCCTGTAATTTTTTCAGTGTTGAAATTATCGACTTTTGAAAGCAGTCATTCTGCTAGTTAGTAGTGGCTGATTGATTGCACAATAATAACGGGTGGCTGGTTGGAGATGGTTTCCAATGTTGCAAGCTGAGTGACACAAGTAGTAATATTAGTCAGTTACTTTAAGTCCCGTTTTTCCATGCACATTTGATGGCCGATCAAATTGATCTCCGATCAACTTCGGTACTTGATCTGAGATCATCTCAGTAACTGTTTTTCCATCGCCAATTAGCGACTGATCGTCCATCAAATCTCTCTCATCAATTTGATGGCCGAATGTTGGCGGATCAAGTCAGATAATTGACGATTAAATGTGGCGATCTGCAGTTCGTTGCTTATTTGCACCAGAAACATCGCTTCACTTCGCCGGTCAGAATGGCAGTTCACACATTAAAATGAAGTTCCAGGCATGGCGATCAGTCACTACCCATCAATTTATACTGTGCATAGTGTTTTGTGGTGAAATAAAATGAATAGACGCTCCTGTATTGATTTGCGATAGAACATATTTTTGACAGCAGACGATATGAACAATATCGTTGATATCGTTGCTATGACGACGTTTACTGCCTATGGCGTCCACTCGCAGCGCATGCCCATTAGCACAACACCGCAGACTGAGGTCACTGTCAGCCAATCGGATTGGCATAAAGTAGGCTCAGTTGACGGCGGATCAGCAAATCGCCGATCACGTAATTGGAGATCGAAAATCCATGGAAAAACAAAACACAGTTGATCGACGATCAATTCTGAACATCAAGTTAATCGTAGATCAGTAAATCGGAGATCAAATTTGATTTGATTGGCGATGGAAAACCGGATCTAAAAGACGATTTGCTGTACAAATGTATAGGTGATGACAGCTATAGCATGCTTCGTAAACTCGGAGAAGGAGCATTTGCTAAGGTCTTCCACGTTATACCGAAGTCCACTAGTCAGTCGACGTCACAACATGGCCAAGTTGTCAAAGTTTGTATTAACTTTCTGCTGCCGTTTTCATTCTGCTCCTTTTTCGTTTTTCAGTCTGTTTTAGCTGTACACATTTGCTGTCTGTTAAGGCGTTTTTCCTGTCGTTTTGTAGCCACCATGTTGGCCACAGTAGGTCTTTTGCTAGTTTGTCTGTCTGTCTCTCTGTCTGTCTGTCTGTCAGAAGCAAGAAGGCATCAACAACACAAAATTGGTAAGAACATTCCAGCAGGCAGGATCATGGAATGAGATGATTTAAGCATTTGACAAGCAATAGTAATAGTAATAACTAGGGCCCACAGTTTTCCGTGGGTCGCGGCAAAATTTTGAGCCGAGTTGCGGAATTTGGCATTTTTCACGGAATTTTGTTCATTCTGTGGAAGTTGCAAAAATTGGGAAATGGCAACATAACTAAGTAAACTAATTATATCATGGAAAAAATCAGACCGAACTGTCTAAAACTATGAGCCTTACTAATAGCCATCGCAATACAGCACACAATCATAAATAAGCACAATTTGACTTGAGAGATTACACTTTTAAAAGGAAAAAATGATAATTTTCTTTGAATCTTGCTATCATAACTCAGCACAATGCCAGCGTTTAATAACTGAAGTTTTCTGTCACAACAGAGTTCAGTTTACTCACAAACGTATAGTCGTTGGTAGGCACGGAACTCGAACAATTTTGCCGTAGTGAGATGCGGAATTTGGCAAAAATTTGCCATGGAAAACCATGGGCCCTAGTAATAATCTTGGCAATGTATGTGTATCATCGTGACGGTTTGGGTTTGCTTTATGGAAGGGCCGCCATGGCGAAAGCCGTCTTGTCCTACAGGGACACGGCGGCTTTCGCTATGGCGGCAGCCGAGCGACTGAAGACCTCGGCCGCAGCTTCACGGATCGCCAGTTGACCAACTAACTCCTCAGGTCTAAGTAGACCGTCACGTGCAGCTGTTGACAATTTTTGTAGTTATAGGCACCGCCGTCAAACTTACTACCTATATTGTACACTAATTTTCACATCAATCTTTGAAAAATGCAAGCCCTGACCCTAAATTCTAACCCTAATCTTAACCGTAAGTGTAAGCGAAAATCCTAATTTTAATATTAAGCACAAAATCGTACTGTATTAGGCTGGTAGTGCGGCGTAGTTGGTAACTCGTTTTGGCTAAAACGAAGTTACTCTATGCCGGGTCCGGTTAATACTGCGACAGGTGACTGCCTGCGGGCAGGTAAACCATCTCGGTGCGAAGCCTGCCAGCTAGGTCGACTCAGCCTTCTACCCTTCGTGGGACGGTAAAATGAGGAGTAACTCATTTACATGAGTTACGGAAGGTGGGAACCTTGGTACAGCTGACTGGGGTTGCCTAGCCGGCCGCTGCACCAGCCTGTGTCTGCAGGCTGCACACGGTGGTCGTGCGGCAGGCGGCTCTGGTTAGTGACGAAAGCGCATTAGAGGCGTGTTTGCGACGATGCGCTATACAAATTGATGACCTTTACTTTTTTTACTGCATTACACGTGAAATTGTCGCCCCCTAGTGAATGTGAATGTAGAGCATAATGATGCATCTGGCGACGTGAATTTTGCTATAGTGGCCCATCACCGTCATGACACTGTGGCTGTGAGAGTTCACATGGTTCAGTTGATTGAATGCACAGCAAGCAGTACCGGGCATCTACAGACTTTTTAGCTCAGCGAATTGGCTGACTGAGACAGATTAGAAAGTGACGTCACTACTACACCATGCTTATAATGTTCGCTCAGATGCCTAGGAGACAGCTAGGCTTTTTGTTTTAAGTCACCATCATCCCCCAATATTGGCTTGATGCCACTACTAGTACAGGCTGACTGTGTGGTGAAACCTCCAGCCTGTGTATGACAGGTGCAGACGCCAGCTTGTCCGTGGGAGTTCTACATCACTCGTGAACTGAATGCCAGGCTGTCCAGTCTTCAGTCGGATATTGATGTGGTCTGTTTATCGTCATTATTATATGCTGTGCACTTTTCTACTGAACATTACTTTGGCTTATTTGTGGTCCTTGAATTAAAGGTAGGTATTTTCAATATATTTTACTAATTGCCAAAAAGCTTTTGAATCCTGTTTCCATGGATGGATCTGTACGAAATATAGTTTGGATGGTTTCGTTGATTTTATTTCATTTTGTTTTTTGGTTTTCTCCCATGGGAAACTATAAGGTCAGTCACTTGTGATAAAAACTGCTATGAGAATTAGGATTCAAAATATATAGTGGTTTCTCTCAAAACCAAATTTATAGACGGTGAGTAAAATTGTTGCAGTCTGTTGAGTGTATTTAGTCAATCGCAGTTTTTTCTTGAGACAGAAGTGTGCTAGTTATCATTGTGTGACTGACTAAGTGCATTGTTGACAGAGGTCTTGCTTCATGTTCGTTAACGAAGCATATTTCTTCCGCAATGGAAGCTGTCTTGTCTATGACTATCATCCCCACGGAACTCTAGTTGTGAGTTATTTGCCTCAGTTGAGTTTATCACTGAATCCATCAAGTATGGTTATTGCAGTGTATTGTTAGATTGTTGATTCATCGTTTTGTGCTGTTTTTTTTTGCATATGTCTTGTCAGTTAAGTTGCCAAAAGTCGATTTTTTTTACTCCACAGTACACGTTTGTATTCAGTTATTAGCTGGTATTATTATTATTGGTATTGTACTTTTCACTGTGTTTTTAACTTTCTAGGAATAATTAACAATAATAATAACTAGAAACCACTCAGCAAGGATTGTGTTTTATTCGTTGGTGTGAGATGGCCAATCAAGAATTGAGTTTGCTTATCTCAGTTTAATTAGACTGTATATAAAAATTATTGTATGATACCTAATGCTGATCAACTTGTTTCGAGTCTACTCAAAACTTGACTGGTGAATTTCCTCGCTTTAATCTCAAATTTCAAGAGGAGGAAATTGTGTGTGCTAAAAATTTTAATTTTGCCCCTAAACGTTTCCAAAATAAGAGGTTTTTCAGCCCCAAATTTTGCATTTTGGGGCAAAAGTTTTTGTAGAGTTTTCTGACAGCCCAGAATCTAGAGGAGCAGGGGCCCGCCCCAGGGCTGCTAAAAGTCACTGATGATGTGTGACTGACTGAAGGATCTGGTGAATGCGTGCAAGCGTCGTGGCGAACGGCTCGAGGAGTGGTTTGTCATCTTGCTGACAGTGCAGTTGATTGAGATGGTCCATCAGATGCATCGGTGTCAGATCATTCACGCCGACTTCAAGCCAGACAACATTCTCATCACTCAGCTGTGAGTTCACTGCACAACACTCTGCTACTGTTTCACGCTGACCACTTACCTTGTAAACCCCGGAAAGTCTGTCAAGGAATTTCAAATTGGTCAGAGAAAATGAAAAAAGTCAGGGAAAACTGGTAGATGAGATTAATCAAAGTATAACCATTAGGCATATTTGCACTATATACACTGTGTTTCAAAAAAAACGGGCACCCTTTTTATTTCTTTCATAATTCACTCAAATGATGATCAATTTACACGAAATTTTTACCAGATGTAGCTGAAGAAATGCTAATTCAAAATATATGGACAAAATATGGCTGTTAGTTAAATATTCTTTGCTAGTTGTGATGTAATGCTGACGTCATA
>Ga0209367_1006229_pt1 | contig 16531 bp, 8 predicted proteins | sample WorMetLIZISLAND2_FD_187412 | JGI IMG/M metagenome (GOLD analysis project Ga0209367, IMG submission 187412) | Marine gutless worms symbiont microbial communities from Max Planck institute for Marine Microbiology, Germany - Olavius geniculatus... ... | reverse complement strand
CTGTCGAACGAACTCACCGATTTTGAATATCTTCATCCGTTCTGGAGATATTCGCCGCCAAACTTCGAAGTCGACCGAAATCGGGCCAAATTTTGCATGTTTTTGGCCCCTAAAAATTTTTTGTGGAGGCTCCCCCAAAATTTTGGACCGGAATTATAAAATTGAACGCAGCACCGAGCATCGTGCAAAATTTCGCGCCGATCGGCCGACGGAGCTCGGAGATCACGCGGCGAAAAAAAAAAAAAAACCACAGCAAAACAGAAGTCCTTCCGAAAACTATGGTTTTTGGGCGGACTAAAAAGCCACATGCAAATCAGTGAACTGAAAATCTACCAATTTCGAGCTACGAAAACTTCTCCAACACCACAGTCTATGAACTTTTTGTATTCATGAGCTATTTTATCATTCAGCTAGCTGTAATAAAGTTCGACCCCTGCAGGGGGAGTGCAATAAAATATGCATGGGGTTTAATCGCAGAGGGGGTGCACGGGCCCCTGTCAGCTCCCGACTAATAACTGACATAGAGACGAGGATGGACGTACGACTGTAGAGCGCGTTCACCAAAGAACTCGCCGCGTTCCAGCGTCCGAATCAGCGTCTCGACTCCTCCCTCATCCAGCGACGAGCGCGTTACTTTTACCTGCCGACCAGCAGTAACACAACGTAGGCCTACATTATTAGCAGCGTACAATAGAATCTTCATTCAATAACGCGCATACGTTACTCGGTCTGCTGCCCTATTCCTGTACACGATGCTCAGAACTTACAAGGGGCGTTCAAAAAGTTTTGACTCGACATACTAGACAACAATTTTTGCCACAATCTGTACATCAGTGGAGGAAATTGTTATTTAATACGTCGAGGCTCAAAACTTTTTGAACGCCCTCGTACTATCAGCATCTTCAGTAATATTTTCATGCACGCCGAGATGTGGACTGAGAAAAAACTTAAAATTCTATATTTTGCACGACGGAGTGAGAGATTATTCTATGCACTTATTCATACTGCAAAACTGTCGGGAGTTCTATAGAAATAAACGATAATGTCTCCGTATAAATTTGCTGTCTAGCCTACTGTTTCTTGGCTGACAGAGTTTGACTGATCTAGCCAACAGGAACAAAAGGGTAGGGGCCTATATCAAACCAACGGAATATCTTTGGCGAATATTCACGGTAGATTATAGTAGTCACATAGGCGCTGACTCTCAAATTAAAGACGGTCAAGCAAGTAGGCTGTAAGATTGCGACATCTAACAGATAACGGTCTATAGACTTGACACCGCAGACTTGCATGCCGAGAATAGCCGGTCAAAGTCGATACAGAATTAACGCGGTTGCAGCTGGCGCATAGATAAACCGCCCAACAATCGAAAGCAATCTCCCGACCAGCTGCGCTGAAAGCCGCAGCAGAATGAAGCTTGGCGACTGAAATATTTCCTCTTAAATAAACCCGCATGGCCGACACCTTTTAGATATTATCTGCTGTTCGTTTTTTTATTTTTCAGGCCAACCTTTAAAGTATAAACATCGATAATAACGTATAAGTCAAAAATGCATTTCTACGGCCATACTGTTAAGTCTGTAACTTTAGTTTAACTGACCAATTTTCGAAACACTGATTTTGCCTGTAGAAATATTTTGCTATGCCACAACCCTAATCCCTGACACAGGCCTACAGGACCAACTAGATTTTTAACAGTGGTTGTTGGAATATATACCTTTCCTTTAGTGATAATGTAGAACAAATCTCCCCTGGCAAACTGTCGAATGATGTACGCTCCATTCTCATAGTGAACCTGTGATGCACATGAACACATCATGCAATATAAATTATACAGCCATCACGCGGCAGTGGCATGACTCTTTCGCTGTTTCAGCATCTCGATTAAGATGCTCAGAGCAAACGAAACTGAAATAAACTGAAATCAAAAATAAAACATGTCGCCAAAGCATTGAAACTGCAGAAAAAGTATAAGTGACTAAAGTCAGTTGGTATCAAACGAACTCGCTTCCTTTCTAATTGCTAAATCAGGGGGACAGCAGCATTTTGCAATTGCGTGTTTTGGTTAAAGGGGAGGAGAAAGAGTCGGGTGGGTTGATCCCCAAATCTCCTTTTCCCGTGGCGGTCACAGACCCCAGAGACCCCCATTTGACACAATGTGTCCTTGAACCCAGAACTGCACCTGTCAAATGGCATGCGCATCCGTTGAACGGTTTACGCAGGGCGCACGAATGTGACAGACGTCAGACAGACCACGCCACGGATAAATGGGTAGCCATAGGCGAAATTGATTGCGCTAGAGCAATTTTGCACAAGCAACAAAGTCGTTAACCTACCTCTTCAAGAACGTCGGCCAAAGTACTCAATGTTTCAGGCTTCAGAGTTTTTAACGCAGGGACGCTACAACATTACATACCAGCAACTCTTGCGTGACAGACAGTAACTGACGGCCGACAAGAAATTATCATAACATATAAAAATGCTCATGTTTCCTACCAAAGATTCAAAATAGAACGTCATACAATAGTGCTATACTGCAAGACTCTGAGTACGTCAGGCTTGTTATACATTTAAATGTCAATCAGAACAGCAAATATGACACTCACTCACTCACTCACTGCTGTGCGAATAGGGTGTTTACACGATTGAGCAAACATCGAGCTGCTAGCTCGACGTTCTATGGTAATTAGCATACTAATTAAAAGGGCGGGCGGGTTGTAATTAGAAGGCCTATATAACATGTGATTAGCTGTGAGCTAAGAGCCCAAGCCTAGGCCTACATTTGAGCAGGGAGTGGGGTTCCAATAGGCATGCTTAAGCCAGCTCGATGTTTGCTCGATCGTGTAAACACCCTTTAACCGGCTGTGGGTCGTAGCGCCCTCCAGACAGACCGATTGTCAGCGACAGTCCATTCCATGCAAGTCAGTGGCAGTGAATCTGGTTTCTCGCATGATCTGACTCGTCCATGTAGCCCGTGGTCTCCGAGCTCGACGACTCCAATCATGGTGAGGCTTGGCTTCGGATTCAGTCTTCACAGCAAGCTTCGGAGCCATGTGCGCTGGTGTGCGGTCAGGCAGACGACGAATGTGGCCGAAGATGGAGTAACAGCGAGCGGCTATGGTGCTGAGAATACTCGGGAGGTTCGTGCTTTCGGCTACCAACTGGTTATCTCCGCCAAATGTAAACGTAGTGAACATTGGAAAAGATTATGAGATTGGTCGTTCTATCCGTCGTTGTGTCCGTTGTTTCGTGTTTGTGTGTGTGTGTACATGTACTTTGAGTCGCCATATATCCATAACGGTGCCAGATAGACGCACGGTCACAATGTAGTATCAGTAGTAATAGTTGTTGTAATGTTTAAATTACTTCACTTGGCGGAGATATGCACTCTTATGGAGTGTTTACACGATCCAGCAAACGTCCAGCATTAGCAATTGTATTTTGAATACATTTGCTGGAAGTTTGCTGGATCGTGTAAACACCCTATTACGAGCGCCTTCTAGTTGGTGATGAAATCGTTCCGTCTAATGCCATGAATGCGGCGTTGCCTGCAGTCTGCGCGAGCCTTCTTTCAACAATGTCCAGGTTTCGCTGCTGTGAAGTCCTACTTCTAATACACCTGTACTGTATATCCTCAGCTTGGTAGCAAGGCTCAGCCGGTTTTGACGTCACACTCGATCTAATTGACCCATCATCGATGATGCTATGACACCTGACTTCTTTTTGTTCGTAGATGCACATGACAGATGTAAAATAATCCCACGAAAATATAAAATAACCAACTTTGAAGTGTAAAGTAAGTGTGTAATTCTAGCAGAATGGACAGCAGCATAGCTCGTAGAAACCTCTTGAGAAAGTCGACATGATCGGCATGCTTCTGCATTCCGGTGCGCGTCAAGATTGTTTTGAACACAGAACGATCGATCGCCCACAACTTGCACTGCGTCAGAGCTGTGCATCAGAACCGTCATCCATTAAATAGTAGATACCGCACTGCTGGAGTGGCTAAGCGAGTACGCAGTACGAAATTACCACTAGAGATAATGCGGTTATGCGGGTATCGTACTGAAACCATGCTCAGATCGCATGAACTTCACCGTCCTTTGCTTTACGATGCACGACTGTAGCCGAAAATTGTGAAAAAAGAAGCCTACCAGCGCAAGCGGAGTGTTGTTTAAAACTATTTCAGTCATAGAAACGTGAAAAATCGGCAGGTAACCCTATCTCTATAGCAAACTTTTTAGGTTTAGCCCAGTCTATCTGTAGTAGATTTTTTATAAGTAATTTTTTCTTTGCATTTATTTGTTTCCACTTTCAAAGGGGATTGGAACTTGGAAGGCGCAAGAGCCCAATACTTGGCACAGGCCCTTTACTGGACGGTCAGTGCACGTTGGCGAGCATAATAAATAATCATCATCATCATCATCGTTTTATTACGCCAAAAGCCGTGGTTAAAATGAGACTGCCCTATGTCAATATTTAATACCGTACTTATTGGACGACTGGCAAGGTGACTGACGTATAACTAGAGCCTCTCTCGCTGTCAAGTACCGCTTTAACCACCGACCAAAGGTGGCAGCATACGCACGTGTGCGAGCAGACGCATGTACAGTACACCAGTAAAGCCTATTATAAATGCTCACACATAGCACAGTAGTTCTGAATAATACCCCGTTTACACGATCGAGCAGACATCGAGCAAACGTCGAGCAAACATCGAGCTGGCTCGTCCAGCTAACATATAGCCAGCTCGTCGAGCCAGCTTGATTGTGTAAATGAGGTATAAATGTAGGCCTACGCTACAGCAAAACATGACTCAGGAGCAGTTGAAAAAAAACTTCTTAGATCAGACTCTTGACGTTTTATTCTATAATTGAACATAAAAGAAAGAGAAACAGACAAAAAGACAGACAGAGCAGCCACTAACGCACCTTGCACGCTTGCTGTACGTGTGCAGTTGTAGAGAATCGCCAGTTCGCCGAACACTTTGCCCGCCGACATGACCGACAACTTCTGACCACCTTTCGTAACTTCCAATTCACCATCTGTCAATCACAACCAACGCAAAGTTTTAAAAAAATTCCAGAAGTCTGAGTTGATGCACCAAAAAGTAGCATAACAGAGCGGGCCAGCTAAAGTGAAGCCACTTTTGTTTTTTTTGAATAGCTCCGTGAAACATTTGGTCGATTTTAACAATTTTTGGCACGCAACATCGTGAAACAAAACTTGACGTAAATGACTATAGCTTTGCCCACCTCACTGCAATACTGTCGCTACACTACCTTGTGAAATGCAGAGGTCGTAGTTTGGCCGTATAATACAACAATGAATTCAATGAATAGTAGCGCCTGCTTCGGCTCATAAAATTACTGAGATCACAAATAATGACGATATCGAGTGTAAAATGCTTGGCGTCAAAATCAGTCTGAGCGGAGAACACTAAAGATCAATCACGATTTCTTTCATAGCCTATATTTACAGACCTCCTATCTCTCACTGAAGTGTCTGGGGTGTTATAAGTGCCCATAATCTCACTCCACTCACGCATGACCATTGATAGCGTCTCCCACGTTTGTATATCACACATGCGTCCATGCAGGCAGAACACGCCGTCGATCACGGCCACGAAATAAGTTCGCTTCAACACGGTCTAGGATGTATTATGCCTAGGTACATTCGCATAGACCGTGTCGAAACCTATACGTAATAAATGACGATGATGATAACGGAAAGACCTTGCAGGACGTATAGGATGGAGCCGACGTCGCCCTCTTTGATGATGACGCTGTCCTTCTGGAACGCGACCGGATACATACAGTCCACGATCTCACGCAGCTGCGAGTCTTCCAGCTTCTGTAGGAAATCATTGTCGAGTATCGCTTGACGGATCAATGCACGAGCACTGCACACGGCATTCGATGCACAGTCTTAAACACACAGCAACGGCTATGTAAAACGTAAAACGTAGTCTTTCCTGCACCACGATAAGGCCCATACAAGCGGCGCGGCTGATCGCCGTTTCCTTAGCCCTCAGCCGGACATCAGTTTACACTGCGAGACCACGTACATGGCGCGGTGTGCCTGCTTATGTCCCAGCTTTCGCTTGTATACAATGCGCCTACCCACGGAGGGATGGCCAGGCTGAGTTGACGTAGCTGGCTAGTTACTACCCGCCCGGCCGCCGACGATCACCCATCCACGTACTAACCGGGCCCAGTGTTAATTAACTTCGTTGATGTGATTAACGGACTTTGCTACTCAACTAACCCCCACCGCTATGTGCACACACTTAGACCTATGTCATTATCGACGTCCATCAAAGCGGTCAGTAGCAACCGATATCAACCATAACAACCATGGCCTAAACCTAACGCATCATTTAACCGTTACTAACGGCAACGCAGATTAGACCTACCGCGTAAAGATTGTAAGTCGTCAACGTGACTCACTTCACCCTCTCCCCCTCAATTTAAAGCACTCGTCTAAAGTATTAAACCCTTTGGAATTTCTGAAAGGTAGGCCTACTTCGCTCTCTGAAAACTGGATCACTGCATCCTATTAAGTCATAAGCTAAATATAATCCAGCACGGGACAAAAACACACAGTCTGATTTGTCGTCTAGGTAGCTATGAGGCCCATCGCACGCTGTGGTGACACGCGTTACGACGTTTGGCGCTTTTTTGGTAAATTTACTAACTCGGATTCATGATTGTAGCCTTCAACTGACTCAGCCAGGCCCGGCTCGTGGCCCGGGCTGTTTAGCCGTGATCAGATCTGACCGGTTCATAGCCGTTTAATTGGCATAGGTCATGCATGTACGTACAGCTTAAACACATATCTATATGCTACAGAATCGTCGCACAACACTATATTATGGAGCGCCTACATAGCAGTGTGCAGTAAAACAAGAAGCTCAGCTTGAGCTAAGGCAAACAAGAAATTTGAGCTAATGCTCACGAGACGCGCGAAAGCCTATGGCAGTTCCGGTTCAGTAGTTCAGCTGAAAATTGGAGTGTTTACGCTAAGTTAATATACAAATACCAAATTTTCTATCTGGATCGCATAACTATAGTTCCGTGGCGCCACCTTGTGAGTGATATAGACTTGTGTCGCAGCCCGAAATCGCCAAAAATCCATAAAACCCTCTATTTTGGCGTTCAAGGTCATTCAAGGTCATTGAATTCGGCGCCAATCGACAGCCAGTGTACTACTTCCTATTAGTGATTAATAGTAATGTAAGCCCTATCTCGCACCGTTACTGAGATACAGCGACTTATTGGCCAAAAATCGCAAATTCTGCCCACCCCCTCTCATTTAGCGCCCTCGTTTGGGGTGACCCCCTTCGAATTTATGGTTTTTATGGTTCCTGAAACTAGAGTCTTTCAGGCAGCCGACGGTGAAGATTTGGAGATCCTAGCTTACACCGTTTTTGACTGATCCACCCGTGTGACAGACGGACAGACAGACGGACAGAATTGCGATGGCTAAAACGCGCTGAGCAACTGAAAATTATTCATAAAACATTGTAGTAATTTACAGCATACATAGTTCTACAAGCAAATTCTGACTGAGCAACAGGCGACGTGTATAATTAATACACGAACCCTTGATCCTTGTAGAACTTCTGACACGGTTGGCCGTCGCATTCTGTGTTGCCGCTGCGACTCGAGTGCGACGACGGTGGCTCAGCGGAGATGCCCCAGGCCCGCTGCTGCTTCCGACTGATGGGCAGACGCCGGTCGGCAGGCCTGGCGTCCCGGCAAACAGCAGCACGCTCTTGTACTTGTCCAACTGACTCAGCAGCTCGTTGATTCGAGTCTCCTTCTCGGCGTTCAGTCGCTCCAGTTCGACGATTTGCGCATCGCGCTGACGGACCAACTCTTCCAGCGCCTCCATGATCGGCGGCTTGACGAGCGACGTGAGAGTAGTCAGCAGTGAGGCGACAGAGAGAGAGAAACAGCGCGCGTGCTCTGTGAAGCTGTGCCGGGCGAGCGACCGACGATTACGCACGTTCTGCTCACGTGTCACGGCGCGCCGGCAACAGCTGAGCGATCAGCCCCGCGACCTTTCTACCGACGACCGACCGACCGACCGACCGAGCTCATGTAGGCCCTAGGAGGCCCAGATACCGCGCAATCGCGTTCACTGTCACACAGAACGGTGGTTAGACCTACATCACGCTCTCGACGCTGCACCGTATCGTCTGTAGTCCGCGATTGCGCTAAATCGATTACGGCGTTGCGTAAAACAGTTACTTTTTACGTACGCAGTTCCGAAAACTCTGCTCGGCTCGCAGGCCTCGATGGGCAGACGCTATAGTAGTTTAGTGTTCAGTGCACGGCCGGCGCTGACTCGTTTTATTTACGGCTTGCTGTTGTTGCTTGCTGTATTTCTCCTCTGCCCGACGTGGTGTGGTGGTATATACTGACCTACATAGACGCCAGGGCGGCGGGCCTAGTATACACACGGCACGCCATTGCTGAGCCGAGCCTAGGCGCTGTACGCCGCAACTACGACGAGGACGACCTGGGGCTGTGGGGCAGACTCAGACCGACTGACTGGCGTGCGTATAGATATGATTGCAGTGCAAGGCGGGCGTGCCGCCGCCGAGCAAGGCCCCCTCCCGTCTACTCTCCCTGCAGTGCTCCTGAAGTTGGCCCTTCGCCGCCGCGCGTAGGCCTACGCCGAGCAACTAGGACCCGGGATGACACCGTAGCTTGTCAGCCCCAGACTTGGAATGCTGCTGAGTAGCTGCTGCAGCAGCGCTGCATGGTCAAGTGACGGTACTGAATATGCCGTCTTAAAGTCCACTGGCGGGTGGCGGGCGTTGGCGTCATCAGTGCTCGGTTGCTCGGTAAAAGTTCTAGTTCTTGGGAGGCCAAGGCATAGCTATAGGACACCCGTGACCGCTGCCGCGGTGATATGGGGTCAGTGAGTGCAGAAAGTCTAGTGTGGTTAATATGGGGCGGTGGTATGTCTGCTTGCTGTTGCTGCTGCTGCACCGCGGGGTATTGTTCGGTACAGTGAGCGATTGATGACCGCATAGTGCGCTGCGGTATCATTAGCTCATGACAATCTGCTGCCACTTAATTCTGCTTCTGGACACTCGACTCTGCTACAGCGCTGCTTGCACGAGTCAGTCTTGCAAATGTTAATATCAAATTTATGCTAACGAGAAAAGCACAACGAAATGTAGACCTGTCTACACTTAGGCAGGCCAGTACCCCGTTTACACGATACAGCAAACGTCCAGCAAACTTCCAGCAAATGTATTCAAAATACACGTGTTAATCGCTCGATGTCATCGGACGTCGGAGGGCAGGTGTCCAAAAAATTCCCAATTGCTTCCAGTTCCCCACCAACCGTCGCGGCTGATAACATTTACAAAGTGTCGACAGAAACGCTAAATTTGCAGGACTAGAAAATGGTAAACCTGCAGCCTGCATGAGACATCAGAATGCGACATTTCTATAGAACGAAAGGGAAAGTATTTTAACGCGTAAAGTTGCGCAGAGGTGACGTTCAGTTTAGTTCAGTTGTCGACATCAAGTCGTAGAATGATGATGCAACTGTGAGTGTGAGTACCGGTAGGCCTACTGATCGTTGTGATGTAATGAAGCGTCGCTGCCATCTGACACGTGCTGCGGATCGACTGTCGCAGAAATGGAGATGCATGGTTGCCCTATCTCAGTAGGCCTACTGTGGAACTCCGAAGAACTTCAACGTGTTTATGTAACATGATTGCGTTACTTTTTGCCGTATTTTTGTGCTTGCTTATATTTAATGTACACTAGCCGTCGCCAAATTCAATGATTTCAGGTAGTTTACAAGATGTGTGAAATTAATAACGCCTGCAAAATAAGTGCGTGGAACACTTCCTTATTCTCATGAAGATCTGTTGAACCGTGACAGTAAGCCTAACTGTGTGTCGTATAGGCCTATTGTTCTACACGCATTGACCTCAGCCCAGGCCTAGCTTGCGGACAACGTAGGCTACACGTATAGGCCTGCCAAGTCATAAGTATAACACACTACATAAGCTAATTTGTGGGCCACCGGAGCATGTTTTGTTGCGTCGCACGCTTCATGGAACACGCAAGTGCTGTACCGTGGTCTGCTAATGCTATAGATAGGCTATACCTGTAAACAAGCTCGGTCATGCAAATTGCAAGCCAGCAACTGCGTTCAGCAACTTGTTCCCGTGTGAGGTTTTTAAGATTTACACAAGTAATTTGAGCAAAGCTCATGAGCAATCGTAGGCCTATACAGCATGCAATAAAATATTTATGCATTTTGAAGGAGTACCCAAACTTAAGGCCTCCGTACGAAAGACTCTTTGAATTTGAGGTCGAAATTTAGATTGTTGAAAATTGAAGTTCTATGCTAAAAATTTCATAGGCCTACCAGGTTGTCCACTGTCCAGGTTTATCTCCAGCCATTTCGGCGCAATTTACTCTTGAAATGTGCACCACAGCCGAAAATTGCAAAAAAACACTAAAATCTCCTATCGTTCAAGGTTCAAGGTCATCAATGTTGACACCATTCAGCTTGTCACTATTGCTTGTTATGATAAGCAGCACGTACGGCTGTGCCATTATACAGGGTGGGCCAAAAAACGTGCCACTTTACTTTTGTCCATATCTTCGCCAATAATTATTCATCGATTTTCAAAATTCATTCACTAGACACTCTGCAAACAATTTGCGATAATGTGATTATTATAGATCCCACCACACCGTAAATGCGTCTCTACACTACCTTGCAAAATATCAATGAAACGTGCATACATAACAATAATAACCAACAATTTGGTAGAATTGAAAAAAACACGTCAGACCAACATTGCAGGGAATGGTCTGTATGACACTAGACTGTGTGGGTATAACACAGTCTAGTGTCATACGAATCATTCATCGCAATGTTTGTCTGAAGCGTTTTTTTCATTTACCTAAATTTTTGTTATTATCGTTAGTTTTTGCTTACATTTACATTTCACAAGGTAGTGTAGAAACGCATTCACCCTGTGGTGGGATATATAATCGCATTATTGCAAATTGTCTGCAGAGTGCGCCAGTGAAAGAATTTTGAAAAGCGGTCAATAATTAGCGAAGATATGGACAAAAGTAAAGTGGCACGTTTTTATGGCCCACGGTGTATATCTGCAACTGTTTTCACGTCTGGATAAGTCTGGAGCAGAACAATATCGACAATGCTGTCAATGCACGTAGAAATCATCTCTTTGCCTGCGTTTGCACAATGTGCCGACATTTTTAGCAATTCTACTGCAGACAGTTGAAAAGGGAACAATTAGATGAAATATCAGCCAATGTGTCAACAATGTTAACAAAATGAGTTTCTGTGCATTATTTAGATTAAGTAAAAATACCACACTGGGTAAAAATGTAATATTTCGTTGGTTCTGCATTCCCTTGGTAGTGCAGAAACAGACGATGGGTGAGGTGGAAAACTAAACTGTTGTTTGATGGCTAGTTGTTGCAGGAATATTCGTACCAAAAACTATTGAAATCTTATAATTCTTCTTCAAGTTACAGTCGAAAATGTTCAGGATGTTTTTTGAGACAGTGTAGTAGAAAGAAATTGCATATGTGCTCAGAAGTGTTTTTGCATACAAGTCTCTTGGCGTGTAACATAGCATGTGTTTGCAGTCAGTCCAATGACATGTTAAGTCAAAATTTGTAAACCTAATTTCACTATTTTTGGCAATTAAACTATTTAGTTGCTAATGAAAAAAATAATTAAACAACTGTTGTTACTTAATTTTATTTCGATCAAATCTACTGCCGTAAGCGAAACAGACTAAGTAAACTATTAGTCCAGTTAGAAACTGTTCAGTACTAAACTTTAGCACGCCGCTGCTTGTTAGAAACATTTATAGTTCAGTTTTTATTCGTACGACTAATATTGCTACCGTACGTTCACTGCAGTCATTCCAACGATACCGTAGGCCTGAAAACTTGTAAAATTGCTTGTGCTACTTTTAAAAAAATTAAACTGCTGCAATGCTAACAAAAAGTAGTACTTAAACTACTGTTTCAAGTTTCAACTGAACAACTTTTATTACAATCAAACTACTGCTGTAACTGAAATAAACTAACAAAACTATTAGTTACTAAATTGTAAAAAAATTAGAACATAACTTCTTTTTTAGAAACGTCGTTTACAGTACTTCTTTATCGACATGGGGGTATTTAATGCTAAATGTGTTGTTTAGCAGGGGGGATTCTGACTGGGGTTATTTTATCCAGGGGGATTTTGTCTGTTCACCTACGTAGCCTGACTTTTAGGCCTAACCCACTCATGCAGCCAGAACATTCAGAACTTTTTGCCGATTTCGCTAAAATAACCAAAGTTCGACGTTCACTGTCGTTCTCCGAGCCGAGTCCAACTAGTTCATTATAACCTATCAGCAGTTTCGACATTGTCTCAATCAAAATTCCAATGGTTATGGAAACAAGAAGTTGTCATGAATGTACCCGTCCATCAAGCTGCCAAGTAAATTTGCCGACGTCATAAACCTTCGCAAGTGGCTAATTTTCTTGCAGTTAACTGCAAAAAAATGTTAGTAAAACTGGTGACCCAGACCTTGTGAATGTGAAATGGGAACTGAAATACTGGTTATAGTCTAGAGATCGTTCACACCAACTGTTGTGTATTTTTCAACGGCTTCTTTTCGAGTTGGAAGCGCGGACGTGACAGATGGACAGGCAGACTGACCGGATGGGGAAATGTGTAGCGCAGCCCACAGAACGGCCGCTTAATGACATAAGACTAGTAGTTAAATTTTCGCTAACACTCTACTGTAAAACTTACTGTCAAAAATACTTGTACGGGTCGTAAGACAGTAATCATAAGTTCACAACTTAGTTCCACTGACATCTGGCACTGGAGGCATAAATACAAAATCCATTTCGTGAAACGTCAAAACTAAGTGTTTATTAGCTTCCACAGATAATGATGGTAGATAATGCTTAAACAGATTACATATAACACTAAAACTACACTATAAAACTACAGCAGCCTACAATAATAGGTGCTAGCTATTAATGCACCGGTACTGTGAATCGTGATAAAACCACAACAGGTTTTGCAGTAACTATGCCTCGAGATACCAGCACCAGTGTAAATTGTACCAGTGTACCAGTGTAAATTGATCATCATTTGAGTGAATTATGAAAGAAATAAAAAGGGTGCCCGTTTTTTTGAAACACAGTGTACATCACCAGTTCTTGAAAAAGAATAAGAAGTATTTACTAATGAAAAACCTAATACAGAGGCTCAAATTCCCATTCGAAATACACCATCCACCCTGCATACAATATCATATACGATAACCCACAACATGCAATAATGTAATACATTACGCTGCTAAAGCTACCATAACTGGTAACAAATAAAATATAAACTGATTATACAAAGTCCAAGTATGTAAAGTTAATGCACTAGATATGAAGAAAGTCCACAGCAGACAGCACTGATGTAACAAATAAGTTCCAAATGACAAAAGTAAGAAAGAAATGGACAATGAAACATGGCTCAAAACACAGCTAACAAGAAGGGGTGCTCTGATTCAAAGATAGGAAGAAGCATTGAAATGAAAGATGCATATCTAATTTCTTATCTGAACTGGTTAATAGTCGCGACAAGGGAACACCAGATGAGAAGCGAGTAGACCTACTAGAGAAGAACTGATACTAATCAAAGACTGCACATGCAAGGGAAAGGATTTTGTATTCGATGTGTTCATGTATCATAAAGGTGAATGCTTTTCATAAGCCAACTAATAGCTTAGCAATGTCTAATTCAGCACAACGCTCAAAGGCATGTGGTCTTAACAGAGAATCAGTTCAGTATCTGATAAACACTGCAGTCTTCAAAATGTCGCATTAAACCTGCTCCGAGCAGACAAAAATGAACAGGGTATCCCTCATGCAATGTCTACTACTGCTATAATATTTGACAAATATTACCAAATATACTTCTAACTGATTAAAACAAGTAATTTGAGCAAAGCTCACGTGATGCGCAATAGCAGCAGTCCTGCCACCTTGGCAATCAATGTAGAGCAATAAAACAATAATGCGTCTTGAAAGAATACTTAAATTTGAGGCCTCCATACAAAAGACTCCTTGAATTTGAGAGATCGAATGTTGAAAATGTACGTTCTATGCTAAAAATTTCATATGCAGGTTGTCCAGGTCTATCTCCAGCCATTTCGGCGCAATTCACTGTTAAAACGTGTGTCACAGCCTGAAATCATGAAAAATCCACTAAAAACCACTATTTTAGAGGTTCAAGGTCATCTATGTTAACACCCATAAGAAGCTAGTCACTAGTGCTTGTTATGATAAGCAGGATGCCTGTGCCTATCTGCAACTTTTTTCATGCTAGATGAGCCAATATCAGTAAAATAACCACTTTTATACCCTTATTTGACGTTTGCATGCACAGGCCTCCTTGAACCTAGGGGGTCGGCACTTAAGACTGCTAAAATCTACGTTTAATGCTGAAACTTTCATACACAGGTTGTCTTGGTCTATCTTCGGGCATTTCATCGCAATTCACTGTTGAAATGTGCACTGCAGCCAGAAATAGAAAAAAATCCACTAAAAACTTTTTTTGGGGGGGGAGTTCAAGGTCATTAATGTTGATCAATCTAAAAAGCCTGTCATCAGCGCTTTTTATGATAAGCAGCATGTCTATACCCATCTGCAACCATATTCAAAGCAGAAAAGCCAATAGTGGCAAAATAACGTCTTTTTAGGGGATACCCCTCTTTGATGCCCTTGTTCGAGGGGAACCCCCACAACCAAGGGTACAAATTCTTTGTCACGAAAAACTAGAGTCATTGGGGCAGCATACAGTAAAGATTTTGTGATCCTAGCTTGCACCGTTTTGATAGGCTCAAGGGTGTGGATGGACAGATAGATGCCTCGACGACGGCTAAGACACGTGAAACATTCTGCTATCACGTGTAAACAACTGTAGGAAAACCAGTAGTATCAATAACACCACAACCAAGTGTAATTTCAAAGTCCAACACAACAATCACGTCGTCAAGTCCATACGGCAAAAGCAACAAACATGTAACAATGCTGTTTCATAAACAATAACTTACCTAACATTTCTAGTGTTTTAAATACATGGTGTTCAGAAAAAAACAAACATCTATTTTTCTACGTCTACCTGGAAAATGTTTGAATTCATACAAAATTTTCAGGTAATGTTTAACATGAATCAGGTACTTATTTTTTTCTGAACACAGTGTACATTGCTTACTGGCAAACCCTTCGAAACCGTATCACATGTAAAAAAGATCTATTGTGAAGCAAAATCCCATATGTTATATAGTATACCGGTATAATAAAAACCCATAACAAGATCAAACTAACAAGATCAAACTAGCATAGAATGACATTGGTTCAAATCCCTGACACAAAATAAATATGAGCTACTTCGTCTGATCTGATCTCAGACATCGTCGTAACCGGGCATCGGGAAACTCAGAGCAAATTTCTGCACTTCTGCCTTCAGCGATGCCAGCTTGCTCTGCGCTTCAACATCATCCTCCAGTTTGACTTTGAAGTCTTTGAGAGTGTTGCTACCACTGCTGGCTTGCACCGCAATCGCCAGCTGCACCCCTGCAAGTAATGCTCAGTCAACAGCAAATGCAATTACGGGTTAACTCCAGATTCGAGGGTTTCCTGTGGGTTACCCTTCATTTCAAGAACCAAGCACAGAGTTGCTGGAAATGAGGTGCATTAGATGACGATTTTAGCATTAATCACGATATAAGTTCACGTTTTACTTACTAACTTATTTTCTTATTTACTTTCTTTCACTGGCACACTCAAAAGTAAAGTGGCACGTTTTTTTGGCCACCCTATACAATTACAAATGTTAGCTTAGGGTGGTCATCTGTACAAACAGAATGACATAAGAGAGGATCAAAGGTGACAGTACACAATACATGCTAAGTAGCCCAAACAAAGTGGAACACGCATGCTGCACGTAGATCGAGCGATCGAACAATTTTGGAAATGATTAATAATCTCAGATAGTGCAGTAATGCTAAGCATGTTCAATGATTTAACATGACCACCAAATTTTCACAGATATCACTGAACGAGATGTATCATTTCCAAAACTTTACAACTGCTTGCTCTACAAAAGTAAAGCATTTGTGTGTATAGTTGTCCTGCCACGGTGCCATGGTAGCGTGGTCCCACCCCTGAACAACTGCATAGAGGGGTGGGTGCCTGCCTAGCAATGGGGCAGCTCGCGACCTCTCCCCAATTTTTGGTCCGGCTTGAAGAATAGTCCCGCCACTGACCCCACCACTTTTGGAAAAACTATATAAGGAGACTGGCCACTGAAGCCAGCAAGCTAGTTGGAGAGTGAAGTTACCAGTTACGAGTCAGTCAAGGGGTTATGTCAGAGCGGTTGTTGGGTGTGAGTGTTTCGTACATTAAACGAGCCATTTATATTATCCGTTGAGTTTATGCCACACCCA
>Ga0209367_1006228_pt1 | contig 16533 bp, 12 predicted proteins | sample WorMetLIZISLAND2_FD_187412 | JGI IMG/M metagenome (GOLD analysis project Ga0209367, IMG submission 187412) | Marine gutless worms symbiont microbial communities from Max Planck institute for Marine Microbiology, Germany - Olavius geniculatus... ... | reverse complement strand
GTAATCAACCGCGCCAAATTTTATCTCAATCAGATCAGGGGTTTTGATTCTGTGGGGGTCGAATTTTTGGCTTTCCCATAAGAAAGAGAAGTCGCCGTTAACACAGGGCTTGAACTACCGTTCAGCCTGTGATAGGCCTACTAATATCTATGGCCCACAGTTTTTCGCGGGCCGCGGAATTTCGAGCCGAGCCGCGGAATTTGCCCTTTTCTGTGGAATTTTGATATCGCCGCGGAATTTTATAGAAGTTAAGAAATGACAGATGATTAGAACGATTGTCGGCTTTAAACTAGTAGGATGTTTACACGATCGAGCAAACGTCGAGCTAGGACGTTCTATGGTAATTATCATGCTAATTAGGAGGTCGGGCGGGTTGTAATTGGAAGGCCTATATAACACGTGATCAGCTGTGGGCTAAGAGCCTTAGCCTAGGCCTACATTTGAGCCAGGGGCGGGGTTTCAGTAGGTCTAGGCCTGCTTGAGCCAGCTCGATGTTTGCTCGATCGTGTAAACACCCTGTATCTATATCACGGAACAAAAATCAAACTGAACTGCCTAAACGGCGTGCCTACTAATAATTACCGTCGTATACGGCACAATCGTAAATTAACACAATGCGACTAATTGACAATTTGCACTTTAAAAAACGGATAATTTTTTTGTATGTTACTGGCATTACTGAGCGCTATGCCAGCATCCAAAAACTGAATTTTTTTAACAGAATGAAGCTTAGTTTACGCACAAACGGAAGGCCGCGGAAAGCCGCTGAATTTCGACAGTTTTGCCGCCGTGAGCTGCGGAATGTTGTTCAAAGACATTTATTAGTCAGCAATTTCCACCTAATAGTCACACTACAGTAGTAATCATTTGGACAAAGTTCTCCTCAATGACATTTATCAGATTTTCATGTTTTTTACGTTATGTATGATTGCATTTTGTCAATCTGTTTTGTTAAAGAAATGATGATGATGATGATGAACTGGCCGGCCGAATTTGGCAAAGTTTATCGCGGAAAAATGTGGGCCCTATATCGTAGGCCTACCTTTTTCTCGAGGGGCATGGCAGTCAGGAATTTGCAACTGCAAGCCGATATTTTATCCCTCCGGGGCCCTCGATGCCCTGGAGCCTCCAGGGCTTAGGGGTCTCGTCGGCCACTACACCAGCGGCTGACCGTTAAATGCGTCTCTGTGATGGTGGTGTTCGTTTGCTTGCAGAGTGACCGTCACAGCAGTACGAGCTCGTCAGGTTCAAATCGTATCAACCTCGGCTTTTCTGAGCGTTCAACGTGAGTTGTTCTTATTTTTCTTCTTTGATTTGGACTACAGAAACAGTTCACGGCCCGCTATACGAAGTTCATCGCAGCCTCCTCCAAAAGTTCTCTTTTGATATCCGGCCATGAACTTACAACTGTGAAAAATCTGACTAGTTACAGAAAACAAGACTTACAAGAGCCAAGCTGGTCGCGCTGCCTATAGGACCCGCACCATGCAGAAAGTTAAAAACGGTCCGTTTTTCTTCGAATCCGTCTTAATTATTAGGCGTAGGTATATTCTTTCGCACGTGTTTATACCAACATACGTTAGAGCGAAGATACTGAGCTAATTATTCATGTAATAACTTTCGAGGTAGCGCAACTTAATATGCGCTCCTCCACCCCAACGTAACATCAGTCAGACTCAGACGAACACACAGACGGATGGACAACATATGACGGCATTACCCGCGTTATTACTGTTGCCTTCAGAGCGAGGGTAAAAATGATAGTATATAGTGCTCATAAAATTCTGAAGTTGCCGAGTTAAACAAAGTTCAGAACTGCTGTTTTTTTTCTGCAGAACGAAACCAGACGATTTTGAATTTCTGAAAGTCATTGGAAAAGGCAGCTTCGGCAAGGTATGAATACGTATGACACATAGTGGCATTACTGTTATCATTATTGTCTGTCCAGTGCTATGCATAGCACTGGACAGACAGAGTATAAAATCGCCTGAGTGAACGTGCGTCCATTGCAAGATGGTTTAGTGGCGTAACGGTAGTCTGTTGGACTTACGATCGTGAGGTCGTGGGTTCGACTCTAAGTCGGGTCGATATCAAATGGTTACTATACTGATAGGTGACCGTCTGCGGACAGATAAACCATCTCGGTATACAACTAACACCAAGATCAACTCAGCCTTTCATCCTTATGGGGTAGGTAAATGGAGCACCAGGCTGTCTGGCTGAGGTTAAGGTGGGGGCGTGCTCACCTGTGTCTGGAGGCAGGTGATCCAATTTGGCAGGTGACTGTCTGTAGCTTTGCGATGGAATTCCCACAAAGAGATATACGCAACCTTTAACCTTTGATTCGTACTTTGCATACTTTTCTTGCATGCACTTGCGTCAAAGTGTTCGCGAGGTCTTTGCCTTTGAGTGTGTTTGACCCATGTTGTTCATTATACCCCATTCACACGATGAAGCAAACATGAAACATACATGAAGCTCTCATCAAGAGGGCCTGATGGAACCAAGCATGAAGCAAACTCGGAGCACACGTCGTGCACGTGTATTTCGAATACATTTGCTTCATGTTTGCTTCCTCACGTAAACGGGGTATTACTGCAGGTGCTGTTGGCGCGTCACAAGACCGACGAGCAGCTGTACGCTGTGAAAGTTCTGAACAAATCTCAGGTGCTACGTAAGAACGAGATGACTCATATCATGGCCGAGCGCAACGTGCTCATCTGTAACGTTCATCATCCGTTCCTCATCGGTCTCCATTATTCGTTTCAGACTCCCGACAAACTCTACTTTGTTGTCGATTACGTGAACGGCGGAGAGGTGAGGGAGATCATCTGTACGAAAATTTGTTCTTTGTTATTTGTAAACGAAAAAAATCGAAAATAATAATGGTGTTACTGTAAGCTATATGTTAAGTACAGTAGTCGTTAGCTTGGACTCTCTGTCGCCGGTTCGATGACGTGGAACTCGCTGCCGAGACATCTGCGTGATTCTGTTCACAACATGGACGAAGACTGAGGACGTTTTTTTCAGACAGTACTGATTACTGATGTATGCAGCGTTTTTCTGTCGTTGATGCGCTACACATTAAAGTTGTTTCATTTATTTTACATTTCTTGCTTTACTGTCAGCGATCAGTGGGCAGCGCCTAGGGCGCGGCTATACAACTTTTGATGCGAACTATACTGTGAATGCGAAAAGTTTCTATGCCTATTGCTAGCACCAAATTAAGCCAGTTTATCTGCACGTGCATTATTGTGTCTGCGTTTATGTTGGTCATTTCGGTTTGTTTCATGATACCATAAAAGTTTTTTAGTTGATGAAGGTAGCTAGTCGTCGTAGTAATATTTGTAGTGATGGCAATGGAGTTTTTATCGCCATACTAGCAGCTGTGTGTGCCGTTGTTTTTTTGTGGATTTGTTTTTGGAATGCTGAACTGTGAGTGTTAAAACACACCTGAAATTTTGCCGGTATTCTGAAGTGTTGTTGTGGTGTGAACCTGTTTGTGTTTAGCTGTTCTTCCATCTGCAGAGAGAGCGCTGTTTCTCAGAGGACAGAAGTCGCTTTTATGCCGCTGAAATTGCCTCCGCTCTGGGTTATCTGCACTCGCTGAACATTATCTACCGGTAACATAATTAATTTTTTAAATAGTTTTGGTAACATCTACTGGTAAAATGTAACTAGATGCTATAACAGTGATTCCATGTGGCCCGCCGTCGTCTCACATAAATTGTAGTTTTGGTCTGGTGATTAGTCAGATAAAATCAACTTGCAAAATTCAACAATGTTTGATGGTCTTTTGCGTTCCCAAATTTCAGAAAAATGGGTGAATTTGCGGTTTCCATTGAACATTCGGAAGCAAAAAGTGTTTCAGCTTCAGGGGGGCTTCGTCTCCTTGACCCCTCGACCAGGGGCTCTGCCCCTGGACCCCGCTGGAGGCTCCGCCCTCAGATCCCCTTATAGGCTCGCGCTCCGCGCGCTGGCCATGCCCCCCTTGATTGCGGCCCATCAGCTGGTGGAAAATTGACTAAGTGGCCCGCGGTGTCAAAAAGGTTGGACAGCACTGTGCTATAATATCTTCTGCGTGTTTTCTGCATTTTAACGTGTTTAAAAGGGTTTGATTTGACAAAAAAAGCAATTTGGGCAGCGCCTGTTAACACTATTGCGACTATTGTGTTTGTTGCAGCGATTTGAAACCGGAAAACATTCTATTTGACGCTCAGGTATAGAGATTTTGTGCATACTTCTTTGTCGAGATTTGTTAGTACGATTTTTTTACGAAAACAAATTATCCAGTTTTCCGGAAGTTAGGCCAACTGCTAAACGTCGTATACGGTAGTGGAATTTTGCCAATCGTTCATATCTTCCCTGTCAAACTAGCGACGTCAATGCAAGGAAGAATAGTGATATCAGTTACCGGTATATCATCTGTTTTTTGTCTTTATCTTTTTTGTTTGTCTGAAAATCAAAGCTAAAAGAATAAGAGTGTCTACAGCTTTTTATGGTAAACCCATCGCAGAGCTATCGAGTCTCTTTCCATATTGAATCACACGTTGCTACCTGCCATGAGACACAGATGAACATGCCCCGTTCTAACCCCAGCCAAACAGACTAATACTTGATTTACATTCCCCGGAAGGATGGAAGGCTAAGTTGACTTCACGTTTTTATATACCGAGATGGTATATACATGTAAGTGATGCAAGTGCCGTGTTTTATGTTTCAGGGACACGTGGCACTGACGGACTTTGGCTTGTGCAAGCAGTGCTTCGAGGGTAGAAACACGGCGTCAACGTTCTGCGGCACGCCAGAGGTCTCTTTGTTGGCGTTTTTTTCCTGATAGCTCACGCCCTGGAAGTAACGCGCGTACAGAGCGATAGAACTGAACAGAATTGGCGGATCAGTCGTGACACACGGCTGTACAAAGTAAAATAAATGGATGGAAGTTAAGAAAATTTCTTAAGTGTACGAAGTGAGTGTACTTCAGTTCGGTTCAGTTTGTTCACTCTTTATGCGCCTTAACCACGCCATTCACAATAGCATCATGGCTAGGGGGTATGAAAATAATTGCCCCCCCGCCTCAAATTTTTGGCTGTCGGAAATTTTTTCAGTCGCAGATTTTTGGTCCAAATATGCAAAATTTGGAACTGAAAACCGCCAGTCTTGAGAAATGTTTTGGCAATATTGAGAATTTCAGCTCCGCCATCACTGCTGTGTCAGTAATTTTCAGCTGCCTGTAGGAAAATTGCAACTGTCTGGGCGTGTTTTTAACCAACGACGTTGTAACATCGGCGTAGTGCGTTAGAAATGTTGGGGGAAAAAGAAGTTAATTTTTCGATTAACACCTGCAAATTCAGGATTTAACGTGTAGATTTTGAAAGCAACTTATAACAAACTGTGAACTGTGTAGTACTTGGCGCCGGAAATTCTGCTGAAGAAACCGTATGATCGGATGGTCGATTGGTGGTGCTTGGGCTCCGTGCTCTATGAAATGCTCTTTGGTTTGGTGCGTTTATCTTCGCACATTTGTGAATTAGCATTTTATAGAACTTGTAAGTTTATTAAGTTTTTTTAGAAAACTTTGCAAAAATTAACGATTGATTACTCGTTAATTTTTATGACAGACCGACAGCGGTAATTGCCAAATTTTTTATTTATGGAGTTAGAAGCTTTCACAGATGAATCGAGGCACAATTATTAAATGTTTTTCTTTTTCAACCCAGTTTAGTAAACAAATTAAATTGTCCACTTTTTCTCGAAAAACATGTCATTGAGACGATTTCCGCTCTAGTGTTTTATTTCTCTACTTTTCCTACCTGCTTTTGTAGTATGGGTTTTAAGGAACGTTTATTCAGGTCAGCTCAGCTTTTTATTTTTCCACGGTAGGTAAATTCAGAAAGCCTATCAGCCTGCTTGGTTAAAGTTAACGTGGGATGTGTTCACCTCTGTCGGGTGGCAGGTATGAGTGATGATTCGCTGTGATAGATGATGCACGGCCGGAGGCCCGTCGAGAGCCACAGCAGGGCCCAGGGAAGCATTCTAGCGGAGCCCCAAACATTTTCATGGGGCCCTTCTGGGGAGAAAATTTTTGAATTTTTTTTTCACAATGGTACATTCTCTCGTACTTTATATTTCTGGCCGACGGCGGGGTCCCCAAACGTCGCGGGGCCCGTATATTTTCGCCAGATTGCAACTGGAAGGACAGACATTTTAAGGCTTTTTACAACGTTTGTACGTGTCATTGTGCCGTGTTTAATGAAGAATGTATATCAACTTGGAGATGTCGTTGCAGCCTCCATTCTACAGTCGCAACAAGACGGAAATGTATGACAAGACGCTGAAGAAACCGCTCGAATTCCGCACCAAAGAAAACATCTCTGAAGCTGCCATTGACATTTTGTCACAGGTAATTATTCGTCAAATTATTGTTAGCTGACAATACTGGTATGCGTGTGTGTGGGAACGCTTAAATTGTATGACCTGAAAATGGTGGACCTGCAGGCAACTGAAATGCAGCAACTTTGATCACTGGCTAATAAAGAAGAAGATGAAGAGATGAAGAAATATTAACCTCTGCTTGGTTAATTTTGCTGAATTATTGGAAAAAAATACAAACTGATTTAGGTGAAATTTTGCAGAGAGATTGGACAATAGGCATGTCCCGTTGAGGAAGTGTTTAAATGTTGGTGGCATTTAGGAATTTTTGGGGAATCTGGATCATTAGCCAGATTTAGTACTCTTAGGTGACCGTGATTGCAGCTAGTAAGTTAAGATACAGAGTCCTTTGTATTCGGTAGGTGGCGGCACCCTATTCTCTTCAGGGGATTTCTGATCGTCTTTAGTTATCAAATTACAACCAGTATAGCAGTTAGTTTACTTGGTGAAGTACTGGTGGCAGCGTGATGGCATTATCGGCATGGCAGTTAGGACATCGGACGGATCAAGAGTTGATGAGTTTGACTTCCGGTTTGGTCGCTATCAATTGGTCACTACGACGATAGGTGACAATCTGCTGACGGATAAACCGTCCCAAAGTATAACCGAGGTCACCAAGGTCAACTTAGCTTTCCATTCCTGTGGGAGATGAGACTTAGATAACTTGAGTGATGGCCTGGCTGGCTGGGGTTAAGGCGGGGCGCGCTTACCTGTGTCGGTTGGCCGGCAAATAACACCGTGATCACATATGGCAGGTGACACTCTGTATCTCTGAGATAGATTATCAACGGACAACAGTTATCAACAGTTCTAACATTTAACGCTGCGGATGTTTTGTGACGTGCAGTTGCTTCAGAAGGACACTCTGCGACGTCTTGGCTCCGTGCACGACTTTGAGGAGATCGGCCGGCACAGATTTTTCACCGCCATCAATTGGAAGCTACTCAACAAGCGATTGCTCACGCCGCCCGTCGTGCCTGATCTGGTAAGCATTGGGTCATATTTCATTCTTTTATATCAGCAGCTATGGAAAGATAGATAGCTTTATTACATTTTTTATTTAATTCGATTGCACTGTTTTTTTTCCTTTTTTTGAAGCCAGCATAAGTGTGACCTGCTCGAATTTTTGGAGTTTTGAAGATACTTTTTATCTGATCCCCGCTTTTTTGGATACGTGTGTGACTGAAATTGTATACGGATGCCGTTTTAGACAGCGGTCGCCATTTATCATATACGTGGCACGTACGCAGTCTCGTCTCGTATAAGGCCTAAATTCCTTCATTCGCGTGCTACACTTTCCAATGTATAGTAGCATAATGCAGCATACTTAGCATAATAGTTTAGGCGGTGAATTTTTATGATATTGCGAAAATGTCGAGGAATTTCACGCTGCCTAAAAAGAGGTGGGTAGCTATTTAACGAACAGTAGCAGTGGAATGACTTGTATGCAGTATATTACTTCATGTGGTTGTAGACAGGAGAAATGGATCTAAAGCACATCGATCCCGAGTTTATTAAGGAGCAAATTCCGGGTAAGCACGTGTATCTACATTTATTAGATTTTATTATCGATGATAGTGAAAACGGAAATGAAACAAAAATTCGCTCACTTAGCCACGAAGGGGTGAAAGAATTGAACACGAACGCACCTGAACAATGTTGAGGTTTCGGTGTTTTGGCAAAACAAAGTGAAAGGTTAGCGTTAAAACTAATCAGCTTGCTCGACTTAATGGTCGATCATTTCTTCAGGAAATTGTTTAGAATTATTAACGTTGCAATAATTAGCAAGTAAGAGAGCCAGAAACGTTTCGAGTTGCCAAGTCTTACTATAGCGGTAATGCACTAAATTTATAGGAAAATATAATGCTTCTGATAATGTTTTGTGCAAAACGGAAGATTTATGTAAACTGCGTACTGTTTGCTATATAAATTCGACTGTTAAGTGTACTTCTTTGGTCCACTCAGTTACGTCGCCGACCTTATCTGGTCGCCAACCGACCTCTCCGTTCTGCTGACACCAGCCGTTTCTGGTCAAGTTGATAACTGTTGCCAACCAACCGGTTTTTCCCAGTTGTCGGTCCACGGACCTGGAACGACCTGCCAGACGACGTGACATCCGCCGAGTCATTATCCAGCTTCCGTTAGCGATTCAAGACTTACCTCTTCACTAAATCTTTTTTTCTGACTATTTCCTGGACTGATTCTTTCTGCAGTAGTTAACTTTGTGTTTCTGCTGCCGCACGAATGACAATGATGTATAAAACAGGCTGTAAATTGAGTAATTTGTGTAATCTGTGTAACTTATCAGTGCGTTGGTTTGTTGACTGTACAGCATCGGTGGAGAAGACTACTGCTGCTGTCCCTGTGCGTAAGATCTCTGCGGGCGCAGGTCCTGCAAAGAACGCTTTCCACGGCTTCTCATACGTGAAGCCGGAACCCGACGTCAGCCATTTCTGACCGACGAAGACGAGTCAGCTTCCGGCAACATTGATTGCCCTTAGCGAAGAAAGCACCCGTTCATTTTGCATATAAACGGCACTATACGCTATTTTCTATGTTATTTATTTGCATTCGCTATAGTTGCTCAAGCGAACGTATTTTTTCCTACGTCGTTATTTTAATATTGAATCCGCAACGCTGCGACGTAAAAGTTGCTAAGTTACGTTTCCGCACTGGTCACTAAGCGGTCGGAGTCGGATGTATTTCCGTTGATTGTTTCTTTTTATGCCAAAGGTCGTAAAAGCAAGACGCCAAAGTCTTATTCGTATTTTTGTCACTTGTTGGCAGATTTTCGAAATTTTTCCACTGTTGCACTCGGCAGGAAATTTAAGGTAAAGATATTGTTACGGATCTCACCACACCTGAAGTGCGTCGCTACATTACCTTGGGAAATATTAATCTGTATGAATACTTGTGTGTCCAACGCGCTGGGGCACTGTCTGAAATACGAAGTTGCTATAAACCTTGTAGCTGTATGTAGGCAACATTGACATGACAAAGTTGTGTAACAGTTTCGAGCTTTCGACGCGCCGTTACACTGAGTGGCTGACTGAAAGTCCTTCTTGTGCAGAGAAGGTGTTTCACCTGCACGTTTTTATTCTTTGTTTTAACCATTACGGATGCGTACAGTCAGTCAGTCTGTGGATTTTTTTGGCGTAGCTAATCATGTGATTAGCTTTTTATCATTAAGCAAGTTTTTCAAGCATTTATCTAACACGAGTAAAATGCAAAATAAAAATAGCAAAAAGTGAAAAGGAAATAAAACATCATCACTTGTGCAACGGATGTTTTTTTAAAAAACTCACCAAGATAGAAGAGTACTAAAAAGTTGAAATCAGTAGGATATTAGCTAGCTCTCGACAATGTGTAAGCACTTAGTCTGCTGCTGCTAGATTTTCGGTGCTTCGGCTGTCTAGAAGCTGAATATTTTGCAAGGTAGTGTAGCGATGCGTTTAAGGTGTGGTGGGATCTGTAATGGCAGCTCTATTGCAAATTTCCCGCCGCGTGTACCAATGGAAGGAGTTTGCAAATCGATCGACGTTTGATGAAGATATGGACAAGAGTTTGGTGTCCTGTTCTTCGTGACCCATGGTGTGATACTATACCGGTACTTAGGTATTTGTTTAATCGGACTACTGGACTACTGTGATGTAGGTGCTTGAGAAAAAAAAACTGGCAATTGATGTTTAGGGCCTACCTTTTCATGTTTACTGATGGAGCCCCTTACCATGAGAAGACTGTTGGCTGCAGTAACAGGTTTTTATGTGACGGAAATGGTTTCTGTCGCCCAGTAGAAGAAAGACAAGAGATTCTATTATACTTAGGGTCTTCAAACGTCAATGCTGGTTTTTAGGTGTTGTTAGTATGTATACCGGTAAGCATTTGAGTATAACTCGAGAGAATATTGAAGTGTGAGTCACTGTCTGTGAGAATTGCTCCGTTGTATTGTCCTGGCTGTTGAACTTCTGCAAACGTCATCCATATGGTGCCACACCGAAATCCACAAAGTATAGTATTTTCTCAACTTGAGTATTCAAATCAATGACCCAGTTTGTCGTCGTCGCCTATAACTTTACCAGATATAACTTGATACATTTTGGCGTGCAACATAAGTGGGTTTCAGTCGTTTAAACGCATGTGTAATTTTCCTTATCACCTAATTTATACTTACTTCAGCGTGTAATTGTTTCATAGGGAATGGAAAATGGCGCACCTATGGCGTTAACGTTCTTGTGGTGTGTTGCAAAAGAATAACGTTCACTAAAGGAGATGCGATCCTGTCTAAAGATCCGGACTTAAATATACATAACTGGAAAAAGTGCATGAATTTTCCCGCAAAGACTTTTTATAAATTGAGATTTTTTAGTCAGCATGCGTCAGCTTTATTGAACATTGTGTTCACAATACACCAAATTGAGTTATATACATAAATGAGGCATTTTTCATTTCGATGACACGCCCGGTGAAGTGACTAAAATTAGATGATTATAGGGGAAATTATACATCCATTTAATTGCTGAATGTTTACTGATGTGTAAGCTAAAATGACTTCAAATGCGACATAATTTGGTAAAGTTTTGGGCAAAGATGAAAAATGTGCCTTCGATAGGCTTAATCGGTTTTTGTTTTGCTTGTTTCATCTGTGTGGTTATCTAAAGACCGTGCTTTTGGGTTGGCAGTATTTTGGACGGTCTATTGGATTCTGGAGTTATCTCGATCCAGTATTGTATGCAATATTGTTCCTTGCTAATTTATACATGGAATGGCTTTAGCTAACTCTTACTCGCTAGAATGATGTCAGCAATGGCATGGCGACAGTGGTGTAACGACGAGGACTTGTTCTTCGCTCATGATTCACGAACGTACCAAGTTATAACAAATTGTTCATACATGTTGGCCTACAGCGTTCAGTAGACTTTCCAGTTATTGAATGCTTGCATAATTTTTCGAATTATCTCGCGTTTTACTTGCTTTACTGTGTAATCATGAGACTCAAAATAAGCGCGATTACGGTGTTGCGGTGTGCAACGAAAATGACGTTCAGACACGGTGCTTTTCTGCTTGAAAATCTCGATTTGCTGAAAGGCTGCGATGCTGAAAGGTTATAATGTAATGAAGTTAATACGGGAAACTTCTGTGAATGACTTTCAGCGGAAGGACATTTTTAGTTAGAATTGCGTCGTGTCTAGCGAACGTCATTTTGCAGCGCACCGCAGTGATGGTTTCTTTTGTGTCATTTTCCGTTTCTTACGTAATTATAATTACGCCGTTAACTGAGCAAAGCCGAGATGCTTTGAGAAATTGCTGGCGCACTTAATAGCCGAAAGTTACTTTGTGTTGTTGGCCAACTTGTGTGGAACTTTGTTTTAATCAGGCTGAGATATGGGCGGAGGAAGTTGGTCTTTTGGAATAGTATACGCTAACTCCAGATGTGTGAAGAACGTAAATTAAAACTCAGCATACTGCCACGAAGTGGAATGGATCAGTAAATTTTTATTTGCATTCCCCTGAATTTTGTTAGCTCTAGGTATGGCACCAAAACTTTTGAAGCAGCTTGATGCAATGTGGATGAAGATCTTCGGTTTTTACGAATGAATGTAGAGGCCTGGACACTCGATTCATCCAAAATGGCGTAATGCTTGAACTTAAATAGTACCGTAGTGTACTTTGCAATTTGCTGGTTTGCAGTCTGCTGTTGAGAAACAGTGTACGCTAGTTGGAATAAGCTTATTGCAAAAGCTGCATGCTGTCTTGTTTCAATTTATATGATCTTCGTACGTGCGCAGTTAAAGCATGTATGCTAGGCTATTTGAGATTATTATTGTATCTATAATGAACGTATATTTAAGTTGTTATACTTGTCAACAGAGTTAGTATACGTGTATTATGTGAACACTGGTTTTGCGTATTTGATACGCTACACTGTATAGTGTTCCATATAATTATGAAGTTGTGAAATGAACGATTTTTAGTAAAATTATATTATTAACCGTCAATACGATGTGTTGTTAATTCGACTTTTTCGGTTTCAGTTTGATATATGTGGATTAGTTGTATTTTGAGTCATGTTTTTACCTGTTGGAAATAATGTGTGCTTTGCGCACACATGTGTTTAGTGTGCGAATGTTGCATATTATTGTTCGTTGAAATTATTGCGATGCGAAGAGAGAAAGGATGTGAAACGTATATTGTCTTGTAATTTCTTTGTCGTTCACACAATTTGAATGATAAACTTTGTCTGAAACAAAACTCGCAGTATCTACCAGGTAAGCCAAAAGTGACATTCTTTTTAACTATACGTCAATGTAATGCCATATAAATTGCAAAGCACCAAATTTTTATAGCCTACTCAGCCCTACTGTTTGAGCAGTTTTAACATTTGCTATTAAGTACGCCCAATTAAATTTTTATTATGTGCTTATTTACTGGAAAACATTTTCATGATTTTTTCGGAACCCTACTGTTTCTCCACGCTTACTGTGAGTCAAACAGCGTTCGTCGTTAGTTGATACAACTGTTCCGTCTAAATTAGTTATTCGCTGTTTACTGTTTGCATCAGTAGGCAGTATTTAGTGCAAATGATGCGTGAAGAAATGAAAATTGCAAATATAATGCATCTAACAAAACAGTAAGTAAAAGTACCAAAATGGCGACACTTTTTGGCCTATCCCTGTATTTGCAAATTGTTTTGTATTTCGATAATATGTCTCATAACAAGTGTTTGCTAAGTCAAAAGAAATGAGTAGTTTTTGAGGACGATTAATATTCGATGGCTACTGATTTTGTGTGTTGATAGGATGAAAATGGAGCTTGGAGAATTGGGAATGGAATCGGTTAGATTGAATTATTCACTTATTTTATTTTAATATGTAATAACCACTCGCGACAAACGCGCGAGAACAATAACATAGAAAAACAATGAAAGAAAAACTACAAACATTACTAAGGGAGGCAAAAGAGAAAATACATGATAAACAGACTACAAATAAGCAAACTAACTAACTAATAACAGTTGCTAAGTAAATTTCTATTGATAAATCTCCGTTTGTGCAGTTCAGATGTTACATGATTTATTAATAAACCATGACCTATATCTCTTAATCCGTATTTGTTAGACTTAGCAACCGGTAATAGATGATGTAGACAATGATTATCATAAGTTGCTTTACAAAATAGCTGGTCATCATAGCTTGCCAATAGCTCTTCTACACTCTACAGTAATGATAAACTTAACATATCCATACTTGTAGGCACGCTTAAGCAAACTATTTATTTGAGCAATTTGTGCTTTAACAAGGAAACTATGTCAGAATCAAGCTATTAAGGTGGAGTGATTGAACCATACAAGACGAACGTCGAAGGAAAAGTGCTGGATAGTACGAATATAATATATACTTCATTTCGCATCAAAGCAGCAAAGCCTGACAGCAAGAGAGAGAGAGAGAGAAAAAAGAAATACACACACACTGTACAGTTAAAAACATCTACCACAAACATAGAACGACCAACCTAAATGACCTATTTACAAGTATACAACCTATGGACTATGGACGCAGTTATATAAAAGCATAAACAGACATAACTTGTTTAAAATCGATAAGGCTTAAACATTTGTTCATGTACACATCATCGTCATCATCATACATAGCCTATTCGTATCATTATATATGCAGTTTGTTATATAACTTTAGCAAATTTTCATTTATTTTTTTACAGTACTGATAGCAGTGACAATTCCTGTCGCGCCGTAAAATGACGAAATCATAACGGCTCTGGTGGCAAGACACGGGATCATCCCAAAAAACACGTATTATTGACGTGATTATGACACCGAAAGGACTAGGCCTATGTCAGAAAATTAAAACTTTCAAGTAGGCCTACCGATTATGTACGATATCGCTAATAAAAACGTTCACCGATTGCCTTCCCGCGTAATTGTTTAGCTCTATCGATCGACATCAGCGCTTTCACAAAATTCGCGACGCACCGACCATTTATTAAACTGCGATATAATATACGGAAAGCGATGCGGTAAAAACCACCTGCCTATAAGCTCTGGATAATGCTTCTTTCCTCGATACTGCCATCTTATTCCCGTAATATGAACGATATACGACGGCGAATGGACGTCGGTCGGAGACGAAGGCTCTAAGCCGCAGTTAATTAAAAGCGATTTGCAGCGCTCAGATTCGACCATTTGTAAGCGTTGGTTGCTGGCTAAAAAACCCGATCGGCCGAATTGGACCGACCGAATGGGGCCAACCCGCGTTTGACCACGACCGTTCATAAAATGACGTCACATACAGTTCATCGAATGCTGCTGCATCTTGCTGAATGAGCGGATTGCTTTTGACAAATTTTCTCTTCTTGACGTGCTGCTGCTGCTGCTATGGTTGCTGGTGCTATAATTTCCTCTTAGTTCGACTGACGAGTGCTATTGAAGGCACAAGCCAGCTGGTGCGACACATTCTATAGATATCTTAGATCAATTAACTTTTAAATACCTACTTGCTTACTTATTTTTACCCACTTACTTACTTATTTTATGTTTTATATATAATAAATAATTTTGGCAACTTTCTGCACACGGATTTTATCTATTTTTACGATTGCTATACGCACTGCGAAAAACACTTACAAAAAAGCGGTGTATGATTCAATTCGCTGAGTGCTTTCTATTTCTTATTCACATAACTTTTTGTGCGATAATTGTTCGCAATACTGGCAAGCTTCAGCTAAAGTAGTTCCATAATACTATTAATATTATTAATATTATAAGTATTATTTAAATTCAATTTTAATGTTTCGTAGGTGACTACAGCTCAGCGAGCAAACGTTCAAGTGGTGCTGAGTCCAGTTGATGGAACAAAATACTATTAAATTGACTAAAAATGATTGATTGTTAGCTGAGATGAGTGATTAAGTTGTCATTAGCTGCGGCGTGTGTATCTGATGAGGATGCTCTTGAAAGAGAAACGCGCACTGACGAGAGACATGAACGCTTGTCAACGGCGATCGGTTGCAACAATGCAGCCGCTCAATTACATTGGGGCCCATTCATCAAATAGACGGACCAGAATGTTGCTTAATGTAGAGGTGCACGACATCAGGATATCAGAAACCGTCAGAAAAATATCGATATATCGACCCACTGCGGTTTTCGTCAATGGGGGACAAGGGGGATGGTTGAACCACAAATTTTTTTGTTGCTGTTATCTGAAAAATTCCATAAACTCGAAGTGGATTGCTGTAATTAAATTAATAAGATTTATATAGCAAAATAAAAAAAATGTTTATAAAACGAAATAAGGCGTATAGACATTAAAGTTTTAATTTTATTGTTACATCTGTCGTAATGTTTCGTACATTTATAGAGCTTAATGTATTTCCTGTTTTATACGTGTAATTCCTCGGGTGGATTTTGAGATGAATGCTTTCAGCAAAGCGTATTCAGAGCAGACGCGACCGTGTTGGGCTGTTATTTCCATCTCTGTCAGAGCGTCATTCGCAGAGTGAACGAGATCGGACTGAAGACCGAGTACGAATCCAACGACGAAGTTTGCAGCTATACGTCCGCTGTCTTCCAGCGCTTTCCGCCAGACGACGTGCAGGAAGCGTTCGAACTTTTCGTATCTAAAATATTTCTGTCTGTCACGAAAGCGTTAGCAGCAGCGCAGGTCCTTTATCTAGTCAGACGAGCTCTAGACATCGGTCTGTGCGGAGCTCTTCTAGCTGTCGCAATGTAGCGTATGTGATAGCGGCGTCATCGCTGTGGTGACGTCGTAGCTGTGTGTTCCTGACCTATAGAATCTCGCCATTAAATGTTATAAATGTACAAAAAATTAGTTTATACGCTTGTTAACGGCAACATTTAAGGACTTGCACATCGAAAACAGCAAAAGTTACAAAAGGCGATATTGCCCGCATCACACTGACTGTGTGTCAATGTGCAGCTGAATAATGTTTTGTACATTTATATTTGCTGTTTTATTACTAAAATACTGTTTTCCTTCTGGTAATCAGTTACAAAGATATTGCGCTTCAGATTTTGTCTTACAGTAGCCAAGCCGATTACAACTGTTACCGAGTTATAGCCCATTT
>Ga0209367_1006227_pt1 | contig 16541 bp, 8 predicted proteins | sample WorMetLIZISLAND2_FD_187412 | JGI IMG/M metagenome (GOLD analysis project Ga0209367, IMG submission 187412) | Marine gutless worms symbiont microbial communities from Max Planck institute for Marine Microbiology, Germany - Olavius geniculatus... ... | reverse complement strand
CGGTAGTGATGGACATGGCGGAGGGCATCGTCTGGAACAGCTGCGAGGTGACAGCGGCTACCGGTCGCTGGAGGCCCAGCAGTCGCTTGGACAGGCGCGCGAGTTCCGCCGCCAGTCTGCGTCACATTCTCTTCTCGACTCGTCAGCAAACGTCATCTACGAGGATCAGATAACAACGACGACGATGACGACGACATCTTGTGATGACGTAAGGACACCTGCTGCTCCGACAGGCGTCGTCAGCGTGCAGCAGATACAACAGCACTCAGCGGCCGTCAGTCCTTCGATCCCTGTACCGCTGTCAACCACTGCCGTTGCTGAGACCGCTGCTGCTTCCGGCTCGGCAGACAACGTTCGCAGCGAACACACACGACACAACAAGGCCGCACAGCGCAAGCGCATTCAGTATAGGTGCGACCGACAGGATATAGAGATACACGACAGCGTGGCTGTCGGCGACCCGGTGGTAGACTACAAAGTGACGCAACACCGTCATCACCACCACTACCATCGAAATCATCAGCCGCATCGACGCGGCACCGATGCTGATACTGCGCCGGAGAACTTGAGCGAACGCGTTGCTCTGGGAACAACAACGACTACTACTACAACGACAACCACGAAGCCGTCGCTGTTCTCTCGGCTTCTGCGCACGACGCACGTCGCGTCTGGTTCGTCGGCAGGCGGCAGCGGAGTTTCATCTTCACGCAACTCGTTCATCCGCATCCAGCGAGACTACAGTATCGACGAGCGCTCCAATGCCATCTTCAACGAGTTTCTGCGCCACGATCCAACCTACGACATCAAACACACGCTGAGCGTGCACGCGCGCTCATCGCGCCCTGCAGGTCGACGCAGTCGCGTGTCACGTTCGCCAGTCTCAGCTCGCGCCGCTCGACGTCGCGCTGCTGCTGCTGATGAACAAGCGTCGTCGACGTTGACGTCGGTCGAGACGCTGCCAAGCGACGGGAACGGTCAACCGCCGCGCCACTATGCCTCCCATACTGCGCCAAACACTGCCACCACGTCGCCACTGCTCAATCACAAGAATCTACTGGTCGACATGTTCTTTGACCCGCGAGCGTCAACCTCGCTGACCGGCGGTTACTCGTCAGAGCGCGGTGGACGTCGACGCAGTGAAGGTTGCAGTCGACTGACGAGCGACGTGACGGCGGCAACGATCCACGCGACAGACAGCGACAGACGACGAGCGTCCACGTCCACGTCCACGGAACAGTCTCCGTCCGACGACCGTCAGCTAGCGGGCACTGGACAAACGGCGTTGGGATCTAGAAGCAATTTACCGCCGACACAGGACGATGCGAGCGCAGACGTCGAACAACCGGTAGCTATGTCAATAACGTCTCAGCGACGCAGTGGCACGACGACTTCCCGTAGGATACCAGTCATCCAGCTAACCACCGACGACGACACGCTCTAGACACCCAACCTCCACTTGCTTCGATATGCTGCGGATTTGTTGTACAACATGCTGCACGACAAACTTAAAGCAAATCAAAAATTTACAGGAAATCCACAACAACTTGTATGCCACGAATCGAATGTCAAATCGAAGGCATATACGTCCTTGACATGTCGACAAGTTGTACAGCTTGTCGTGCGCCTTATTGTCTAACAAATACACAACAAGTCAAACTAGTGAAAATTGGGCCTAAGTGATCGGCAATATAATCTGTTTGTCGTTCATATTTGTTTGCAAATATCATTATATTGTACCGATCTGATGCTGCTTTTCCTTGGGTCTGTGAACTATCGTGAACTCTTATTTTTCACTGCTGAAGGAAGAACAACATCGGCTAGGACTGTTATAGCGCTGAGGCTCTGTTGAATTCCAGCCTTATAGTCATGCATACAGGGAGTTTATTTAAACAATTGGGCTACCGTCCTAACTACCACGTAGATTTTTATTATGCATACGGTAAACCCAAGTTAACAGCTGGTAAATTGCAGACCAAATTACTTATAGTGCTTTGTTTCAAAAACATTTCCATATTTTATTTGCCAACTCTCAGTTGTGTCTGTTGTTAAATGTTATGAAATGTGTTTATTTTAATTCCTGCAATTGCACAAGACTACCAGCAGTTTTACTTCAGCGTGCAGTTGAGGTATATTTTGTAATGTGCGCACATATACCATGATTGAAGAAACATATGATATATGTGAATATATTTATATATGTGAGCTGTAATTAGGAAGTTTGTTAAATTTTGTTGAGTTTACGTTACATGCTTGAGTATGTCGCGTAACATGCGAAAAACGCCGCGAAGGCATTGTTGGTGAAACCGTTGCGCTAACTTGTTGCTGTAATCTCATGCAACATGAATATGCATACGTGCGATCTCCATCGTTCTGATTGGCTTGAATTTGCAGAGTCGTTGTTTATGACGTTTGCATGTACTATTTACACAGAGCGATCGTCTCAGCAACTGTTTGCACCTCTGCAACGACAGTTTTAGTAACGATAGCAACATGTTGTGATGGGCTACGAATAATTTTAAAGTCTTGCTGTTTTCTTTTACGTGCATTGTGCATAAGTGTTTTGAAGAAAAAGTCCAGGGTTTAAGTTTTTGAAAAAAGTTTTAACAGCTTGTTTTGGGTGGAGGGGACGTTTTAGTGTACAAATAAGGTCGAACCTGTAACTACGACTGCGGAAGAACATTTTTACACATTTTTTCTTGTTATATTGTTTTTTTCATAAATTATGACAGTGTGCATTAGTCTAATTAGTAACAATTATATCAGCTAGATCAAGTAAACAGATAAAATTTAAAAACCTAAAAATGTAGACTTTTGAGGTTCTTAGGTTTACCCAAAAGCGTAAGTTTTCAATCAAATTTTCGAGTCCTGCATGCATATAACATGCGCATGACTTTCGTGTTACTTTGTTGCTGTTTGTTGCATATTAAAACTTAGTGTGATCATAAATGTATTCATATGAAACAAAAACTCGCTAAAGCATTGTGAGCTTATTAAGTAGTTCAGCCGAAAAACAGACAAATAAACAGACGGAAAGACCTTGTGACGTAAAACTGTTAACTTTTTCGACGGATGCATTCATCGTATTGGCGTTATAACGAGCAACGTTGTGTATAGCAATGACAATATTTCAGCACTTTGACTTCGTTAACTTTTCATAATTTAACGTGGAGCTATTAATCAGCATGCACCTCGTGCATTGCACGGGCGAGTGGCAGGCAATGAAAACGGGCTTATGATCACTGATCTCACACGACTCGGTACCGTAATGGTCAGGTCGATAGGAAACGTGACTGCGGCGTGTTGATAATGGAGATTATTGATGCTGTAAATCTAATTACATGGCGATGCCTGACCGGCGCTGATTTGGCGACGTCCAAGCAAGGTCGTCGTCGAACAGTGCTGCAAATATGACGGGATACATCGTTTAGCTAGCTAGGCGTGACGACCAGCGGCTATCGCATGAAATTATCTCCGACCGCTCTAAGACGACTAGAGAGGCGCGATATCGAGAAACATGCCGAAATACCGCGGTATGTAATACGCTAAAAAAATAAGTGCTATACGCACATGTTTGCAGCCTGTCTAGTAATCGACCAGTAAAAGATGTTATTTTTTTAGCTGACCGAACTTACGTAACGGTCGAGATGTACGGTTGTCGTCTGTCGTAGTCATCGTCGTCTGCCTTTCTGTCTGTAACGGATGTATGTAGCTAAACGATGCGAGATAAAGCTTAGATTGCCATTGATCACTAATAAGAAGTTGCATATTGGCTTTTAAATGACATGAAAATTATTGATCTTGGGCGACCTTAGAAGGTTATAACGCACTATGGTATGCCAATTGTTCGGCATTGTGGCTAAACGGTAAATCGTAGGGGGTCGGCGATGGTGCTATCGGATAAGGTGCTGGCGACTTTTTATAGGCTGTCAATAGTAACGATGTCTCTATCTGCAGCGGTTTGGCCGCAATTTTCAATAGAAAGTTTCAAACTATAAGTGTCCGTATCTCGGAAACGTTGAGAGATAGGGCCAAGGTTACTATTGATCAATCAGTAATAAAAAGTGGCATACGTCTTTTCATATAAGATGAAAATTATCGACCTTGGATGACTTTGAAGGTTACTGACAATTATTGCAGTCGGCTATTCTAGCGACAGCTGACTTTTTGTTTTTCTACAGAAGTTTTCGACAAAACGAAGATGAGTGTCGTGGATACTCACACCGCGTATTTCGTTTGCGCCGGTATATATTAAAGCGACTGTGTCGTCGACCGACCGCAGCAGTAGCGTCGACTAGTGTCCGACTGTTTGACAGTTGCAGCAGTAGATCGCGCAGTCGACGACATTAATGTGCGACCGAGGTACTCTTAGCGTGACAGACTGGTGGTGTCACGACGTCGCTTCACTGACCCCGTCCGTCGTCGCTACTGCTGTAACTGGTCCGCCGCCGACCACCGACGTCGTTGATCTAAGGCCTCCCTCAGGCTAGCGGCATGCAACGCTCATGGACGTCGTCGTCGTCGTCGTGGATAAAAGCTCGTAGTACCGCCGAGTGCTATTTGCTGCGTGGTTGATCCCTCGACTGACTAGCTAGCATCGCAGAGCCGTAAACACATTCACTGAACTGTTGTTTTGCCATCCCACTTCATCTGACTTAACGAGTTGATCCAATTTCACTGCAATAAAAATTACTATTTCCATGCCTTAATGAAAAGCGAACATAATCTATCTGCTTTTGTATTAATAGTCTTACCATGTTATAGTAATACTGTATGTACTGTAATTTATATATTTTTGTTAACGATGCATGTAAAGATAGTAATTATTAATTTGTTGCGGAAGTTCATCAGTTTAATTCTGATGAATGCTGAACAGCCAGCGCCGAGCGCCGCTGACCAATCAGAGCACCAAACTAGTCGTCCTAACCGCGACTCCATCTGCTGGCTGCTAACGTCTATGCACGCAGTATCACAATAATTTTTACTAATTACTACTCTGTCCGGAAAAGCATGTTGTGTGATGTAGGTCTATCTGTTTCGTTTCAAGCATTAGCTACAGTTGTTCTGCACGACATTACTCAACTGTGATGATATGTGCATTATCGGAAAATAAGAACTTTGTCTGAGCTTTGTTCAGCTAACAGCACAGACACAGAATTAGCTGCAAGAACAAACAGTAACGTATCTATAGGCCTACGGTGTAATTATGGTGTTGACACTGCCGTGACACGTGCGTTGCTGGATATGACAGGCCGGTGGCGGGCCGTGTGAAATGCTGCACTGAGCGATAACGACTTAACACCTTAAACAGAATGTCATTACACCGCGGTGTTATCACGCCCGGTAGCGAGATACTAGCCGTCAATCAATCAGCAACCAGGTTACCGAATACGTGTCGATATACTGCATCGCATTTTTTTCAAAAACACACGTGATATAGATAGATCTCAGCAAAATGAAAATCAAATCAAGTTTGTCTGTAAAACAAAACTTGAGTGATGATCAATTAAAGCCAGAAAGCTAATCAGAGTGCCCTGGCGAATGCATTCAGCCGACTGCCTAGAACCACGACTCACGGTAGAACGAGTCTCGAACGCTTGTCGACGACACCTCAACTACCGTACGCCGTCAGTCGGACGTGGTTACAGCACCCGATAGTAGACCGTCCGTCTGTCCTGCCGGCGGTCGTTTGCCGTCTGCTAAAGCTGCATTGAACCCGGCTAGCCGACTGAACGGCGAGCGAGGTCAGATGACTGTTCCAGGCACAGACAGCCGTGAAAACCACGTCGCGAGACGCCGGCTAGACAAAGCCGATCGGTCGCCCAGTCTGTCAGCCAGGTGCGTGCTACATAACCGTTGACGACGGCTGAATTGTCGTCAGTCTGAATCTGAGCTTGACGCGATTCACGTAATTTTAGGGAATTTGAGATATATAGATAGAAATGGGTTTGATCGATGTGAGAGACGTTGAGAAAGTAGATCGTCGGAGCACGGAGCTGTGTAGTTTGCAGTACGACGATGAAGTGTTCGTGGACTCGGACTACGACGACGTCGACGAGTTGCAGAGTTCTGTGAGTTCAGCTGCGAGCTCTACGTCCAGCGACTACGACGAGTGGACAACGGCCGAGGACCAGTCCTCGACCATTACGACGACTAGGATGATCCGCGGGGACGATGGCGCTGAGCTGTGCCGAGTGCGACTGGGACGTCAGCTCGGCACCGGCGGCTTCGGTCGTGTCTACGACGCTCAGCTGGAGTGTGCGGTCGGTCGGCGGCGCGTGGCCGTTAAGATGCCTCGCTGCTCGGGTGAGACGTCGACGAGCGACAGTTTCCTAGCGGAGTCTGCTCTGGTGCGTCTGCGTCACGCTAACTTGGTGAGCGTGCTGGCGACAGGCTGGACTTGCGCCCGACACCCGGATGACAGGTGCGACGACAACGAAAACCCGATGGTCGATAGGATTCCTGCGATCGTGATGGAATTCGCCGGACATCGCAGTCTTCAGTCCGTCATCGACAACTGTCCGCACACGCTTGGTCTCCGTCGACGAGTGAAGTAAGTCATTTCGTCGCCATGCATTTCGGCGTCTAAAGTTCGCTATTATTCATCATTTTACACGAGCACGTTTTTCGCTAAAAGCAAATACGAGCGGTTTTTGATAGATAATTATTGATGTCGTAAACGATTTCGCTGTAAAAATAAAAAGTCCTTAATAGTATCTGCGATGAACAGAGTAACAAGAAACCTGAGCTAATGCTCATGAGATGCGCGAGAGCTTATAGCAGTTCATGTTCGCAGGTGATATTGGTCTATCTTTATCCGTTTCGTCGCAATTAACTCCTTTGCAGCCAAAAATCGCCAAAAAAATCACTAAAACCCTTTATTTTGGAAATTCAAGGTCATTCAAGATCAGGGTTGTTAATATTATTAAAAAGCACGTCATTAGTGCTTGTTATGATAAGCAGCAACATGTCTGTGCCTATCTGCAACCGTTCTTACGCTACACGAGCCAATTGCAGCAAAATAACCACTTTTTAGGGGGTACACCTTTTTGACACCCACGTGCGCAGACATCCTTGAACGTAGGGGGTCGGGACTTGGACTGCTAAAATCTACATTTACGGGCGAAAATTTCATGTGCAGATTGTCATGGTTTAGTTCCAACTATTTCGATGCAATTCACTCTTGAAATGTGCGTCGCAGTCCGAAATCGCGAAAAATTCAATAAAACTTTATTTTAAGGGGTTTGTGGTCATTCAAGGTCATCGATATTGGCATACTTAAGAAGCTCGTCTGCACTGTTTTTACGCGCGAGAGGTAGCATAGCGCGTATTATGGTAAATCTGTCTGTCCGTCTGTCTGTTTGTCTGTCTGTCACAACCCGGTACCGTTTCAAGACCAGGTGACAGAAACTTCGTGTTTTCACCATATGATAGCGTAATGTCTCTAGTATTTCGTGACAATTTCACGCCGCTAGATAAGGGGGTCCCGCAAACGAGGAGGCAAAAAAGGGCCACCCCTTTAAAAAGGCGTTATTCTACCGTTATTGGCTTGTCTAACGTAACAAGAAATCTGAGCTAATGCTTATGAGACGCGCTAGAGCCTATAACAGTTTCTGTTCGCAAGTAATCTTGGCCTATCTTTATCCATTTCGTCGCAATTCACTTTTTTGCAACCAAAAATCAAAAAAATTTTTACTAAAAACCAATATTTTTAGGGTTCAGGGTCGTTTAAGGCCATCAGTGTTAACACTTATAAGAAGCTCGTCGCTAATGCTTGTTATGATAAGCAAAATGTCTGTGCATATTAGCAACTATTTTCACGTTAGACAAACCGACAACGGATAAATAACCACTTTTTAGAAGGAGACCCCTCTTTGATACCCGCTTGTGCAACCCTTCTTAAACGTAGAGGGTTCGGATTTGGACTGCTAAAGTCTACATTCAATGCTAAAAATTTCATACCCAAATTGGTTTGGTTTATCTTTAGCCATTTTGGCGCAATTTACTTTTGAAATGCATGTCGCAGCCCGAAATCGCGAAAAATTCACTAAAACCCGCTATTTTGTGGGTTCAAGGTCATTCAAGGTCATCGATATTGACATTTCTAAGAAGCTCAACGCCAGTGCTTGTTATGATAAGCAGCATGTCTGTGCCTATCTGCAATTATTTTCACCTAGCGGTAAAATAACGCTTTTTAAAGGGGGTGCCCCCTCTTTCGCCCCCTCGTTCGAGGGGATCCTCTTAACCCAGAGAGATGAAATTTTGTCGCGAGATAATAGAGACAATAGGCTATCATATGGTGATAATCCAAAATATATCTCACCTGGTCTTGGGCTGGTACCGGGTCGTGACGGACAGACGGACAGATGGACAGCCGGACACAATTACCGTAGCTAATACGCGCTATAGCTATGCTAGCTCTCGCGAGTAAAAATGGTTGCAAATAGGCACAGACATGCTGCTTATCATATAACAAGCACTGGCAACGAGCTTTTAGGAATGTCAACATCGATGACCTTGAATGACCTTGAACCTTCAAATACGAGCTTTAGTGATTTTTTCCCGATTTCGGGCTGCGACACGTTTTTCAAGAGTGAATTGCAGCGAAATGGCTGGAGACAAACCAAGACAACCTGCGTATGAAATTTTCAGTATTGAATGTAGATGATCTTGAATGATTTTAAATTTTAAATTCTAAAAGGGGGTTTTCGTGTTTTTTGGCATTTTTTTGGCTGCGGAAGTGTCAGCTAATTGGCATGGCACCAAGTTGTCTGGCGTAGGTTGTTATTGTAGGCCTACGACTGCAGCCGCAGACTGATAATAAGATGCTAATATTGGCTGGTGTTGTAACGTGATGTCTGTGTGTGGTCTGAACAGCTACGGGCACGATGTGTCGGCGGCGCTGTCGTATATCCATCGCCGTGGACTTGTTCACCTCGACTTGAAGCCCGCTAACATCATCGTGACCGAGTCTGACCGTTGTAAGCTGACCGACTTCGGCTGCTCGCAGCGCCTGCCGTCAGCCTGCCGTGATGACGATGACACAGTGAGGAGGTCTGTAGCTGTGCAGCGGTCTGGAGGTTCGCAGTCGTCGCGTCGACGTGGCTCGCCGACGTTGAGCGGCACGTTTGCCTACAGGGCGCCGGAACTGTTCCGCGGTGCAGCGGTATCGCCGGCGGCCGATGTCTACTCGCTCGGGGTGACGCTATGGCAGCTACGCAGTCAGGTCTCGTCGCCGTACGCTGGTCGGGACGGGCATGCAGTCATCTTCGCCGTCGTCGCGTACCATGACCGACCCGACACGTCGCCGGCACAGCGTCGTCGTCGCTCGGTCACTGTCCCTCGTCCGTCATCCGTCGTCAGTGACGTGTCGCCAGCACGCACTCCGGACCGACGCTACCGGAACGTCTTCCGCAGCTGCTGGGAAGCCAGTCCAGCCGCCCGTCCTACCGCCGCACAGCTTGTCAGACTGTTCACGACTTGGAGGACTGAGCTTGACTCCGTGTCTTCGACGTCTTCGCTCGACGCCGACGACACGGACGATATCTGAGTCACTTCTGCGTCGTGACTGAGTCTCTTCCAGTCGTTACATTGTCACGCGATGGAAGAACTGCTACTAAAGCGTTTGTAGCCTAGCTGAAAACTGTAAACGTATGATCTGCTCATGCTGTAGGCTGTTTTCGCGTCGTTATCATTACAGCCACGTTCGACCTTCGTGAACTTTACTAGTGGCCAGAGCCGAGACCTGACTTCAACTGTTTCTTGTACTCAGTTATAACTCAAGCCGGCTGCTTTGAAATGACAGTTGCAATATAGTATGATTATTTTTTATTTTTGTAAATATTATTTTTTGTACAGTGTAACTAGCCTATATTAAATGAAGTATGTGTATTTTTGTAATGTTTGCATTAAAAGTGTAACATATTAAAACATTAATTTGCTCAAAAATAAGCCCTACAGCTGCATGCACACAAGGCATACTTAGCTGTCATCTACACAGTAATCTCAAATTCCCAGTTATAAAATTATCAGGCAAACTAAGCAGATTCTCAGAGAAACAACATAAAAGAGGAACCACCGAAAACTATTATTAGTGCAATCTCAAACATCGTTTTAAAATCAGCAAACGGGTAGGCAAGTTAAAGTTTGTCTATATGAAAAAAGAATATCGTTTGATAGTAATAAAAGCGAGATATAATTTATTGCCTGATTAACTTTACTTGATATTTTAAGTTTATTTTTTTACATGTTGCTTTTCTGACTGTTTGTTTCTAGCGGAACTGCTGGTACGGGAGTTATGTTTACTCATTGTTTTCGGCCTAAATATTAATGTAGAGTAGGCGCAGCCTATCTTAACACGCATCGCTGATCGGGTCGACCTAAAACATCGACTATTATGTAAACGCAGTAGCCAAACTGAATAAGCTATTATTGCTGCCATTTAGTGCGTCGCCGTGTCTTAGCGCGCGTAAACGTCCGGCTAAGATCACTGCTACTTTGTGCCAATAGTGACTGTCGTTCTGGAAACGTGCAGTAGCTATGCCCTAATAGTTCTGTCATTTTTATTGCACGTATTTCTTTGATCTGTTTTAGTAGGCCCGCATGTAGTAGAACGAGCATTTCATTTTGCAGCAGTGATTAGGTGACGTAAACATCGTTGTAGCCTACTAATTATCATTCTTCATTACGCCAGAAAAAAACAAAAATGAAATATAAAATTATTAGTAAATATACAATAACTAACGTACGTACATAAACAAACGTAAAAACCATACTCAGTATTTTACGCAAAAGTTTGATGCTTTTTGCAAAAAGTTCGAACATCCAACTGGCGAACAGTCGTTCCGACGAAGGCATCAGCGGTTGCGAAAACAGCAACAAAAACAATGAATATGAAGGTTGTAGTTTGATGAATTTGTCAACTTAAGTTTAAAACGATGCAGTTAAATGTGTTTAAACTATCTGCAAAATACTGCTGGATTTCTGCGAAGGCAGTGTATAAAAGACAACTATTGGTTGTAAAATGCATGTAAAGCGTAACATTTACTATGATTCTAATTTTCATTTTAGCTCAGACTATCTGACAAACAAAATAGAGAGGTCGAATCGGTTTGTTGTCAGAGTCACATCAGAAAGCTCCGGGCGCAGCAGTAGGCCTATTACACTGTGACGAATCACGCTACAGCTCGTTGAAGGGGTTGAGTTGAGTCACAACCAGTCGCCGGTCTGAAGGTTTTGAGTAGCTAAAGCCACTGTCACGTAATGCGGGTTCCCTGCGATGCCTGGAGTGTGTCGGAATGCTGGTTATATCGATGGTGACGGGCGAATGGGTGTGCGGTAGGCGGAGCTAAGTAACTGAGACAGACACGTCATCAGCGTCAGGCATGAGTGGCACGAAACACGCACTCCGTGACACTGCAGGGAGATGTAAAACTTACATTTTGAGAGACTAGTCTAAGGTCAAGTTAGCGTGACGAGCACGAACAGTGTGTATTGTGGCGTCAAAGCATATATATTGTACGGTACTGCGCCGTTGCCTCTAGCTGCACTGCGTGACAATGATAAGGCGTCGTCTTATAGGCTTTTAGCTGGCACGAAGACGGAACACAGAAGGCACAGCAAGACAGACACTGCGACTCAAAATTAGCAACAACACGGTCAGTACAAATGCTAATACTTTTCATTTTAATTGGCATAATTTTCGTTGCTTTTCAGTTTATTGTAATACAAAAATTAAGTGTTAATGAAATGCATAGGTTTCGTACGGGCCTGATTCTTATAGGCCTAACAGTACACCGACTACACTGTGGAGATATGTTGCTATTGCATATTTAATTTGTTTGATATATGGTACCGTTACAACTTCATCGAGACTGCAGATAAAAATCGTTGAAAAACATACAGTCACACAAATAATTGTCAACTTTGCGGTTATTTGTTTTTTTTTGTGCCAATCTGTTAATGTGAAAAATTTGCTGCATTGGTTTGATATTAGTCGACCCCGGGGTGGAAATCAATGAAATCAATGGTATTTGCCACAACTTGCTGCTGTCGCAACATTAAATTTGCGGCTTGCAATAAGTCAGGTCGCAGTCGAGTTTAGCGAACAGTGTTTCGGTGTAATGCTTACTAAGATAATGCTCTTACGAACACGAAGTCTGTCCAATGCATTTCGATGGCTTGCAGTATACAGGGTGGGCCAAAAAATGGCACAAAATTTTTATATGCTCATTACTTTATCAAATATTAACCGATTTTCAAATTTTTTTACTGGTGGAATCAGCAGAAAATGTGTAGTAACTCTAACACTAAAGATCCCACCACACCTCATAGGTGACGTTAGACTACCTTTTGAAATGTCAGACATCGCACTCAAGCCAGTGACGACAGTGACCAATTGGGTGATCAACGTTGCTCAAGCCTGACATGTAGCTTCCAAACAGCTTGAACTTAAATCCCGTCGATTATGCTGTTTGGTGGACTTTTTCATAAATGGTTTATCAATGTTGACAATTTAGGACAATTCTGGAGCACTGAGTGGGCAAACTGTCGCAGCGTTTGGTTAATTTCGCCATTGGTCATTGGCGTCGCTGGCTTGAGTGCATCGTCCAGCAGCAAAGCGGACATATTGAATATCTAATGTGAAAACTGCGAGATGTTGCAGTTACTCTGGACAACAACTGAGACAATAAACAGGTTGCTTTGTTGTTAATTTTTTAAAAAGCACTGTTATAGATATCGCCTTGTTTTTAACTGTTGCTTTAAAAATACTGGTATTTCACTAGGTAGTGTAGCGACACACTTGAGGTGTGGTGGGATCTTTAATGACAGTGTAACTACAAATTTTCTCCTGATTCCGACAGTGAAAAAAATTTAAAAATCGGTTTATATTTTACAAAGTTATTGGTGTATAAAATTTTTTTGCCATTTTTGGCCCACCCTGTATGTCCGTATAAATATAATTTGGACTAGTAGAAAAAATCAAAGTGTTTAATTTCAAATTGTACAGCAGCAATGTTATTGTCATCTTTCGCTATTATTATATCTAAACAATTAACGTTGTCAGTCACGTGACCATTTGATTCGTCACCGTCGCTTTACTGTAAATGGTTCATAGTGACCATGCGTCTCTCTTGCACCGTTATGGAGATATGGCGTCTCAAAAGTTGGACGGACGCACGCGCGGGCTGACGCTCAGGTGATTTTATACTCTGTCAAATGCTATGCATTGCATTGGACAGTTAACAAGATAGTGTAGCAACACGTTGAAGATGTGAAGAGACATTGCTCTATTGCACATTTTCCAAAAAAAGTGTGCCTGTGACGAAGTGTGCCTGTGACAGTACGTATGTGTACTGTGGTATTAAAATAGCTATATGTAATGTTATTACAACAATACCAATATCACTGATAAAGCTTAAATTTATATAGCATACGCTGTTGTTTGTTTGTATAAAAGCATTTTACTTTACTAGTTATTTAAGCATCTTTAATAAAGCAAACTGTGGCTGTATAAATGTTTTGAATTTTTATTGTTAAACGCATTTTTCTAGTTTTAATTTTCAGGCTCAAACTGTTGCTGAAATGTTTGAAAAAGTTGACGACAAATTTTGTAGTCAATCAGCCGTGTTTTAGCAGACGCCAATCAAGTGATCCACCAATATTTATCTGAGTAACCTAATAAGGTGTTTACACGATCCAGCAAACGTCCAGCATTAGCACGTGAATTTTGAATACATTTGCTGGAAGTTTGCTGGATCGTGTAAACACCCCATAATGCACAGCATACAAAAACGAGAACGCACAATAAAACATTAATTTCTAAAACAGTTTCTTATGTCTTGTGGATAAATATACGAAGGCTTTTTATAAGAATGTTGTATGAAAACTGCAAATGTGTACGTACTGTTTCGAGCAAAAACAGCTATATAGCTGTTTTAATTTTTAATGCAGACATTCATGTTTGTAATGCTGTCGGGTTGCGTTTGTCAATCTTTTATTAAACGCATGATAATGAAGATGACGATGATCAATATTGCGCAGACTCGTGGATGCCTCTTGTCACTGTAGGTCAAAAGAAAATTTTATTTCTTTGCATATGACTTCTGAAGTGACGGAATGATGATGGCGTCACTGCACGCAATCTTAACCGATGCGTGGATGTTGGTGACCATTTTCACGCTGCTGGTCAGTACTGAATTGTGCGTCGTTAATTGATCATTAGGCTTTGGTATATGTAGGTCACACATGATGCTGATTAAAAACATTCATAAACTAGAAGGCGCTCGTTAGAGTGCATATCTCCGCCAATTCGTGTACACAGGCAGACAGACAAACAGACAGACAGACACACACACACACACACAACGACGGACAGATCGACCAATCTCATAATCTCCTCCAATTCACTTCGTTCCATTGGCGGAGATAATAAGCAACATTTATATCGTTTCATGATGCGGTACGACATTGAATACGAAAGATGGATTGGGCAACTTAGTAATGAACGACCGTTGCTTTACGTGACTTATGGTAATTAAACGGCAAGGTCGTGTTTAAGTACAAATGTCAGCCATCCAGAGTGTTTTAGGCTCCGGCGTCGTCTGAGCAGCATAAGACTCGAGCAGTAATGCGGGCGACCTTAACGTGATCACGACCAGTACTATGGGCCCGATTTTATTGTGCATTGTGTTCAACAGCGGTGTCTCTCTTGATTACTTTAATAAAGACTATCATTCACTTATTGGATATCATGCTTAGCTTATTGACTACGATTCCATTTAGTGAGTGAATGAGTTCTATTCGACACATTATAGGTCATTTGAGGCCGAAAAAATTTAATTTAAAATTACTCGTAAATTATAATGTTTTACTACTTATAAACACTGGGCATTGTTTAATTTTAACGGCTTAGATTAATGATATATTTATTATAGCTGTACTGTATTTAGTTTTTTTTTGACATTATCATTATTATCATCATTAAACAATTAAATAAACTAACACGACCGTCTTCAATAACTTTAACTTAAATAACTTAAAACGTTTATTAAATTTTGACCGATTTTAAAACTTTTTTATTAACATTATTAGCAGTAAATTTGCAATAAACGATTATTAAAATTTTGCCGCCGTTAAAACGCTTTTACATAATTTTTAGAAATATTACCATTAAAGGTAGTGTTTGATATGTAATGGAATTTTCAATGATCACTTTGTTACAAATTTACTGTTTGGTTGCATTGAATAAGTTCCGAAAAATCGGCCAATGTCTCATCAATGCAAACGTATAGCAAAAACTCGGTGGCTTGTTTTTCTAATCTTTCTTCTGGATATGTTTTGACGTGATACATAAATCACTGGAGATAAATAGTTAGGTCGTTGTTGCATTACAAACTGCAAAAAATGTTCATAATGAGCCTATATTTAGTTGGTTTCTTTCTATACTGTACAGGCTCAGCAGTCTTGTGGACAACGAAGTAGGCCTACGACTTCTGTTTGGGGTAAGACAAAATTAAATCTGCGTTCCATGTTTTGAAATTGTTGGCTTAATTAATACTTTGAGACAAGCTGGTATAAAATTATTGCTAAATTATGACCTACGTATAATTCATTGTTTTTACGCGCGACAGCAGAATGCTTCGCGCGTCTTTGCCATCGTCTGGGCGTCTGTCTGTCTGTCTTTCTGTCTGTCCGTCCGTCCGTCCGTCTGTCACACTCGTGATCTGTATCAAAACTGTGCAAGCTAGGATCACGAAATCTTCACTGTGGGCTGCCGCAAGGTCTCTAGTTTATCGTGACAAAATTTCGTGCCACTGGGTGCAGGGGTTCCCCTCGAACGAAGGCGTCAAAGAGGGGTACCCCTTTAAAAAAGACGTCATTTTGCCGCTATTGGCTCGAATAATGTGAAAACAGTTGCAGATAGGTACATACATGCTGCTTATCATAACAAGCACTGGTGACAGGCTTTTTTGGATTTATCAACATCGATGACCTTGAACGACCTTGAACCCCTCAAAAAGAGGTTTTTAATGAATTTTTCGCAATTTTTGGATGCAGCGCACATTTCAACACTGAATTGCGACGAAGTGGCTGGAGATAGACCAGGACGACCTGCGTATGAAATTTTCAGCATTCAACGTAGGTTTTAGCAGTTCAAGTCCCGACCCCCTAGGTTCAAGGAGGCCGGGGCAGGCAGGCGTCAAAGACGGCTACCCTTCTAAAAAGTGGTTATTTTACCGCAATTATCTCATGTAGCGTAAACACGGTTGCAGATAGGCATAGACATGCTGCTTATCATAACAAGCATTGATGACAAGCTTTTTATTGCTGTCAACGTCGATGACTTTGAATGACCCTGAACCCTCAAAATAGGCGTTTTTACTTTTTAGTGAATTTTTCTGCGATTTTTCGCTGCGACACACATTTTAAGAGTCAATTGCGCCGAAATGGCTGAAGATAGACCTGGACATTTTGCGCATGACATTTTTTTAGCATAGAACGTACATTTTTAAGAATCTACAAGTAGTTATTTTACCGCTATT
>Ga0209367_1006226_pt1 | contig 16541 bp, 10 predicted proteins | sample WorMetLIZISLAND2_FD_187412 | JGI IMG/M metagenome (GOLD analysis project Ga0209367, IMG submission 187412) | Marine gutless worms symbiont microbial communities from Max Planck institute for Marine Microbiology, Germany - Olavius geniculatus... ... | reverse complement strand
GACTGCCTGTGGGCAGGTAAACCATCTCGGGATGTAACCAACCGCCTAGGTCAACTCAGCCTTCCATCCCTCCGGGGTAGGTAAATCGAGTACCGGCCTATCTGGCTGGGGTTAAGGCGGGGCGCGGTCACCTCTGTCGGGTGGCAGGTAACACTGTGTGATCCCATATGACAAGTGACGCTCCGTAGCTCTGAGATGGGTTCGCGACCTTTAACCTTTAACCGAAACAAACTAACTATAGTGTTGTAATTTAACGACACTTATGACAGTCTATAGGCCTAGTTAATTTTTAAGTTCACTGACACATTTTAGTATCTACGTAAAGCAAATTGCCTTGCTGAACGTTCACGTCTTGTTCTTGTGCTTGTATAAGATTTACACACTTATCATTTTAAAAATATCGATATCGATATTGATATCGCGATATTTTCAAGATATCGTATTGATATCGTATCGAAATTGACATCGTGATATCGAATCATCACTAATATGAACTCGCTGTCGTCATCTCCGTATCCAACTGTACTATTGCCGTACTGTACTATAGAGGTACCGTTTGGCTACAATACATGTGTTACAGACGACAGACATACGACACATCGTGCACAAGATTTGACCTAAAGGTCCGCCAAAAAGACAATGTGAATTTTCGAAAAAAAAGTTCTATTGAGATTCGTCGTAGCGTATGCCTACGTCCGGAATTCTGCATCGGGTTCAATTCGGAAATTACTCGTACTTTCTTTACTCAAGGCGCGAAGGTTTGTTTACAAAACAAGTTGCGAAGTAAACAAAAGTGGCAAAAGTATTTCAACGATGGAGTTTAACACAACTAAACAGCGATATGGGGCTGCTCGGACAAAGACAAATGTAGGGGCTGCAGATTATTCAAAGGGTCTTCAGTTATACACAGTTCCACCGACTGAAACGATATCATTGCACGAGTTTGAAGAACTGGCAATGGATCGACTAAAAGGTACGTGATTGCGTGTACGAAACCTTATCTTAACGCTGGATTTGTGAAACCACAATCAATTTCGCAACCCTGGTACGCAGTTTAAGTAGCTGGTCAACTCGCTGTAGAGTGCATATGCCGCATCATGTGGGATTGTTTTTTGGGTGTAAATTTAACATCATTTAATTATGTAAATCTTAGTTTAATACTGCTGGAGACTGTAAATGCTATTGTCAGTATGCGCTGCACTGACAAATGAATGATTTCTATTTTCTAGGTTATTGTCAGTACAGATTCGCCTAAGAATTATGCATATATTAACTGATTCTATACGCTCGCCGGTGTCGAGTAATTACAGGTTTTCGTCTCTATAGGCCTATACAGAGATCATTCACTTCGTGGAAGCAGGCGTCAGCAATAGGCCTATTCCTAGCAATTGCTCCTACAGACTGTGCCATTGTCAAGTAATCAGACCTACATCTATATAGACGATCATTGATGCCGTGTTCGCCGGCAGCGTGTGGATGTAAACTGAAGCAACCACAACCGCGCCCCTCACAGTCGCACTACAGTCGAGCAGCAGTCACCCAGCGCTCGTCGACAGATAAAAGGCAAGTGGTGGCGTGGGCGCTGCACTGTGTGATGGTATCTCATCACAGCACAGCAGCGTGAATGAGCAAAATGCTACAATGGACAAAATCGTTTCGGTGGTGCACGGAAATCGCGATTTTGATTCGATCTGATTTTGAGCAAAAATCGCAATTTTCAATTTTGAATTGAATATCGTAACAACACTACTGTATGGGGTGAGCAAGGCATGTAAATATACATGCAAAACTACTCTGCATTCAACAGACAGTTCTTACAGTCAAACAAGTTAGTTTACGTAACGGAGACAAATTAATATCGGCCAAGAACTATGTCTAATGGTGCATGAATAATAGCATCGTCCCTATAGAATGTATAATATTGCAATAATGTGAAGCCACTCACACTGACAATCAGAGTACTCCATTTATCAGTTCATATCCATACTGATGATAGTCTACAAATCATTCATTTGTCAGTGCAGATTTGTACTGACAATAGCACTGACCACTGGAGACAGTGATTACTGACATTTGTGATAGGGATGTCATGAAACACCACATTGGCTGCGTAAATCGCACCAGCACCAAATACATGATCACACTAGTGATAACTTTGTCATCGACGAAGGTCGTCATCAGCTGTGTTCTGCCAACTCAAGGACGTGTCGTCAGACGAACCTGCAGCAGCTATGGAGACAGATGCTTTGCTGCTGCAGGTCTTAGGCTGTGGAACAGTCTGCCAGCTCATCTGAGATAAACTGACATTAACTCTGAACAGTTTAAACGGCAGTTGAAGACATTTTTGTTCGGGCGGTGAGAGTGCGGCACATTGTGGCTATTGTTAAATGCACCTTCTAAATAATCTTACTCACTTACTTACTTTAAACCCTTGTCCCAACTTCAATCTTCCATACTTGATCTGATGATATTTGGTGCCAATGCATTCTATGCAGTTGGTGCGATGTTTCACGACACCAGTTAAAACATTTTGCACGATGTTGATTTTATTGAACATGATACCTGTTATTTGTGTTTTGTTTGCAGTATTATTGCTTGTAATGTGTGACATTTTAGCACTGAAAGCTATTGAAACTCTGGGCATTCGGCATGTGAAAGGAAGCCGCGAGTACCGAGATGCAATGAGAGCAGAGCTGAAGAAATATACAACTATGAATGTAATATTGCCATTAATGTGTTTGAATAATATATGCAACACTGATTGGTTGTTTTATTAGTTGGTCTCTTGCCCAAATGCTTTGAAGATGTAATATTTTATCATTTGAAATGTGACATAACTGTAATTTTAATGTTTCATTGCCGGTACTCTGTTCTTTTTCTGACTGCATATATGCAGCATGCATATTATTAACTACTAAAATTTATTGTCATTTGATGAAGTTATTAAAGAAAGAAAGAGAAAGACCACCTTTTTATTAAAACTCAGTGTACAACCATTATTTGTAAGCGGTAAGTACTGGTAGTAGTAAGTAATTTTTGCAAATGTTTTACAGATAGCTTTCTTTAAATGAAATTAATGTGGTATAGTAATAATACCAGTACTAGTAGATTGTGAATGTGTGAAAAAATTTGTTGCCACAGTTTAAATTTTAAAGTAATAGTTGTTTTCTGTTTAGATAAGGACTGCTGCAGGCCTGAGAAGCGATCACATATCACATTTCATTCTTCGTCTTGCTTACTGCAAAACGTAAGTTGTGCTCTGTGATGTTGGTCACTGATAACTTTAGATTTTTTTCAGTCATTGGTGCATGCCAGAATCGTCAAGTGAATTTGAATTTTTTTTCTATGGTGAACGTGGATGATTTGGTCATTTAAAGAGAAGCTGCATGTTTGTGTGTTTATGTAGTCTATGTATTGTTTGGATATTTATTTCGAATCAAGTTCTAAATTTTGTTTACACTCACAAAATTGCTATTTGTGTGCTATTAAATTATCTTTTGTCAAGAGGTACGTGGTGAGATTTGAAGCTGCAGACATTAACAGTTAATCACATGATTATTGATTGGTAATTGAAAAAAAATTTCCAGATTAAACAAATTGTGAAGTAGATATGATGCAAGATCTGTTCCATGTGAATGACTTTTCGATTCAGCTAGTTTCATTGTGAACATGAAATTTGAGCTAATGCTCACGAGATGCGCGAAAGCCTATAGCAATTTCGGTTCACGCTAAGTTAATATACAAATACCAAATTCTCTATCTGGATCGCATAACGATAGTAGCGTGGTGCCACCTTGTGAATGATATAGACTTGTGTCACGGCCCGAAATTACCAAAAAATCCATAAAGCTCCGTATTTTGACTTTCAAGTTTATTCAAGGTCATTGAATTCGGTGTCAATTGAGAGACAGTGTACAACTTCCTATTAGTGATTAATAGTAACCTAGGCCCTATTTCGCACCGTTATGGAGATACAGCAACTTATTGCCGAAAGTCGCAAATTTTGCCCACCCCCTCATTTAGCACCCTCGTTCGGGGTGACCTCTTTGAATTTATGGAAAAGCTTTATGGTTCCTGAAACTAGAGTCTTCCAGGCACTCGACGGTGATCGTAGCTTGCACCGTTTTTGACTGATCCACCAGTGTGACATATGGACAGACAGACAGACAGAATTGCGATGGCTAAGATGCACTGAAAGCAGTAGCTGCTTTCGTGCGTAGCAAAAAATGATATTTTTTTCAGAGAATGTGACTTTGTGTCTTACTGCATTTGAGAAAGCTGTTAGCTGAGTAAGTAAAAAAATTTTAAGTTGAAAATTATGATGTTTTTATACAATTATCAGACTTCTGAATCGAAATTAATGATTAATTAATTGCTAATTTGTGAGAAGTTAACATTTACAGAATTTTTAATCATTACCAGCGTTAATGCCTTTCATATGCGTTACTTTTGACTGCATGATGTTGGAGACGAAGAGACGATGTAGTTGCTGTATAACTTACCTGAACACAAGAACCGTATGAATTGTGCACAGTGAGGATCTTCGTCGATGGTTTATTGCTCAAGAATTGGATTTGTTTCGTTACCGTTTTTTGTCACTGACTCAGGATGATGTCCAGAAGTTTCTTCAGCTACAGAACCTCCTCTATGTACCGGTAAGACACATTGTAATGTATTTTCTTTTCAGTGTTTTGTTTCAGAAAACTGTTGCCAAAATTTATGGAAAATGTCACTTCTGATGCGTATTACATAAATTGTATTTGTGTGTACATAGTGTTTGTATTTTTTTTCTGTCAGAGATGGTTATTGCCTGTTTGATATCAACATTATTGCAACATTATAATGGCTGCCAGCATTGCATTCTGGGCTGTATGTTTACAGCTAAAGTCATATTTTACCAAATTTTAGAATGTTTGCTGTGCTATTATTTTGTTGATGATGGTCTGCAGTTTTTTTATGTTTTTGTGTAGATTTCTGCTGAGGAGAAATCCGAAGTGTTAGATGAGCTGAAGAACTCTCGCTGCGGAATGTCAGAAAATGAAGTGGAGCTTGTTGATTTTTACAAGGTATCTGCCACTAGCTTTCAAGCAGTTTACAGTAGCACCAAATATAGGAAAATAAAATGAAATTCATAAATAACATCTTTGAATCTGTAGTCAGTGTTGGGTGAATATATATATATATATGTGTCTTTAAGATGATGGTGACAATGACATTTATTTTCATGTAAAATCATAGAAACTTGTGAACCGTGATGACTTTTCTGTTGTGGCCAGGTTCCATTCACCGATGTGCTAGAGTTGGTTCGAGGCTTGAAGGTCTATGTTCATCATGGGTTTGCTTTCGTTCCTCAGCCGGAATTTGTTGTCATCGTTCTCAATGTTTTCCGCTCAAGGCTTTCGCATGCTCTTGTTGTGAGTCCTCACGTGTGTGTTATTCCAGTATGTAAACATGTAAAAGTCCTATGTTTATACATGTAGTATTGCTGCTGCTGCTGCAGTGCTGCTCTGCCCTATTTCTAGTACTTTTTCTTAGTTGCTGTTGCTGATGCTAATTTTGATATCTGTCTAACTGGTTTTTTTTTTAGTCTGCTTTCCCACTCTTGATGCCTGGCTGAGAACTTTGAGGAGTAAATAATTACTGCATGGTAAAAGTTTTTTTGAATTTTTTTTTGAGTGTGGCCGTTAACGAAAGCAATCCATTTCTTGTTGTGGTTGGAGTCTGTGATGAAATGCTATTAAGGCAATTCTGATTAATAAATTTACTGATTCATTTATTGATTGATTTATCGACTGACTGGATTGGCTGTTAGGTGACGTCTCGTGCCGTAGTGAACCTGTCTGATGAGGAGGAACGCCTGATGCCAATGCTGAACAATCTCAGTCGTCAGTACCTTGGTCCTGAGTATGGCGCTCACAAGGCATCAGCTGAACGTGTAACTATGGACCAGGTGGACTCTGTAAGTGCACTGAACTGCATGTCAGTTGACTGCCAGAGTAGCACAAATACCGTACCGAATGCTGGTAAACAGGTCTAGGTTCAGCTCAGTAAGTGTACATTTACTGGTACTTGATTTGCTGTGATGGTATAAAAGTGCCGGTTCCTTTAACACCTGCCAGAAACTAGCCATGAATGGCAACATTTGTTTGGAAGGTAGTTTAGTATCAGGATTTTTTAACATACATGTGTCATGATTTCAGTCAGGAATGTTTACTGGTATGTAGTAAAAGAACATGATTTTTGTGTTAATGATTGCTTTTTTGATGAATCTGGATTTATTGTATCCTAGCCATTTATTGTTGTTACTTTGCCAGTGATAGGTATTGCTGGATGCAATTAATTAGTGTTGTTGTACTTGGATCGTAGTATATGTTTGTTGTAGTTGTAACATTGTTGTTGTTGTTGCTGTATGACAGCTGTCAAAAGCATCGTTCCCACTCTGTATGCAACAACTACACTCGTCATTGCGACTGCATTATCATCTCAGGCACTGGGGTCGCCAGCAATACGGTCTCTTTCTCAAAGGCATCGGCATGTCGCTTGAGGAAGCTCTTAGGTTCTGGAAGTCGGAATTCATGAAGATCATGGATGGAGACAAGGTGTTTAGCCATTATTACATTTTGACATTTTTTCACCAGTTTGTACAGAATTTTTCTTTTATCATAGCCTAAGCTGTGCAATATTAAATTGAGCCATTTGGGTGGCTGTTTGACTGACTGGCTGGATTGGTAAAATTATAAATAATTATTTTCCATACAATAATATCTTAGGAATACAATGTGTCTGAATCTTATAGTTTGCATGCGTACGGAGAAGGCTGATGCTTGTGTTGAATGTTGAATGTTTTTTATTTGGTCAAAGCTGTGCTGAACAGTTATTGAGCTTAAATTTGCTTAGTAAATATCTTAGTAGAAAGCATATTTTGTTGCAGAATTCAAAATATGTGTGTATGTATGTATGTCTGTGGCCACACATGGTTAGACATCTGCCGGTTGAACGCGTTACTGCAGCAGCAGCAGATAGACGACCCAGTGTTGCGACTAATGCCCCACGCTCAAACTGTCGTTTTTATTGGCAATTGCATGATGCACCTTTGTCGTTGCACTGATGCTGCAGCTATCATGACATTGTTTACCGACATCTATCATCTCTGTTGTCATATCCATTTTGCCATCAGCAGACACGGATGTCTGGATCTAAGGAAGTTTCATTCTCTAACGAGCCACAATTCTTGTTAATGGTCTGCGGACGAGAGCAACAGGTCGGTGAACTGCTGTCCTTGTCCGCTTGGCTGTAGCTGCCCACTGCTGTCATCAACTCGCTTCGACCGTGAGACACAATTAACACACAGCACTGAGAAACTGAAATTATTCTACTCTGGCTCTCATACTGCCTATCGCGATGCTTGTAGTTAAAGTGCTAACTGTGAAATGTGAAAGCGCGAAATCTGTCCATGTGTAAAGTGCGAAACAAAATGCGAATTTTGCATTGAATTTTTTTATTTTGCAGTTTGCCCTGTCTCACTGCAACGACTGATCAGCCCACTGACAGGTCTGATTAATTGTCATTGGCAAACATCGGAGTTCGTTTAACGCTGATCGCGTTGTCGACCGTCGTATGTATTTTTATAGGCCTAGTCTGACTATAACCTGCAATCTTGTTTATTTATTTATTCATTCATTCATTTCTTTTGTCGTCAGCAACAGCTTTTTCTAAGCTATTAGCTTGTTGCTGATTTCAGTTTGACAAACAGTATGCATACAACGTGCGATACAACTACGGCAAGGAGGGCAAGAGAACAGACTACACGCCTTACAGCTGTGTCAAGATTATCACCAGTAACCCTCCAGCAACCGGAGACTATCATGGTATGCGTAAAGTGCTTTTGATCTCAAACTATGTGAAGTTGGATAGGCTGCAGTTTTAGTTTGAGTAACTGCAAAAAAATGGATCCGTTTAAGAACTAAAGGATTTATGTTCTTATTTGTTTCGGTATTTATTATTGATAGTTAGTCGGCTTCCCATAAAACCTTTATGGCATCATAATTTGGTTTTGTGTTTTCTTCTGTGTGATGAAAAAATTACTCACTTATTGATACATTGCATGTTTCACTAACATTTGAGTGAAAGGGTAAGTGGATGATGAGCAAACAATGCTTTGTATTTTTTATGGTGAATGCCTGTATTCAGCATTTTAGAGATTAGCTGCACGATAACTGACATTTGATGTTTTTATTTTGTTTGATTGTTTTGCCATACAGGTTGTCCATTTCGTCATTCTGATGTTGACATACTGCAGCAGAAGCTACAGTCGCTGAATGTGTCGCGAGAAGCCCAGGCTGAGGTAAGCCTATCAGATGCTAATAATGATACGATACTTTATCAGGGTTCACACACTTATGCACATACCGTAAACCCACCAAAAAGAAGCACTACCCAAACTTATCCAATTGGCTTTTTGCTCACTAATAATGAAGTGTTTCCCTTTCAACTCAGTTAAATTTTTTAAACTTTAAACCTATGAATTTGCAAATTTTCGGATATTAACTTTATGTGGACAGTATCTTGCAGTGCTCATTGTAATATAGCTAACATGATGTTGGTTTTGTAGCTGCACTTTGTTTCATATACAAATACCATTTTAGCAGCTAGTCAGAATGTATAAATTTATTATTGCAATTTGCATAGATCCAGGAATGTTAATGAGACCAGAATATAGTGAGAACAAGATGAAACCAGTAGCATGAGGGCAAGAATGGGAATGAGACCAAAAACAATATTAAGGCCAAGAACAGGACCAACGTCTACAAGAACAAGGATGAGATCAGTGAAATCGAGAGATGTTTAATGTTTAATATTTGACATAGCAGTCAGCACATATTGATTTTTATTTTTAATTTACATTGTGCAATAAATTTGCTGGTCATCTGGTGTTTAATGGGGGCGTGTGACAGATAGCGGAGCTGGCAAAGCAAGGTCACTACCAGTTGGCCTGCGGCCGCTACTTCGAAGCCAGACACAGACACAAGTCTGAAGTGAACTTCGCTCTGCAGCATCCGAACCAGTACTACGACGAAAGTCGCAAGCTGCTGGCTGAAGATAGAGATGGTCAGTTATAGTCTGTATTCCTACTGCCAACAGTGTGATGAACGTTAGCAAATAAGGAACACTAAAAACGGGTTTATAAAATAAACTAATGTTTATGAACGTTGATTAACTGAAGTCAAGGTCTGAATGTTCCAGTGTTATGTGCCACCCAGTATATGATCACAGTACATAAGAGATAGAGACAGACAAACGAATGGACTCATTGAGGTGAAGCATTAACTAATAAGTTTTATAATTCATCATTATCAACTTTTTACCTTCACTGAGTTTTTTGTCAAGGTTTTTGGCGGACAGTGTTTCTGATGGAGGCAGCAGTGGTTGTTTAAATGTCTGAAGCAAACTCAGTAAAGGTTGTAATTTAATGGATTTATTGGCTGGCGAAGGTTGTAATTTGATGGATTTATTGGCTGGCGACACACCGGCTTAGTAAGCATTTAAAATTGCACACCTCTATTTCCGTATGTGTATTTGTCCATCTGTGTTTCTGTATACATCAGCTGTTTTATAAATTACTGTGTCATTGTTGTCAGATGGAGGTGCAAAGCGTGCCGGTGGCGGCGGTGGAAGCGTTGCTATCGTTCCTATCATCAGTTCATCAAAACCAGTCACCGCCCGAGATACTACCAGTAGCAGCCAGTTTGATGATGATGATGACGCTGAGGATGACGCTGTGCTGACCATGTGCACGGATACTGAGGGTGATGAGCTCATGTTGACAAGTGCTCTCAGCGAAGATACCATCGCGATGCAGACTGACGAATAGATGCATTTAAACCTCACACATTACTAGAAACACTCGGACAGCACTAATCTCCACCAACAGTGGCGCCACCCCGGGATTGGCAGAAATATTTATTTATGCTTTTAGTCTTTGGCTATGGCATTTTCCCCCTAAATAACCACTGTTAGTGGATGTTTGTGGCACTAATGTAAACAAGATTTTTTAAGACCAAAACTTTTAATTGTTTTCATGTAGCAAATGTGACAAAGTATCCTATGCATGCTACTTGATGCCAGTTAATAGTAACTGTAATAACATAAGTTATTATTGAACTCCATAAGTAGTTAACTGCTGTCAAAATCTTTATACACTGTGTCCAGTAAAAAACTAATCCCCTAGACATCGTGCAATAAAAATGGCAAATCTGAATGAATTTGAATAAAGTTTCGTACACTCAATTCCCAATAAGTTCCTGAAGTGATAGCCAAAATTTGTTGAAAAATATTATTATTTACCAAAATTATTAAATGTTAAATATTGATAACAAAATATGTTTGTTACCAATATGGCGTTGCATACATATTGTATTGACTTGTTCGACGACGTCAAAGAAGTGAACTGCAGGTTCAGATCTTGGCTCAGCAAGTGGAATGGCTACAATTACAAAGCTTATACACAGCTACGGTATACAAATACACTGTGTCCAGTAAAAAACAGACCCCCTTGACATCGTGCAATAAGAATGTCAAATCTGAACGAATTTAAATAAAGTTTCGTACACTTAATTCCCAATAAATTCCTGAAACGAGTGCCAAATTTCGTTTAAAAATATTATTCCGTTCCAAAATTATTAAATGTTGAATATCGATAACAAAATATTTCTGTTACCAATATGGCGTTGCATAGTGCAGTCGCTCAAGTGGAATTGATGTTTGTTGATGCAATCAAAATAACGTAAACAATAACAAAATGGTGTTTTCTGCAGACAAGCGTGTTTTAATAAAACTGTTGAGACAAAAGAAAGTATATGATGCTAAAAAGTTTATCGCAAAATTTCCCAGCAAGCCATGGACAATGTCAGGATTAAACAAACGGTTGCCTAATACTGGACACTTCACATCACATCTTGAGGCAACCTCACAAAAGCTGCTGTAACTATTGTTTGCGTAGATAGGTTTAAGTGAAATTTGGCACTTTGATTGCCAATAGATGACGCACTGTTGACGTAAACTTCTTGCTAGAATCAGACGTTGTTTGTTAAAGTTACGCAAATGTACATGGGTTTACTTATGTAATGCCATATTTTTAATAGGAGATATTTTGTTATAGATATTTAACATGCAATAACTTTGGTAAGAAATAATATTTTTCAATAAAATTTGGCAGTTGCTTTGGGAATTTATTGGGGATTAAGTGTATGAAATTTTATTCAGATTCATTCAGATTAACATTTTTACTGCACGAAGTCTAGGGGATTAGTTTTTTATCGGACACATTGACACAATGTAGTAATTGCTAGCAAAAAGTCTTGAAATTTTGAAGACTTTTTATTTAAGATGGAGACTTTTAGACACTAGGATTATTTTTTTTTGTTTTCAGGGCACCTCAAGATCAAGGCTTTGGTCTTGATCACTACATCTCTGGCTTGTGGTTGAAAAACCATGTTTATTTTTGTTTGTGTGATAATATTGTTAATATGTCTACAAAATAGCTTTAAATTCACAATCAGTGCAGCAAATGACCACTTCCACAGGTCTGGCATTTTCCCCTAGACCCCAGTAGATGGCTCTGATGGCAGAATCCAATATGGCTTGATGCGTGGTTTTTCAAAGCATATCACAGTTACTGTCAACGAAGATGTCTGGCAGTGTTAAACTTTTACATCGTTTTATGTTAGGGTCATCAATATGGCTTGATGCGTGGTTTTTCAAAGCATATCACAGTTACTGTCAACGAAGATGTCTGGCAGTGTTAAACTTTTACATCGTTTTATGTTAGGGTCATCATGAAAACCATTGGCATGATAACTGCTGTCAGCTGACGAGTCTTGTTAGGTGTACCATTGAAACTGTTGTGTGGTGAAAAATTGCGCCACAATATGCAAATGGACTATTAGTGACTCATGACGAAATTGTGTTCATTTTTGGGTCCCAAATGAAAGTGCCAGATTTTGTCAAAATTCGTTCTTGTTCTACTGAGTAGAATAGTCTTGTGGACAGTCAGACAGACTCGTGTGAGAACATAACCTTTGTTTTTTCAGTTGATTTAAACATGTAATGACTACATGATATGTGATGTTTGCTGCTGTGTACCATTTATCATGTGTGCTTTTTATTGCACAAAAATTGCAGTCTTTTAGGCAGGCTATTCTCGTTGTACCTAAAATTATTGTAGTGTTTTCTTGCCGTGGCATAATTGTGGATAAACGTTGGAAATTATTCTGCAAATAAAAGTTGTTGCAGTTTGCATCTGCTTAACTGTTTTGCTACATACTTGCGATTGAACGAAATGTAACTTTACCATGTAGTTGTCAATCAATAATATCCACACCGAAATACGATCAGCGCTGTTGCCCTTTGTTGTGAAGGAGTGTTTAACAAATGAACAAAATTGGTTTAATGGTTGGTTTAGCGGCATTGTGGGTTGAAAAAGTAGGCAAGAGAGGAAGTTGCAATTTTCCGACAAACATTCCAAATTTCTGACAGACAGCTGCTAGCTGCAAATTTCTAACAGAGGAGGTTATTAGTGGTCAGTATTTCAGTTTGTCGATGTGAGCACCAGATTTTGTATTTTTAGGCCAAGAATTTCCAACAAGAAGAGAATTTTCTGACTATTTCCCCGCAGCCCAAAATTTGGGGGATTGCCCTCTCCCCCAGGCCCGTTAAGAAGGTGGGGTAGAGAGTAAGCTGCCCCGAGACGTTTGGGGGGCCCGCCGTCGCTCAGAAATATAAAGTACACCAGAATGCACCGTTTTGAAAAGAAAAATTCAAAAATTGTCTTACCAGCAGGGCTCTGTGACAGTGTTTGGAGGGCCCTGCGCGAATGTTTTCCCAGGTCCCGCTGTGGCTGTCGACGGGCCTGGCCCCTGCCACGATGCCACTGAGTTGATTGATTGATAATTGATTGAAAGTTGTCAAATGCAAAGTTCTGAGATGGAAAATTAGTTTGAAAAAACTGGGTTTTTACGTTTTTAACAAGAAACCCAGCTGTCACTAAGATACCCGACCATTATACTGGTTGTCAGTGACCTTCAGGGTCATCCACGGTCGATGATTCAGTTTATCTGAAAGGGCGTATGCCACTTCCTGTTAGTGATTAATAGTAACTTAACCCATATCTCGCACCGTTTAGCCACAACAGTGCGTACTGGCCTTCGAGATCATCCAAACTCCCAAGTCAACGATTTTTTATGTCTTTTGACAGCCAATATGTCTTCAAGGTCAATGATTTCCATCTCGTCTGACAAGGCGTATGCCACTTCCTATTAGTGTTTAATAGTAACCTTGGCCGTATCTCTCACCGTTTCCGAGATATGGCCAGTTTTCCATTAATTTTTTTGTTGTACAATTTACATTAAAGATCATGTTTAATTTTACATTTAGGCCTATTCGTGATTTTTAGTTTGGTGTTTTGGGATGGATGTTACTCCAAAAAGTCCAAAAATTTATTTGCAGTCCTGGCTAATTCCGAGGTAAAACGTCGATTTTTCTTCATCAATTATTGCATTATTTATGCTTATTTGTTCTTAAAATAAATCAGTAGGCCCTACAATATTAAAAAGATGTGCAATTTTATTGAGCAAAAACGGATTTTAAAAACGTCTTTTAAAGTGTATTTAAAATGTTTCAATTTGTGCAACGTGCCTACGTCCGTGAAACTCTGGCGCATTAAAGGACAAGCTACCAGCTTACATTTGTTTTGTCAGTAATCAGCTGTTTCCGGCGTCTGCTTTTGCTGTGTGTACTGTGAAACTGTGAATTTGATTTGTCAAATATAACTTCATTACGTTAATTATAGTTTTGTTGGAAACACTACATGCCGAGAGCGTGAACTAAATAAGATGCCGCCAAAAGACGCGAAAGGTGACAAGAAAAAGCAGCCTCCGCCGAAGCCGGAATGCGTGCCACCGCAGGAGGCAAAGCCGCCAGACGAAATGTCGCCGCAATTTTATCTAGACCAGATTGCCGAGCTTGAAGAATGCGTCGAAAGGTTTGAATTTGTAATAAATAAACCGTTTTGTAGTGATTGACATTTTTAGAACCAAGTGTCAATACACAGTGACACTGCACGCTGCTATAGAGGCTGTGTGGAGTTTGGTTACTTTTAGGGTTCGGGTTACGATAGTCGCTAAATGTATACACGGTTGGCCGTGCACACGTATTGCAGTTTCACACACACTGCTAGATGTGACTGTGTGTATAGCATCTTTGTTTTTAGAAACGAATTCTGATAATGTAGCACACAGTATCATCTTATATTCAATTTAATGCTTGAGCCAGTCATTTTAACCTTTGGCTTTTTGGCTGGCTTTGGTTTTAGAGTATCTCGGGCACAAAATTTGTTGTGTAAACTGGTTAATATATTGAAATTGAACTTTAAGATTACTGCATGGATTTGATACAAAAACAGAGCGTGCTTGTCTTTGTTTATCGGTCACTGTTTCACAGTAATTTGTGGTGCTCCAGCTAGTCACTTTTTAATTTTAGCTATCAAAACAATGAAACATAAGTTCAACAGTCAAAATATGTGAGCCTGCTGAATGTGCTGACTATTTAGGACCTACGATATTTTGTTCTTTTATCTGGTTTGCCATGATCATGATCAGTGACAGTGTAGCCTGTGTAGGTAAACAGTTTGACTTTGTTTTCTATGTGGATAATTTTTACTACAAGTTTTTTTGTACATTTTTATGCTTGATCTATAAAATTTGATGTTTAAAGTACTGACTAGAATGAGTACACATGATATTACTGAAGTTTTGTTTGATTTTTCGGTTATTTTGTATGTGTTAGATATCAGAAATTGCACAAGGTACTGTTAGAGAAATCTGAAGAATTACAGGCAAACTTAGTTGAGCAAAAGGAGGAGAACAAAAATGCATTTATCCAGGCAAAGAAAGACTTTGAAGACAAAGGTATGAAAGTCTCAGTGCATAAGATGTGTGAATAAATTTGACGGTTGTTAGAGGCATTATTCTGTGGTGTCTGGTGTTTGTTGACCTGTTCATTAACAGTTTGGTGTTTATCATATGTGTATTATTTGCACCGTGATAATACTGGTGAGTTTTTGTGCCTCCACCTTCAGCTGGTACCGAGTGAGTGGAACTGGAGACATCATTTTTTCACGTTGTCTGTCCATTTCTGATGAGGCTTATTACCTATGTTATGATTGATGGATTTCCTCCTAACTTTTACCAGTGGAGCATTTTAAGACATAGGTGAGCACCGTGAGCTGTTTAGGTTTTGGGGCAAAAGGTCAAGGGTTAAGTCGCAACATAAGTAAATATCTTAAATATACCATTTTGTGGGTTTGTTTCTGTGAGGCTTCCAGAGTGCATTGTCGAATTCTTTCTTTAAATTTTTGTCACTAATGTTAATGTGTGTTAAGACAATCATGATACGATTAGGTTTTCGTGTGAAAGGGTCAGGGTCACAGCAGGCACAGGGAAACAGAGCTCGACCATCTGGTTGAATAAGTAGTTAGTTGTGTGGTGTGGTGCTTGAAACAGTTAATATGTTGTTGTTTAGTGGCCGAAATTGCACAGTTGGAAGAAGAGGTGAAGGAGATGGAGCTGAGAATTGAGAAAGAGAAGGAGGAACACAAGGAATTGATGGAACAGAAGGCGAAGGAATATGTTGAAACTGAACAAGAACTTATTGCTGCCAACCAAGAAATTAGTACTGTTGTCATTTCTTAGCTATAATATTGCTATTTGTTATAATCGTGGTAATACACTTTTCTTTGTTCATAGCATGAGTTATTTAAAACGTTTTATTCTGTTAGTTGCCACAGGTTTCTGAAATCTGTGTTTTATATGTCGGGTATAACATCAACATGCTGTAGTTGTAGCTTCTGGCATGTACGAAGGTCGTTCCATAAATAAGTTACAAAACATCGTCATTTTGTTAGTTTTCCAAATATAAAAAATCTGAAATATACGTTTTGTAGGGAATTTAATGCTGGTCACCACCTGTGAGTTTTATCATGATGACTCACTGTGACGTCATTTATTGACAAAAAATTTAGTAACGCTGCCACTAAATTTGTCCCGAATGAACAACATGCTACTGTTCGTTTTTTCTGTGAGCAAATAAGCGTAATGCAAATAAAATTCAGACAGTTTGTGTCCAGTATATGGCAATAAGTGTTTTATGAAATCAGCAATACACGTTTGGTGTGAGAAAAAACTAGATGGGCAGAAATTTTCATCAGATACCCAGGTGCAATCATTTGTTCATCAGTGGCTGGGACAGCAGGCAGCATCGTTCTTTGCATCAGGCATTTAGAAGCTTTTTTACAGATGGGACAAAATGTTTAAACAAACTTGAAAGATATGTTGAAAAAATGAAACAATAATGTTTACTGTTTAGCATTTAAAGTAATGACATTAAATTGTTACATTTGTTACATTTTCTTGTTTTAATGTTGTTTATCGCCAGCATGTTGTGATAGATCACTAGTGGAGAAAATAATACACAAATAAGCTGTGTTT
>Ga0209367_1006224_pt1 | contig 16543 bp, 9 predicted proteins | sample WorMetLIZISLAND2_FD_187412 | JGI IMG/M metagenome (GOLD analysis project Ga0209367, IMG submission 187412) | Marine gutless worms symbiont microbial communities from Max Planck institute for Marine Microbiology, Germany - Olavius geniculatus... ... | reverse complement strand
CGGCCTCACCGAGAATGGTCAGATGACATTGAGCAGTGGTGTGGGACAACCCTGCAGGAGTTAAGCCACGTTGCCCTAGATAGGCAGCGGTGGGCAGCGATAGTAAAAATGGCGTCAGACAACAACGGGCATTGAGCCCACGGTTGTCGATGATGATGATGATGATGATGATGATATGATAACGATTGGGATAGATAGAGGCTGCATTATCAGTATATTACTAGTTTTGGTTTTATGCAAAACGTGAAAACATCAGAATATATCAAAAAACACGAGTCTAACAACCAAGCACTACTGAAATGAGTTACAAGTCAACACATATTAGTTAACGGGAGTGAAATGTCCCGCATCAGAAATAATTTGTCCATTCTAATGACCATTTCACATAATCTACATAGTGTTTGATAACATAAAAAGCAACAGATATGTTAAAAAAATGCAAATAACGCAGCACTGACATAAACTTACTGCAAATAAATCAAATCTAGGCATAGGTCTGGTGCTGCTGTAGACATGCATCGCAGATTTAGTGGTCTATCCAGGCTCAACAATTCTGAGAAATAAACACCTCACCTATGCTTCAAAGGGGCACAAATTGCAACATCTTTTTTAATTAAACACACTAGCAAAAAGTAACTATATGAACCTTGCTTCTGTCGACAATATCTCTCGCAATGGCTTCGACCACCGACTCCGCTGGTTCAACCAAAGGCATAGCTGCCTTCTCAGTCGTGCTAGCGATGCAACTCACAGTCTTTGGCGGTGTCGGAGATGGTGCAAGCAATGTACGGAAGTTAGTTCTGCTGGCAATGTCCAGCATGTTTGTCACAGAAGTCAGCTCGGTATCGACAGCTGCTGCTGCCACTGACGATGTTGCTGCTGATTTGCTGGCGTCTTTGGGAGTGAATTTGTTAGCAGCGGTCTCTCGGTTTGGCTCAACTAGAGCATTTGAGTTGAAGTCCACGTTATTAGTCGCATTATACTTGCTGCCATCGTTGGGTAGCAGTTTACTGGAACTGGGTTCTTCGGTTGATGTGCTCTCATTATTTAAGTCTGCAAACTGTTCACAAACATTTTATCTTTAACCGGTAGTGTTGTCGGTTGAAAAGATTTCTGGGGAAAAAGAAGGCTGTAATTTTCCACAAATTTCTCACACAGGAGATATGAGTGCTCAAAATTTTATTTTTTCTCTAAATTTCTCAACATGGAAAATTTCTAGCCCAGAATTTTGAATGAAGAAGTTTCAACAAATGACACATTCTGATGTGACAGGCTCAAATTTAGAAAGGAAGGGAGCAATTACCCATGCCCCTCTACCACAACACCACAGTGTTCAACAGTGGCATGAATTCTATTCATTTAACTATTTTAGCACTTCAGATATTTAGCATTTTAACAACCCATTGAACAACAAGCAATGACATTTTATCAGTACACGTTAAACTGCTACGGCCTGCAAACACTATTATACTTGAAGACATAAATGTTGTAACACATGAGGTTTATGAGTCAAGTTAACCTCATTTAGTTTTTATTCAGCACAGACAGACAAGAAAGGGCTGTGTGAAGGCACACCCACCCTGTGTCCTTTGCTGTAACTAACATAACATTCTATCCTACGGCAACATTGCTTTGCTATGAACGTTGAACAATTTGTGTGAAATAACTTTATCTTATGTAAGCTGATAAAAGCTTCAAATCCAGCTTAAACGACAGCAACAACTAGAATGTATAGCAAGTGCCGCAAAACTACTTACTGTATTACCTGTTTACATGTGCATGAAGTCAATCACTACAGACTTTTGAAACTACATCGAAGAACAACTTTAAAAGAGCAATGCAGTATTTACAGAACTTCTAATGCTCACAAAGCCATTGATGTAACACTCCTTCCAACATAATTGTCTTGTCTATAAGTCAATAGCACAGAAAGGAGATGAGCATACCTGGGGATGAATCGTTAAGCAATGTCTGTCCAGATTGGCTTTATCGTTAAATCCAGCCAGACAGTGCCGACAACGATACTGCTCGTCATGCCTGCGCAGATGTGCCTGCAACTGTCAAACCAAAAACAACAGCAACATGTTCCATATCTGCCGCAAATAACTGCTGACATAAACACTCAGCTAAATAACACAGCCAGCAGAGAGTAATACGGTACTAATAGTAAAAGCCACGACGATGTTATTACAGCACTGCCACTGCGACAGTTCACTTGGTTCATAAATGAACGACTGAACGTAGAACAGGATGTAGGTGGCTGCCAACCTTTGGACCAAACCGATCAGCTTGAGCCAAGATCCACCCAAATACAGGAGCTACAGGTATTGTACTACATTCACCATCGCCATTTATTACTGGTCAGCCGAAAATTTGTTGATACTCATTTTACCATCTCACAAAAGGTAGGGGGTTGAGTCGACCTGGTTACGTGGTTTACCTGCCCTCGGACAGTCACTCACTCAGGTACTAAGCAGATCCAGCTTAGAGTAACCTCATTGACTCAGAACAATGCGTTACCATTACGCCATGCTACCAAACTGTAAGTTAGGTAAACTTTCCGTTGGCTGTGTTATCTGCCATCAAAAAAAAACATCAGTGCACACAGACAAGCAGATATAGTGAAGTGCATTTGTAAGTGAGAAAAGTGATGAACATCGAAAAGCTGAAAGCTGTAAATAAAATGCAACAGAGAGACTACAACTTAAACAAAAGACTCTAGCATATAACAGTACTCATAATATAATATATACTGATACGGTATCAAAATGAAAACCATATAAGTGTGGAATAGAACAAAACTAGGCCAGCATAGTGACTAAAATTATCAATGCCAAAATAAATTCGTAAAGAACAAATTTAATACAATTCAGTCAGTTCAGCAGGTTGCTGAATATAAAACAACTAAAGTGAATACAACGTAATGGTCAGAAACGACAACAGATATGAAAATAAAATAACGAAAATAAACACCGGCGCTGTACCTTCGAGCTGTGCTTAAACAGAGCATGACAGTGAGTGCACTGGTGCAACGGAGAACTCAACGGTGACGGCGTGATGCTCTGCTTGCACGATGGCATCATACCAGAGCCAGTGGTTGGCTGAATGGACTGGGTCTGGGCTGGTGTCCGTCTTGGGGTCACGACCAGTGATATTGGTGAAGATGAATCAAACTCCTCTTCCGAGGTTCTTGCGACCGGCACGGAGCGGACCGATCCAACACTGAGATCCATGGGTTCATCGCTATCGGTGGTCAAGAGCAGTGGGAACACGTTGTATGACTGAGTGGCTCCCACTGTGTGATAAGAATTCATCATGGTTTTCAGACTGAAGTCCAGCGGCTGGTCGTCAGCTCCAGCCTCCTCCATCTGTTCCTGCTTCATCTTGTGACTTCCATTAACGATCGACGACATCACTCCGACGTCCAGTCTCGGAGCCTTGTTGGGTCCATCCTCAGTGCCGGGGTTTGTCTCCAGACCTCTCTTCCTCATGCCCGCTGGCAGTCTGCATGTTCGACTCAAGGCGGCGGCCTGCTCGGTGGCTGCAGCCTTCTGCTGTGACGCCAACAAAGTCTCATTGATTGCCATGCGTGACTCAACGCCGACTCCGACCACCGGTGCGTGCTGCTTCTGGATGTGACGCAGACAGTTGGCCTTCGTCGAGAAGCCAACGCCGCAGTCTCGGCAGGTATATGGTTTGTTGCAGCAGCTTGACTGCGAGTGCAGGTGATGCTTCAACGACTGGTAGAACTTGAAGTCCTCTCCGCAGTACTTGCACACCGTCGTCTCCGCCTGCTGTGTGGCTCCGCTGGTCTCCGTAGCATCGCCAGTCACTGCATCCTTAGCCACTCGACTGAATCCAATCGCACCTTCCATCTCGTCTTTGCTCTCGATGCTGTGCTTCTTGCTGCAATACCAACATCCACTGTATCCACACTACAGCTGTGTGGAGGAGACCTGGTCCAGTGGTTACCACAATGTAAAAAACGTAAAGGTAAAGGTGTTGTACAGCTCCAACAGCAAACCCATCACAGGGCAACGGAGCACCACCTGCCATATGGGATCACACAGTGTTAGATACAATCTGATACAAATAAACATGCCCCACCTTCCCCCCAACCAGACTGGCCAATACTCGATTTACCTACCTCAGAGGGATGGAAAGCTGAGTTGATCTTGATGTTGGTTATATAATGATGTGTCTGATTGATGCAGTTGGCACCTGATTAGTTTGTGGATGGGTGACTGTCTTTAAACAGGAAAACCATCTTGGTAAAATAACCAATCACTCAGGTGTCCACAGACGGGGTTAAGGCGGGCAGTGCTGGGAGCCAAGGAACACTGTGATTGCATATGACAAGTGACGTTTTGAAATGGTTTTGGAATAAAAAAACCACCCACTCTTTTATCTGAATAATCACGTTTTAGTTGACAGAAAGTCGGACAATTAGCAACTGACAGATAAGTAAAGTACTGCCAAAAATTGAACATTAAGTTTGACTAAGCAAAAATCAACCATAATCCTGTGATCTTTTCAAATAATAACTGGCATACCAGTTACTCTTGCTCAGGAAACATTCACACCAATTCTGTTTATTCTATGCCTTTTTGGTTTTGAGTTAAGACCCCATACCAGTAAATTATAAGTATGCAGCACAATAGTAATGATAATGACAATGACATAAAATTCACAAATCGCTCAAAGTGACAAGCAGTATGATACAATGTTAATGTAATTAGTAGAGCTGTCAAATTAACGCATTAATTAACGTGTTAATGCATTAATAAATTAACGCACGTTAAAAAAATTAACCTGCTTTAAAAAAATTAACGCACACACGTAAATTTATGTTAATTTACTAAATTGAGTGAAGCAAAAGTTCCAATATTCCATTAAACTGTGGTTATTTGACAATCAAATGAATTCCATTAAACTGTGGTTATTTGACAATCAAATGAATTCAAGAAACTAAACAGTAGTTGCTGTTTCATCACTACTGTAAATAAATAATTATTTTGACGACAGGCTAACAGATTTCTATGATGGCAGTTATTGTTGATTATACGTTCAAAATGTGTTTTCAACATTCTATAGACTATTCGACAGACGGGCCCCCCAAACTTCACGAGGCTCAGGGTAACTTACTCCCTCCCTACTCTCCTTCTCGACGGGTCTGGATGCGTTAATAACGCGTTAATTAATGCATTATAAAAAATTAATGCAGTGTGTTAATGCATTAAAAAAATTAACGTTTCAACAGCTCTAGTAATTAGTATTTAAAATTTCTGTCATTTGCCACAATATGGTAGCAAGGCCACATGCAAGGCCATATATATACCGGACATGACGTTCACAGTTGGCCTTGGTCGTGAATGCAAACTCGCAGATAAGGCACTGGAACGGTCGTTCTCCGTTGTGAGTTCTGAGGTGTCGGTTCAGGGTGCTGCGGTCAGCACTGCTGTATGGACACTGGTCACACTTGTACGGAGACGACGTCCCAGCATGCACTGGCACTGCATCCACATCCAACCCCCATACTCTTTACTGCGCTTGTCAACGGTGTTTAACGTGCTATTTTTACAATAATGAATGGTCAAAATAAAGGGCGTGGTCTACTGATAATGAGTTCATCACCGACAACCCGACATCACAGCAAACCAGCCTACGTGAAGCCCGCAGCTATCCGTGATAACTTACAATTATAATGCGATGAAAACACTCTATAAAATATGATGCGAATTTGAACACAGAACTGCATCCAAATCTAGAAATTCTTTTCTTGTTATTTTACTACCATTTACCAGAAGTATTAGCAACATAATATTAACGGCTTTGACGACGAGCTAAAATTTAACATTGTGCTGCAGATTTACACTGAGAACGGCAATGACTGCAGTTTATGCCGATTTAAACTCTTTCAATGGCTTTCCAGCTATTTTAGTGTAGCAAAAGCTACTAAAGCAACACATATAATTCTCAAGCTATCTTACATCTACTAACATTCTGTCAACTTAGATTCAGCAACACATACTTGTTCTGTTTGAGTCTTCAACATCGGATCCACTTCCTGACTTCGTGCCACCGTCAGAACTGACACTGCCACCCGATGCTGACAGGTTGGCATCCCGTGAGTAATTCTTCATCGCATTAGATGCTGCTGGCATGAACGGTGAAAGGAATGGAAAGCTGCCAGTCATGGCCGTGATTGACTGGATGGAATTCGCGTTGGTGCTCAGCAAAGTCATGGCGCTGGAATTGGCAATGAACCGGAACGCCGACGCCGGAGTGACGACCGGCTGGGAAGAAACTAGAGGGGACAGATTCTGTGGAAGAACTCCGCTTGGGACTGCTCCTGGAAGCATTGGACTGACGGGTGCTGGGAGTGCCATCAGGGGACCCACAACCAGAGGACCTCCGGCAGTCAGATTCAGCGCAGCAGGAACCGGTGGCACTGGCACGTCTGCAGCAGCGGTGGTCTTCAACAAGTTCTGATTGGCATCAACATCGGCAGCCTTGGTCCCAGCTTTCTGAGGAGAAACATCATCATCATCACTGGCGTCCTGCTCAGCCACGGGCAGTGCCTTCAACCCGAGCACCAGCAGGAACTCCTCCCGGGTAACCTTGCCGACGCGGCGAGGGTCGCTGTCTTCGGAGTTCGACGATGATCGGAGGAACTCGACCACGACCTGTGGAGCATCGTGAACTAGCATCATATGTTGGTCACGCTCTGACCGGGTCACAAAGCACAGACTGCAAGCCGTGCAAGACATGGCGTGTTGTGCTTCGTCATGGACATCCATCGTGTGCAGACTCAGCGCCGACGCCGATGCGAAGCTTCGATCACACGACCGACAAGTCGCTGGGGACAACATCGATGCCGACTTGCTCGCTGCTCGACGCATCGGAACGTTGTGATCTGCGGAAATCTGAGCAGCCACGAGCGCAAACTTGCTGCAAGAGAAGTCCAGCTGGAACAGTGCCATCTCCTGGTGGGAACCGGCCGCGGTTGATGATGATATCATCGATGGAGCGCTCTTGCTGGCTGCTGGAACCAACTTCTTCGATGTGGGCGTCACGCTGCCTGCCACCCATGCTCTTTCGTCGTCGTCCGACGCCCACTCATCACCTTCAGTCGTCAGGTGGCTGGCACGCAAATGACCGTCCAGCTTCTGCAAGCCTTTGAAGACGGTCTGACAGACGGGACAGCGCACGGTGCATTGGACGGTCGACTGGTTCGGATGTCGCTTTGTCATGTGGAACCACAGACCATAGACGGTGCAGACCACATCCCAGCACACTGGACACTGCAGTCCTGACGTGTGTGTGTCACCGCCACACTCCTGGACAATACACAGCCGGTTGCAACAGTTGCTAGGAGAAGCTGAACTAGAGGATAAAACAATGTCCTAAATTACTAAATACATACTGATATACTTGGAACCAACTTTCTGAGAATTTCAGATCCATTAGCAATGCGCCAACTTCAAAAACATATTTAAATACTTTAAAAAAAATTTTCCGTTTTGGTGTACAACCACACAACCTTAGCTTTAGAAATTACCGGTAACGCCAATCAATGAACATGAATAACGTACAAAATAATGGCTAAAATGGTTCTGCATATTAATGTAGAAAACACATTGTACAGCTAATACAAGAAATTTAATCATAAATATTTTTTACATAGCCAACAAACGTTATCAAATAATATTCACTGCTCAAGGCTCGTACGTAAAATAAAGTCCTTCTCAAGCCATAAAGCCCGTAGGACAGCACTGATCTGATCACTGCTGTCCCATAAGCCTGGAAACTTTTTTGATCTTTATTTCTTTAGCCCTCAGCCAGACACCAGTTTACACTGTCAGACCTTAGATATGGATAGGAAGCCAGTGCATCACGCGACGTGCCTCTTTACGTCCCAGCTATCAGCAGTACTCATTGTGCCTAACCATGGAGGGATAGCCACGCTGAGTTGACCCAGTGGCTAGCCTACAGCGTCCGTCGTGGACGCGACTTACGATGATAACATAGGAAAATACTGAGTGAAGAAAATAAACCTGCTGTGACGATGAAGCACTGGTGGACAGATCATCGGCCGACGTTTCATCGGAACATGCTTCAATCCTGTCCGCATGACGAAGATCCACTGCGCCACCGCCGCCCGAGAACCTTTTCACAGGCGAGTAACCGCCATCGGTCCCAGCCTGCATCGACAACTTCCGCTTCAGACCGGCTTTTCCATTATCACTGACCGCCAGGCTCTGTACGGTCGGCCATCCACTGTGGTACTTCAGACTGGTACTGGAACCACGTTGCTTCTTGTTGGTGGAACGTGGACTGCGCGAGCTCCCCAGAGACAACACGCTGACAGACTGCTGAGGAACGGGACTGTCCCCCGGGTCAGCGGGTGTAGTGTGAGTAGAGCTGCCCCCGTTTAGCTCCTTCTCGTGAATGCGCATGTGACGGTGCATGTTGCCGTTCGTCGTGAACGCCATCTTGCAGATACGACACTCGAACGGACGCTCCCCTATACAAATTGATCAGTATAATTCGAATTTCTTTACCTGGTATAAAGTTTTCAGGCGCCAAGCATTCATTCTTGAAACAAGACGAACGGCGCCAGGCAACTCCAGGTTTAGTTCAGTTCAGTAACAGCATTTTGTTATGCAAAATCTTATAACAACAGTTATGATGGATGCATGCAAACATCGTCATCTTCAGTGGCGGTTTTAGGCCGGGCCAGGAGGGGGGGCACAGGTCCCCCAGTTTTGCTCCAGGCCCCTCAGTTTCGTGGCCACCCATGATTTTTTGCAAATATAACACAAATATTCTATTTCTTTGTGGTTCCAAATTGTAGAAAATTGGGCAAATTTGCAGCTTCCATTGAACGTTCAAATACCAAAAGTGCTTCAGCTTCAGGGGGGCTGTGCCCCCTGACTCCTCACCAGGGGCTCTGCTCCTGGACCCCATTGGGGGCTCTGCCCTAGACCCCCGTTATAGGCTCGCGCTACCGAGCTCGCCATGGGACCGTGCCCACCCAGATGTTGTGGGCTAGAACCGCCACTGGTCATCAGCAGGCTGGTAGATGCAAAACGAGCAAGAAACAGAGGAAAATGCAGAGAAACATGCACGCATGACCACACGCCGAAATGCTACGCGTTTGGCTGCACAGAAGCTTGGTTGAAAGTTGGCTCATGGGTCGGCGTTTAGAAACATATTCTTAACAACAATGCCACATCGCTCAAGAAAAACGAACTTCTCTTATAGTTTTATGCACATCTTGACATTCGCCAACAATTTTTGGCCGACCATACTAAAGTAGAGCCTATGTCCATCTGCTTGTCTAATGTCTGTCACTTCTCTATTGTGGCTAAACGGTACGTCTTACCAAAAAAACTTGTCTGAACAGACAAATAGGGGTGACCAAGTGCTACCCTGTGGTAATGATTTAAATCCCCTATGACCCGATATTCCAAACTGTATCTGCCTAATCAACACTGAACTTCACTCACCCATTTATACGGTAGCACAATAAAAAATACTAAGTACAAAAAACATAACTATACAAACAGAGAAAAAAGTAACATTAATGTCATCCAGTTCGAGTAGCAACACAGCATTGCAGCTCTTTAACAGGCTGTAAGTATAGACATCTACTAATGCTTTATTTAATCCCTTTATTGTCAACCTTCTCCCTTCCCCACCATTGCCACTAAGCAACGACAATGCTTCACAAATTGCCAGGCAGTACGGTCGGCAGTCCTAGCAACAGCTGGGCTTCTTGTTGTATTACATTTTGTTTTCGTATGTAATGTACAGTATACAGACCTGAGTGCACGAGCATATGTCTGTCGAGGGAGCTCTGGGAGCTGAGGATCTTGCCGCAGATCGTACACGCGTTGGACGTAGACGCCAACGGCGGCACGAGGTTGTGTGAGCGGATGTGCTTTGTAAGATCATGGTTGCTCGGTAGCAACTCTTCACACACTGGACATGTGAACGTCTCCTGACCATCCTCTCCAGCGTTAGGCAGAATCTGCACGCATTGCAGCATAACGGCCTGTGTTTATGTACTAAAACGGCAATGTGACGATAAATTAATGCTTATTGCAATTTTAAAATAACTAGGATTTACTTTTCTTGCCTTTTTCCTATCTCTCATCGCAGTGTCTCGGGAGTTATAACTTCACTTAATCTCACTTCACTCAAGTGTGACAATTGAAACGCATCTAGTGTCTCTTAACTGCTTATTAGTTTACCTTGCAAAACAGGCACAACTTCGAATTGCAGCATAATGAGTCACGGTGGAAATTACATATTTCATATATCAGAAACTAATTCATTAAAAAATCAAAGAGTCTGCGTTTACAATGGGACGACTGTATAGCTGCTCATCTGCGGATGTTTATCTGCGTTGCTAAGCAACTGCAACCGCAGCAGCAGTGATAAAAGACAGTGATGGACGGGCGGGCGCTAGCATCAGACTCGCCCAGGGCTGAGCGTGTTCCAACGTGCTCAGAGTATATAGGCCTAGCACGGCGTTGTCTTATTTACGGGTCAATTCCACCGCTGCATCAGGCTTTCCAGCTCCATAATTTGACTAAATATAGTACACTTAGCGACACAACTGAACTGAACTGAGATGACATAATGTCTACATCTAGATTAATTTAGTTCAGGTGTTACGACACTGTACGTGTCTGAATGTATTTTGCAGATCAAAAAATGCCAAAATTTCAACATTACCATCTACGACAAATAAATGTATTCTTTGTTGCTGTCGAATTAATGCCAAACTGATGCTGAAATTTAGCGTTACTGCCAAAATAAGAAAAACCATAGGCTATGCAAAATTATCCAAGATAACGCCAAACTGCCGAACACAAATTTCTTACAGATCAGTTTCCTACAGTTCCAAACTTAGCTTATTTGGCATTCTGAAAAGCCAGTTGGCAACCTTTCCGATGCATCCGTGAATAAAACAACGCGATGTACTGCAGCAGCAGCGTGATCGGAAGAAATTCACACAGGCCTTATGTAAGGAAAGAGCAATTTGGCATCTCTGAGCGGGCGCTGGACAGGGCATCCCGCGCAACGTGCATTAATCTTCAGCACTAATCTCACATCTATTATGCAGCCAGCCCGAAATCAATGCCCCACTGCACGGCATCAACGCCATCCATCTGAGCTCGTAAAGAGATAATTAATAACCAACACAAGAGAAACGTCCACTCAACAATTAATTTATGAAGACATCAGCTAGTAAACATGGACCAAATTAATATTATCATTGGACTCGCAAAGTATTATTATTATTATGAACACAATCAAAATTAAATCCGTTAATGTAAAATTACATAAACAGCTACAGCTTATTACTATAAAATAAACAAAACATGATATAAACAACTAAACATAAGGCCTACTATATTTTCTAATCTTACAGGTTTATGAAACTGGCTGACTTTTATGGTGTCATGTTGGCTAAATACAAATCCTTTGCTGTTATAGCATCTGTTTCATTTATGAACAAAGAAATTGCTGGAGCCCTACACATGTCTACCTGGCTGTCCGCTTGTCTTCTTGTTCTCTAAGACCCCTACGTGTTTTTCGTTTTTGTTTTTTTTGATATTTTCTGTACTGCGATTCTATAATAAGTAAGTAAGTAAGTAAGTAAAGTAAATAATTAAATAGTTACGTACGCGATCGGCCTTGCGTCGTGACTTCGAGCCTCGTGGGGTGGATCCACCAGCAGACCCAGGGGACAGATCGCCGCCCGACCCACTGCCAGTCAGGAGCAGGTCCTTGCTCGGGCTGCTACTGCTCGCTAGAGTCACTGACGACTGGCTGCTGCTATCACTGGGAGATGCCACCGACTCGTCGTTGTTGCCATGACCATCAGATTCGTATTCACCGCCCCGATCATCCTCATTCTCTTCTTCCTCGTTGCAGAACTGCTCTGAACCAACCGCCGGAGATGTGGCCGCACTGGAAAGTTCCCGCCGGGTAGCCTCAGAGGTAGTGTAGGGTTCCCCTAACGCTAGCGGGGTACCCTCGGCGGTAGTGCCTTCAGCCTGTTCCATGATGTGGTCAGCTGACTGGGCCGCCGTTACACAGCCCTGAGTCTCTAGGGTTCCAGTAAAGCGATCCACCTGCTGGGACTCGGCAACAGCAGAGGCCGTTGCCGTCGTGAAAGTACCAGTATCTATCACCAGAGGCTTAACACACTGATCATCATCGTCGTCTTCCATATCGATGTCCTGTACAGAAATACACGGCATACAATGAACCCAAAGGGGGCGATGAAATTGCAAGGAAGGGGTGGAAATCGCAAGAAAAAAATTTAAAGAAAAGCTCCACAATTCACATACATGTGTGTGAATTTGCAAGGAATGAAATTTGCAAGGAAAAAATTTGCAGGGAATGGAATTAGCAACTCGCTATTAATATATTCAGTTAATTATTTCTGAACATTCATTATCATACAGTGATATTGACAAAAAATGCAATCTTTACTTGCAAGACGGTTTTCCTTGCAAATTCCATTCCTTGCACATTCTATTTTCCTTCTAAATTCCATTCCGTGCAATTTCCTTTTCTTGCAGATTCAACTTCATCTTTTCTTGCATTTCCGTTGCTTGCAAATTATGCACTTCGCCAAAATCGACCAGTTTCCTTTCGTTGCAAATTCTGTTTCTTGCAAAGTGAGACAACCCAACCCGATATACACTGTGAGTTAAAAATCATGGCACCCACCAAAGTTTTGACCACCACATTTTTGCTAAAAACTGATGGTCGACTTTAAACTTTTTTCACCAATGCAATGCGCTTGGCAGTACCTTAAAATGCATACAGAGTGACAGAAATGCAATGAACAGAAATAAAATAAAAACCGGAGCACACCGCGGCTTTCATTTTATATTATTTCTGTCTGAGTCAGTTTACTTTAAAAGTTTAATTCGTCTGATTTCACTTTATTTTTGCCGTTCTGTACGCACCTTTAATGCCAGTTTTATTACAAATTTTCCATGAAAAGTGACAGTAAAAAGTTTTTGCAAATCAATCAACATTTAGGCTAGCAATTTTTCGGACAAAAGTTTGTTGCTATGTTTTTTTCACTTCATTGTACGACTGTAGACAGGCTTTAACAGCAATGTTTAAAATGACAGTTTAAAAACAAATCGAGGTAGAAACATGTCGGCCCAGTGCTGACCTATTATGCAGCTGTCCGCCTAACTACATGGCTTATACTGCGCAACCATAACCATAAAACTGAACTGCATGAGATGAGAGAATTGTCACAGCGGTTACTCCTGTGCTGGCAAATGTTCGCAGAAATGTTGGTTTGATACCGTTTTGTTTTCGAGTTATAAGTCCATGCAGAATGAGCAGACAGAGGGACGGACGGGCGAGAAAAACCCGTCCGTCACGCGGCCTATTACGGCGGGTACATGAAACGATAAGCTTTACATAAGTAAGTACTGGAAAATAAGTCAGCAATTTATACAGCATGTTAACTGCAAATAACCTTGAACACTGTCACTGTACGAGTCCGAACAATCTTAAATGCAGCTCACACTGTTTACCTACTTTCAGGCGTCATCTGCAACATTTTATTTCTTGTTTTACTAGCACATAGAGCGCGTTTGAGGTTGTTACAGTTAACGTCCTGTATAAATTACTTACTTACTCACTAGTAAAAAGAGAAGTAGGTGACACTACAGACTGTGACGTTGTTAAAGCACCAAAAACCCACTATCCATCACCAGTAGTAGCAGTACCTGGGCAGCAATGTCGTCGTGTGACATATCCAGTCCGTTCGTTAAGTGAAACGATGCGGATGATGATGAGGCCTGGTCGACTGTTTCCTGTAAGTCTTCGACAGCCTCGTAGCTGTCCACGGTGTCGTCAGCCACTGCACACAGTCATCAACCACCAGAAACAATAATATCATATTGGATCAATCAATCAATCGCCCATGAAACCATGTTTAAGACATAATTCTAAATGAAGGCAAAAAAGGGGAGGGAAGTGGAAGATGATGGGAGGGGATGGAGGAGGAAAGAGAAGAGAGAAGCGAGATGGCAGACAGGAAAGAAAAAGGTGGAGAAGGAGAAAAAAGCTACCATAAGCCTACCAGCACTTATTTTTTCACTTCAAGCCCCCAGCGGCGCCTCTTACGAGCAGGGACTAAACACGATCAAACATCGTGTCTCAAGACGTGACTTAGAACGACGTTTACTAGTGCATTTTAGTTCGGACGTCGAAAGATCGCTAGTGCGTTAGTGGTTCCACACAGTTGGTCCTGATGAGCGGAAGTTGTGCTGACCGAAACAGAAACGCGTACAATTCAAACGAGATAACGCAACTCATAGGCCTATACGTTCCTTCGCGCTCAAATATGCAATTAGCGAAAGAACATTCTCTGTAGGCCTACAGCTGGCAGCACTTTACACCGTAGGGAAAAAAGCAACTGCTGAAAAATACGTACGACAAATCTGTAGAAAGTGCTAAAATCAAACGCACGGCACATACACGAACCAAAGCGGTTCAGTCAAAATTAGGCGGCAAGATTCAACCAAGCGTATAACGAGACCTCCGCGACGGACTACCAGCTGCTACTGCTGCTGCTGCAGCTGCTGCTGCTGCGGCTCGACACGGTCTAATGGCGCCGCGCGCACAGCACTCACTGATGCCAGAGACCCGCCCATGCAGCGTCCCCCCGAGTCCTACATCAGCATCTTTGCAGCAGCAACGTTTGCAGCCAGCCCCTGCAGCCACCACGGCCCGCGTATCGACTAGGCCGGCGAGCAAAGCCTATAGTAACCACGCGCGCACACCGCTGACAGTGTCATGGCAACGGACGACAACAAACGGGCGGCCATTGTGGAGCCACGGACCAACGCGCACGACAGACTGGGAGAAAGAGAGCCGAGGAGAAATCGATGCATCCGACGTCACCCCGGACATCTCGACTCTCCCGGCTAGAGTTAGGTGCTGAATCAATAGGAGGCCTAGCCTAGATGCTTTCACGAAGAGCTCGGTCGAGAACCAGACCTAATGACGTAGAATTCGTAGCAGTGTGTTGAATTCGACCATCGATGAACTGAAAAGACAGGCCCGGAAGATAAAATGACGGAATCAGGCTACCTAACAACTAGGCCTATTGTAACCACTGTGAACGTTTCTTTCACTCCAAAAACGCTCAAGGTTATCTGAGGCTGCGGCGTTGCGAGTTAAAAGAAGCAGGCGAAACAGCAAACTGCAATTTTTCGGTGGACACAAGAACCGACTGCAATTTTTTGACAGCATTCCAACAGACAGCCGCAAATTTCCGACGGAAGAGATAATAGGTGCTACAATTTTTTTTTATTTAGTGCCTCCGAAGCTATTCAAAGTGAATAGTATACAGACTATATATACGGTACAAGCTACTGCTAGATCTATTAGAGGCAGGTTAGTTAAGATGCAGTCCAGGAAATAATCAGAAAAAAATTTTCGTGAACAGACGGAATTTGAGTCGCTGACAGAAGGTGGATAACGATTCGGCAGATGTAATACTATACACCCATTGCGTGTTTCAATTCAGACCCCACAAAGTGATCAGGTAGCAGCAGGATCATCAAATTCATCATCAGAGCATCAGTCAATGAGCCCGCCAGCTTCGGCAGCATTCAAATATGCAGTCAGTGAGCGAGGGGGGGGGCGGCATACAGTAGGCCTAGACGCTGCTTGGCTGCTGCGTGTTGAAGGCGCATGCAGACGTCATCCAACTGAATAATTGACCATGTCCCTTCTGTCGGCCTAAGCGAGCGCCGAGCTGAACTCAATGATGCGAGACCAACCCTACTCCACTGCCTCCCAGCTGCTGCTGCTGCAGTCTATGCAGCACCAGGCATTAATTCTCTCTTCCTGCGATCGCGCACGCAGGCTGCATCCGGCCGCTATCGACCGGACCTCAACTCAGGCATGCAGATAATTGTGCCCGTGCGTGCGTGTGTGCCAGCGTGCCCGTGTGATGCTGCCAATGCGTATCGTGTCACCAGCAGCGGTAGCTGACGCCTGACGGTAGTCAAAGGGCAATTAATTACCCCCCACCCTATCCCCCTCTTCACCCCTTCCAACCCAAATTTTAGCCTATCGAGAAATTTTCTTGTTGCATTTTTCGAAATAAAGTCAGATAAAATGCAAAAACGTCCATTTTGGGGAATTTTGCAGACGAGCATCGACAATTTCAACACTCCTATCTCCTGCACCTGAAATTTTCAGCCGTCTGTCACAAATTTTCAACTTCCTGCCACCTAACTAACTTTTGTAATAAACTATGTCGCTGGTCACGATCACAAATGACCTACTGGGACAGAAACTATCAATTCTATGACGTACATAGGGCAAAAACGTGCCCCAAAACCGTAATTAATGTTGGACGTCAATTTTCGCCCCCTCACTGTGTGAACAGTAATTCATTTTTTGAAGTCGTAATGAATGAACCACGTTTAGGCCCTTTTGGCGCAAATAGTTTTCTGCACAGAGTGGATAGTTT
>Ga0209367_1006223_pt1 | contig 16546 bp, 10 predicted proteins | sample WorMetLIZISLAND2_FD_187412 | JGI IMG/M metagenome (GOLD analysis project Ga0209367, IMG submission 187412) | Marine gutless worms symbiont microbial communities from Max Planck institute for Marine Microbiology, Germany - Olavius geniculatus... ... | reverse complement strand
CTTGTAAGGACGCCATATGCATAGCCCCATCTAAGGTTACCCAAATGATTTTTGCTGTTTTAGAGGACTGATATCATCACATCGTCCTTACACACAGTTGTAAACTGGTAAGTTTTTTACATATATGACGTATAATAATAGCCGATAACAATAATGACATCATACCTAAGAATAGCGCAAACAGCCACTGCAGCAGCCACAGCTCCAGCCACATAGCTGAATTACACACACACAGCCAATAACCACACACTAGTCAATCAGTTGGTCAGACACTCAGTAAATCAGTCAATAAATAAATCAACTAATGAATCAATTATGAATCAATCATCATCAATCAATCAATAAGCTAGATAGCAGTCGTAGCCCACAGGTACCTCCGCCAAGGCAATGCTATTCGCCAGGTGGCGTCACCATCTTCGGTTTTGCAGCGGTTCCGCTTATGCCCCCTTTAACGCAATGGTAACGAAAAATACAAAGTGATCCAGAATCCAGGATTCCTGCCGGATCACCCCCAAAATTTAATCACTTGTAGCTTATGTCATGCCTGACATACCCTCAAAATTTTGGAAAGATCCGTCCATAACTTTTTGAGTTATCTTGTACACACACACACAGAGAAACAAAAACTGGCAAAAATATAACCTCCTTGGTAGAGGTAATAAATAGCAAACACGTTCACAATTTGCGAGTCTGCACCATAACCACTCCACACATAATTTGTGTAGTTTAATATTTCAGACTTCGGGAATTGAGTAGTGGGGGCATTACAAAACAAAAGAATAAATAAATTACATAAATGACATCATCTGGCGCGCTTTGACTAGAGTCGGCGTTCCCAGCATGAAGAAACCACACGGGCTGGTCCGTGATGATGGCAAGCAGCCTGACGGTTTGACATTGCTGCCATGGAACTCTGGGCGCAGCGCCACTTGGGACGTCACAGTGGTCGACACTCTGGGAAACGCTTATCTGCAGCAGAGTGCCATCACCAGTGCTAGTACCGCGGAGACTGCAGCTGTCAGAAAAAGGAACAAGTACAGCTCACTCAGCGGCACCCACGACTTTTTTTCCAGTGGCACTGGAAACACTTGGATCCATGAGTGTCAGCACCCAGGAGTTCTTGGCACAAATCAAAAGGCGTTTGACCGAGGTGACGACGGATCCCCGTGAAACGACGTTCTTATTCCAGCGCTTGTCGGTCACCGTCCAACGCTTCAACGCGGCTTGTCTGGCTGACATACTTCCAATCTCCGAGTCCGCATCGTGACCATTTCAGACGAAATTTCCATAGCTTAATATTTTAGCCCTAGGGAAAAAATAAATCCATCAAAGCACATATTAACTTAAACACCAGATAAAACACAAAGTGTATCTAAACTAATACTGATAGAACCAATAAGAGACTCACTCACACGAGCCAGTAGTTAGCAGAGCGGCCGACAACAGGCAGCAGAGGGAATACTGACAGAACGATGCATGCTACAACCCAACGCAGCGACGTAGCCTAAAACACAGCAGAATACACTAGTCATTAAAAACCCTAGTCAGCCTAAGTGTGGACTTATCTTTAAAAACAACTGATTGAGATGCTTGTCAGGACGTCGTTATATCTATTTTATAATGTTTTGTTGGCTCGACTTTAATCAAAATTGCATGCTTAATACAAAGGCCATAGCCAGAATTTTTCCCCGAAAAGTTTAACCTTCTCTACTCCTCCCTTCCCATTCCCCCAAGTCCTCTATCCTTTTCTTTCCCATTTCCTTCCTCTTCCTAGACCTTTCTCTGCCTCCTTTTTCCACTCTTTCCTGCTTCAAATCCAGCTATGTCTAAGAAAGTGCCATAAGCTCGCCCAGAACTAGGGCAGAGCTCTGACAAAATCAATGAATTTCAACTCATTTACGGCTCTCAAAATGGATTTCAGGGAAACATTTTTAGTCGCTTATGTGCAGTGCAGTAGCTATGGTTTGCTTACTTGTCAAGCAAAGAAAATTCACAATATTTAAGGGAGGGGAAAGTCTAAACCCATGAACCCATTAACCCTTTTCCCTCAAATACAGCCCTGTTTAATGTTGTGCACTACTTTGTAATGAAAGTAGTGAAAGCGCAGTTAACCAGAATCGAGCAAAAAAAATTCACAACATTTCAGAGACGAGAAGGTTTGAACGTATTAACCTTTTCGTCTTGAATATAGTCCGGTTTAATACTGTGCACTACTTTGCACTGAAAGTAGTAAAAACGCAGTGTAACAAAAATCGAAAATACTGACGACTAAACTGGCATACAGCAAGACAGAAACAGAAGAAATGCTAGCAGTGAGATACGGAACAAAGCTGACCAGAGACTTGTGTCTGTTGAGCGACGTAAAAGCCCAGAGAGACATCGTAACAAGACCCATGGACAACAATTCACGATAGAAAAATGCTGCCACCTACATAACACACAGTAAACGGCAATAAAAACACCCACTACACAAATTTCACTATCTTTAAAACAGCAGAACGGTTTTATATGATAATTTTCAACAGTTATTAAGGAGGAAATCCGCCACAGACAAACCAAATTACGTGCAATATTACAGAAGTTTGGACGAATTGTGCATCTATCCATTTTTGACGGATTACTTTCAAGTAAATAAAGGTAAAGGTAAAGGTAAAGGTCGTCAGTTTGTATAGCGCGTCTTGCGTACACGCCTCTAACGCGCTTGGTCTTGTCACTAACTAGAGCCGCCTGCTAGGCAACCCCAGTCAGCTGGTCCGTAACCCATATGAATGAGTTACTACTCATTTTACCGTCCCGCGGAGGGTAGGAAGGCTGAGTCGACCTAGCTGGCAGGCTTCGCACCAAGATGTTTTAACTGCCCGCAGGCAGTCAACCATCGCAGTAGTATCCGGGCCCGGCGTAGAGTAACTTCGTTTCAACCGAAACCCGCTACCAACTACGCCACGCCACCAACCAATATGCCTAATTAACTTCAGTATGAGTAGACCATTTAACCATTTGACCCCCAACCCCTTACTAACAAGGGGTACGCCAACCTGCTTTGTTTGTCAAAAACGAACAAACTGGCCTATACAAGGTATGGCAAGTATTATACAAAAAAAAACAATCAAAACATAGCAAAACTGCTCTTTCGTGGCCACTGTCCCCTCCACGCACGCCGGCGCTTCATCGGGCTTTGTGTACTCTTAGACCATTACAGTCTGGGCCTGACCAAGCCCGCCGCCACCTTCCTGAGGCGCCAGTCCCCCAACCACGAAAGAGCGTGCAGTCACATCACATATACGAGGCATCCCTCGTGCTGCGAGCTTAGTTATACGTAGCGCCACTTCCTATATACACTGCGTTTCATAACCCCTAAGGCAGGTCGGCATAAATTTATCAAAATAAGTTCGCCTAAAATGATTTTTCATACAGTGCACTGCCATTCGTTTGCGGATTCACTGTGCTTGAAAAGTTTGGTACGGGCCGAGTACCAGCTGCACGGTGTCATTGGCAACAAGAGCAGCTGACAGTTAAGGTTTGAGCTGACTTGGAACAGACGATTGTGGACGAGGCCACTGACCAGTGGAGGAAACGACCCAAAAGCCTGCATCAAGGCCAGAGAACAACATTCTGAACATTTACTATAACTTTAGTCATACGTGTAGATTGCTTGTACCAACGTTTTTTCGATATTAAAGCCGTTTTCTTGAAGTTATAACAAGAAGTTTCAGGGTCCGGTTTTTTATGAAACACAGTGTATGCCAAATATCAGCCTATGAAATAATGGTGTTTCCTTGATTTGTCAAATTTAATTCACTTATGCCCACACTTTGACAGTAAATCAAAAATTAATTTGGTTGCTAAGAGGTTCATATTTGTCTAAATTAAAATTGCAAAAAAAGTAAGACTAATTACAGTATACATAACTTATTTTGTTATAAAAAAAACGGGACAAGCTGCTCCAGGAAGAGATCAGAAAATCAATCGTCAGCTTCCGCAAATATATGCGCACTTCAGTTGACACAAAAAAGCAGACAGCTTGTAAAAAAGTTTAGTAAACTTAGTGATCTGTCGTTTGGTCTTAAAAGTCCATGGACACCAAAATTAACATATACATTTTATCCATTTTCCTAAAACAGCATTACTTTCTGATATTTTTGACAGTAATATCGGTGACAAGCGTTTTGTCAACACGGAGAAACTTACATTTGAAATCAACGATCTAGAAAAACGCCGTAAAAAACAAACCGCCATGTTGACAGGCTGATGACGTCACCAGCTGAACACTTCATCAACGTAAAATATGCATAGAAACATAAGCATTATAAAATAACATTATCTACCTATATACTACTGCAGTTGTGATGTGACAAAGTATTTTTTGTCATTAAAAATATAAAAATTATTTGGTAAACACTGACTGTGTTCAACTGCTGACGTCATTTCCGGCCACTTGCCAAGATCAGATTTTCAGCATAACATAACGTAACGCCATTTTTCGTTATATTCAGACACAAATTTCATACATTTATAAAGCATAAATCAACATATTATATATACGAGGTGAAATGTCTAATTGGGGTCTACATAAACTTCACAAGTGAGTTTGACCGTGGCCATGGACCTTTAAACTTAAGTCTCACAGAAAGTGGACCTTACCCAATACGCTAACAATGATCAAAACCAAGTTTATACAGAAAGTGAGTGACAACAGTGATTTGCCTTGTCAAAACGTCAGATAAGGAATGGACTGAAATATGATGAGTATGCAGTTATAACGAGATTGGTTACAGTGAATGGCATAGTTAGTAACGCATTTCGGCTGAAACGAAGTCACTCTATGCCGGGCCTGGTTAGTACTGCGATGGGTGACTGCCTGAGGGCAGGTAAACCATCTCGGTGCGAAGCCTGCCAGCTAGGTCGACTCAGCCTTCTACCCTCCATGGGATGGTAAAATGAGTAGTAACTCATTTACTTGAATTACGAAAGGTGGGGACCTTGGTACAGCTGACTGGGGTTGCCTAGCCGGCCACTGCACCAGCCTGTGTCTGCAGGCTGCACACGGTGGCCGTGCGGCAGGCGGCTCTGGTTAGTGACGAAAGGGCATTAGAGGCATGTTTGCGACGATGCGCTATACAAATTGACAACCTTTACCTTTACCTTTACCTTTACCTTTAGTGCAAAATGAGGGCAACAAAAAGTAAGTAAATAAGCAGCAAAAACATACAATAAGTTCCAGTGCAGCGATGCCAAGCAGTAGAGTGAAAAAGAAAGATATGACAAGCTTCTGACAGACTATATACTTCACAAAGTTTCTCCACACTTCAGACCTGCACATCGTGTCACACAACAAACGTGACGACAAGCCTGCCAAAAACTAGCATTTGATGAAGAAGAAGATTTTGCATAGGCACTAGGCAGCGAAGCTGGACTAGGCCCGTTGCGTGGGAGCTCATCCCCTTGGCACTTTGAGCCGGCGAGGGTGGAGCCCAATTAAGCCAGCATACAGCCCAAGTCGGCCGGATTAACCGACTGGATTGGTATACTTGCAGTCCTGGCGACAGGGCCTACTGTTGCGCAGGACTCGCCGTTTCTTCCCTAGCGACGGCCTTGACCACCGCCAGTACTCATTTTACCATCCCACGGAGGGTAGAAGGCTGAGTCGACCTAGTTGGCTGGCTCCGTACTGTAGACAGTCACCCATCTAAGTACTAACCGGGCCTGGCGTAGAGTAACTTTGTTCCATCCGAAACGCGTTACCAACTACGCCACGCATTTGATGGGCACATGCAAACCTCCAGCATCAGCTGTAGCCAGGAAACAACGCATGAAAATAGCCAACAAGACGGTGGTTACGACTTCGTCAACTATTATGGCTCTGCCAACATGTGAGAACTACAGGACCAAAAAGTGCATTTTGGGGGCATATTTGACCCCACTGTGACCTTAACTTTTTCCTTTTGACCCTAAAATTTGAAGTATTCATTCTTGCGCTAACGTCCGTTAGTGGTGAGAGTCTGGTCAAATTCCATTCAAAAATACCCAAGATATCAAGGTTTATCAAGATGCACGCACGCACGCATGGACACACGGTCTCTGCAGAAACATAATGCCTCCAGCCAGTACGTTGGCGAAGACATACAAATGTAAAAAATTGTATATTGTTTTTTAAAACCATAAATGTAACCACCAGGTCCGATTTTCAAACCCAAAATGCACAAAAATACACTGCAGCTGGAACTCTGCCCACCCTGGACTCCACTGGGGAGCCTACGGCACAGCCCGCGTCTTTAGCTGGATTAACGGAGGTAAACTTTATGGCAAGGGTGTAAAAAGAACCCACGGCTCTAAAAAGTATGGTTATTGACCCACATTTGTAAATAATAATAATAAATGTTAAGTACTAAAAAGTTCTTCACTGTTCTGATGTCGTTTATCTGGTTAAGAACATTGCGTTCAGAAATGCAACCGTTTTGCGAAAAAAGTCAAAATTTCACTTCCGGAGAGCCTGCGGTTAAACAAAACAGAAAATTGTAGTAGATAGTAATTGCAGCAGCAGCAGCAGTGATATTGGTACTTGCCTGTGAAAAGTCTGATACCAAAGCAAAACTGGCAGCTCCAGATAGATGTAGTAAGTCCAACGTGCATACTGAACTGCATTCAACAAACGAAATAACAATGACCGTATACTGGCTACCGTATCGGTGCCATGGGGGCAAATTCACTACACACTCACTGCTTGATATAAACCCAAGCAGCACAGCCCACATCTGATCTGATCCGAGAAACTTACAGCGCTTGTGAAAAAAAAATGCCAATTTGTTGAGATGATGTAGAGAAATATTTTTTTCACATTTTGTGATTTCAATACATTTTCGCAAATATTTTAGAGCCCTCCATTTTTCTGCAGTAGGCCAAAAATGTGAGATCTTCCACATGCAACCATCATTTCCAAAAAATTAGTGCAAATATTATTCTATTTTTTTATCTTCGCTTATCTTATTTTCTTATCTTTTACTTCCTATCTTCAAGCCGAGTGCATTTGTCAGTAGGAATAAATTGAGTAAGTAAGTAAGTAAGTAAGTAAAGTGTAAATTTATATAGCGCATACTCAAAACGATCTCTAATGCGCTTAATACATTTTGTCATCAATATTTCACAAAAATGTATGTCTTCAGCTGACGTTTGAAAGTATCGAGACTCAGTTCTGGGTCACGAAGACTGTCTGGCAGCGAATTCCAAGTCGACGGGCCCGCCACAGAAAGGCTTCTGTGGCGGGAAGGCTTCTGTGGCGGGATACAAGTCTGGTGAGTCTTTCATACTGTCACATACACAATGCATATTAACTTGTTCCTGTGCTGACCAAATGATAGCAAATAACTGAAAAAACTAGATCAATAATGCTTTATTTATAACACTGATATGTTTTATCTATTATAGGTAAAATAAGTGGCAGAAACTGCCTTGTAAAATACAAATTGTCAAAAAATACCCTATAATCGGAAGAAAATACATACGCCAAAAAAACTTGTCTTCTACTGATTTTCTCATTCTGACCTATTTATGCCTAGTTTTAGATACAAGTCTGGTGTTTGTAAATGTAAACAAAAGCAGACAATATTATTGTAAATATAATTATAACATTAACAGCGTAAAGTCTGACCAATTAGAAAAAGGGCTACAGCAGCAGCAACGACCAGGAATATGATATGCAATAATGTGAGATGGTGACGATGCTGATTTGTCGAAAATTGTGTTGAATCGGCATGGACACTAAGATGAGTATGATGCTGCAGTAATACTGATACAATATATGACATCCAGCCAGTGAAACCAGCCGCTATGCTCACACTGAAGCGTATAACAAACAAGCTGACTTCTACACAGAATGTATACCAGTTTGCAAGAATATATGCAGATAAATAGAAAAATAACACGTATACAAAATATCTTTCAATAAACTGTAAGAAATTACAAATTATATACTCCCATTACTCCGGATATTAATTTACTCTTCGCTGAAATTTATTGTAAAAGCAGAAAACGGAAGAATTCATTCCGAGGCTACTGCGCGACTGGCTGACACTGGGACAGCTTCAGACAGATAATTCCGAGGACGACGACCCAAAGTTGCCGGTGTTACTAAAATGCTGTTTCTTAAACAAAGAATAACTCATAATTCTTGCGACAACTCGAGTTCATAAAACTAGGCATAAGACTGTGGTTTATGCCAAAGTTGTTTCTGAAAACATCACACAAACACAGGCATTTTACAATTACACTCATCCATTATGATTGACGAATTTAATTACAAAAGTACGTTCTACCAGACGAATCTATTTGTTGGTACTGCATTTTATTTTGCATGCCACCACACGAGAAAAACTAGAAAGCAGTCAGAGCCTGCACACCTCCGCCAAGGCAATGTTGCTCGCTAGGTGGCAGCACCATCTTCGGTTTCACAGCGGTTTGCCTTATGCCCCATTGAAAGCAATGTTAACGAAAATTTCAAAGTGATCCAAAATCCAGGATTCCTTCCAGATCACCCCCAAAATTGAGTCACTGGTAGTTTGTGCCATTCCCGACATACCCTCGAAATTTCAGAAAGATCCGTCCATCACTTTTTGAGTTATCTTGCTAACACACAGACAGACAGACAGACAGACAAACAAACAAACAAAGTCTGGCAAAAACATAACCTCCTTGGCAGAGGTAAAAACAAAACGTCATCAGTGAACATACCCAAGCAGTGTTCTGTCATAGTTGTGGTAGTACGCCAGACCTTCAAGAGCCAAGTCAATCAACGCTCTTGACTGCTCAATCTATCATTCACCAACATTATTATTATTATTATTATTATTACACATAAACAAATTAACGTGGCATTTAGTCTAGTCAAACAAACTTCAAGGACACGGAACAAAATTATGCTAAAAGTTGACATGTTCAGCAAACAAAAAACAGAGTCATAGAATCAGCGATGCACCACTAGTAGGATGTTTCGAGCAGATAAGTCTTCAAATGATGCTTGAAAGTTGACAGTGATGATGATAACGTAACAAACTACGGTAGGCTGTTCCATGCGCAGGCAGCAGCAACCGGAAAAGTGGCATGATTGTACTGCAATGAGTCACTGGAACAACGACCGCCATTAATGAACTGGAACGCAGCTAACTATTACTCGATCAGTACACATTATGACGAAATACGCTAATTACACAGACTGATAGAGGTTCAAAACAGAAATGCTCCACTACGCCATTGGCTGATTGCCGACTGCTGTACAAAGTTATGAAATGTATCCACTTCTACAAAATGGAAGCAAAGCAGATAATATTTTTGATCAAGTTTACTGATCGAGTTTACTATTCACTAATTACCATGTCTATATCTCTCATGGCTACAAGTTTAAAAAAAGTTCCGTTCTTGAGAAAGTCCTTCAAAACTGACACTGCAGACAGCTGAAAGCAGTTTGTAATGGGCGCCAGCAAAGCAATGAGTGACTGACGACAAAGCAAGTGATTCCAGGAGAGGTAGAGGCCCAAACCTTATAACTATTTGAGAGGTAGAGGCCCAAACCTTATAACTATTTGTGAAGCAAGACTATCTTAGGCCGTTCATTGGTAGAAGCAGAAATATACACAGTGTTTCATAAAAAAAGACCCAAGTCTCAACTGGTGCTGTCAGTTGCTACCCTGCTCCAATGTTGAAAAATCTGGTTCATTCATGACAAATTGTTGAAGTTTTACAGCTGCAGCCACAAAAAACGTGCAAAGCGATGGCATTTACGTGTCTGTGGGGATAGTTGGACTTTCACACGTTCGAGCAAGACAGTGCACTAGCACATCAAGCTTGCAAAATGGTTGCATTTTTGGATTGCAAGACGCCTGATTTCATGTCCCCATGTTGCTTAGTGCTGACACAATAAACATTTTTCATTATCAAACCAGATTAGGCTCACCATCGAAGCAGGGTACCAAGTGACAGCACCAGCTGAGTCAATCCAGCTTGTACCCGTGACACATTATGACGTCAGCATTATGTCAGGACTAGCAAAGAATATTTAATCAACTGCAACATTTTGCTGCAATATTTTGAATTAGTATTTCTTCAGCTACAAGTGGTACAAATTTTGTGTAAATTTATCATCATTTGAATGAATTTTGAAAAAAAAACAAAAAGAGGGTCCTTTTTTATGAAACATAGTAAAGATACATTCACAACAGTTATCACGTGCCGAGAAGCTTTTGTTGCGCTCAACATTAATAAACTAGTCTTAGAATAGGTCTACATATTTTTAATAAAAACAAATATTTAACTTCCCTACATCTTGCAATGCTACTGCCCACAAAACATTAGAGCATGTTACAAAAACAAAACATATAAATTAAAATTACCACAGTGCTATACTTCTGATCTCGTATCAACTGCTGAATTTGGCGAATCATGTCACTCTAAAAAACCAACGCATGAACTAAATCAGTCGAGCAGTTAATACAAAACAAGAAGCCCAGCTGTTGCTAAAATAACCAACTGTACAGGTTGTCAGTAACCTTCAAGTTCATCCAAGGTCGATGATTTTCATCTCATTTAAAAACCAATGTGCGACTTCCTATTAGTGATCAATAGCAACCTAGGCCCTATCTCACACCATTTAGCCACAATAGCGCGTACTGACCTTTAAGGTCATCCAAGGTCAATAATTTTCATCTCATTTAAAAACCAATGTGTGACTTCCTATTTGTGATCAATAGCAAACTAGGCCCTATCTCACACCATTTAGCCACAATAGCGCGTACTGACCTTTAAGGTCATCCAAGGTCAATATGCAGCATACTTCCATAATTCTCTGTACACCACATGCGGCATACATGCACCGCATATTTCACCAAATTCTGCTTATTTTCCTGCATATTTTGCCTCAAAATGCCCCGCTTAGTGTAAAAAATTCCCTGCTATAAACTGGCATCCCTAAATGGCAAGTTTATGACAATCTCTTAGATGCCAACTGATCCTATCTTCAGCTTACTTCTTCATGTTCTGACAATCGTAGCTTGTGATGTCACTTGCTTTAGCAGTCAGCATGGTTAGTCACATGAATAAGATACTGAATGCTAATTGCTAAACCAAGTTAGTACTGAGAATGATGATGATGATGATGATGGTGGACGAATAAACTTTAGCATGGCGTTAAGTCCTAAGACTACAAGAACACGTAACAAAAAGCTTAAACAGTGAAGTCACGTAATAGTAGTCAGCACAATCAGACGTTCTTAGTCACAGCTGTGAGACCGGGCAAAAAGTTCGGTTTTCAGTCTGCTGCGGAAAACTTGCAACGACGGCGGTGACCGAACTGACACCGGCAAACTGTTCCAGACCGATGCAGCAGTCGCTGGAAAGGTGCAGTCGCCAATGGTAGAACGCACAGTGCGTGGAGCGACCAGCGCTGATGTAGTCGAAGAGCGCAGTCGCAGAATGTTCACTGTTAGAAGGAATACCTTCTTGGTACACAACCAAGCCATATCAACTCAGCCTGGCCGTCCCTTCACGGGTAGGCGCAATGAGTACGAGTGAATGCCGGGGCATAAACAGGCACACTGTGTGCACAATAGTGCCATATCTCGATATCACAGTGTAAACTGGTGTCCGACTGACATCTAAGGAAATGGAGATCAGCGCCACCTCATGGGGAAGGGTGAGTGAGTGAGTAGGGTTTAACGTCCCACCCGACACAGTATAGGTCATTTCGGGGACGACCTATAGAGGCAAAATTGTACATACACATAATAGCGAAACAAAAAGTTTAACCTTTACGAAAGTTTAACCTTTATGAAACACAAAGCACAGAAAAAAACAATAGTAACCTAAAATTGTAAATAACTGTGCATATGTAACAGATATGGCAGTTCTAATAATCTTCCCTGTTATCCTCCAGACAGTCATCAATCTCATAATGCTGCCTATTGGAGAACATGAGGCTTATAGACTGAAAAGGAATTTATTTTTTGTTACTGAGAAAAGAAAATGACAGATGCACTTGGCAGAGGAGTTTGTCATAAACCTGCCACAACAGGCAAAAAACTAAAAAAGAAAGACTTAAGACTTAGAAAAGTAATAAAATGCCATTGTTATTACCTGTCTCGCAGGTGTTAGAGGCCTAAAAACACATCAACAACATCAATTCATCAAACGTCATTAAAGTTGTGACATAAAATGACAGGCAATTACTTGCTATTAACTGAAAATGGATCTCATTTTAATCAATAACTGAACAATGCACTAACCAGTTAAACAACCAAATGAATTTTTAGTAACAAAAGTGATTTTCCGCATCAAAGCACTACGCTGTAAGAGAAAACATACATAGAAAACTGAAGTATTACCTCCGCCAAGGAGGTAATGTTTTTGGCAGACTTTGTTTGTCTGTCTGTGTGTCAGCAAGTTAACTCAAAAAGTTTTGAAATTTTGAGGGTATGTTGGGAATGGCACAAACTACCAGTGATTCAATTTTGGGGGTGATCCGGAAGGAATCCCGGATTCTGGATCACTTTGAAATTTTTGTTACTGTTGCTTTCAATGGGGCATAAGAAAAACCGCTGCAAAACCGAAGATGGTGCTGCCACCTAGCGAACAACATTGCCTTGGCGGAGGTGTGCAGGCTTTGACTGCTTTCTAGTTTCAAATGTAATTATGCTAATGTGTGCACAGAGAGCCATTTCACGGCAAAGAAAAGACTCTCAAATAAACGTTACAAATAAAGCACATTGGTTCACTTACACAAATGGTCTAAAAAGCATGGACAATGTCGCTGTTTGGCGCTGATGCTGTTTTATCTAAAACGCACACACACAGACAGTTAGACAGACAGACAGACAGAGACTAAGGCATCAGGTTCGCAATCAAGAGGTCGTGAGTTCAACTCGGGGCTGGTTCGTTATCAAGTAACAACTACGGGAAAGTTCACCCTTACGTGCCTCTGTGTTTGTAACTGGTCAATCAGTGCATCCGTCAAAAAAATGTAAACCACCCCTACACCATCTTGAACGAAAGCTCTTAACAATTAAAATACTAGACCTAAACAGCATACAGTATCAAACAAACATCAATTAGTGATTATGGTATCGGATTCGTAGGTTTCAGGTTGTGATTCATATACTGCAGGTCATTTGCTAGCAACCTTAAGCACCTACTATGGGCTCAGGTCAACTCAGCCTCCTACCCTCAGCAGAATTGAAAATGAGTAGCAGCTTACAGGCTATTGGGTGAATGCTTAGTGTGGCTGATTGGGGCAGTGGTATGTCTGCTGGCTGCAATGCAGGTCTAATTGTTCACCGGTGCGGACAATGGATGATGCACCGCGGTATTATTAGCTCATACCAATCAGCCGCCACTTCTGCTTCCAGTGGGATTCCGTCAGAAAGATGACACAAAATTTTTGGACCGTGTCACAAACACACACGTAATTCAAATTCAAATGCTAGAAACGAAAATCATAAAACAGCCCGGAGTGAGTGAGTGAATAGGGTTTAACGTCCCGCCCGACACAGTATAGGTCATTTCGGGGACAGCCTTTCCAGGCAAAATGCACACATATAGTAATGGAACGGTAAGTTTAACCTTTACAGAAAGTTTAACCTAAACAGCCTGGAGCAACTCCTACTAACAACAGACATAACAAAAACAGTCCAATTGAGAAAAGCAATAACAGTAATGACAACGATAATAATAACATTAAGCTGCGAGGTGGAGGAGATACTTGCATTGAACTGTTCAAGAATCTGGCGAGCGTTGGCAAAGATCCCATGAGAACTGAACTCCTCTGTTGAATCACCATTCAAATAATCCACGGGCAGCGTTCCCTAGAACACACCAGTCGGCTTCAATAACAACTTAGCTATTGCCTAGAAAACGAAGAATAACTCAAGATTCTCGAGATAACTCAAGTTGATGAAACTGTGGTTTTTTCTGTGGTTTTTTGAAAACACTATGCAAACGTTCTGCATTTTATTTAGCATGCTATAATATTGCCGAAAGAACAGAGTGTTAGCTTGTGCTTTCGTTACGTCAAAATGCTGCTCTTAAGGATATGGCTTTTTGGACTTTGTTATAAATTACATTTAACATTTTCGGCAAAATCTACTTAGCAACGAATACACCAACCTACCATCATTTACACTATTTCTTGTAAGAACCCCAACGAATATCTGCATGACTCTTGCAACGCCGGAAACTAAAGTCCCAGCAATATTTTCAGTCAATGATTTGGCAAGTGACAGGAAGTGTACAATTACGAAATAAATTGTACCATTAGGTGGCGTGGATTGGTAGTGTGTCAGACTTATGAACAAAATGTCACGAGTTCGACTCCCAGTTGAGTCACTATCAACTGGTTACTTTGAACATCTAGTAAACCATCCCTCTGGGAGAGGTAAATCGACTACCGGCCTGTCTAGATGGGGTTAAGGTAAGGCACGTTCACCTGTGTTGGGTGGCAGGTGACACTGTGGGATCCCATATGGCAGGTGACGCTCTGTAACTCTGCAATGAATTTCCCATAGAGAGCTATACACAATACCTTAATATTGGTAAACTGTCATATGAAAACAAACTGATAAGTTTCTCACCACAGACTGCAGAGGTATTGGAACACCTATGAGTGAAGCCATCAGTGGACAGATATCAGCCTGCAGTGCAATGTATTGACAAACATCAGTTATTATACACGTTCACTGTATAACTGCAAAAGTGAGTGAGTGAGTAGGGTTTAACGTCCCGCCTGACACAGTATAAGTCATTTTAGGGATGGACTTTCCAGGCGAAATTGCACATACACATAATAGCAAAACAAAAGTTTAATCTTTACAGGCATTGCTTCAGAATCAATGTCGGTTCATCCACAACATGCAACACAAAACTGGACTGGGAAAGAATATCACCCACAAATCTCCCATTCCAATACATATACCAGGGACCCTGTCAAATACAACGTTACTTATAACCATACGATTGAGTGTGGTTAATTATCTGACAATTCACTGACAAGTATCAAAATTCATGACATTTCCAGGTTGTCCAGACCGGTGGCCACCTCTTACATTGCTACCACTGCCTTGGTACACTGCTACAACTAACTCTACCGCCATCACTACTATTAACAGAAGTACTAATGTTTTCACTTACTGTTAACTATCCCAGTTATGTGCAGTTAAGCTGGATTTACCCAAACCCCCAAAAACAGGTCGACACTCAGCCTTCTACCCTCCGTGGGATGGTAAAATGAGTACTGGCAGGGGTTACGGCCATCGTTAGGAAAGAAACGGCGAGTTCTGTGTAACAGTAAGCCCTGTGGCCAGGACTGCTGGTATACTGGCCCAGTCGGTTAAAGGCGATGGCTGTTGATTACAGCCGGCCATCCAGCTAACTTGGGATGTATGCTAGCTCAATTGGGTTTAACCCTCGCCGGCTCAAAGCACTAAAAGCTCCCTCGCAAAGGACCTAGCTGTCTGCGCAAAGCTTCTTCTTCAAAAAAACAACGTCAGTGGAGCTGCTAGAGCGCAATATTAAAATAAAGCAAAGTCTGTCAAATGTAATCAAAACATTTCTAGATGTTGCTCCAGTGCCACCATCATATGAGGCCGTCCAGCTACGTGCAGCACTTACATATTTTGAATTTCAACCGAAAGTCCACTTTTGCATGGTGCCATGGGTTGGCTCGCCGCACAGCAAACCACAAGAAAACATTTATACACGTCATTTTCTGACAGTTTTTGACATCTGGTGATCTCAATCTTTGAGCTTTTGTGCTAAAAATTAGCACACCGCTAACTAAGGCCCCAACCATCTTTATCACCCATTTTCATTCATCTTTTTCATTCTTAAGTAAGAAGCCCATACTGGACGGACGGACAGACAAACGAACAAACAGAGAAGACCTATAACGCAGCCTATCAGTGAACGAGAGACAAGAAAGACAAGAACTGAGTAAAGGTGACCTGGTTGACATCAGCACGTCTCACGTGACTCAAATTCCACTCTAAAAAAACAACCCCCACACACACACATGCACAATTGACTTTCAGCTCTACCCCCAACTCTAAATTGCGAATTCTGCATGATGACAGGTAAAGAGTGACATGGGGATGAGGACGGCGGTCATACCGCGACCTCGGTAATTGCGGTAATGGTGACAATGCCGGCGGTATTCCTGCGGAAATGGGGATAAAAGCCACGACAGTACCGCAGGGATAAGGATAGAATTTGCGGTATGCACGTTGTAGTGGGGACAACAACAACTTTCGTCTGTAGTAGTTGCTGTAAAAATACATGAAGGAATAATACATTTCACCAAATAGTACTCGTACATCGCATGGCATGTTTCGAAATGCGGATAATTTGTGTTTATGCATACACCGATAGTGTGGGGTGTTGTAAATTGTTACTAATTTGCAGTACATTAGTAACCAAGATTAGCGAAAATGCGCAGATTATTAGCGGCAAATATATTCATCAACATAACAATGGGATGGGATAAGGACAAAACGTGTGGGATGGGGTAGGGATGGGG
>Ga0209367_1006221_pt1 | contig 16548 bp, 3 predicted proteins | sample WorMetLIZISLAND2_FD_187412 | JGI IMG/M metagenome (GOLD analysis project Ga0209367, IMG submission 187412) | Marine gutless worms symbiont microbial communities from Max Planck institute for Marine Microbiology, Germany - Olavius geniculatus... ... | reverse complement strand
TAACAACATTCGGCGTTATGTAACAATTTGGAACATTTGCGTTTAACACGGTAAGGTGATGACGCAAATTAGGTGAGGTGGAAAATGAGTGCACCTTGCATATATTTGGATCGTTTGCCATCTTTCTGCCAAAAATTATGAAAATCGGTGGAAATTTGACGCAGTTCTGATAAAACAAATCTGCTTAGTTTTTTTTTGAGACACGGTGTAGATAGGCTTAAGATGCTTCCCTGAAACGACTCATCTGCTCAGGTGAATACATTATTGGCAAAAATGCTCACTTTTTTCTCCGAAAAACGTAAACATTTGTGTGCCTACAAGACTGGATGATCAGGCTTATGTGTTTTGGGCGTTTTCTACCAGCTGTTAGCTGAGTCAGTTACTGATAACGATTCTAAGCGAAAGCATGCCGTGTTCTTTGGACAATGGTCACCGTTTAGATTTTGATCCAAATTAGTGATTAATTAACAGTTGATTTTTAAACATGGGATTTTTTTTTGTTACGAACTCTGTCTGGTTCTTAACTCCTCAAATTCGTCAATGTCAAACCTTGGCTATTTTCAGACGTCACTTAAAGACCCACTACTTTCAGTCAGCCTTTTCTGCCACCTAGCGTCCATCATCCTATGCGCCCTGATTCTTTCTGAGACTTTGGCGCTTTATAAATCATTTACTCACTTACTTACTTATTATATCATTTTAACAAAATAGTCAGAAAACGCTTTCCCTTCTTGAAAAAATGGAGAATAGCGCCACCCAGCGGGACTCGCCGCCCTACGACACTCCTGATTAATACGCGGTCTATTCTTTTGCTGATACATATGTTGTGACAAACCGATGCATGTTGAGGTGGTGAAAAATAAGACTTTCTGCTGTCCTCCACCTATCTTACTGTAGAACTATAATTACGCCGAAGTCAAATTGTAACGTTTGAATGGGCGCCAATGCGTTACCTTATACGATGCCGCACAAGGACGTCTCGAAAGCTTAATCGTAAAAAGTAGCCATTGAATGCATACAACATCCGACAACTCACTTAGTTTTGCACCCGTTTCGTCTATAACGCCGTTTCGTTTTCACAACAACGTCTAGCTGCTTATTACCTATAGAAAGATACTGGGCTATAATTTCGGGTTTCCAGTGGTACAGCGCGACAGTCTAAATATGGCCTAACACTATTTGCCAATTTTACGCACGGTAGTCTTTTTTTCATCGTTTATCTGCCGTATAGGCCTACTGTCTTCTTAAGCCGTATGTTTTTGACACAATATATTATACGCCCTGCAAAAGTGTTCAATGGCCAGATGACATAATAACCGTCTTGACTTTTTGGTTAGGGTTGATTTCTTGGGGGTATTTGTATAGAAATAATATCCAGAAAAGTGTTGATCCCGTTGGTAGAGTGTTAAGCTAGCCGATTGATTGGGGGGTATAAATTGCGTGTCCTACGAAACACCACACCGGACCGCACCGGTGCGGTCCAGTGCGGTGTTTCGTCGGACCGTAATTTTGCAGCACGTCGTTCGTTTGCCGTTAAAGCTACATTAATCGTTTAGTCGCGTATAGGCTCTATTCAAATTTATTTCTAATTCAGTGTCACCACAACCCAAAAATAAACAGATAAACAAGGAAACAAACATGAAGCAGAAACATATGATTGCCAGCCAACGAGGCAAAGACAGTTACAGTATCGACTGTAGGCTCCACTATAGTCCAAACGGAATATTATTTTGGTTAGTCAGTCAGAAGTGTAGTGCTCTTAAACCGAGCGATCAGGCATTCATTGGCGTCACGTGCATTGTCAACCCAGCTGCCAGTTATTGCTCGTGCTTGTAATTAGTACAACGTATTTAGATCACTTCGTGTATACGAGTACTCTTTTCGTCGATGGATGTCTAGAAATTTGGCCTTTTCTCTCCCCGTCTGTATATAGTAACTTGCAGGCAATGCATGGGATAGCTGATTGTGACGATATCGCTTCACGCGACATTCTGATCTCTGGAATTTCAGTAACTAAAGCGCAACTCCACTATTACGTCGACCTATCGTAGCTTGTTAGACAACAAGTCGTGCAACTAGCTGTGCAGCATCCTGACATGTCATTGTCGAGAAGTTACACAGCTCGTTATAGGTTTTGATTTGATTTGTTTGATTTTTTTGTACAACTTGTCTATTGTAAGAAATGTTGGACAACTCACTAAGTTTTGCACCCGTCGACAACGTAACGGTTGTAGAATATTAAACTTACAAGGTGGCAGGTTTAACTCGCTGGGCGTCGCTATCAAGTGGTTTCTACTAGGATGGGTGACTGTAAACGATATCGATACATAACCACGACCAACGTCAACTCAGCTTTTCATCCCTCCGGGATAGGTAAATCGAGTATTGGTGTAGCGGAAAATTCGTCCCACCGGAAAATAATTCCCACATGCAGCAGTACGGGTTAGGGTTAAAATTAGGGTTAGGATTAGGGCTAGGATCAGGGTTAGGGTTAGGGTTAGTTTCGTCATGAGAATATGGAGGTGGGAAGAATTTTCCAGGTGCGACAAATTTCCCACGATACCGGCCAGTTAGGCCGGAATTAAGGGAGGGCGCGTTCATCTAGCTGTGTCGACTGGCGGGTAACACTGTGTGATATCAGATGGCAGTGGACGCTCCGTAAGTCTGCGACGGGTTACAGATTACACACTGCTTTAACCTTTAACCTTGACTGATGTTTGGGCTTAAGTGGTGTTTGGGCATAACTGGCTGATTGGGCGATAGAACGTTCGCACGTGAACAGTGTACATGTCGTGGCTGGCGTGCATAGGACTTCCTATTTTGGACTTTTTCACTTAGGCGTGGTTTTTGTCGCCGGTAAAAAAACCGCAGGAATGCGAGATAAACAACGTTTTGTATGAAGTGAAAATACGATGCCATTTGTCGCACAATGGGTGCACTATGCGTGACGTTTGTGGTTTTTTGATTTAGACGTAATTAATACGCCATTTGTCATATCTGATGACGAGACTGACAGCCGCCGGTGTCACGATACAAAGTCTATCCCGTAAAGTAGTTTCTCTCATGAAACTTCTTACCGGTGTTATAAACTTACAAAGTCGCCCCTTGCCATGTAAGCAAGTCTCGTGATGCAAAGATTAACACGTTATATAATGTTACGAGAAGTCACTGTGAGTGTTGAAAATTTCCAAAAAGTTCCAGCTTTAGGCGGCTGGGCCCTTTAATCCCCATAACCTCTTTAGTGGCTTTGCAATCTCATATGGGAGTTGACGCTCCGTAGTTTTGGGATGAATTTACCGTAAAGATCTATAACTTCAGGTTTCCAATTTTTAACCCTTTATAAGTGCTACTTACGGTCACGGCCATATTGGCCTCTACCGTTGCGCCGCCGACGGATTCTATTGTTGGTCGTCGCAGCGCTCTATAAAGAACCGTCTTCAATACGCGACGTTCAAATAACGCAAGTGTCAGATTATGCCCTTCGGTGAAGGTGGAATGGAAGGCGTGATTGTGCGTGGGAGAATGAGCCGAGGTGTGTAATAATACGCGACGATAATGCGTCGGATTTGTTTAAGCCCACGTGAGCCGCGTATTTTGCGAATTTTCGGTGCCACCCGTACTCTGTCGTCGTGTTCTAGTCTAGGCCTATAGCGGACAATCAAAGAGCTCGAACATGTGCATCAGAATAAAATAAACATACAAAACATCTAGTTAAAAGGCTGGTACTCAACTGACCTACCCCGGAGGGATGCGAGGCTGAGTTGGCCTTGGTGGTTAGTTGTACACAAAGATGATTTACCTGCTCGCAGATAGTCACCCGTTTAAGTAATGACCACTTGATAGCAACGCGACCGAGAGTTGAATCCACGATCTCTTGATTGTAAGTTTAACGTCCGGACCGTTACGCCCTCTGGTGACGGTCGCCGTTGACTTCATGTAGTTTTCTTGTAATGCAGCAATGCGCATATATGCAAAAAACTACAATAAAACAAAATAAAACGATCTACTTTGTTTCCTCGCAGTATTGTTGCGTTATCTTCAAGTCTGCACAGAGTCGGAGAGTACTTGTATTTTCTTTCCGGAGCTCGTTTGCAACACGCCATTAAATGCGGCGTTCTGTTGTCATTTTAGCTCGTTTCAATTTATTATATCGCACATATGCGAGCTGCTGTGTAAACTAGCCATATGCAGAAGAACGCCGTGTCACCAAAGACACATGCACACGCCAGTACGCCCTTCTATCAGACGCCATTGACTGACTGACAGACAGACTTATAGAAAGATTGTCGGCCAGGCAGGCAGGTAGGCGCCTCTGTCAAAAGCTGCTGACGCCGAACGATCTGCTTTGATGAAGTGCGACCTGAAGTACTACCGTCGTAGACCTACGTGGGGACCAACCTGTGAAGCTTGAGTTTCAGGCCTAAAGTTGCCCGACGAGATAATAAGAAATTTGGACTGAAAGCCGTAGCGTCGCGGCCTGTCGAAGAATTTGCCGAAAGAAAAAATCATCGTCATCACTTAGATACGGACTCAGTGCCGTTTGACGTCTGATGCCTGCTTCATCTTCTGCCAGTTGCTTCGGTCCTGTGCTGAGTGGCTCGTTTCTTGCAGATTTGCTCCACACCACTCAACCATAATTTTTATCGTCTGTTCACCTTCCGAAACAGAATTATCTCCAGGTTCTTGTCATTGGACATTCAGCATTTATGTTCAAAAAGATGTAACTTCGTTGCAATCACCATTTGCAACAGATTTTGTTTCTCACCGATTTTCTCATAGAGTTTTATTCTTTAATTTCAGAAGGAACGCACCTGCCGGAGAATTGTGCAAAGTCGGCCTAATATTTGTGACGCGAAGTTAAGTGCTCACGGCATTGCACTAATCGTTTACCCTTGCTGTAAATTGTCACTATCGGGGTTTGAAAAAACTGTCGGCGCTGAAAAAACGCCGTTATCGACCACCACCAGCATCGTAATGTCGATTGGCTCATCTTCACGCGAAAACCCCAACGAATATCGGCGCAGTCAACGTTGCGAACGTCTGGACAAATTTTTTTTGCTTCGAGGCAACTAAGCAACTAGAAAACGAATGAAGATACTTCAACACTCTCAGCAACAATAATGTTCAATATTGACTTTAGATTTTTATGATAAATAATATGCGGATATTCGCCATGGTTTTCGTGCTTACATGAGCCACCTGACAGTGAGGTAGTCAAAAACAACGATTATCCAATGCTATCAGTCGCCTTCAATCAGCTAACGACATCAATAATTATTACGCGCGAAAGCAGCTACTGCTTTCAGCGCCTCTTAGCTATCGCAATTCTGCCTGTCTGTCCGTCTGTCTGTCACACGAGTGGATCAGGCAAAAACGGTGCAAGATAGAATCACCAAATCTTACCTTCGGGTGCCTGGAAGACTCTAGTTACAGGAACCGTAAAGCTTTTCCATAAATTTGTAGGGGGTCACCCCTAACGATGGCGCTAAATGAAAGGAGGTGGGCAAAATTTGTGATTTTTGGCCAATAAGTCGCTGTATCTCAGTAACAGTGCGAGATAGGTCCTAGGTTACTATTAATCACTAATAGGAAGTTGTACACTGGCTCTCGATTGGGGCCGAATTCAATAACCTTGAATGACCTTGAACGCCAAAATAGTGGGTTTTACGGATTTTTTGGCGATTTTGGGCTGCGACACGAGTTTATGTCACTCACAAGGTGGCGCCACGTTACTATCGTTATGCGATCCAAATAGAGAATTTGGTATTTGTATATTAACTTAGCGTAAACACCTGAATTTTCAGATAAACTACTGAACTTGAACTACTGTAGGTTTTCGCGCGTCTCGTGAGCATTAGCTCAAATTTCTTGTTCTAGTTGGTGTCGATTTACTGGTTATACGAGTAATTGCAAAGGTTTTTTAGATAAGGCACGTCAAACAATTGAGTGCATTTGCATGCATCCGTTGCTAAGCTATTTTTCTGACAAGCCAAACGAAGCGTAAAAAACCAAAAAACACCTTGTAAAAAGCAACATTACAGTACGATGAAGCGAAATGTATGTGTGCAGATGACGTCCTGTTTCGTACGTACTGTACAATCTGTAAGTAGTATAGCCCTATTTTCTTGTTGTTCAGCCGTAACCTGTTGACAGCGGCAGAAGATTATTTAAACAACCGAACTTTACTGAGATTGTTTCTGAGCCCCGACCGAAAATGGAGCCCGTGATCACTTATCAGCGATATATAGTGCATGTACATATACATAGCCTATAAGCAAACTAAAGGAAGGCGCCTACATACTGATCTCGGTCAAAATGTCGTAATGTGTATATGCGTTATGATGCGTGCACGTGCCTTCATTTTATTACTCTCTGCTCAGTAAGGCGCAAATTGGACTACTTCAATTTGATGCGGGCTTATTGCTGGACGCCAAATTGTACAACATGCTGTAGGCCCACATTGTCGCGGCATGTCAATGTCGTGGATATGACGTATAGGTTCTCGGTATTTTGACTTCTTTTGCAAATAAATTGCCGTTGCTTTGCTTTAAGCATTTGATTCGTAGTGAATTTGTTGTACACGTACAGCATATAGGCCTACTGTGAAAATCTTTTAGTCACCATCACTTTTAGATGAACAATAATAAATATAAATACACACCAAAAGAGAACAGAAATACAAAATATCACCTGAAAACGATGTAAGTAAATGCATGCCGTGGGTGAGTTTAAGTGTTTAGGCTAAGTGTGAGTTTAAGCCTATGGGAGGACGGTATTAGGGCCTATGCACTGTTTGGGCATAGGTCCTAATGCACTATTGGACGTTCATGTTATTTGGCTTATTCAGAAATTCGTAGACTTATTATAAGCTACAGCGATTAACTAATTATTACGTCTCTTGACTGATAGTGTCTGCAGAATAATTATAGTAGGCTTAGCCAAGCAGGCGATTATGCGAAGTAATGAGAATTATTGACCTTACAAAATTGAGCCAGTTTTCACTTTCAAATTTTTAGCTGATAGCATGTATAAGCACCCCAGGGCCCCAAAACGTGTAAACATTGATGTCTGATTGAGAAACGTCAGAGAGGTTCAAAGAAGACAACTAACTATTCAGCGCCACGGATGTACATGTAGGTTGAATGAAACCTATAGGTTTATTGCTCCAAGTCGGCGGTGTTACGTGCTGTTGGATTGAGCAGTTATTCTGTTGTACAATGTTCAGACTATGACTTTCTGCAACTGTGTGTTCTTGATAAGTTACGCTAAGGCGCGTACAGAGCGGCATATCTGCGAACTGAACTGAACTGAGCTGACATGGTTTAGTTTATGACGAACTGACCAATGGGCAATCAGTAATGCACTACAGTAGGCACCGTCTAACAGCGTCGGCGACTATGTGAGTACGTGCACGTACACGTCAACCAATGACCAATAACCAAGGCCATGCTTGTTCATTAATGAGTTTGTCAAAAACTAAACCGTGTCACTTCAGTTCAGTTCAGTTAATCGAGATATATACGCGCTTTCAAGTTAAGTAAGCTATATAAGCCAGATCTCGTTCCTTTCTGAGCAGCTGTTTTCCAGTGAATGTGTTCAATAGCAATCAGTCACGTGCGCCCTTATAGGCTTTACTGTAGTCTTCTAGCTATCCTTTCTGAGTGGGCTGCAGAAGTCTAGATTGATTCTCGCCAGCGAGTTGCAGGTAAAACGTATAACTAAGTCATCGAACGGAGGTCGTGGAACCTGTACGGCAACGACGGTAAATTTTTAAAAATTTAAAAGTGGCACTGAATACAGTGAAAAATATGTATTATCCATGCCACTTTTGATGATCTGATGTCATCGAATTGATCTCTCGAACTCTTTTAAGTTGCGCTCACCGCTCCAATCCCGCTCCGCTCCCCGCTCTCCGCTATTTTTCGACTTTCGCTGACCGATCCGCTTCGATCACCCGACATTTCTTCCCGCTCCGCTAACGCTCTACTTTTATGCTCTGGTTCTGAAATTATTATTCACCCAAGTCGTCGCACCGTAGCCAGCAGTTCAGACGGGACACCTGTTTTATATAGCTGCTGGATTGCAAGTGTATTGTAACGTCTGTCAATTGTACACGCATTGTGCCTTATATTTGCCTTCTCTAATGCGTCCATAGTCGTCAATCTACGCTCAGTCTGCTTGAATGAACCGAAACAGCACATGTTTCGAAGATATGTAATAAGAATTAGCTGCGAACTGTGTCGCTACTTTAGCATGTGAGAAAAATGATCGTGAGCTGTAGGCTTGTGACACCTGGCATAAAACGAACATTCTGATGATACTATATAATTGCGTGACATGCATTGGACCACCACATGTTGACGCCACTCTGCTCCGTCTGTCGCGAACACAATTTGTCATATCAAAACATCGCGTTGACAAATTTTTATAGGCCCATCTATAGCGCTGTAGAGTTTTGTGCCATACCCTGCAGGGGGATGTTCACACTCGCACCAATATTGGTTTTTAATTTTTCTACGACTTTTTGTTGGCGACTTAGGAGCCCGTATACGGGAGACACAGACGGAGCGAGAGACAGACGGGCATGACTCGTATAACCTTATTGCGGCAATTGAGTCAATGACCGCATAATAATATTATACTCATACTGTGCGGTAAGCTAAATATTTTGTCACTATAGCCTGCATGCAGTGTAAGAGCCAATCTAAGCCTGCGTATCAGTATGAATGATTTATTGCCACGCTACGTCATATATATATATATATATATATATATATATATATATATATATATAGGATACTGCTGTGTTTGATGTACAACGTCGTAGCCTTGTGGCTTATTTCGGGTCGGTTAAACCGGGTCATTGTGCAATAGCGCTATTGATAGGCAGAAAATAGTGAGAGATAGACCTATATTAGCCACACGACCTATGTGGTCAAACTGAGTCATCACCACCATTCGTTGCTAGTAGGCCTAGTGTCACTGATGATTTGTAAACAAACACGTATCAATCAGACTATAATGCATCATCACCTCAGCCGAAGAAGGAAATTATGGCATTGATTTTGATGGGGTCTTTCTGTTAGCTGTTTTCTTGTCCGTCAGCAGAGTCACTCAAAAGTTTGTGAAAAAATATTGGTAAATTTTTGAAGGGGTTGGACGTGACCCACGGAAAAACTGAAAAAAAACTGATGGCGATCCAAGTCTCGTGTAGATTCTGGATTTTTTTCCATGGGAGACAGGGCGTATAGACTGACACTTTGCAGATAGACCGACGGACGGACACGACCCACAATGCTGCCTATTAGGATGGCCGCATAACGATTTTGTTGTGCATGCATGCTGTTCTGGTTACGTGTATAGATGTCGCGACGAGGTGGCGGCGGCGGCAGCGGTGCTGGAAGTCGTTGCGAGTTCCATGAGCTTCATTCAGTCGACGGTTACACCGAGTATCGTTCGGTACACGACTCATCTTGGTATGTCGGTTTCAACCGGCGAGGACGTCGGCTCAGCGGCCGGCACTGGGCGCCGACCTCGTCTCGACGCCGCGGGGGGTCGCGCCGACGATGTCGACAGTTTCTCAAGACGAACTTTGCACGCGCGATGGTCGTACGACCGTCGGCGACAGCGACCTCGCCCGACCTGTCGCCGATCGGCTTGCGATGGGTTGCCGACCTGCTTCGGACGACGACGACGACGACAACTACAACAACAACAATGACGCCGTCGAGTAGACGTCGACGTCATCGCAAGTCACGTCGTCAACGACGTCGACGCCTGCAACCTCCGACTGATCATCATCATCAACAGCAGCAGCAGCAGCAGACTGAACGGACTACATAGACACGACTTCCCGCATCTGAACAGTGGCGGGAAATATCGTCTTCGTTCGAGCAGTGCTTGAATCGAGACGACGAGAAGTTGGCAGCGCTGAAGTGTGGCGTTTGTTATATCGCGGCTCGATTAGTCTCGTCAGCCGCGCATGACGAAACACGCCCAGCACACCAGTCCGAGCATTGCCTCCTAACACGCAGACGACTCAGTTTGGGGTTGGATCGTTGGACAGATGACTGGGGGCGGGGGAGTTCAGTTTATCGAACTCCCGGTCAACTCCCCGTCCAAGAACAATAGGCACTGCCGGTGTCCGGCTTGTCTCGGACAGTTCGTCCGGTGATATCGTTGTTTCATACGCCAGAGGGCGACACCGTGACGACTAGATTACGCAGCGTCTCCTCTGCTAACAGTGACGTCGTGGCAAGCGGAGGAGCACAGGGGGGGCAATATCATCTCTTCCCCTAAATTTTAGTTTGTCTGGAAATTGTCTTCCAAAAGTACAAAATATGGGGCTACAAATCTCCCGTTTTGGAAGAATTTGGGGGCACAATTAAAATTTTGAGCTTTTGTAATCTTCTCTGTCGAAGATTGACCTCTCTGTAGGCCTATCTCTCTGTCGTAAAATTGCAGTTTCCTGTCCCCATCCCCGCAGTTGTTCCAGTCATGATGCCACTGCCTGTTTTACTGGCCAGTGATCGGAGGCAGTGCCTCGATCTAGATGCACAGAGTTTGGATGCTCTGACATGACGTTGTTCACAGTCAGACGTGTAATTATTAATAATCCCGCGACAGTGAAACGCGTTAATGTTGTTACCCTAACAGTAGAATAGCTTTCTACCTCGTTCAGCTAATATTGAGTGGCGGCGGCACGCTTTCAAAAAACTCACATGACAGCAACGGTGAAGCGAGGGATATGGTGGCGAGTCGATCTGCCCCCAGTAGGATGGACCCAGTGGCAGTCTGGGAATTCGAATTGTTTCCGAGTCTGCTCAGTTACCGAAAGAGCTTAAAATGCACCAAAAAGCTTAATTTTTTCACAAAAAAACCTAGAAATTTCTCTGGAGGGCACAACCCTTCGCGCATATTTACGCCACTCAAGTGCCACCTACATCTAGATCGTGCAGCTACGCCACTAGTTAGCGGCCATACTCGTGACGCCGTCCCTGCAAAATGAGCAGGCCTATTCGTTTGTTGTTATTGTTCGTGTTTGCATGCCGCGGATCGTACAGATACGAACATAACATTTTATAATGCTCGTATTTGTCTACGGTGACGACTCAAGTCTCACGAATAGGCCCATAGGCTACATGGGTAAAGCTTGCATAGGTGCGGTCACTTGGAACACCATCTTCGGTTTTTTCCAAAAAGGTAAGGTTGACACGTTCGCATTAAGCCTAATTTATTCAAATCCGTGCTCGTAAAAAGACCCACTGGTTCGTCTAATTACTTTCTAGATTAGAACATGTACGTCTCTCTATATTAGCTACCGGTAGGCTATATTTTACACCAGTTTTTGTGGCTTAGAAAATTACAAATTTGCAATAAGTTTTCAGTGCGTTATAGTACTTTAAAGTATTTTTGTGCATACTATTTTTTTAAACCACGTGCTATATTTCTAACTTTGTACTGTGCATTCCACAACGCTATGCAGTATGCAATTGTCCGAATGTCGATTATAGTCGACACCGCGCCGATCTCTAGAGCCAGCGATTGAAAAAAAAATAAGCATTGATGGGACGAAAATTACAATATATTATCATAGGTGCATATGTGGAGAATGGTTACGTTCTAATAAAGAACCAGGCTGTGTTAACTTATCTCGTCTCAGATTGCCCCGCCAAATGCGCCGTATAGGGGTCTATTCATTAGTGCGAAATGTAGGCTACAGTAATTGCAATTAAGTTTTTGTCACCCGTGAGTTGACTAGCTCTAGCTGCCTCAGATAGGCCTATTAACCACTTTTCAGTTTTTTTTACTGACACGCTATAGCAGTAAATTTACTGTACAGTTTGTATTAATGATCCGACCACATCACCTCAAACGCGCCGCTGCACTACCTTGTGAAATACCGATAGCCTATACATTAGATTAATTTTAATACTGATGCTTACCGGTATAAAGTATTGAGGCGACCGACCCCTTTGCGGTAAGAAGTGGGGATCATTCGTTAGTGATTTTTTTTTACAGATTTGCTACTGCACGTGTATTTTAGCGACAGTGAATATGACGAACTTCGCCGTATTGTGCTGCCAATGTTGATTAATTCCGTCCGTTCGTGGCCTAATGTGCCACAATGTAAATGATCCGATTGACACGTGTGTTGTATTTGTCGCAATCTCATATACTTTACACCAATTAGTCCCGAAAGAAAAGCCGACGAATTAAGATAATTATCGTGACGTATGCTTGAAATTTGTCTGCATTGTACAGGGTGCGTCAATAAAACAATGCACTAGATTTTTTTATTGTGCATAATTTTTGCAGTATGTTGTTTAAACTGCAGTTTAAACCAAATATTGTAATAAATTTTCTGGATTTGTAGCCTGAACCTTTCTCTGTGATAATCGTAAATTTTGTGAAAAAATTGCTACATTTTCAGAGTTAGTCAACGTTGATCCCGGGGGTAGTTTTTTTATTGGCGCCCCCTGCCATGTATTTTATGTATGCACGCCGTCAAATCATGTGCTTTCACTCGTATGAACTGTTTGTATGATAGTTTGATCGAAGAGCAGCTGTGCATTGTTATTTAACTACTACCAGTGCTATGGCTACCGGCGTAACTGCTCAATTAAAATTCGTACGAAGTGTCACGGCTTTTGTTGGTCCGACTCATTCTAATTCGTATAATCCTATAATCGCATACGTTTACTTAGTTTCTGCTTGGATTTTTTAATGTTTTACTAACTCAGGGGTCTTCGGCATAACTAGCTATTTGCCCAGTATTTTACCATTCCTGTCAGTGTCACAAGCGTATTCTCTTTTACAGCTGTCCACTGTAAACAGAAGAGCCGATATACAGTTAGACCTATCAGTACCAGACAGCAATTATGAAGTTGGATACCGGCTATTCTTATTAGGCCTACGTTTAATTACCGTAAAAGAAGAGAATTTGGTTATTTAAACGGAAACAGGGTCCATATATTTGCTACAGCCTGCATCCTCCATTATTTTAATCCGGAGCTGATCCGTAAACGAAACTCGTAATAAAGTGGTTACGCCGCTACCTCTGACTCGCTGTTAATTTGCTAACTCGGATCGCTACACGTATATACCTTGTGAAACATCAATACCAGTTTCTCAATACTAAGAGATTATCAACTAAGTGTAGCTAAGCGTTTAGGGTTTCATTTAATTTTCACTTCGTTGCAAACTACTGCTGAATATTACGGTACTCTAAAAAAGGAAAATTGGTGAGTATTTGTTGCAGTGTGAAGTTATGAAATTAGGTGGCTTATCTATCCCGTTTTCACGATCGAGCAAACGTCGAGCAAACGTCGAGGAGACATCGAGCAAAATTTAAGCAGGCTTGATGGAATCCCGCCCTTGGCTCAAATGTAGGCCTAGGCTTAGCGCCCAGCTGATCACGTGTTATACCTGGTGGCGCTAAAAAAACGTCCCGAACTTTGAAAAATTTCCTTTAGCACTTGTAGACCAATATGTACTCTTACTTACTTATAAATTTCAGTGATCTCACTAATGACACCAGTGAATGCTCCTTAATGAAGAAAGACGAGTTAAAAGTCCAATTATGCAAAGACAGCGCTCCATCACATCGCAATAAAACAACTCCAAATTTTCTTTGACAGAACATGCTCGATTTCGTCATCTTACAAGAATGGACGCCGCGCTATACACATTTGAATCCATTAAATTATTCAGTATGGGATACCTTGCAAAAACTTGTCTATGCAGGAAGGCGTTAACAGTTTGCGAACCTCAAAGATCTTCAGAATGTTATCACAGACAAATGGCTTGATGTCGACATCAGACAGCCAGAATCAAAAAAGCCATATGGCATTAAGAAAAGCGTCTAGTAGCAATGGCAAAGGAAAATAGAGGACCTATTCAGCACATTTTCTGCTGATCAGTTGACTGATAATTCAACCCACTGTGCCGTTTTGGAATAGCCTGCGTACGAGCGGCAACGCAAATGATGAACCGCTTGCAAAAATTGCGTTATGGCGTTATGGCATTTTGTTTGTATCACAACTCATACAGAAGTGTTTTAGGCGAAAATTGCTATACATATTCGAAGATGTTTCGTCATTACATATATGCTTTTGTGCTTATTCGATTCGACCATTCGGCTGAATAGCGCATGCAAATGTTCGAGACGATTTTTTTGGCGCCACCCGGTATAGGCCTTCCAATTACAACCCGCCCGCCCTCCTAATTAGCATGCTAATTACCATATCTCGTCGAGCTAGATGGATGAATGCTAGCAAACATCGAGCAGACGTCGAGCATACGTCAAGCAATTAGCACGTGTATTTTGAATACATTTGCTCGACGTTTGCTCGATCGTGTAAACGGATCATTATTCTTATCGAACCGACCACCGGCGTAGGCCTATGCCTAATAAGTTAGTGTTATGCAATGCCTGCATTGTCAAATACAGAGTTCACCCAACGTGCAGAGACAATCTAAGGATAAGTCTGCATGAGGTCAGCTGGCATTGGCAACGACAGGCCAGGCCCTACCTGCTGGGAATCTTCAGATCAGCTGCTTTATCGTATAGGCTTACGAATCGCCAAACAGTAACTTACATGTACTAGTCTATAGGTGCAACTACTATTGTCAAAATATTTAACAGTATAATAGGCTACGTAGCAAACAGACTTTAGATTTTTGAGATTTTTTTGTCAAGATCAAGAACAAAACCAAAACTTTATTTTTTTTCGTTCTCGAGGCGCCTCAAGATCAAGGGACTGATCTACATCAGTGTTTCAGCGTTGACAGCCGCTCACTGATCACCAGCTTCAATGTTTCATTGCCAGGCCTCGGCTGACCGGGGCGGCTGCAGCGACGACTGGGCCTACGCCGCGGCGACTGGTCGGTCGATCGATCGGACTTGGACACTGGAAGGATGCTGCGTACGTAGCCTCTTACATAATGTGACCTTTTCATTGCTTGCCTCGATCTATACATAGCTGCTGCTCGCAGAACCCTGGCTGCCTGCACCGTCACTGATCTAGACATCTCATCTTGACATGATGGCGTAAATAAACTACGTGTCGTCGCTCACACGACCTCCTTCACTTTATTCCAGAGAGTGCATTTTCTTGATTTTACCAGGCTAAAACAACTAAAAAGAGGTTTCGCTGTTTTATTTGTTTAGGCCTAATTGTTGGAAGGTATAGAAATAGGCCTACAAATACAAAATTTCCGAATAGGAGAGGCTTACAGTTAATTGCAATTTGCAGTGCAAAAAATACCGGGGAAGCTTATCTACATGTATAGTGTTATCTCTACTTTTATCTCTGCCTCTCGTTTATAATTGTTCGTAAATTTATTGTGCTTAGAAATTAAAACTATTGCTATAAATAATTAAGCTTAAGCCTGATGCAGTGTGAAAAAAGCGCAATAGGCTATACACTCTGCACAAATTCAAGCAAGAGGTTTGGCTGTAGAAGTCATGTAGAAACCTTTTACGCCATTAACGCCACGGAGTTCCAGAGCCCAAACACTTCTCTTTTAGAACTGCATCCATCAAACCCTGGCGCGTTTCACATCGTAACTAACTACGCGATGATTTATAGGCCTACTCAGCCGCGCGGCATGGCACGATCAATACACCGGACTAGCTGGACTGCACAGACTGGACATCAGTCGCCCGCTTGCCTGGAGACTGAGAGAGACGCCAAACTCCCATCCCATCCTGTGTAATCCATCCTTCCCTGCCCTCCTCTCCTCCCCGTCTTCTAGGTCCAGCCGTGCGGCTGCAGCCTGCCGGCCACGTAGCGGGCCAGAATCTGGGGCGTCTAAGGCTCGGTCTCCATCGAACGCAACACGAGCAACGCAACAACAGACATTGCACGACATCGTTTCCGTAACTTTCGGCCATCTTTACCAGCGTGCGATTGACATCTCCTCATGCAGGTTTTTCAGAAAATTAGGGACCTATTATTTGGACATATGGGCTGTCACGAATTGGCAAACAGCAGGCGTTTCGATCGAGGCTGCTCATCATCGACGGCTGAGAAGAATAGCGTACATGGAAAGAAATAGGCCTAAAAGAGGTCAAGACGAAATGTGAACGTGTATTTTATACAGCTGTCAATCATGAAGGTCGTTGAAAATTGTTGGGTTATGCTATAACGACGCAAGTCCACAGACGAGCGAAGAAAACCTTCAACAGCAACCTGACGCAAAGCAGAAATGACACGTGAACGGTAGGGCTAGACGAAAATCACGAATTCACGGAATTCACGGAAGCCATGAATTTTGGCGCTTGCCGTGAATTTTTGCACGGGTTGCACTTTTGTGTAAAAATCCGAAAAATTCGATTGTTATACATTGAAAGTTGACCCTAATATGACCTCGTTGATCATTATGATAATCATTTGCAGCCGTTCACTGCTGTGTGTATAACTGCATATAGTTACTAAAACTATTCCTGAAAGTTACTAAAAACGATTAATGTTAGTCATTTTGTGAGACGACGATACATGACTGATAGTTGACTAGGCAGAGAACAAAAATGTTTGTCAATGA
>Ga0209367_1006220_pt1 | contig 16552 bp, 12 predicted proteins | sample WorMetLIZISLAND2_FD_187412 | JGI IMG/M metagenome (GOLD analysis project Ga0209367, IMG submission 187412) | Marine gutless worms symbiont microbial communities from Max Planck institute for Marine Microbiology, Germany - Olavius geniculatus... ... | reverse complement strand
GCTGTTTGTCAAAACGTCACTGTGACGTCATCAGCAGTAACGTGTAACCAGTTTTTAAAAATTAAATAGCATTTTTAGCATGAACATTTTTGAATGCCGAAAAATCGGTAGGCGGTCATGTTAAAAAATCTATAACTTCGTCATTTTTTAACAGAATCAAATTTTGTTTAGCAGTTTGATGTAACAGGTTTTAGCAAATAAACGCGTAAAATTTCAAATCAAAATTCCGAGCGGGGGCTACTTTTTTTGCCGCACCCTGTAGACTGACGAGCAATAAAACTGGCACATGGGTGAGTTTAGTACAAACAGTATGAAATAGTTCAAAACTTCCATCAACTGTTTGGCCTCAGAGCTCACGAAGCAAACGGTGCAACCGGTCGCCTCACTCACTTTGCAAGAAATGGAATTTGCAAGGAAACCGTCTTGCAATTTGCAAGTAATGTTACATTTTTCCACACTGTTAATGAATTTAATGAATGCTTGGAAGTGATTAACTTAATATCATACCGACAGCAAGGTACATTTTCCCCGCACTGTTAATGTAAGTAGCTTGAAAATAAATGTACAAACATTTGACATTATCAGCTAATTTAGAAAGTTCAAATCATCTTGTGAATAACGCGTGAAAAGTTTTTAGCTCAAACTTCGAACTGTTGACCTCATCAGCTAACTTATAATGTTCAAATCGTCAAATACGCTTAATGTCAAATGTTAAAAACAAGATACAATCACTCTCACGTGATATATACAAGGTACAGCAAGCCCACCACTGTCGCCTGCGAAACTGTGATAGACACAACATAGTCCGTTTAGGCTATAGGCATATGCATTTCTTGCAAAGTCCATTCTTTGCAAATTTCAATTGTTGATTTCCTTGCAAATTCCATTCCTTGCAAATTCAGCGCCCCCGATGCAACAACCAAAAACCAACACAAAATCACAACAATAAAAAAATATGAAACTAACAACATTAGCTACGTTCGGCTATCAGATTTTCTTCAGAGATCACATCTATACTGAGATATAGTGTGATTTGATATAATGATGAAACTATTTAAAATTAAAACCGATGTTGAAACACACTAAAATGTATAAACTTAAACACATGTATCATATAAATATCATTGCAATACTGGTCATTATTGCAAAAACAGTTGAAAAGAGCGCTGACATCCCAAATAAAAACTAAGAAAAATATAACGGCTCAATGCTGACATACTGTGCAGCCGTCCTGACATCCTTCGACCTACTGAGCTTAAAACTGGCACAGCGTTTGCACCTGCACTGGAAAACGTCTACGCCAATTTTGATTTTTCGAGTTAAAAAGCCCACAGAAAACGCACAGACGGACGGATGGACGGGCAAGACGGGTGGGCTGTTAGGTCGGCAGCACAAACAGAACAGTTTGGCGCTGCAAAATAAGCAAAAAGTAGCTGTAAAACCGGATATAATAAGTTAACAAAAAGTGAAAACGACTTGGCTGCTGGTGTTCAACTGATATGACAACAAGCCGGTAGGCGACGTGGCTCTCGATAGCGGACAGACAGACACGTCGCGCGCAGACTGAGTCAGATACAGACACGCTGTCTGACAATAATGGTCGCTTATAGCAGTCACGAGGCAATAAGACGTACATGAAGACTAGGGGAAGAAGCAGTGAGTGTGGTCATCATAATCAGCAGTCTATAATGCAGGTACTACATTCACCGCAGGGAGTGCTAATAGCCTCACTAATCCTCTCATTTCTCCCTATCCATCCCCTTCCATCCCTCTATGGTTTCGTTATTTCCTTTCCTTTTTACAGCACAATTTTGAATAAACTCCAAAAGCAGAAACTTGAACCTCTCAGCTATTTTCCTTGACCCTAACTCAAGATCGTCAGGTAGACTACAACAGCAATGGAGACAGATGTTTTGCTGCTGCTGTGCGGCAGGTCCAAGGCAGTGAAACAACATCTCGGTGTAGTGGAAAATTTGTCGCACCTGGAAAATTCTTCCCACCTCCATATTGTCATAATGTAACTAACGCTAACCCTAACCCTAACTCTAACCCAACCCTAAATTTAACCCTATCCTTAATCTTAACCCTAACTCGTATATACTGCTGCGTGTGGGAATAATTTTCCGGTGCGACAAATTTTCCACTACACCGGCTCGCCTGAGATAAACTGACCTTAGGCTATCTACGGTAGACCGTATGAACAGTTTAGGCGGCTGCTAAAGACATTTTTGTTCGGGTGCTGAGATCGCGACGCATTGTGGCTAACTGTTAACTTGCGCCATGTAAACTGTCTTATTTACTTGCTTACTAAATTATCCCACCCGATGGTTTATTATGCGTTGCGGGCAGGAAAACATGCAGCTGGGTGGGTATGGCTCAGCAAACACACTCCTCCCCCAGTCTCTCCAGCAATACAATCACTGGAAGTCTACAGTCTCTTGGCTTGCACTACTGACCCGTCGTTATCATCATCATCATCATCATGGTAGATGCGCGTCAGTCTGGTCACATCATCGACCTCGTTGTCCAGTGCCTCTGCCTGAGCTGATCCATCATCATCACCACCAGTCAGTGTGGTAGACTTCCTGCTCCTGGCGGCAGCACGTCGCTGGTGCTCCCAGTCTACGAGGGTCGGCGGTCGGTAGCCGGCGGCACGCTGTCCGGGGCATTCGCTGCCAAACAGACGATCAAACCACGTGAAGAACGGTTGATAGTTGGTGAGCGGGCGCTGGTGATGCATGTCATGTTTGACGGAACCGCCCCAGCACGGCAGCCAGCGGTGCAGCGACAGCGGCAGGTCGTAGCCGATGTGAGCCTCGACCGACAGACCGATGCACATGAGCATGAACGACCAGTGCGTCAGCGGGTGAGAGCTGAAGCACCAGGGTGACGTGGTCGTACAGATACCGACCACTGTCAGCTCGTACGGGTGTAGGTACTGCGTCACCCAGCAGCTTGGACTGCAACGCACCACATCACATTGCACATTGCACAAAAAACTGTTTAGAAAGTTTTTACTGCATGCTAATGTTGCAGACTTCACTATAGCGACCCAATCTCAAAACGTGGGGATGCAAAATGCAACCTTCTAACGATACCTCTCCAGCAGTTACGTCGCGCTGCTGCTCCAAGTTCTTTACGTACTAGATACCGCACTGCTGAAGTAGGTAAGCGAGTACGCAACACAAGCTTATACCACTCCAGACAGTGCGGCATCTTACTTATACCACACTCAGATGGCACAGACTAGCCTAAACTGTTGTTTGCTTTATGACGCACGACTGCCGCCGAAATTGCAAAAACAGCACCAGTGCAAGCTGAATGGGGTTTAAATGGATAATTGGCGTAAATAGAGCGGAAGCGTGGAGAAGCAAGCCCTGAGCTGACCTGCTGTACTGGTGGTGTACGGAGTGAACGTGACGGTACAGCCAGCGGACGCGATGATGCAAGTAATGCCACACGTAGTATTCTGCGTCGAACAGCACCAGGGCGGCAGCCTGCTGCCAGCCGAAGTCCCACAGCCGCGGAGCCAGCGTCGGCAGCTCGGTGTTTGGCATCCACACACACTGAGCCACTGATACAGGCAGGATATAGAGCAGGTGGTTCCAGAACGTCAGTACGACGGCGTGACGAACTGCAGGCCATCTGACCACCGACACATCGCATAACGTGCACGGTTTCCATCCAACGCAAAGCACGCAAGGAACGCAAGAAGTTACGCAACAAACTCAGGTGACGCCAACGACGCGACAGCCACAAGAAGCTCAGCTGTCGCTAGAATAGCCCATCGTGCTGGTTGTCAGTGATCTTCAAGGTCATCCAAGGTCGATTATTTTCATTTCATCTAAAAGGGCGTATATGCCACTTCCTATTAGTGTTTGATATTAACCTTGCCCTATCTCTCACCGTTTTTGAGATATGGCCAGTTTTCTGTTGAATAACGCACATATTTCTTACCCCCATTCAACCCCCAATTTGAAAATGTTCCCCTTGCACTAGATGGCTGAAATTTTGCACGCCTGAGACGCACACTAAGTTTAACACACATGGCTAATTATTGGTGTAAAAAGTTTTCCCTTACGACCTACCCGCCAGCCAGGGTACACCCGTTACAGACGGACAGACAGACGACAACCATGAGAATAGCTCGACCGTTACTTAAGTACGGTCGGCTAAAATGCAAGGACAGAAGTGACGTCTATTTCTTGCGCTGCATGTGTTGCCCACGTTGCATGCGTTGCGCTGAATGGAAACTAACCCGGCTTAAGTGCAAAACACCTGACAAAACCTAGTGCAGACGTTAACAAGAACTTCGGACTTATTAAATAGGCCTACAGTCGAAAACAAGGTGTCAAGGACTTCTGTGACGCTCTCAATTTAACAGCAAACACTAAAAAGAGTGTCAATACCTCCCCTTTCATTCGTTTCAATCAGATAAGCCTAATATCGATGACTGAAAAGAAAATCTCCAAGAAAATCCAGTATTTCTGTCAGCTCCGAGGTAGCCTACCTGACAACGCAGCGCGGCTGTATCTTGTAGCGTTGAACCCAGGTCCAGTGCGAGCCGAAGAGATCGACCAGCGTGAACGGCAGCATGCAGCCGAAGTAGACGACGATCGCCAAAACGATGGGAAAGAGCGGCGACTCGACGGCCCAGCGCTGAGCGAGACAGACGGTCCAGACGGGCTGCAGCAGTCGGAACTGACCCGGCTTTGCTTCGAACAGACTCGGGGTGAAGTTGATCGAGGCCGGGGGCAGGACGACGTCGAGCACCGCTGATGCTGGGAGGGACGACGCCGTGTCCGCAGGGGCGGTGTCGTTGTGGCGGTCGATGCCCCAGACGCCGCCCGTCAGAAACTCGACGAATTCCATCGCATATAAGATGGACCTACAGCCGCCAGCCTATATAGGTGTCCATCCGTCCGTCACACAAGTCTCGTCTCGCACATAGACTTGCTGCTGCTGCTGCTGCAACGCAACGGCCGCACGTACATGCGAACTGCCAGGTTACTTCTTGTCGGTCGGTATAGACTTATCCATGGGATACGATGAGAACTATCGACGATAATCTGGCATCACTGTCCGCTCTCGCGCTTACCCTAATCACAGAAACGTGGGAACAGTGTTGAGTGACCGTGACAGTCGCTACAAGTCTGCCCATGCAACTGCACTCAGCAGTCACACGTACAGTCACAGACCCTCACGACGACCGCATCCAAGCGACAATAATAGCATCTCTGATAGCCGGAGCAGCAGTGCCGTGCGGATGGACAACGCGCAGAGCGGGCCACGTGACCACTTAGCACTGCCACCTAGCGAATGAATGAATGGATGGATGGATGCTTTTTACCGTCACATGCATGATGTCCGTCCGTTCGTCCGTCCATCTGTTTGTCTGTCTCACCTCCCAAAAACAAAAAAAATCTTCTAAAACAGTAAACATATTTTAGCATTTCAAGGTATTCAAGGTCAAGCATTTTAAGGTCGTTGAAAAGACGATAAAATGCTGTAGCAAACTTTTGGGCAACATGACCATCAGTCGCACTATCTATTACGAAGGATGGCATGATTTTACCCACTTTAGCATTGATATAGAAGTCGCATATTGGCTTTCAAATGTCATGAAAATTATCGACCTTAGATGACCTTGTAGGTCACTGACAACTAGTACGGTTGGCTATCATAGTGACAGCTAGACTTCTTGTTTAATTATTTCGCAATTATAGTTCGAGAGAAATCCCTTGCAGCGGCACGAATTAAATTTTGTTTCTTTGTGCCGTTTTGGGAGGCTACAGAGTGTGACGGACACACAGACGGACGCCTCGATGATACGACGGTAGTTATGACGCGCGAAGCATTGCATGCTGTCGCGCGTAAAAACCACGAAAAAATATAGCACCATGACGTCATTTTTGCCAGATGTGTATTCATGTGCAAAGTAATTAGTGCAATTATTTACAAACACAACTTTTAAATTTACGGCTTATGTTAATTTAACTAAATGCCTTTTCTATTTTTTGTTGAATAGCAACTTGTTTAAATAACGTCAAAATGTCAATTCTGCTTTTTTTGCACAACTTATCGAGTCAAACGCGCATTAATACATGTATTAAATGACTGGAGTATGATTGTTTGCGAGTTGTGGTGTGTTAGCTGTTATTTTTTGTTTATTTTGCGATAATTAAGTGATCTGCTGACGTTATTCCGGCAGTCAAGTATTCTTAAATAGTCTCCTTTCCATGGAGTGTTCTCACTTGGAAGAAAATGCCATGATAACTGCTGCGAATATTCACGTGGAAGCTGCATTACGTCGTTGTTCGGGTTGGTTGCCAAAGAAGCCTACTTTGAATTTATTTCTTTTTGTAACTGATCCATCTATACATCGATGTCTATGTGTGTGAGAACCTGTTCGTTATAGATTATTGTTCATGTTATATATAACAACACTAGGTGGTTAGGGTCAGCCAGCAGTATGGACTTCTCTCTCAAGAGGGATGGCTTTTTTGGCTGTGGGTAAAATGCGGATTGCGGCTGTGCGGATCTGCGGATGTTGCAACAGGTAACGCTGTAATTAAGCTGTGATTTATTAGTTTAACCCTATTCCTTACCTTAACCATAATTCTCACCCCAAACTTACGGTAACCCTATCCTTAACCCTAAAGTAGACAAGCGCCTCACGCCAACACCACATTCTATCTGTGCCAACCAATAGGCTAGCAGTAACCTTGTACCCAGTAATTATACTATAGCACGTGTATATGGCGCAGGCATAAATAGTGCAACTGAACCACTTTTGCCGAGAGCCGCTGTGGCCGAGTGGGCAGCATCACGCATCCGCTGCCTGAAAGGTTCCGGGTTCGAATCCTACTTTTTGCAACTTTTTTCTTTTTTCTCTTCGCTGTCGTAATTAATTTTTTTCGAGGTAATAAATGTGTGACTTGGGTTAAATGTTGCAAAAAAGTACAGTGAGCGTAGCAAATTTTACTTTTTTGACAACATTTAACCCCCCAAGTCAGACATTTGTTACCTCAAAATGAATTAATTACGACTCTTGCATTTTTCCACATTTAAGGGTTAGGGTCAGTTAGGTTTAGGGTTAGGGATAAGGTCAGTGGTTAGGGTTTGTGCCAGTGTTCATTCATTTATGAGAAATTGTACATTACGAAATTGTTCGGCACAGATATGACGGGGTGCTGGCGTGAGGTGCTTGTAACCAACAATGTTGTTGCACATCCTCTGATCTGCTTTTTACCATCGTCCGGCTTTTTTGACCCTTTGCCATTTTAGCCATATCTGATTTGCCTCTTTCGCCCTCTGGCTGATTTGACTCCTGGCTTGTTTTCTCCCTGGCTGATTCGCCCCATCAGCTTGGACGATTCGTTCCCCCTCCCGCCATTGAGTAATATATTTCTCTAATGTAGACCAATATTTTTTGTGTTGTTTTTGTTTACTGAACGACAACAACTACAGTCACTCAACTGTAGTAGGTCTAAATATTTCAGTTAACATTATACGTGTCAAAAATGCTTAGCAATAAGTGATCACAGCACAAAAATGGTTCATGTCAGTCATATCGGGCTCCATAGCAGTTTCATTGTGGAGTAAAAAAAATAGCTACATTTTTCTGACTGACGTGTTTGCAAATTTCTGATATAGCCTAATTCTGACATAGATTTGCAAATTTCTGCCTCAATCTCAATTTTGTTTTCTCCACAAAATGGTGACTTTTTGCAGCAAATATCTCATTTTTGACGACATAGATACCTAAAGTGCTGAAGACCAAAGTTCACTACACGTCAGTCTGCTGAATGGGCGCTGCATATGTGTGTCAAGTCGGCCTTCCTTTGAAATGAATTTTTACAGGTATACAGACTTGCATGGGTCTAGGCTTAATAACTACTACTACGTGTCACCGCTGAACAGTCACACAATCATTTGTTTTCATCATCATGCTACAAACTGTCTATACATTAAATTACGCATATATGTCACATATTGCAGTTTATCACTTTTGTACTAATTGATATTGAATTATTGGTATTGAATGGGGGCGAATTGTCCAAGCTGAGGGGGCGAATTGGGGGGAAAAAGCCAGACATCGCCCTAAATACCGAAAACTATCAAAAACATTTTCGGTAGTTTTCGGTACAGAAGACTTAACCATAACCCTAATCCTGACCAAAAACTACCAAAAACAAGTTGGTTGTTTTTGGTAGTTTTCGGTTGTTTTCGGTATTTAGTGTTACCAGGCAAAAGTAGTTGGCAACTGTTGTAGGTTTTGGTCCAAGCATATTGTCGTGAACAAGCAGTAGCAGCAGCTACTGATAGGCACTACGTACTAACAGTACAAACATAAGATGTTGACTGAAACACCTTACCTTCTTATTTTAAATTTGTGCATTGTCTTACAGAAAAATTTGGTTTACTTATAGTGTACATTATGGTCATTTAGAAGATGGTGGGTGGACGATGGGTTGGTGTGGCTGGCCAGTTGTCTCTTGGGCACTGGCGATCTCAGACAGGCTTTTTACTTTCATTCTTTCTTTATTCTCAATGTGGTCAAACTTCAGCAAGTTGAAGACTCCTGACCAGTGATGTGGATATGCTGGCATTGCTGAGTGTGTATTGCAAGCATGTCCAGGTGTATAGTTACAATGCTGACAAAATAGAGCTCAGCATCTCTAGCTTCTTGTGGAAGGGTCACAGCTCCCAATATAGGTGGAGTACCTGTTTTCGTCAGTAGTTTCACCTCAGTGCGGTGTAGCAGAATGACAAATGGACAACAAGAATTTTGTGGGAACTACAGAGAAAACTGCTATCGCAAAAGTTCCGCACTAGGAAGTTTGAAATAGTAAATCTGGGCATGAGACTCGGTGACTTACAGATATACCAAAATGTATATGCTCTCTGCCGTTTTTGATAATGTTACGATTGAAACTGTTTGCCTTTTTGGTGCTAAATGTGCAAATTAATATAGCTGTTTTGTTCATTTGTTGTTTAACAGTTTGTAATACAACCAAAAGTTTGTGGATGTGTTTGACATGTGGTCTTGTTAGCTGTGGCAGGTAATTGATGTATCTATCATAGTTAATTATTTGTATTAATTTTTGCATTGTCTTGCTTTAAGTTGCTGTAAATCAAGACTTGACATTTGACCATAACATTTCTAGCTTCTTTTCTTCAGGAAGAATTGGCACTTGGCTATGTGCTGTCATTGTGTTTAATTTTAATTAATTGAACATTAGTCTATAGCATGCTTAAGTGGAGGATTATTAGATGCTTAGGATGAGAATTTGTTTCTGTACTTGATAAGGTAATTGGAGTATTTTTACTACTACCCGATATGTCTAACTGAGAGCATTTCTGGTATGGCTGATTTGTATGCCTGGTGGCATGGCAGTGATTGGCAGCTGAAACCATGCAGGTGCAAGCCTGTGTCTGTCTGCTGGCCTAAGGCCTGGCTGCAGCCTGTCTCCCCTTCAGGCTTGTCCACCAGCTGCTGCCTGCTATAGATTGGCTGGGCCTACTGCAGGTGCTTTTGCTAGCTGACTGGGCTGGCTGTGGTATTGTACATACTGTGGCATAATTTGTATCTAAATTATCTAATTCTATGTTATTAATTGCCACACTCATCTGCAGTGCTCAGAGGCTCTTTGCAATTAGAAGTATCATTTATATGGTGTATATTACTTTGCGTTTATGTATGCATTGCATAGCGTTTGTTTTTCTATTTCACTTCAATGCTCCTGTGATTTTCACTTGCCAGTTAAAGGCTTTTTACTTACTTAAACTTAGTATGGGATGTGACAATGTGCTCATTGGTTGTATGGCATGCATTTATGCAGTCATGTTGTCAAGGACATATAATTAGTTCCGTTGGGAATGTAACTGATTGATGAATGCCAGACTTTACATTAGTGATGCACTGATGCTGTAAAATGTCTTGACTGGTGTATTGATTACAGAGATGTTTGTTTCCTGATGTTGCTAGGTATATTAATGGTCATGCAAAGGCTCACTATGAAGAGAGGCAGCCATTACATTGTCTCTGTCTGGACTGCAATAACCTCAGTGTATATTGGTAAGACCGATTAATAGCGAATGATAAATGTATAGAATAGATGTTGGAATAGTTTGCAGAGTTGTTTCATGAGTTTGTCAAGTAATAACTGCTGATTTTTTTTTTAAATTTTACTACATTTTTGTAAGTGATAGCCAGGTTTGGATAAAAATATCCATGAACTGCTGTTTAAAATAACAAGATGCTGTTGATTTTTGTTGTCTGTTAAAGGACAGAGCTCTGTCATACTTTGTAATATGTATGAGCTACACGTATGTTGTAGTTGAATTTGCTTTTATGTCATCAGTGCTGCCAGTGCTATGCGTCACAAATTTTGGTCCATATTTGTATCAATAAAAACGAGTGTCATACAGTCTATGGTAAATACATAAGTAAGGCTCGTAAGTGGTAATAATTAGGAAAACTTTTAATAGTTAGCTTTTCATAAATTAATGATTAATTAGGCATAATATTTACTGATGTTGTTCTGCATGTGAAATAGCTACAAATGTGATGAATTTGTGGTCAATGACACGTTATCTGGAGTTATAGACAGTATTAGAAAACACGTCCTCCGCAGCAGTTCACCGTACGTACCTTAGTTAGCTTTTCTGTTTTTTTTTTCATTTCTGTGTAATAAATAATAATACTGGTAATAAAGTCACCCAAAAGCAGAAGTAAATAGGCACCACCGTCTCAATCAAACAAATTTGTCTGTAGTTGCATTTTAAATTGGTAAATTAACTCAGTCCTGTGTGATAGTAGAAAGTAGAGAAACTTTGATCTTCATAAATGTGATTATAAGCTGTCAAGATAAAAGAAGTGTTGTATATGATGAAAAAGTGCTCTTTTAGACATCTAAGTTGTTATTTATTGTGTATTACTTTTTGAAACAAAGGCCATGTAAGTAGTGAGCAAAGGGTGGACAGACCAGACCAACAGTAGCTTCTGTTGCAATAGCCAGGATTGCTAATGTTTTGGGAGTGCTGTCTGAAGTTGTAAGCACATTTTTTTCCATCAGTCAGCCAGTCAGTCGGAGCAGATTCATATATTGCCTTATGTGTTGAATGAATCAGATTCTTAATGTCTGTTAAGTTGTATATTATATTTGCAACTGAGTTCAGTACGTTGAATGGCACAAGACACAGCCACACAAAAGAAAATCGTCATTTGCGGCGACAGAGTTCTAGCGAATCAGACGACAGTGAGAAGAAACGCCTCAAAACAGTATGTGAACTGATAATGTCTTCATTGTTATGTTAACAATGGTAGTTTGTCTATCAGTGCTGTATCTGAGCTGCATATTGTTGCATTATATGATGATATTTTGCTTTGCGTTGTTTTACTCTCGCCATTCATTCTTTCACTGTCGATCAGTCTTTCGTTTCAAGCTTAAAATATTTGAGCTAATTACTACACACTGTTGGTTGGTACTCCCGTCATTAGATCACTCTACTAATAGCCATGTGTTGTTGCATATTACTTGCAGTGAAGTAAAATGTTCGCTGTAGAGTGTAGAGTTTAGTTTAATTTAATTTTAATTTAATTTAGTTTAATTCACAGCTGTCTTGAGTTGATGTGCTGTACTTGTAGGACGAACAGTTTCAGTCTTTACGACCAAAAACAACCGGCTTTCGCAATCTTGGCAACACGTGCTTCATGAACGCCGTCTTGCAGTCTCTTAGGTATGTTTCATTTTGTTTATTTGTTTATTATTAGCATTATCGTGTGGCTGTATCATCCTGATAGATCGCACTGCGGGTTTTTCTTGTCTCTCTGTTTGTCCGTCTCTTTGCATGTCCTTCACACATGGGTTCCTAACTTGAAGAAGTAAAGATGCAAAGAAACCAATATTGGCATGAGCATTTTTCCTGAGCAGGAGTGACATGTTTAGAGCTCAGTAGGTCAGAGGTGAGGCCAATAGCCACACACGTAGTTTCCTAGCAGCACTGTTGTTGTCATGGTGCACCACATAGTTTTCATGCAGTTTGTTTCAGTATTGCAATGCTGCTCAAGACCACACATAGTGTGTGTAAATATTTGATGTGAAATAAAATGATTATACCTCCACCAAGGAGGTAATGTTTTTGCCAGTTTTTGTTTGTCTGTTTGTTTGTTTGTTTGTCTGTGTGTCAGCAAGATAATTCAGAAAGTTATGGACGGATCTTTCTGAAATTTTGAGGGCATGTTGGGCATGGCACAAACTACCAGTGATTCAATTTTGTTGGTGATCCGGCAGGAATCCTGGATTCTGGATCACTTTGAAATTTTCGTTACCATTGCGTTAAAGGGGGCATAAGGGAACCGCTGGCAAAGCGAAGATGGTGACGCCACCTGGCGAATAACATTGCCTTGGCGGAGGTACCTGCGGGCTATGACTGCTTTCTAGTTGGTAATGTCGTTGGTCGCATCGACGAAGTTAATTAATACATGCCTGGTTACTACTTGGATGGGTGACCGTCAGCATCTCCGCATTTAACTGATCACCCAGGTCAACCCAGCCTGGCCATCCTTCCGTAATGATTACCGGCAAAGCTAAAACGTAAACAGGCATACCGCGTGATGCACTGGCCCAGTATTCATGGTCTGACAGTGTAAACTGGTGTCTGGTTGAAGATTAAGGAAAAGATGATCTGCGCCGTCCTATGGGCTTTGTAACTCGGAAAAGACTTCATGCATGCTTACTTCATGTGTACAGAATATATTTGAAATGTGTGAGGTCATCTTTTGACGGGCGAAAAAACGTGAGCTACAATAACCGGTGCTTAACTCGTCGAACTCGGTTTACGGGATGATGATGATATCTTCATTATACCCCGTCTACATGATAAAGCAAACATGAAGCAAATTTAGAGTACACGTCGTGCACGTGTATCTTGAATACGTTTGCTTTATCTTTGCTTTATGTTTGCTTCGTGTTTGCTTCATTGTGTAAACGGGGTATTAAGCAACCAACAAACACACCGCTGTTGAACACAATGCACAACATCTGACGAGCTATAACAACTATAACAATCTTTGTACAATACACGATACACAGAATTGCACTCATTAATACTGTGAACCTAGGTGCCGTCGGCGCCCACGCAGACAAAAATGCGAAGAGGAAGGTAGGAAAATGGAGAGAAAATACCCTTTTCCAGGCCGACTGGGGGTCTAGGTAAAGCTCCCCAGGGCTTAAAAGCGAAAGTTCTGGTGCATTGCGAGCTTGGGAAACGCATCTGCTTTCTGTGGATATTCAGTATTTTTTCGACATTTTAAACCTCTCGAATGTGCGACGTACCACCGTTTTAAAAACAAGAACCGCCGATCGGCGTATCGCCTCCAAAAATAAGCGCCGGTATAAACTACCGTACAGGACAGTACCGGCATGAACAAATAAACTCTGTATATAACTCAGAATTTGCAAGACTATGCGAGACAGTACTGCAGCGTGATTTGACAAGATTTGACAAGTCTGGAGTTAACAGTTATAGCTCTAAGGTTATAAATTTTCTAGGCATGGCTACAGTGTGGTGTATTAGCCTACTTAGGCCTAGGTTTCGCTCTGTGATTGATGAGGATACGACAACCCCTCCCCTGACAACGAAACCTCCTACGACAAAAAAAAACCCAAGACAATACCCCCTACGAGAAAACCTCATTCACGTGGAAAACAGTTCAGATTAGAAGCAGATTTTGCTAACCCGCTTACGACGTACGCATATATGGGCTTACGGTGAATTAGTCAAACTTTTCACGTGCAGGCATTTCACTAGAACCTATGTTTTCTCGTAAGGGGTTTTGTTCGGCGGTGGGAGTTTGTATGTGCCCAGTGATTGATAATGCCTGTTGACGATCGTCTTGTGCAGTCAGTCAGTTACAGTTACAGTAGCAACCTGTTGTCCTGAACTTATTTGAAGCTCGTGATGATTGAACGCGAAACACCTGTCGACTGTTCTACAGCAGCGCAAGAAAGACGTGGGGCCTACAGGAAATTTCTATTCCGACAGCCACCGGCCTAATCCGGCAAATGTTAGGCCTATGTTAAAAGCAAGTTGCTGCTGCAATGTAATGATTTTATGGCTTCGTTGTTTAACCGTTCAATGGCGTTAAATGCTTAAATCACGATTAGTTTTCTAACGCGTTGATCAAAACGTTAGGCCCTAATTAGACAGCTTTCTGCTGATATTACACTAAAGGCGTGTTCACAATTACAGAAATAAAATAAACTGAATTGAAATAAACTACAATGGCTTTGATTTCAATTGATTTCGTCTCCTTTCAGTTTAATTCAGTTCTGTCGCCTTAGCCACAAATCATATACGTGAATAGGCGTTAATAATCACAATCGTATAGCTGACAGACCGGCCGGCGACACATGTACAGCGGTGTCTGTATACCGTTAAAACCGGTAGATATCGTGCAACTGGTACAACGGTATCAAAGTCAGCGTAGTTCCTGTCAGTGCAGCTAAGAAATCTGGTAATTAATTATTTCTGTTTGTCTCTCTTTTTGCATTGCAGCGCAATAATTCAAACGCCTTCTTTTGTACGCCATTGTTCTATACGCCTGCCTGCATAAATATGTGTTTTCTGCTGTTCAGCAAGTCGCGTTGTGCGCCCTGCACGTCCGTTCGTCCGTCTTATGGTCTGTCACACTGTCACATACGAGAACACAGAGGGCGAGTTGACTTGGTGTTTTCATCAAGCACAGATCAAGCTGGCTTGATGTATGCTTGATGTGTACTTTATAAATAAATGATTGTGATTCATAAATGTTCATCGAAGCAGATTTTTGAGAATGTTTGCAATATCAACAAGCAATCAAACATGTTTACTATTGCAAGCATTCATCAAATTAGCTTGACAAGCGTCTGTGAACGAGTGCTCGACGAGCCAGCTTCGTCATGTAAACGGGGTATTTACATTCGTAGTCTGGCAGCGAAGAGTCACGTAATTCACACAACGTACGTGCTGTACTCAGCGGGCACCTGCGCAGCTAGGAAGTATGTAACAAACACATCACCGGGCGATGCGTAAATATGCGTCCAATTACCCAGCTGCCGATGTTCGTTACTTCTCTCCCGCCGAGATGACCAGCGGGGTTCCAGCTGCACCGATCACCTGATCAGCTCAGATTCTGCTCCTCCGATCATATATTTCATGTATCCGTGTTGTGTCAAACTATTAGGCCTAGTTCATGGAGTCCTAGCACTATGGCACAGAACTCCTTGTATGGTCCCACAAACGAAAAGTCATAGCCACAAGGCCCATAGCACGGCGCTGATTTCCGTTTACCTAACTCTCAGCTGGACACCAGTTTACACTACCAGGCCACGGATACCTAGCTAGTGCATCGCGCGGTGTGCCTGTTTACGCCTTAACGCTATCTCGCTGGTATACTGCGTCTACCGGTGGTTGGATAGCCAGGCTGAGTTGACGTGGAGGCTTATACCTACCGGGGTGGTTTAGTGGGTTGGTGCTACATGAGCAGGTTTTAACCATGCATCTCTTGTCCGAATCTCCCCAAAATAAAATGATATACAAAACTGCGGCCGTGTAGGAGCGGCCACATTAAGACATAAAGGCAGACACACGCATGTGATTGGCGCCATGCAGCAACGAAATAGATAATATAGCACGTAGATCTTTAAATGCAGAAATATAGTACGTAAATAGGTTACTGTCATACTCTGGACGTGGAATGCCGACGGCGCGACATCGGAGAATTTTCGTGTCACCCTGTCGGTATATGATCGTCGACAACGGAGTCTGTACCACTATTGACGGCGGTAGTCGAACTGCAACGTGTATGTGTATATGCAAATAAACAAAACATTATTGTTATACCTCAACGCAAAATACCTGCTCGCGATTAGCAATATCAAAGTGATTTTTGACTGGTCAGGCCTCATTAATATTCAAGACGTCCATGACCACGCCGACGACACGCGGCTGACTGGCTGTATTGTGGCTATACTCTACGCCATAGTGTCTTGTGTGCATATATTGTGGCTAAACCGTACGTCGTACGTTATTAGCAGACGACCATGTTGTCTGTTTACTTCGTTCGAAGTGACCGTAAAATACACAAATTTTACGTTGAGGTATAACAAAACAAATACCGGTAGCAACTGGCGTCATCAATCATTATTTGAAACTTTTTCCCCTTAGTTCGTAAAATATTTGCCTTGGTCTTCGACCTCGGGCAATATTTTACGAACTTCGGAAAAAAAATTTCAATAACGACCTCAACGCCAGACATTATTGGCCTATTTGTATAGCGGTGGCCTGTATATAAGACGAAGATAAAATTATTCCCCGTGGCTTAAGGCGAAATCTCGCCTGTATTTTTACTTGGTACTTATATATATTATACTTATATATATTCTTGGCTAGATTAGTTGTTTACATAGCTTTCGCACGACAAAGATAAGTTTTCGGGCTTTTCTCTCACATCTAAACTTTAACAGTTACTTACAGTATATTTTAATAGTTTAATAGTTTTTAG
>Ga0209367_1006219_pt1 | contig 16555 bp, 9 predicted proteins | sample WorMetLIZISLAND2_FD_187412 | JGI IMG/M metagenome (GOLD analysis project Ga0209367, IMG submission 187412) | Marine gutless worms symbiont microbial communities from Max Planck institute for Marine Microbiology, Germany - Olavius geniculatus... ... | reverse complement strand
TAACTACCATTATGTTAATTACATATGCACGCGTATAATGGAGTTCTTACAATTTTAGGTTAACCTCATTTTTGTATTTTTGTGTTTCGTGTTTCTGTAAAGGTTAAACTTTCTGTTTATTGTAAAGTTTCAACTTACCGTTCCATTATTGTGTATGTGTGCATTCTGCCTGAAAAGGCCGTCCCCAAAATGACCTATACTGTGTCGGGTGGGTTGTTAAACCCTACTCACTCACTCACTAATTTTTCCACTGCACTACTCTTGATGGAAGAAAGCCCATGCATAGGTGGATTTGTTGTTAGTAAATGAGATCTAGGACCAACATTGTCTGAAATATTGTCGTGTCCTAAAATTAGCGGCTCCCCTACAGATAAGTTAGCGTAAAATCATACTCTCTGTTACAAAACTTGAAACAGTCATGGGGACAATCATTCTGAACTAGCACTTAAAGTTTGAGCTTAAAGTGTTCACCTTTAGTTTCAATGCGAACTCTTAGTCTAAGGCGGGTGCACTGCTGCTTGATCTTTTTGTCAAACACCAATGTATTGAACGTAATCTTAATGTAAACATACTCTGACATCATAATGATGTTCCACTGATCACACACAGTACGGTGCGGACGTCGTAATAGCTGTGACAGTAAGTAATGTTCTGATAGTGCAGTGTACGATATGTTGTTGAAATGTGTGAACTACAAAATGAATAAGGTGTGTTTCAAGCAAGGGGGCCGCTAATATTGAGACACGGTGTACGTGTGTGATATGTTCTGTTGGAAAGTGTCATAGCGGATGGCTGCAAGTCTGTGATGGTCGGGTGATTGTCACCGTCTGGTGCACAGTTCAGTTTTGCTGTGACAAGCAATCTTGTCTTGTTTCTACAATATCTGCATGTTTTTTTAAATTTTGTTCTTGTTGTGTCTCGGAGCGTTCAAGAACCATTGAACCAGTTACCGTTGGACATGGTAACTGATGGTGGATCTGCCAACAACATTGTTGTCACAAGATTGGTAGATAAATAGGAGTTTTTCTGTCGTCATAGTAAATTAACAGCCCTGTGCAATATCCACATTTTATTATCTATAATGTGGTGCATCTGGAATCAACTTGCTGCAGTGGCGTTTAGTTGACTCTGCCAAGTGCTCATGTGTGTCTTGTTAGGTTGTGAGCAAGTATCTGTTCACTGCATTAGTTCGCTGTTTATGAACTAACGAGTAGTATGCTATAAGTGAATACACCATGTCCCAAAATTAGCGGCCCTCGTACAGATAAGTTAATGTAAAATCGTTAATACATGACAGATTTTTTTACAAAATTTGAAACAGTCATTGAGACAATCATTCTGAACTTGTCTTCAAAGTTTCAGCTTAAAATGGCCACCTTTGGCCTCGAAGCAAGCTTTTGGTTTAGGGTGGGTACGCTGCTGCTTGATCCCTTTGTTAGTAACAGTGCATTGAATGTATTTTAATGTAAACAAACTCTGACGTCATAATGACGTTACACTGAGCACACATGGTAAGGTGCGTATGTCATAATCGGTGTGACCGTAAGTAATGTTGAGATAGTGCAGTGTGTGATATTTCATTACAATCCATAAACTACAAACTGAATTAAGTGCGTTTGAAGCAGGGGGCACTAATTTTGGGACACTGTGTAGATATGATACATGATGTATTAAATGCTGTGTCTAGATTTAATAGTGTGCTGTAACTGCACTTGGCTGTGACTCGGACTGCTAACAACAGATAAGCTCCTGAACCATCTATGTACACTATAGCCTCTATCTTTGTCTAAATACAATTGACACACAGCCAATGTAGATGTAATTTGTACATATTTAATTATTGATTTTCCACACATGGTTGTTGTTTATTAATAATAATTAAAAGAAGTTCAAAATTTAACTTAAAACTTAACACTTGATACAGTGTTGTGAGGTGTAATGATACGGGTTTTGTTGTCGATGACCACATAAGACCGATGTTGTAACGACTGAAATGCGAGACCTGACATCCTGAGACTGTCAAATTTCTGGGGACTGACATCGCGAGAATGGACAACGTGGCACCAGCTTGCAAGGGTGGACATCACGAGACTTGTTTTATTGTACGAGTATTTTATTGTAGTGTTTTAGTGTTTTGCAATGTTTCTAACAACACGAAGTGAGGCTAACTGATGCATAAAGTCAACTTAAATTTTACGTAACTCGTAGTCAGTTCAGCATTGGATAAAATTTGACACATTTAGTTATGAAATTAGTGGCACAAAGAACAGCAAAATCAGTCAGTTCAACATCCAGTTTTAAATTAATACATTTCAAGTATTTCGTCAGTCCAACAGTGCACACGCATTTATAAAGTTGATTTGCGTGCACATAAACATATCCATGGCCTTTTGCTATGGCACGATATTTCATACTTGATATACGGGCCCAACTTTAACACATATTCTAACCTCGCTGACCACGAGACATCTAGGCCGGCTTTAAGACATGACCTCACTAATGTTGGCAGTTTTCATTTGGTGCCATCAGATGACGGTAAGGTCTACTAACCGACAAGTGCATTTTCCCAGACAGGCCATGTGACTTTATGGCCATCTGGCCATGTTTCACTGGTCAGACTGACAGTACTGGCTATGCTCGCTGTTGAAAAAGCCCTTTTTTGCAACTTCTGATGTAGTACTGTGTTGTCAGGTCTTGCGATGTTCACCCCTGCAATCTGGTGCCGTGTTGTCAGGTCTCGCTATGTCGGGTCTCGCGATTTGAGCGACCCCACAGAAATATGGAGACACAATCATCATAACTGCAACTGTATATGACGGTTTATATTTATGCTAATATTTGTGATGGTACACTGCGCGTTCGCAATGTTTGTGTTTTGAATTAATACGTGAAATGTGCTGTGTGCTAGCAACAGTATGTGTATGTGTGTGTGGCATGTTTATGCATTTATAGATGTGCTTCCAGTTTGATAGGATTCATTAATGCAGTGTCAGTATAAAGCAGCTACAGTGAGGGTGCTTTTGTTCACTGTTCATATAACTGTGTCAACATTTGTATGTTAATTTTAGTACAGGGCCTAATTTGCAAGGCTTCCCAAGAAATTGCTTGATATTCACAAGTTTTCCTAATTCTTCAACTTAAGATTCCATAACTTTTTCACTTATTACATGAAATTGCCGTCACCTTTGTTTGTTACTTGTATCTCAAGTCAACTGATGTGCTTCCATAAGATTTTCTAACCTTTGCGTGAGTTTTCATAATTTTTTTTGTTGCAGTATACAACCTTTTCTGCATATCGCATTTTTCTTAAGACTTTTGCACATGTTTTTTGATAATTTTCTTTGTATTAACGTTAATTTGCTAACCGTTGTTAATTTACCCCCTGACGTGTCATTGCAGGTAGCTGATTGTTACATCTCGGCTGTCTTCCAGCCATCTTTGACATATTGTTAGAAATTCACAGATAGCTGCTGAAGAGAGATGTGTTCATGTGCTTGATTGGCGAAGGTGGCTGTAATGAGGTTGCCCTTACCTTTGTATCCATACCACTTACATGCTCTATGATATTGTGCAGTGGTGAAACGAGCATGCCCTGGCGTTCTATGGTTCATATTCTTTGGATTCCATCTCTTGCAACGTTCTGCATATATTATTAGATGCCACTGTGGTGGCTTAATGATGTCTGAGCATTTGACTTGCATTTGCAATTTCAAATTCCAGATGTTATACTGCTGTTTTTAGGCAGTTTGTGCCATCTCAATAAGTATGTAAATTGTAAATTCATCAAAAAAGCAATCTATTTGTTCTGTTATTGTTGACGTTTCGGCAACCACTGCTGCCTTCTTTGGAATGACTGTCTGCCAGGTATCGCTGTGGTGGACAATAAGCAGACAGAATAAAAAGGTTGTATTATCTGTGAATTAACATAATTTTTCAAGTTTCAACCTATGAGTCCATTCAAAGACAGTTTTTACTATCATTTTACCTTTTTGCTGACCTGTGTAATTTGGTATCAGCAATAAAGAGAACACAGTACGATGCAGTGACGCCTTGTTCGTTGTCTTGCCGCTTCAGAGACAGGCCAAAAAAGCATAAGATGATCATTTACACCTGGTAGCCCTTTATCGCTTGAGTGAGAGCCTTTACCTTAGCTTTGCTTTTGTCTTTACCATTAATGGATGTCGTTAATTCTCATACGATAACCGTTAGTTCGTTACCAATCATTGTATGTACTTTGAAAGTACCGCTGTGTATACTGTGCCTGTTATTTATAGCTGTTCCGATGCAGTAATATGTACTTGCTATTGCAGTTGTTGCGGTTGAGGTACTTCATCTTGTAATGTAATGTTTGTTTTCTGTATCGGTACTTTGTGTTAATGTTTCTACAAATACTTCACTTCACTTGCTTAGCAACAGTCAGACACGAGTGTCTGCATACCGAACCCTTCGATTACTTGTATTTGTTCAGTTATCTTTAGTTTGCTTTATTGTGCCAAACTAAGCTGATTAGCTTTTGCAAATATGTGAAACATTATTGAATTGTATTTTTCAGAGATCTTAGTTGAAATTTGATTAGGTTTTTTTTGTTTCTAAAGATATCAGCTGTTATGTTCTCAGTTATTTCTCATTGCAATACAATATCACTGGTCTGACTGGTGCTGTGAATACATGCCTCAAACAGTATCATGAGTTCAAACCATCTCACCCACATGTCATGAACTTTTTACATATTTTTGTATATTGCTTATTATTGTTCAAATTTTTGGGCACAAAAAAATTGCTACTTCTGTTTTTTGATGAATAGTTAATTACCATTTTTGTTCTTTCTTTGCGGAGTATAAAAATGTTTTGCTTGGTGTTTATTTCAGTTTATTCTTGTGACATCAAGTCTCCAAGTGGTTAATTGTACTGTCTGTGTTATGGTATGCATGTGGCAGTTTGTTGTGAATGTTACTTGTTGGCTGTTGCATGCCAAAAGACTTCCGTTGTAAAACAACACGTGAATAGTGAAATATACACATGTCTGTGCTCTTACATCTGATAAAGTTTGACTTAATACCATGAAGTATATGTACTTTGGTCAGACTTTTATGATAGACTCTGCATAGCTAACAGAGCTAGTGGTGACTGTGTTATTAATAACAGTAGGCATGTGGTACTATCTTAACATTTTTCAACTGTTGTTTTTCACATTTTTGTTGGAGCTGTCCAACTGGTTATTTTCTTAGTCGCATTAGTCATGCATTAATTACTGTTTGAATACTTATCTGGTTTAGTGTTGCTGGGAGGTGTAATGAGTAGCGCATGGAACAGGATTTTTCTTTGATAGTTTTTCTGCTGGTTTCCGGTGCCATTTATTGATAACATTGGCAGTGTTTAAGGATATTGAGATAGCTATAAAAGAGGACAGCATGCTGCTGCAAAGCTGCAAAGTAATTTTTTTGCAACTGTGCTAAAAATGTTGATTTAATTAATTTCTTCAGTTGCAGTTGATTTTAATATGTTAGTTTGATAGCTCTAACTTTTGTCAATTGTTAGTGAGTTTGTTGTATTATTTACATCAATATTTTTTGTGTTGGCTATGTAATGTATGTTACAGCCGGTATGATCTTAATTTATGCCTAGAAATCTGTTGTACATTTATCGTTTAGCTTCGTACTAGGTAACCACAAATTTTTGTTGTTGCTTTTGTTTCTGTAATGTTTTATAACGGAAGGCATTTTAGTGAGTGCCTTCATATGAGTCGATTGTGAAGACTGTAGAATGGTAGGAACGTTGGGCCATTGGTGCACATAGTCTTAACTGTTGGCTAGATCTGGCCCACAATGCCATTCAAGAGAAGAACAAGCAAACCAAACAAGAACGTCTAGACTTTGTATCTTTTGGATAAGTGTAACTGCAGTCATTATACACTCATTGACTGGCAGTATTCAACTTGGGTTCATTTATTGCATTATGATGCAAGCAGTGGTCCATGGGTGAATCTCTGATTTTGTTTTTGCTATCTCCTGGAATTTGAGTCAGGCTGCATTCACACACACACGATTTCGGCTTACGACTCATAGAAGCTTCACATATATGAGCGGAATGTTCACGGTCACTTGCACAAGCGCATAACTCAATGCATGTCGGCCATATTAAATGAAATCGAATCGAGGTAATGCTTGACGAATAAGCAACAATATTTCATCAAGTCGCTAATAATTTTTCCAACTGCGCACCTCTAACGATGAATAATTTTACAATGACGTCACTTCTGACGTCAAATATCTGCCACAGTTGTTGTACATTATATTATTGTTGTTTACAGGTAGTTTACTTCGCACGGGTTGGATAAAAACATGACCAGCACAGAAACTACTTGTACGAGTGAAATTTACCTGTAGGTAACCCGTAAACCCGTACTCATGTATGTGAACAGCTGGAACTCATACACAGGGTATCCGTACAGTGCCGGACTTGTACTTATGTTTACGTGAACACAGCCTCAGCCAGGGCCACCGGGAATTGATTAGCAAATTTGGTGTTAATATTCTTTGTTGGTGTAACGTTTTTTGCGATTTTATATATAATTTTAGTTTGTAAATTAGGTTTTGTTTTGTAACTATTAATGTTTATTACTATGTGTAACATATTTTAATGGTACTGTAAATGTATGGCTAATAAATGTGCACTCAACATAACTGGTTATTACAAAGTCTCAAAAATGTGGTATAAAATGTAAGTGCTATATCAGCATATATTGTCATTCTGTTTTGGGTGGTCAGGCCTTTGTGATTACGATTAAAAAATTTTATTTTGTAGTTCGGGTCTCCATCTGCTGCATTTTCCTTCCATGTGTAGAATTCTAGAAAGTTCAACTTGGCCTCTGCCATGTTTAAGATGTTAGTATGTGACGGTCAATCGGTCACTTCATGTACACCGTACAACAGTTCTGCCTACTTTAAATGCTGTGTAGTCATCCTGACCTAAAATTGTAGTCAGGATAACGATAAGTACAAACAACTATACAGGCTTCACAGCCTTATTTTTTTAACTTGCAGAAAAGATTAAAATAAGAAAAGATTTATCAGTAAGGCACTGAGTGGATTATAAAAAGATCACAAGTTTGCAGACAACAACACTTTGAAGCATTTTATTAGATTGGCAGATGCTAATTACAGACGTAGGTATGCTGCAAACAGTAATACAAGCAAGGAAGAATGCACTACCGGTAAGCGCTTCCTTGAACCTACGTTCAATTACTTTATAGTCTTTTTTGTATTTGGTTACTTATTTTCTGAATTCGTTTCCGGTGTGCTGTTTACTTGTTTACAATTTTGTCGCTAGTCTCGAAAATGTCTGCAAAAGCTGGAAAGAAGTTGACCAAACAGGAAGAACTGTTACTCCAAGACTTTAGTCGTAACGTTAGCACAAAATCTTCAGCTCTATTTTACGGAAATGCGGTGATTGTGTCGATAATTCCAATTTGTAAGTCACATCTGGTTTTTCTCTTGCCACGTCGATGGCGATTTCTGTTACAGCTATGTCGTCTAACGAGAACAGCTGTGACGATTTGACATTTTTAGAAGCTCAGTGCTGCTGTCAGTTCGGCGAACTGAAAGATGGTGACCAAAATTACTATCGTCAGTTCGCCGAACTGAGTCGAAAGAATCAGAATTTACTAAAAGCAGTTCGGCGATCAGAAGTGTAGCTCAATGGGTATACTAGAATCAGTTCAGAGAATGTATTAATTTCACATCGCACCAGTAACATATTAAAGATGGTGAACAGATTTACTTAAATTCCAAAGTAGGTCTAATAAATATTAGGGGAACCTATGATTGCGAGTTCTAGTAACTTAGTAACTTCTCATTATTAGCGCTGGCTGCCGAGATGAAATCTGAGCAGGTAGGCCTAAAGAGTGACACGATACCATGACTTGTGCATGACGACGTTCTGTCTTTATACTAAATAGACTGAAAAAAATAATTAAGCGCCACATTTCTTATTCATATAAACTTTACAATATTGATAGGTTCACTGTCAGCTGGACATTTGCAGAATTGGATCATAATGCTCGTAAACTTACAGCATGAACCTAAAATCTTATTGCGCAACTCAGGTTCATGTATTTTAGATTAATTAGTTAATTAGCTTTCTGCTACATTCTAGTACCACCAGGCTGTCGACTCCTGGCAACAAAAATCTGGAGGTATCAGTGTCGTGCAGCTCAGCATTTGACAGTGACGGTGGCAGGATGTCTGCGGCCTGGCGGCGTCGGGCGTTATCCCCCCTCCCCCGAACTGAAAGTAGTAAATTTTGCACTGCTCCTGTCAGTTCGTTGAACTGAAAATAGAGTTAACGTTTTTAGAATCATACCATTAACCCCAGTTGTGTGTCATGTTGTGACGAGTTGACCATAGCACACAATAGACTGATTCCCTGTCATTTGGGGTACAGTCGAAAAATTCGTGCAGAGCTCCTCTATTTGTTCCATACAAAGCTATTTACATGATCGTACCCCCTTCCCTCGGTAAACTAAAATTATGTTACATATTTCAATGCTAAATGCTGTTATGTAGTATTTAGGTACTACTAAAATATTTGTTGTTAAGTTTGTATTTAAATACTTTCAGATGTTGTGTCTGCTATTTAACTAGTACTTGAATACATGAATATATTCGAGTACATTAAAGCGCTGTATGAAATATATGCTATCATGCTTGTGCATATTGTGATACAATTTTAAACAAGATGCTAAATGTTGCGATTCATCTGAAAAGAATATCAGCAGATAATATTAGAAAGTGTTCTGCATTTGCTATCCAGGGTTGTTTTGGAGGATTTATCAGATGGACATCTATCAGTCTGCTGTTATTTTTGTTGTGATGACACTGATATGTGCATATTTCATTGCCATGGCATACAAGAACGTCAAGTTTGTGCTGAAACATAAGTAAGTAAGCTTTCATATTTGTCTTATTGTTACGTTTATTCTGCACCAATATGAAATGTTGCTTCTCAAGTCACATCTTTGGTATTCTTTTCAGGACTGTGTTTTAGAATTTGCCACTGATAGAAGTGTTTTATCCGTTATTAGTTTCAATTTTTGTCAGTGACATATGCATATGCAGTGCAGCATTATTAGCATCTATGATAAGACATAATTATTAATCACATTCTTGAATTGTTGCATGATATATTTGGCTTAAGTAACAAACGAGAGTACGGTTGAGTTGTGTAATGTGAATGTTAGTGAGCAGATTAATTAATTAACTGATGTTGTGAAATTGTTCATGCAGGGTTGCCCTGAAACGTGGCGAAGCAGTCAGCCGAGAGTTGAACAAGACCTACGGCGATGACAAGAAAATGTCAAAACAGGAGAAAGAAGAAAGGTGAGTTTTGTTCGATGCGTGTAAATTAAAGCTGTCAAAGTGTTAATTTTTTCGGTGTGTTAACATATTGTCGCTATTGCGTTAATTTTTTCAACGTGCGTTAATGCGTTGAAAATGCATCGTTATATTGTTGATTGTGTAAGTGGACTGGACTGATGACCGACAAACTCGTGGCTGTGTCGCGAGACCATGACATTAGTGATCGATCAAGCGTTAAGTCAATGCGTTAAATAAATGCCGTTAATTCGACGGCTTTAGTAGAAATGAGTCAGATGAGGTGTGTTAGTGTTCGATAAATTTTATATATCATGTCTTACATGGAGCTTTAACTCACATTTGTATGATTTTGTGCATGGTAAAAGTTGTAGGATGGAATAAAATTTTCCCACCCAAAATTTGTGAGTACAATTTCTATCAGTCTTATGTGAATTAAAATTCTAATTAAGTTGGTTTATGTTAGAATTAAGCCTAGTTTTATGCCGTTTTTGTTAATTGTGCCTGTGATTCATTTGTGACATCTGGTGCTCTGTATGTCTTTGATTTATTGATTGATTGATGTAAAATGTGTTACTTACTGTATCTATGTTTAGGATCCTGTGGAAGAAGAATGAAGTTGCGGACTATGAGGCAACGACATTTTCAATCTTCTACAATAATGCTCTGTTTCTGACGTTGATCATTATCACATCTTTCTACTTGCTCAGGGCATTTTCACCTCCGATGTATCCTTCACTTTGGTTTTCAGTTTTTTGAAAACAGCATGCACTGTCACATAGAATGTAAATGAAATGTGTTAAAGTGTGTGTTGTGCCTGTTTTATAGTACGTGCATTAAGCACTAATGCACTGCTCAGTGGTCTGTGTATCGATTCATTCTGTACCTTTGGGCAGAGCAGTTGTTTTTACGTGCGACAGCAGAAGGCTTTGCCCGTCCTAGCCATCATCTAATCGTCTGTCCTGTCCATCTGTCTGTCACACTCGTGATCTGTATCAAAACGGTGCAAGCTAGGATCATGAAATCTTCACTGTGGGCTGCCGCAAGGTCTCTAGTTTATCGTGACAAAATTTTGTGCACCTGGTGCAGGAACCCCCACACCAGATGCCGGTGTGGGGGTTCCCCTCGAACGAGGGTGTCAAAGAGGGTACCCACTTAAAAAGAACTATTATGCTGTTATTGGCTCGTATAGTGTGAAAACGGTTGCGGATAGGTACAGACATGCTGCTTATCATAACAAGCACTGGTGACATACTTTTCAGATTTATCAACGTCGATGACCTTGAACGACTGTGAACCCGCAAAAAGGGGTTTATAGTGAATTTTTGGCAGTTTTTGAATGCACTGCACATTTCAACACTGAATTGCAATGAAATGGCTGAAGACAAGACAACCTGTGTATGAAATTTTTAGCATTAAATGTAGATTTTAGAAGTCCAAGTCTCGACCACCTAGGTTCAAGGAGGCCAGCGCAGGCAGGCATCAAAGATGGCTACCCTCCTAAAAAGTGGTTATTTTAGTGCAATTATCTCGTGTAGCATGAAAACGGTTGCAGATAGGTATAGACATGCTGCTTATTATAACAAGCACTGGTGACAGGCTATTTAGATTTGTCAACGTCGATTACCTTGAACAACCTTGAACCTCTAAAAAGGGGGTTTTGGTGAATTTTTTTGTAATTTTTCACTGCAGCGCACATTTCAACAGTAAATTGCGACAAAATGGCTGGAGATAGACCAAGACAACCTGCATATGAAATTTTCAGCATTAAACATAGATTTCAGCATTTCAAGTCCCGACCCCCTAGATTCAAGGAGGCTGGCACAGGTGGGCATCAAAGACAACTATGCCACTAAAAAGTGGCTTTTTGACCTCAATTATCTCGTGTATCCTGAAAGCTTACAATACAGTTATTCAGCACAAATTGTAGTTTCTGTCGCTGTCACGCGTTATGTGATCATTGCTCAATTTTCTTGTAGGTTTTAGTTATGCACTATAATCATGTGTCAGGCAGGACATAGAACTCTACTCACTCGCTCACTTGTAGTTTCTCATTTGATACGATATATTTAGAAATTACAGTAAAACTGAATGCAGTTGATGTGATATGGTGTGCCATATTTAGTTGATTTTTTTAACATTTTTTTAGCAATTATGTGTTCTCGATGGCAACAGCGAGTGGCCTGCTGGCTCTGTTCTCAACTAGTTCCAAGTGAGCGTCTGCCAACTGCCAGCTAGTCGTTAGGCTAGAAACTCAACTACTGTATAATTATGATATTGTGTCAAAAAAACAGTACGACTAAACTTTCCCGTTGTCTGTGCTGCAGTAGTTTTAGTACTGGAATGTAGTTCGTGTATTAATGTAATAAAGTTGTAGATTTTCATCGTTGAGATTTTTGTGCATTTTAAATGTACTGGTATATCCAGCTTCTTTTTGGTTGTTTTAAAACTGCACAGTAAATAACAAAACCAACCAGCGATATTCCAACATATTTGTGTTGTACCTTGGTAGTTTATTGGAGAAGTAATTAAGTATTATAAAAATGTATTTAGTGTTATTTTGCCTTACTGTCTGTTTCCTCTCCATTGGTGTCTTTTTGAGTTTTCATTTAAGGCTAATTTGTAGGATTGTTATTACAATTATTTAGTTGACTGGTTGATGCTATCTGACAAATGTTGGTGCATGGTATTTGGTGAGAGAGCAGTACTGATGATCAACTGAAATAAATACAGTATTTACAATATTCTTTGATCAGCCCTTGGATATATTTCTTTTATAAAAGTCTTTGCAGTTTTTAAAGCGGAATTTTGCATTGGCCTCACACAAATCCTGACATAAGTGCATACTGCCTACCGGATGTATTGTGTGCCTCCCTATTCAAAGAGTAATAGAGTAGGTTATAGCCAGTGCTGGAAAAAACCTATGTTTTTTACTGAAAATTTTTAGATGTTTTAGGTTTTTTGGTCCAGTGAACACCATGCACAAAATACAACCCAGGAAATAATTAAGTCAACTCCAAAATTTTTATTACAGTATGAATTTTAATATGATATGTAATATATTTCACAACAGAAAACAAATAAAAACTAAAACTGGACTTTGGAGGTTTTCTTGGATTACTTTAAAAACCTTAAAAGGCATTGGTTTTTTTGGACCGGTTTCCAGCCCTGGTTATTGTAAAAGTCGCCAGAAATCACTTCTCGTGTTTTCTGGTCCTTGGCATTCAAGTTTATGTTAACATTGCTGCTACTAGTGCGCACTCTAGTCCATGGTTTATGCATTTTGAATAGCAAATAATTTAAGTAAGAGCACTGAAGGTAACTAGACGGTTTTACAATACAGTAGTACATGTTTTATCATAGTAACTGTCAGTGGCGGATCTAGGCTTTAGCCAAGGGGAGGGGAGCAGAATATCCCCTTTGTCCCTTCCCTTAACTCCCTTTCCCCCTTTCCTTTCCTCCCCTTTTTCTTTTTTTCTTTTCCCTTCTCTCTTCCTTTAGAAGTAGGACCCCTTGAATCCAGCTAGGGGGTTTGGTGAGTGCTGTCAGCTCCCCCAGCGGGGTTAGGTGGAGCCGCAGCTGAAATCAAATCTGGTGCATTTTAGCCTTAAAATATAACATCTGCTGGCAATAATTTTAATAATTTTCCTGATACACGAACTTTTTAATCAGCGGTTTGGCAGAGCATATGAAGTGTTTACTTATGCATAAGGGCTCAATGGGGGTGCGACCGCACGTCCGCAGCCCCCCTTTCTTGGATCCGCCACTAGTGACTGTCAGCTAATAAGCAATGCCGATATTGCAATATGTTTCAAAATTAAATGGGATTTAACAATCATTGGAAACATGACGATAGAGTATTAACAGTTTGAAAAATTAGTCGTTGACCCAGCACTAATGCTATAGCTAAAACGGGGTCCGTGCAAATACTGGAAACACGGCGAAAGACGCCAAAATAAATAATATTTAGTAAAATTTAGCTATATAAGTCGATTAAAAAACTCAAAATATCGTAAAAACTAGCTGCTGTACAAAAGTTGCAGCTGCTGACAGTAAAAAAAGTAAACTTGTTGGCAAAAAAATTGGCAGTTTAGCCCGAAACTTTATTTTATGTGACGTTTGTTCTATTCAGGCCTACATATATTATATTGTTAAACTTATATAGCTAAATTTTAAAATTAACGCGTCTTTCGTTCTGTTTGGTTGTCTTGTCGTTTTGCTGTCTTTTTTGGCAGTGCAGTGTTCTTCATTAACGTCTCATACGCTGTCAGCAGCTTTAACTTTTGTCCAGAGCTAGTTTTTTCACGGTATTTTGAGTTTTTAGTGGACTTATATAGCTAAATTTTACTAAATATTATTTCTTTTGGTGTCTTTCGACGTTTTTCGCCGTCTTTAGCCGTGTTTCGTCGTTTTTCCGGTATTTGCACGGACCGCAGTACCGCAGCAAATGATATTTATACATTTGTTTCTAAACATTGATGTTTACAATTTCATGTTTTTTAGTTGAATTTTGTGTTTAGAAATATACAATGACAGAAAATGAAATTGAAGAGTTGTTTGAAAACGCGTGTAGTTATGTGAGAAGAACTTCAGGAACATTAAAAAGCGATGATTTATTATATTTTTACGCTCGGTACAAACAGGTGGGAAAACTAATAAGCTCTAGTGAAGTTGGGTGTTTATTTTGGTTTGTCACTGTGTGACAAGGGCAAGAAGTATTGGATTTCAAAGCCGAAGCTAAAAATTTTGGCCACCTTTGAAGGCAAATACGAGGTTGAAACTACTAAATGATCCTGCTAATTTGAGCCTGTCACCTGATTTTATTTCTTGGCATGTGAACTGTGAATATCATTGTCATCATCTTGGGCAGCATGGGCGACGTTTGCTCAGTTCTGCATAGTATTAGTCCACACTACACATGTGAAATTTCAACTTTTACGCTACTGGCTAGAAAGATGTATATGTTTTAGAGCCGTTGAGGCATTAATTTATTTAATTTAACGCATTAACACATTGCGTTAATTTTTTTCAATGCATGCATTAACGCGTTAATAACGTGTCATTAATGTTGCTGATATTTTAGGTAGACTACATTGAGAGGGTGACTGGAATGAAGCCCACGAAGTCGTGCCTGTGTCGCAGGATCGTGACAGTAGTGATGGAACGGCAACAAAACAATTTTTAATTACTTGAATATTATTTGATTGTCAAATAAACGTAGTTTGAAGGAATATTGGGACTCCTGCTTCACAGAATTAAGTAAATTTATTTGTGTGCGTTAATTTTTTAATGCATGTTAATTCGACAGCTGTAATGTTTGTTAAATTGCTTGCCATAGAGACGTGACTTGTGCTTAGTCGGTTTCTGACTGCAATGTGTGAAAAAGTTTCACACTAGCAGCATAGCCAGAGCGTTAAGGCAATGCGCTTAGCGAGGGGTACTTGCTTGCATTTTGGAACCGGAAGTCGGACGCTTTCGGTGACTGGTGCAGTGAAAGGGTATACAGTCAGCCTGCTTTCGGTATAACAGTGACATGTCGAAATGCAAGCAAGGTCTTTTCACCCGGTACTGCACTTCATGCCTGAACTGCCATTGATGGCTGTCGTCGATTCAAATTTTCCAAGCTCCTGTCGTCATCGTACAACATCCAGATATCTGCTGATGTTGTCCGTTGTTGGCTGAAAACGATCGCGACGTCAGGTCACGTGGTATACTTCACATTGTCCTGGAATTACCCAGAAATTCTCGATTGTCGACAACACCTTCTTGCCGAGTCAGTGAAGGTTTCGTGTCCACGCCTGAATCGTCAGATCTGATTCAATCAGCACTTTCAACGTTCAGCTTCGCTTTTCTGTCAGACTACGACCACACTCGTGGTTTTCAGTATCTCAATACTAATTCTCACGTGAGAAATTAACTTTTCTTATTCAGTATACAACGTTTTTATATGACCCCATTCTTGGCTCCTGCATTCATATCCACATAACTTCAAACTCTTGTTTTTACTGACCTTTGAGTTAGTGAGGCACAGATTCGCAGTTCTGTAAACATTTAATTCTGGCAATGTTCCAGCACTCTGGCTAATGCCAGGAAGCAAGCAAGCATTATAGATGCATAATAAAATTTATTTTCTACTATCCTATGCCAGCATTGCTATAAAATATTGGTGTGCATATTTTACAAGCTTACAATTACACTGCGGTGAATGTTCATGCAGGTTATCGATGGGCCGTGCAAGACATTGAAGCCTGGCTTGTTTGATTTTCAGGGACGTCAGAAATGGTAAGTGGTTAACACAAGGAAACTGAGCTAATGCTCATGAGACATGTGAGAGCATATGGCAGTTCCTGTTCGCAGCTAGTATCAGTTTATCTCCATCCATTTTGTTACACTTCACTCTTCTGCAGCCAAAAATCGCTCAGAATTACCAAAATCCTCTGTTTTCAAGGTAATGCAAGGTCATAGATGTTGATACCATTAACAAGCACATCACCATTGCTTGTTATGACAATATAGCCAAATTTTGCCAAAAACCAGGTCATTCAACGCCCTCTAGTCTTAGGTTACCGCTACAATAGGGTACCTGCAACTTTAGACATTCCTGTAAAATCTAAGTTCTATTTTATAAATTCTAACACCTATTCCTAAAAATACCCAATCCTTTCATCTTTCAGTAGCTGTCAACATCGTAGTAATTGGTGTGGTAGTTATTAAGATATAACCCCAAAAAATAATTCTAACCTTTTTGCTCCCCATTTTTGCGTGCGCCCCCAACGAAATCGATCTTCGATAATTGATCTCATATTTTTTCACTTAGTTTCCATGAAAACTGTATATCACCAAATTCCCTATATATCGCACTAATAAATGTGATATTCAGTATTTCTTGCCGTTCGTTTTAATTTGCGTACTTGACGAAATATGATATTTTTTCCGAAAGTTGCCACACCCTTTTTTGACCTACTTAGTCAAAATTCACATTTTCCACTAAGTCTGGATATGCGAATCCGGTACTGATGGAAAGCTTGTTAGTCCGCCCATAAGCGATAGCTTGCGGAAGCGGACTTAAGTTTTGCTGTGGTTTATTTCTTTTTTTTCCTCCCCTCGCGTAATCTCCGAGCTCCGTGGGCCGATCGCCGCGAAATTTTGCACGATGCTCCTAAGTATGTTCAATTTTATAATCA